>Ga0315283_10000658_pt1 | contig 25847 bp, 13 predicted proteins | sample YL17G09_0_MG_FD_204541 | JGI IMG/M metagenome (GOLD analysis project Ga0315283, IMG submission 204541) | Sediment microbial communities from Yellowstone Lake, YNP, Wyoming, USA - YL17G09_0 | ecosystem: Environmental > Aquatic > Freshwater > Lake > Sediment | place: USA: Wyoming | collected...
GGCCAGCCGCTGCGCCGCCGCGCGCCGCCGCGCGCGCCGCCCCGATGCGGACTGCGCCGCCCTCCCGGGCGCTGGCCCGGCAAGGCGCTGCGGTTGCTGGCGCACGCTCGCACGGCCGCCGGCGCCCGCGGCCATCCCCCCTCGCACGCGCCGCCGACGCCGCCGACTCGCTCCTCCCGCTGCCCGCCGTCGACGGCGACGCCCCCGCGGAAGAGGACGCATTCGCCGCCCTGGTCGCCATGGCGGTGGAGGTCGACCCCAGCCTCGCCGCCCGCGCGGCCGCCGCGGCGTCCGCGGCCGGCCCGCCGCCGACCCTCAAAAAGCCGCCCTGGCTCGTCCAGCGCGCGCCCGCGGGGGAGCGGTACGAGCACCTGACCTCCCAAATGCGCGGCCTCAAACTCGCCACCGTGTGCGAGGAGGCGCGGTGCCCCAACATCGGCGAGTGCTGGAACGGCGACACCGGGACCGCGACGATCATGGTCCTGGGCGACACCTGCACCCGCGGCTGCCGCTTCTGCGCGGTCAACACGGCGGCCACGCCGGGGCCGGTGGACGAAGACGAGCCGGAGAACACGGCGGCGGCGGTGGCGGGGTGGGGCGTCGGGTACGTCGTGTTGACGTCGGTCGACCGCGACGACCTGCCCGACGGCGGCGCGGCCCACTTTGCGCGCACCGTGCGCGGCATCAAGGAGCGCGCGCCGCACATTTTGGTCGAGTGCCTGACGCCCGATTTTCAGGGCGACCTCGACGCCGTCCGGATGCTCGCGTCGTCCGGGCTCGACGTCTTTGCGCACAACGTGGAGACCGTCTCCCGCCTGCAATCCCGCGTGCGCGACCCGCGCGCCGGCTACGCGCAATCCCTGGCCGTGCTGGCGGCCGCGAAAGAGGCGGGCGTGCACACAAAGTCGTCGCTCATGCTCGGCCTCGGCGAGACCGACGCAGAGGTGGAGGCGGCCATGCGCGACATGCGGGCCGCCGGCGTCGACATCCTCACCCTGGGCCAGTACCTGCAGCCGACGCCGCGCCACTTGGCGGTGTCGGAGTTTGTGCCGCCGGCCAAGTTTGATCATTGGCGCGATTATGGAATTGACACGATCGGCTTCTCCTACGTCGCGTCCGGCCCGCTCGTGCGGTCTTCGTACAAGGCGGGCGAATTTTTCGTCGAGGCCATGATCCGGGAGAAGCGTGAGAAAGAGAAAGCGGCGGCCGAGGCGGCGTGAGGGTGGGGGGGACGTTGTTTCTTCCTCTCCCTGGCTGTTGCAATCACCCCGCCCCTTTATCCACATCTTCCAATGCCGCCTGCAGGGCGAGCGCGTCGGCCGCGACGGCGGCCGGGTCATTTGCCGCGTTGGAGCGGTGGAACGCGGCGCGCGCGGCGAGGGGTGGTGGCGCGTCGCCGCCGTCGCCCGCCCCTGCATCGGCCACGACCAGGTACAGCCCCAGACCGGTGGCGATCGCGGCCGCGGTGGCGCGGGCAACAACGACGGCGACGGCGGCCGCGAGGTCGGCCAGCGGCGGCGTCGTCGGTGGCGCGACGGCCGCCACCAGGTACCGAGCGACGCCCGGCGCCGCCAGCAAATGCACGCCGGGAGCATCAGTTGGCTGCAGGGACACGTCGACCGCGGCGTCCGGAGGCGGCGGCGTCGCCGTCGGCGGCAGCGGGGTCGAGGCCGCGTCGCCGCCGCCGAGCGCGGCGGCGAGCGCCGCGCCTCGCTCCCCCAGCGCGCCCCGCGCGCACGCGACCGACACCAGCAACGGCGCGCCGCACGCGCACGGGCCGCACGGGACGGCGACATCGACCCGGTCCCGGGCGCCGGCGGGCGCCCGCGCGGCGAGCGCCGCCGCGCGGCGGACGACGCGCGCGAGCCGCGCCGCGCCGTGCGCATGCTCGCGCGCCATGCGCGAGTCGCCGCCGGCGACCGGCGGCAGCCCCCACCGACGCCTCAGCTCAACGCCGACAGCGGCCTCCCACCAGAGCGCGCACGTCGTGCCCCCGCGCGGCCACGCGGCGGGGCAGTCGCCGGGCGGGCCTGCGGCAACAACTGCCGCCAGCCTTGCACCCCCTCCCGGCGCCAGCGCGGCGACAAACGTTTTGCGGGCCGCGCCCTTGGCGTGCGGGACGTCGACGACGAGGCGCGCGGCAAAGCCGGCGGCGGACGCCGCGGCCGCGAGCGCCGCGGCTTCCTTGTCCGTCCTAGGGTACGCTTGCGCGACCAGCGGCCCTCCCGGCGGCAGCGCACGCGCCGCGCCTGCGTAGAAGGCGGCGAGGGCGGCGCCCGGGGCGGCGGCGTGCGCGAGCCAGTGCAGAACCGAGACCGAGACGACGCCGTCGCACGCGCCACGTGGCGCCACCGGCCACGCGGTCCCCAGGTCGGAGACAACCGCGCGACCCCGGGCGGCGGGGCCGGCAGCGGCCAGCATGGCGGGCGCGACGTCGAGGGCGAGCGCGGGGACGACGCCGCGCGCCGCGAGGCCGGCGGTGGAGAGGCCGGAGCCGCAGCCCGCGTCGAGCACCAGGAGCCGGTTGCGCGCGGTCTCGGGGATGGCGTCCATGGCGAGGAGGCGCAGGCAGGCGGCGGTGAGCTCGTCCTGGGTCGCGGCGTTTTGCGCCGAGTACCTAGAGAGAGGCGAGAGGGGTCGGAATGCGCGCCGTCGGCCCACCTCACACCCATCCCTGCACCCCGCCTCTCTCACCGCGCGACTTCGGGGCCGGCATAGTGCGCCGCAGGCGACCCCGCCGCGCGCTCCGGCCCCCACGGGTGCCGCTCGGGGGCGCCGCCGCTCGCGATGGGCCGGGACCGCTTGGGCATGGCGTGGGGGGGCGGTCGGGAGGGTCGGCGGGGGGCGCGATTGGCGGCCGCCGCCGCGGACCGACTGAACACGCCGCTGGACCTGGCCCGCCTACAAACAAACACCCCCGAAAGCACCCCTCACGCCGCGTCGGCCTCCACCGCGCCCCCCACGCGCAGCACGGCGGGCGCCTCACCTCCATCAACCGCCAGCAGCACCCCAAACTCGATCCGCCCGCCCGCCGACCGCCGGTAGCGCGCCAGCTCGAGCAGCGGCTGCCGCGACGGCGGCGCGGCGTCGGCCGGCGCGTTGACCGCGGGGCAGCGCGCGCAGGGGCCGACGACGGTGGCGGCAGCCGCGCCGCCGGCGAAACGCACGCGCCCCCACGAATCCTCGGCGTGCGGCGCGAGGTCGGGGCCGGCAACGACGACGTTGGGGCGGAAGCGGGCCGCGTCGGCGGCGGCCGCGTCGGCGCCCAGGCGGGTGGCGAGGGCGGCCAGGGAGGGCGCGCCGACGAGGAGTAGGTCGGCCTCGTTGGCGTGCCCCCGCCGCGACCCTTCCGGCTCCTCCTGCAACCTCGCGGGCACGCCCAGGGCGGCGGTGAGCCAGGGAGAGGCTGCCGCGGCGGCGGCCGCGTCGCCGGGCGGCAGGACGAGCGGTTTGAGCGGCGGGGCCGCGCCCGGCGGCGCGTGCAGCGTCAGCGTGGCGCGCCCGTCACCATCCAACTCGACCACCGCACGCATCGCGCGCAACGCCGGCACCGCCCGCGCGGCGAGCGGCCGCCCGCCCGCGTCGACGGCCGCCCACGCGCGGTCGCACGCGAGGCCGCCGCCGCCCGGCCGCAGCGGCCACGACGGAGGGGAGAAGCCGGCCGCGGATTTGACGGGGTAGACGTGCAGAGAGGCGATGCGCAGGGGAACGGGGGCGGAGGAGGGCGGCGCGCGCGCGGCCGCCGCGGCCGCGCCCCGCGCAAACCAGCGCGCGACAAACGCGACGACCGCGTCCGCGTCTCCCTCTGTGCTCCTCCTCCCAAATGATGCGCGCACGACGCCGGTGGGCGCGCCGGTGCCGGGTTCGAGGCCGGAGCCGTCGGCGCACGCGGCGCCCGCCGCCGCCGCGGCGGCGGCCGCGCCCCCACCGCGCCCGAGCGCGGCCTCGGCCGCGCCCGGGTTGCAGAGCGACCCCGCGCGCAGGAGGACGCGGTCCAGGGACGCGAGGCGTTCGACCTCGCGCCAGCCGACGGCGGTGGAGCCAGAGCGCAGGACGGAGAAGGCGACGGTCGGGCCCTGACCGACGGCGCCCGCGGGCGGGCCGCCGCGGCGCCACCGCTCGCCACTTTCGCCAGTCGATGCTCCGGGGTAGTCACCGTAGACAACAACAACCGGCCCGCCATCTTCGCGGCGCAGGGCGAGCAGGCCGGCCGCGCAGCGCGCCGCGACGCGCGCCGCGCGCGCGCCGCCGGCCGCGACCGCCGCCCGCGCGCCGCCGGCCGCCCCAGCGTCGGCCTCCATGGCGTGCGGCAGGGCCAGCAGGGCGGCCAACGGGGGGGTGCCGTCCTCGAGGCCGGCGGGGCCGCGCGCGAGCGCCGCGACGTCGACCGCCGCACCGACGGCATCCACCGCGCCCCCGCCCCAGTACCGACGCCCCCGGTGCAGCGCGGCCAGCCCGCGCCGGGACACGATGAGCGCGCCCAGGCCGGAGGGCGCGCCCCAGACCTTGTAGGGGGCGAGGAGACAGAAATCGACCGGGTCGGTGGAGAGGTCCGGGGGCGCGGACGCCGCGCCGCGCGCGGCGTCGAGCAGGGTGAACCAGGTTTCGTGTGCGTGAGCGGTGAATGGGGTGGGGTCGGAGGCGGTGGGCGGGTCGCGGCGGCGCCCTGGCGGCGGCGTGCGCGGCGCGCCACCAACGAAACCCTCGCCCAGCCGCGCGCTGTAGCGCGCGCCGCCCCAATTCGACTCCAGTGGCCAAGCGAGTAGGCAAGGTGTGTCAACATTGCCCTTAACGGTCCGCGGACGCGGCGTCCGCCGCCACTCGAGCCCCGCGCGCGCGAGCCCGCCGCCAGCCGTCGGCACGACCGGCGCCACGCCCGCGCCCGCCGCTGCCGCGGCTTCCCGCACGCCCAGGATAGACGTGTGGTTGTCCAGCGCGTGCGCAAACGTGGACTCGGGCGTCCACGGAAACGACGCCGCGACGAGCGCGGCAGCCGCGGTCGCGCCCGGCGTCAGCACGACCACGTACTCGTCGGGGGATGCGTGCACAAAGGCGAGCAACGCCGCGCGCGCGGCGGCGGCGGCGCGCGCGGGGGCAGCGGTCGGGAAAGAGTGCGGGTTGAGGGTCAGCGTCGCCCGAGCAGCGGCAGACGCCGCGTCGAGAGCTTCTACAGGTGCCAGCTCGGCGCCCGCGGCGTCGGCGTAGACCGCGCCGGCGAGGCGCGGGTCGGAAGGGGTGGACGCAGCGTTGTCGCGTCGGCCTGAAAAGGAAGAGGGGGGCGCCCCGCGTCGGCAAGCGCCTAGCGTGGCTCTCTAGCTCCACACCCACCATCCTGCCACGCACCCGCTGCCGCGTCGAGCGCGTCGGCCGCGCGACGCAGCATGGCCGCGACCGCGGCGACCGCGCCGCCGGCGCCTGGGGCGCTGGCGCCGCCCGCCATGGTCTCGGCGCCGCGACGGGCGCGACGGGAGGGGCGGCGGCGGTGGAGTGGGTGTGTGAGATGGGAGCGCTGGCCGCGGCGTCGGCCGGCCGCTCTTCTCTTTCGCTGCCCACCGACCGCCGCACGGGCCGCCGCCGCGCGACCCGCCACACGCACATGGGCCACCATCGTCACAGCCCCGCGACGCCGTCGTCGAGGTCGCCCCCGCTCCCGCCACCCCCCCCGCCCCCGCCCCCGCCGCGTGGCAGCGTGCCCAACCCCGTGAGCGTCGGCGAGTGCGCAAGCGCCATCGCGTACGTAAAGTGAGGAACGGGGTTGTAGTACGTGCCCGACTGCTCGGTCGCGTCCCACGCGTCGCCCGCCGTGGAGTGGCCGTGCTTGCGCACCCACCCCTCGCCCGCGTGGTCCTCCCCCCACCACCGCCGGTACTCGCTCCCGTCGGCCGCCGCCGACCACGTCTCCCCGGACTTGCCGCCGACGCCGCCGGCGAAGCGCTCGTCCCACTTGTCGCCCCACCGGTCCTTGCCGCCGCCCGGCGCGTCGCGCTCGGCCCACTTGTCGGTCCACTTGACGCAGCCGTCGCCGTTCCCGGCGTACTCCTCGCCCCACCGCTCGTGCCACTCGTCCCCCGGCCGGCGCGCCCACTTGTCGGCCGACTTGGTGGCGCGCCCGCCCGCCCAGTAGGATTCGTCCCACCGCTCCTCCCACTCCTCCCCGACCCCGTCGGCCGCGCGCGCCCACTTGTGCGCGGTGCGGACGACCGTCGCCTCGCCCCCATCGTAGCCGACCGCCTCGCGCCACGCCTCGCGCCAGGCCGCGCCGTCGGCGCGCGTGCCCGCTTTTTCCGCGCCGAGCTCCTTGCGCCCCGCCCAGTCGCTCGTCTCCCACCACGTCTCCGTCCAGGTCGTCAAGCCGTCGGCCGACGCGCCGGCGACCCGGGTCCAGCGGTGCCAGAGGCCGCCGGGGCCACGCTCTTCTCCCGAGTCGCGCTCGTAGGTGGAACCGTCGGCGAGCGTGCCCTTGCCATCAGTCAAGGCCGCCGCCGCGGTCGACACCGCGCCCGCGGTCGCGCCGCGGGCGGGCGGGGCGGCGGCTGAGGTGAGGTCGGAGGCGGACTGAGGGGGCGGGAGCGTCGCCGCGCTCGCGGCGGCCGCGTCGGCCGCCGCCTGGCTCGGCAGCGACAGCTCGCCGGGGGCGCGCGGCGGGTCGGCAAACGGGCGTGGAGGGATGACGGCGGCCGCCGCCTCGGCCTGCGGCTCGAGCTCGGCCGCCTTCTCCGGCGCGGCGGGCGCGGACTGCGCCCACGCGGGCGCCGCCGCGCCAGCGTGCGGCGCCCCTGCCGCGCCGCTCCCGCCCTTGCCGGACGCGTACGTGAAGCTGGTCTTGCCGCCCGCCCGCGCCGCGCTCACGGGCGCGCGCGCGCGCGCGTCGGCGAGCGCGGCGCGCGCGCCGGAGAGCGCGGTCCCCGCCCGCGCCTCCAGGTCGGCGGGCGCCGGCTCGGACGCGGGCACAGGGGCGCCGCCATCCGACTCAAAGGTGAGCAGGTCGGAGAGGAAGACAGAAGCTTTGGCGGGGGGCGGGGCGGGGGGCGCCGAGACCGCGTCGGCGTCCTGCGCGCCGGCGCGCGCGACGCCGCAGCAACGCTTTGGCGCGGTCGCGCCGGGTGTCGGGCGGTGCGCGAGCGGGCGCCCGGCGCGCAGGGCGCGCATGGCGGCGCGAAAGAGGGCGTGCCGCGGCGCGCGGCGAGTGTGGCGGACGCCGGTCGCGCCCACACCGCCTCCATTCCAGCGGCCGCCCATCGCGGCGCCGCCTCCATGCTGGCCGCCGGTCGCCGTTTCACGTGCCTGGCCCGCCCGCTGCGGCGGCGGGCGGGGTGGGCGCCGCGGCGCGCGGGAGCGGCGGTGGCTGCGAGGCCCGTGGTGGCCGGCCGGAGGTGAGGAGTCGAGGGAGTGAAGGGCACTAGCGCGTTCCAGGCGGGCGGCGGGCGGCAATGCGCGGGCGCGCGCCCGCCGCGCCCCCCGCCGCCGCGACGGCCGACGCGGCCGCCTCCCTCCCTCTTCAGGCTCGCCCCCGCCCGCGCCGCGTCGTCCGCGCCCGCCCCACCCACCGCGCCCCCTGCGGCCGCGCACCGCCCGCCCCCCCGCCCCGGCGCGCCCTCGTTCCAGGAGGCGGTGGCGCGGCTGTCGACGTACTGGGCGTCGGTCGGCTGCGCGCTCACGCTCCCCCACAACTCGGAAGTCGGCGCCGGCACCATGAATCCGGCCACTTTCTTGCGCGTCCTCGGCCCCGAACCGTGGCGCGTCGCGTACCCGGAGCCGTCGGTGCGCCCCGACGATTCGCGCTACGGCGAGAACCCGAACCGGCTCCAAGCCCACACCCAGTTCCAGGTCGTGCTCAAACCCGACCCCGGCAACCCGCAAGAGTTGTACCTTGGATCGTTGGCCGCCCTCGGCGTGGACGCGCGCGCGCACGATGTTCGATTTGTGGAGGACAACTGGGAGAATCCCGCGCTCGGCGCGTGGGGCCTGGGCTGGGAGGTGTGGCTCGACGGGCAGGAAGTGACCCAGTTTACGTACTTTCAGCAGGTGCGAAGGAGTGGGAGAGGGAGGGAGGGAGGTGTTTGGGTGGTTCCGCCGGCCGACCCGCGCCCGCCGTCTCCCCTTTTTTAGGTCGGCGGCCGCCCGCTCCCCACGCCCGCCGTCGAGATCACGTACGGCCTCGAGCGCATCGTGACCGCGCTCCAGGGCGTCACCCATTTCGCCGATGTCGCGTACACGGCCGGCGCGCCGGGCTGGCCGGGCATCTCGTACGGCGAGATGCTGGGCCAGTCCGAGTTCGAATGGTCGGTCTTCAACCTGGACGCGGCCGACGTGCCGTCCCAACGCGCCGCGTTCGATCTGCACAGGGCGGAGGCGGGGCGGCTCCTCGACGCGGGGTTGCCGCTCCCGGCGTACGGCGCGCTCCTCAAAATGTCGCACGCCTTCAACGTGCTCGACGCGCGCGGCGCAGTGGCCGTGTCCGACCGGGCGGCGTCGTTCGGGGACATGCGGGGGCTGGCGCGGCGCGTCTCGGGGCTGTGGCTGGAGCGGCGCGAGGCGGCGGGGTGGCCGCTGTTGAAGGGCGGCGAGGCCGAGCAGGCCGCCCCTGCGCCGCCCACGCCCCCTCCTCGCACCCTGCCGACCGCCCCTGCGGACTTCCTGCTCGAGGTCGGGTGCGAGGAGCTGCCGCCGGACGACGCCGATGCGGCGGTGTCGCAGCTCGCGGCCTCGGTCCCCGCCCTCCTCGCCCGCCTGCGCCTCGCCCACGGCACCATCGCGGTGGACGCCACCCCGCGCCGCCTGGTCGTGCGCGTCGCGTCCCTGGCCCCCCGCGGGGAGGACGCGGCGTCGCGCGTGCGCGGGCCGCCGGCCAAGGCCGCGTTCGCCCCCAACGGCGCGCCGACCAAGGCCCTGCTCGGCTTTTGCGCCAAAAACGGGGTCGACGCCGCGTCCGTCACCGTCGAGGCCGACGCCAAGGGCGTCGACTACGTCTTTGCCGACGTGCATGAAGCCGGCGCGCCCGCGGCGGCCGCGCTCGAGCGCGAGCTGCCCGCCCTGCTCGCCGCGCTCGCGTTCCCGCGCACCATGCGCTGGGCACCCGGCGGCCCCTCTTTCTCGAGGCCAGTGCGCTGGATCGCGGCGCTGCACGGGGAGGCGGCGCTCGCGTTCGACGCGTTGGGCGTGCGGTCTGGGTCGGCGACGCGCGGCGTCCGCGACGGGACCGACGCGCCTTTGATCGAGCTCGCCTCCGCCTCTGCCCACGCCGACGCCCTGGCGTCCCAGCGCATCGTCATGTCGGCGTCCGACCGCGAGGCCGCCATCGCGGCCGACGCGGCGGCCGCGGCGGCCGCCGCGGGTGGAGCCATCCCGGCCGGCGCGTCGACCGCGGGCCTCTTGGCCGAAGTCGCGCGCCTCGTCGAGGCGCCGACGGCCCTGGCGGGTGCCTTTGATCCCGCGTTCCTTGAGCTGCCGAGGGATGTGCTGGTCATGGTCATGAGGAAGCACCAACGCTACTTCCCCGTCGAGGCGTCTTCTGGCGGCGCCCTCCTCCCCGCCTTTGTCCTCGTCGCCAACGGGTCCGTCGACGCGGCGACCGTGGTCGCGGGCAACGAGGCCGTGCTGCGGGCGCGGTTTGAGGACGCGTCGTTCTTCTACAGGGCGGACCTCGAAAAACCGCTCGCCGCGTTTGTGCCCGCGCTGGCTGGCACCGCGTTTCACCGGGAGCTGGGCTCGCTGTTGGACAAGCAAGGGCGCGTGGAAGGCTTGCTGGCGCCGCTGGCGTCGGTCGCGGGCCTGGACGCCGCGCTCCCGGTCGCGGCCGCCGCCGCGCGGCTCGCGCGCGCCGACGCGGCGACCGCGGTCGTGCGCGAGATGACCGCCCTCACCGGCGTCATGGGACGGCACTATGCGTTGAAATCCGGCGAGCCACCCGCCGTCGCGGACGCCATTTTTGAGGGCGCGCTCCCGCGCGCCGCCGGCGACGGCGTCGCGGCGTCGGCCGCCGGCGCCCTGCTCGCCGTCGCCGACCGCCTCGATTCCATCGTCGGCCTCTTTGCCGCGGGCGGCGCGCCGACCGCGTCCGCCGACCCGTACGGCCTGCGGCGGGCGGCGGTGGGGCTGCTCGAGACGGCGCTCGGCGGCGGGCCAGGCGGCGCGGGGCTCGACCTCGACCTGCCGGCCGCCACCGCCGCCGCCGCGGCCGCTCAGCCCATCCCTGTGCCCGCCGACGTCCTGGACACCGCCCTCGTCTTCATCGGGCGCCGCCTGGAGCAGCTCCTCCTCGACCGTGGCGTCCCCGCCGAGGCCGTGCGCGCCGCGCTTGCCGCGCGTGGCGCCAACCCGCGCGCCGCCGCCGCGACCGCGGCCGACTTGGCGGCCGAGCTGGCCAAGGGGCCGGACGCGCCGCTGGCGGTCGCGGTGGCGGCGCTGGCGAGGCCGGCACGCATTTCTCGCGGCGGCAGCGGCGGCGCGCCGGCGGCGACGGTCGACCCCGCCCTCTTCGACTGCGACGAGGAGCGCGCCCTGGCGGCCGCCCTGGCGACCGCGACGAAGGCCATGGGGCCGGAGCCGACGGTCGCGGAATTCGCGGGCGCGGCGGCACAGCTGGCCCCTGCGGTCGACGCGTTTTTTTCCGGCGTCTTTGTCATGACCGACGACGCCGCCGTGCGCGCCAACCGCCTGGCCCTGCTGCGCGACGTGGCCGCGCTCGCGGACGGCGTCGCCAAACTGGACGAGTTGCCCGGGTTTTGAGGGCGCGTGGTTTTCGGTGCAAGACGAGAGAGCGAGGCGGGAAGTGGCGGCAAGAAGGCAGCGCCTCACTCCCTCTCCCGCGCCCGCGGCCGGGGCAGGCCGCCGCGCGGGCCACACCCCGGGCGGGGCGTCGAGGGCGCCGACCTCCACCGCCGCGCGCGCCGCATCGCCGCGCGTCGGCCCCGACACGCCGCGCGGCCCCTCCTCCACCATCATGGCCACCCCCCCCCCGGACGCGTCGCGGGACAGCGCGGTCGATGCCCGCATGCGCCTGCTGGAGCGGCGGCTGACGGGCGTGGTGGAGCTCGCGCCGCCGATGTCCGCGCCCGCGCTGTCGGAGGCGTCCGCCGGGCGGTCGCCCGCGCCGTCGGCGTCGTCGCGCGGCACAGAAGACCTTGACGAATCGAGATCCGGCTTTGACGGATTCGCTGCCGCGGTCGCCGCGGTCGGCGGCGCGCCTGGCGCCGCGCGCAAGCGCAAGCAGCCCGACCCGGGGCGTCGCAGCGACCGCTCCACCGCGGGCGCCAAGGCGCCGCGGCGGCGGCGGTCGCCGTCGCCGCCTCCCGGCGCCGCGCGCGCGACGCCGGGCGCGACGCCCACCAAGCCGCCCGAAGCGACCGCGACCCTGCACCACTATTTCGCGTCCCTAGACGGCGCGTCCCGCGGATCGGCGGGGGGCGGGAGACCGCCGAGCGCGGATGGAGGGCACCCGACCAAGGCCGCCGCGCGCTCCCTGGCCCTCCCCCCTCCCCACGCCCCCACCGGCTGGGCCGAGCGCGAGACCGCTCTGGCGGGTGCTGCCGCGCGCGCCGAGGCTCGCGCAGACGCGGCGTCGGCCGCGGAAGCCGCCGCGCGCGCCGACGCGGCAGCAGCGCGCGCCGACGCCGCGCGCGCGCGCGCCGACGCCGACGCCGCGCGCGCCGCCGCGGCCGCCGCCGACAAGGACGCGCGCGCCGCGCGCGCAGCGGCGGACAAGGCGGCCGCGTCCGCGCGCTCCGGCCTGGCCCGACTCGCCGCGTCCGCCGCGCGCGCAGACCGCGACCTCTCCCGCGAGCGCGCCCGCGACGCCACCGCCCGCCTGGGCGCCCCCCGCGTCATGCGCCAGGGCGCTCTGGGCGTGAGCGAGGTGTGGGAGGACGGGGCGGCGGCGCGCGAGCTGGAGAGTCGCGCGGCGGCGCTCGCGGCCGCGCGCGATGACGTGGAGGCCGCGCGCAAGGCGGTGCGCAGGCGGCTGCCGCCGCCGGAGCATCCGCTGTCGGTAAAAAACGGGGGCGGAGGGGGAGGAGCGGCCGCCAACGCCACCGCCGACGGCGGCGCGGCGACCCCCCGCGTTTACATCTCGCCGGACGAATACGTCTCCCGCGACGAAGCCTTCAAAGCCCGCCTCGCGGCCCTGAAACGCGAGGAAGACGCCCTGGCCCGGGAGCGCGACCGCGTGGAAGCCGACAAGGCGCGCCACGCGCGCGAGCTGCGGCGGCTTGCCGACGAAGACGCGTCGCGCTTTGGCGACTGCCCCACCCTCGCCGGCCGCTACGTCCTGGGCCGCCTCCTGGGCCGAGGCGGCTTCTCCGAGGTGTACGCCGCCGCCGACCTGGGCGCCGGCGGGGCGTCTGTGGCGGTCAAACTGCACCAAGTCGCCCCCGGGTGGCCCCCCGCGCGCAAGGCGGCCTACGTCCGCCACGCCATGCGCGAGTACGCCATCCACCGGGATTTGGTGCACCCGCGCGTCGTGTCCCTGACCGACGTGTTTGAAATCGACGACGACACGTTTGCCACGGTCCTCGAACACTGCCCCGGCGGCGACCTCGACGGCCACCTGCGCGCCCACGGCGCCCTGCCCGAGCGCGAGGCGCGCGCCATCGCGCACCAAATTCTGGACGGGCTGGCGTACCTGGCGTCGCCGCCGCGGCGCGTGATCCACTACGACTTGAAACCGGCGAACATCCTCTTCGACGCCGGCGGCGGCGTCAAGATCACCGACTTCGGCCTCTCCAAAGTCGTGGAAGACGGCGCGACGCGCGGCCTGGAGCTCACGTCCCAGGGCGCGGGGACCTACTGGTACCTGCCGCCCGAGTGTTTTGCGGCGGGCCCGGCGCCGCCGCGCATCACCTCGAAGGTCGACGTCTGGGCTGTCGGCGTCATGCTCTACCAAATGCTCTTCGGGCGGCGCCCCTTTGGCGAGGGGCGGTCGCAGGAGGCGCTGCTGCGCGACGGCGTGATGCGCGACGCGGGCGAGGTGCAGTTTCCGACGCGGCCCGCGGCCTCCGACGCCGCCAAAGCCTTCCTGCGCGCCTGCCTCGCGCCCAAGCCGGACGATCGGCTGGACGTGGCGGACGCGGCGGCGCACCCGTACCTGCAGCTCAAGCGCGGCGGTGGGAAGGGCGGGGGGGGCGGCGCGTGAAGGCGCGGTGTGACGAGCGAGCGCGCACACCCACCGCCGGCGCCAGCCGCCGCGGGCGCCGGCCCCGACTTCCCCACCGCTCTCTCGCGCCATGCCGCCGCCGCTGTCCAGGCGCGTCGCGAGCGTCGACGACCCGGTCATCGTGCGCATGCGCGAGCTGCTCGCCGCGAATCCCGCCGCCGCGTCCCTGGGCCAGGGCGCGGTGTGGTGGGCGCCGCCGGAGTCGGCGCTGGCGGCCGCGGCGGCCGCGGCGAGCACTCCCGAGGCGTCGCGCTATTCCGACGACCTTGGCCTTCCCGGTCTGCGGGCCGCCCTGCTCGCGCGCGCGTCGGCCGAGGGCGGCCTGGACGCGGCGTCGTACAGAGCGGTCGTCACGGCGGGCGCAAACCAGGCGGTGGCGGCGCTGGCGCTGGCCACGCTCGACGCGGGCGACGTCGGACTCTCCTTCCGCCCGGCCTACTTCAACGCGACGATGGCCGTCCAGCTGGCGGGCGGGGTCGCGGAAACGGGGCCGTGCACGGCGGGCTGGGCGCCCGACCTGGACTGGCTGGAGGAGAGGCTGGCGGACGCAGACAAGAGTCGCCCGAAATTCGTGTACGTCGTCAACCCCGGCAACCCGACCGGAGTGACCCTGCCGCCGCCCGTCGTGTCCCGTTTGGTGTCCCTGACCGCGGGACGCTGCTGGCTCATCTTGGATGGGACGTACGCGGATTTCGCAGACTCCGAAAACGCGGCCGCCCGCCCGCTCGCCCTGCCGTCCGCGCCGCACGTCATCCACGTGGGCTCCTTCTCCAAAGCGTACGGCGCCGCGGGGTGGCGCGTGGGGTACGTGCTGTACCCTGCGGCGCGGGGAGCGGACCCGCTCGGCCGCGCGCTGCTCAAGATCCAGGACACGGTCCCCATTCACGCCTGCGTCGCGTCGCAGAGACTGGCGGCTGCCTGCCTCGCAGAGGGCAGACGGTGGGTGCGGCGCAGGGTGGCCGGCCTCGCCCCCTCGCGCGCCGCCGCGCGCGCCGCGCTCGCGCCGCTCGGCCCCCGCGCCGTCGCCGGCGGCGACGCCATCTACCTGTGGGCGGCCCTGCCCCCCGACTGCGCCGACGACGCCGCCGTCGCCGCCTGGCTCGCGGCCGCGCACGGCGTGTGCGTCGTGCCGGGCGCGGCGTGCGGCGCGCCGGGGCACGTCCGCGTCGCGTTCGGCGCGCCGCCGCCGGGGCCCGCGTTTGACGAGGCGGCGGCGCGGTTGAGGCGCGGGTGTGAAGAGTTGGCGGAGCAGGGGTGGGGCGTGGTGGCGCGGTGGTTGGAAGGGCGGCGCGGGCGGCGGGTGTGACCGACGCCGGCGCGCGACCCTCGTCTCTCTCCCTTCACAACCCCCTTGACGCCCCGCCATGGGCGTCAAGGGGCTGGCCGCCTGGCTCGCGCGGGCGTACCCCGACGCGTTTGTGGTGCAGGAGGCGCCCAAGCCGGGCCGCCGCTTTGGCGACTCGGCGACCCCGCGCCCGGCGTGGGCCGCCCGCCCCGACGGCCCCGCCGCCGCGCCCGCCGCGTTCGACTGCGTGTACGTCGACATGGCGTCCGTCCTGCACACGGCGCTGCGGCAGGGTGAGAGAAAGACAAGGGGTGGATTGGCGGCGAGCGCGCCGCCGGTCCGCGGCCGCCACCAACTCCCGCCCTTACGCCTGCAGCCACCAACCGGGGCCACTTTGCCATGCTCGTCTTCTCCCGCCTCGACGCCCTCATGGCCGCCGCCCGCCCGCGCGCCGCGTGCGTGCTCGCGCTGGACGGCCCCGCGCCCCTGGCCAAGCTGCTGACGCAGCGACGGCGGCGGCGGCGGGCGGGGCGGAAGGAGGGGGAGGGCAGGCCCGATCGGAAAGGGGCGCGCGCGGCGCCGCCACCCGGCGAGCCCCCGCTCTCCTCGCTCGCCCTCACGCCCGGCTCCCCGTTCATGGCCTTCGTCGAGGCCGCCCTCGAGTACTACGTGTGCGCGAGGCTGGGCGCCGGCCGCTGGCCCGGCCTCCAGCTCGAGCTGTCTGGCGCGGGCGTCCCGGGCGAGGGCGAGGTCAAACTCCTCGCCCGCCTCGCCGCGGGCCACTGGGCGGGTCCGGCGGCGTCGGCCGGCACGCACTGCCTGGTTGGGGGGGATTCGGACCTGCTCCTGATGGCGGCCGCGTGCCGCGCCGACGGCCCCGTGTTCGTCATGGTCGACGACCCCCGCCCCGCCCGCCGCAGCGGCAGCGGCCGCGGCGGTGGAGACCGGTACCCCCCACCTACCCCGCCGCGTCTATTCTCCGTCGCCGCGCTCGACGCCGCGCTCGGCCGCGCGCTTGGCGGCGCCCCCCCCGCCCGCCTCGCCGCCGCGCGCCGGGACCTCGCCCTGCTCGCCGTCGCCGCGTGCGGCAACGACTACCTGCCCCCGCTCACCGGGCTCACGCTGCCGGCCGCGTGGCGGGCGTACCTCAGGGCGGCGGCGGCGGAAAACCCTCCGCCGCCCCTCGTCGCGGTCGCCGACGACGGCGCGGTCACCATCGATGCGTACGCCTTGGCAGGCCTCTTGGAGGCCGTGACCGGCGGCGACCCCGCGGCCGCGGCGGCGGCCGCCGCCGCGGCCGCCGCCGGCTCGGACGACGACGACGACGACTTCCGCCCCCCCGCCGACCCCCCATCCTACGCGGGCGGCTTAGCGTGGCTATTGGCCGCGTATGTCACGGGTCGGTGTGTCGACTACCGGTTTGTGTACGACGGGCGGGGCCCGCACGCGGCCGACCTCGCGCGGGCGCTCCGCCAAGGGCCGCCATCCATCGCCCCGCCCCACCCCGCCCGCCCACCCCTCCCGCCCGCGGTGTGCGCGGCCGCGCTGCTGCCGCCGGGCGAGCCCGGGCGGGACGCGGCGCCGCGGGCGTTGCGAGGGTTGTGGAGCGAGGGGAGCCCGGTCGCCGACCTGTACGCGGGGTGCGCCGTGTGCGACTCCCTGTCGACGCGCGCCGCGGGCGCGCAGCGCGCCATGCTGGTCGCGCTGGAGACTGCGCGCGCGGCGGCGAAAGAGGCCGGCGCGCCGGCCGTCGCCGCGCCGCGCACGCCCAAGGTGGAAGCCGCTCGCGCCGCGGTGCGCGCCGCCGCCATGGCGCGCCGGGCGCATGTGCGGACGGTGCACCCGTACGAACCCTTTCCGCTGGCCAGACTCGAGGCGGCGGTCGCGGCGGCGTTGGCAGAGGAAGCTGGGCCCGACGCCCCCCTCGACGCCGCCCTCCTGTCCCCTTTTGGCCACGCGTCCCGCTACTGGCGCCCTGGTGGGCGCCTCCCGCCGGGCCCGCCGTGCCCGCTGCCCGCGCCGCCCGCCGCGCGGCTCCCGCCGCTCGACCCGTCGAGGCCGCCCGTGGCGCGCGAAAGGCTGCTGGAGGTGGGCGTGGGAGGCGCGCCGGCCGCCGCCCCTGCGGCCCCCGGCGGCCGGCCCAAGCCGCCGCCGCTGCCGCGCGCCAAAAAGGTGCGCCCGCCCGCCGCGCGCCGCGCACGGCCCGCCGCGCCCGCCGCGCCCGCCGCCATGCGCGCGGGGGCGCGCGGGCGGCCGCCAGGGCTGTGAGGAGAGAGAGGGAGAGAGAGACAGAGAGACCGAGCGTCGGCCTTGCAACCCTCCGCCCCGCCCCGCTACCCTCTTTGTCGCTCTCACTGCCCCAACGCCCGCACCTCGGCGATCTTGGCGTCGATCGCCGCCACCTTGGCCGCCGCGTCCTCCGCCTCGGCCGTCGCCTTGGCCACGATGGCGGGCGGCGCGGACGCGGCAAAGCGGCCGTCGGCCACGCGCGCGGCCGCCTTCTCCGCCGCGGCGACCGCCTTCGCCCGCGCCTTGTCCAGCCGCGCCACCTCCTTGGCCACGTCAAACAGGCCCGCCATGGGCAGCACGGCTTCGAGGCCGTCGGCGACGACCGCGGTGACGGCGCCGGGGGTCGGCGGCGCGCCGTCCGCGGCGGGCCCTTCGACGCTCGACGCGTCCGGGTCGAGTTTCGCGAGGCTCGCCAGCACGCCCATCTCCCCCGCCAACGCCTCCCGCACGCCCTCATCCGCCGCACGCACGACGGCCGGCACGCGGCGGCCGAGCTCGACGCCGTACTCGGCGCGCGCGTTGCGCACCGCGCCGACGACGCCGCGCAGCGAAGAGAAAAGCGCCACTGCGTCGCCGTCGACGTCGCCGCCGGTGGGCCAGGGCGCCAACATGAGGTTGGGCGACCGGCCGGGAGCGGGCGGGAGGGCGCGCCACAGGCGTTCCGTGACAAAAGGCATCGTCGGGTGGGACAGCGCGAGCACGCCCTCAAAGACATGCACCAGCACGGCCCGCGCCGTGGCGGCCGCCTCTTTATCATCGCCGTACAGGCGCACCTTGGCCGCTTCGACGTACCAGTCGGCGAAGTCGCCCCAGAAAAAGTCGGCGGCCGCGCGGCCCGCGTCGCCAAAGTCGAGCCGCGCGTACGCGGCGGTCGACCGGGCCACGGCGGCGTGAAAGGACGCCATAATCCAGCGCTCCGCCAGGGGTAAAGAGGCCAGGGCGGCGGGCGAGGTGTCGAGCGGCGGCGGGCGGACAAGGGTTGCGCCGCCTCCCTCCCCTCCATCTTCCCGCTCCAGCGCCATCAGCACAAACTTGCCCGCGTTCCACAGCTTGTTGGTCAGGTTCCGCGCCGCCGTCACCTTCTCCGGGTTGAGGTTCAGGTCCTGCCCCGCGGCCGTCCCCGTCGCGAGCGCGTGGCGGAGCGCGTCGGCGCCCGTGTCGGCGACGACGGCGACGGGGTCGACCACGTTGCCCAAGGATTTCGACATTTTGCGGCCCTGTTCATCGCGCACGAGGCCGTGCAGGTAGATGGTGTCAAACGGCGCTTTGCCTGTCAATTTGATCCCCATCATCATCATGCGCGCGACCCAGAAGAAGAGGATATCGTGCCCCGTCTCCAGGACAGATGTCGCGTAAAAGGCTTTGTAATCCGGCGCTTCTTCGTTGGGCCAGCCGAGGGTGGAAAAGGGCCACAGAGCCGAGGAGAACCAGGTGTCGAGGACGTCGGTCTCGCGGCGCAACGCTTTGCCGGGGCCGTGCGCCGCAGCGGCGCGGGCGGCGGCATCTTCATCATCCCGCGCGGCGACCCACGTCAAAGCACGGCCGCCAGGGGCCGCGTCGGCGGCTTCCTCGGTGTCGTGCACATACCAGACAGGGATGCGGTGCCCCCACCACAGCTGCCGCGACACGCACCAGTCCCGGATGCCGGCCAGCCAGCCGTCGTAAAGATTGGCAAACCGGGGCGGGATGATGCGGACGGAGCCGTCGCGCACCGCGTCGAGCGCCGGGGCCGCGAGCGGCGCCATGCGCACAAACCACTGCTCCCGCACCAACGGCTCCACCACGTCGCCACCGCGCTGGGACCGAGGCACGCGGGACGTGTGGGGGGCGGTGGACACGGCGAGGCCGGCGGCTTGGAGGTCGGCCCAGATCTGCTTCCGCGCGACCGCGCGGTCCAGCCCCGCGTACTCCCCTGCCGCCTCGTTGAGCGAGCCGTCGTCCGCCATGATGTTGACGATGGGCAAATTGTGGCGCGCGCCCACCTCGTAATCCGCGGGGTCGTGGCCGGGCGTGATTTTGAGGCAGCCCGTGCCGAACTCGGCGTCGACCGCCTCGTCCGCGATGATCGGCACCGTGCGCCCGCCCGACAGGGGCACGATGGCCCGCTTCCCGACCAGGTGCGCAAAGCGGGCGTCGGACGGGTGGACGGCGACCGCGGCGTCGCCGGGGATGGTTTCCGGCCGCGTCGTCGCGACCAAAAGGGCAGAATCAGCCCCTGCCCCACCCTCCACCTCGTATTTGAACGTGTAGAGCGTGCCGGCCTCTTCCGAGTACTCCACCTCGAGATCCGAGACGGCGGTGCGGAGGGAGGGCGACCAATTGACTAGATACGCCCCGCGATAGACCAACCCTTCGTCCGCGAGCCGCACAAACGCTTCCCCGACCGCGGCCGACAGGCCGGCGTCCAGAGTGAACCGTTCGCGGGACCAGTCGCAGGAGGCGCCGAGGGAGCGGAGCTGGGAGGTGATGGCGCCGCCGTACCTCGCCTTCCAGTCCCACGCCCGCGCCTCGAACGCGTCCCGGCCGAGCTCGAGCCGGGACGTCCCTTCGCCTTCAAGCTCGCGCTCGACGACGAGCTGGGTCGCGATCCCGGCGTGGTCGGTCCCGGGCAGCCAGAGCGTGCGCCGCCCCGCCATGCGCGCCTGGCGCGCCAGGGCGTCCTGCAGCGTGACAAACATGGCGTGCCCCATGTGCAGGCGGCCGGTGACGTTGGGGGGGGGCATGGCCATCACAAAAGGGGGAAGAGAAGGGTCGCGGGGTTCGGGCGAAGGCGCAAACGCGCCGCTCGCCTCCCAGGATGCGTAGATGGCGGCTTCCTCGACCGTCGGGTCGAACGTTTTGGGGAGGTCGGCCGCGGTCGAGGGCGCGGCGGCGGCCGCTGGCGCAGCGGTCGCCGCGACGCGGCGGCGAGAGACGGCCGACGACGGCGCCGGCGCCAGCCGCACGCCGCCAGCCATCACGGAATACGGTCGCCATCCAGCCATCACCACGGCCGGCCGCAGGCGAGCCGCCACCGAAGCGCGGCGGCGGCCGGCGCGCACCGGCGCGGCCCATGCCCCGGCCCGGGCGGCGGTAGCCGTCCGGTCCAGCATGGATGCGTGCAGGGAGTGCGTCGCGAGCGCCAGCAGGCGGCGCGCGCGCATGCACCGGCCGGCGAGACGCCGCGCCGGCGCGTGCCGGCCGACGGGGTGTCGGCGGCGCGGCGGCCGCTCGGCCGCAGGGGGGCGCGCCCGCGAGGAGGCCGCGAGGAGGCCGCGAGGGTGCAATGCGCCTGTGGCTCGCCGCCGGCGGGCGCCGCGCAAACAGCAGCCGACGCAGCTCCCTCCCACCATGCCCGACCCCCCCCCCGCTCTCCCGCCCTGCACGACCGCGGTCCGCCTGCTCTGGGTCGACTACGCCGGCATCCGGCGCGCCCGCGTTGTCCCCGCGGCGCGCTGGCCCGAGGCGCTCGCGGCCGGCGTCTCCCTGGCGCGCTGCTGCGCCCTGCTGGGCGTCGTGGGCGACGTCGTCACGCCGGGCGCGGGCGTGGACGCGACGGGGGACGTGGCGCTGAGGCCCGCGACGGGACCGCTCACGGTGCCGCACCACCCCGCGCACGCGGTGTCGCTCTGCTCCATGGTCGATCCAGGCTCGGGGCCGTCCCCCCTGTGCCCGCGCGCAGCGTTGGAGCGTGCTGTGGCCGCGGCGGCCGCTCAAGGTCTGAGCCTGCGGTTCGGTTTCGAGTCAGAGTTCTTGCTGCGCCCGCGCACCCCCCCGCCCGGCTCCCTCCCACCCCCAAACTACGCCCATGCACGCACACTGGACGCCGCTGCGTCCCTGCTGGACGCCATTGTGGCGAGCGTGGAAGGACTGGGGGCGCCAGTGGAACAGTGGCACGCCGAGTCCGGCCGTTCCTACGAGCTGGTGACCGCCCACGCCCCCCCCCTCGCCGCCGCCGACCGCTTGGTCCTCACCCGGGACGCCATCGCCGGCGTGGCCGCGCGCGCGGGCGTCGACGCCGTGTTCCTGCCCAAGCCCGACCTGCGCGCCGCGGGGCTCGGCTGCCACGCCCACTTCTCCGTGTGGACGGACGCCGGCGCCAACTGCATGGACTGGGCGGTCGGGGCCGACCCCGGCGACGTCGAGACCGGGCGCGCGTTCCTCGCGGGCGTGCTGCACCACTTGCCGGCCCTGGTCGCGTGCGTCGCCTCCGGTCCCACCTCCGCCGCGCGCCGGCAGCCGGGCACGTGGTCGGGCGCGTTTGCGTGCTGGGGCGAGGCGAACAAAGAGGTGGGAGGGTGGCGGGGTGGCGGGTGGAACGCGCGAGCGGCGGCCGCGCCGACGCCGCGCCGACGCCTCGCCTCTCTCCTCCCAGGCCCCCCTGCGCAAGCTGGCCGACAACGTGGAGCTCAAGTCCATGGACGCGACCGCCAACCCGCACCTGGCGCTGGCGGCCATCATCGCGGCGGGGCTCGACGGCGTGAGGAACGCGCGGCGCCTCGCGCCGCCCGTCGGCTCCGACACCGCCGCCTTTGGCGCGCCGCCGCCCGGCGGCGCCCCACCTCCAGCGCGCCTGCCCGAGTCCGCGGCCGCGGCGGCGGACGCGCTGGAGCTGGGGGCGCACGCGGGGCCGCTCGGCGCGGTGGTGGGGGAGACAGTCGTCGCCGCCCTGGTCGCCCAGCGCCGGGCCGACGCGGCCGCGGTCGACGGCTGGGACCACGACCGGCTGGTGCGCGAGCTGGCGCTCACATTTTGATGGGAGGGGGAGGGGGGAAGGCGTGCGAGAGGGACGGGGAGCCTCGCGCGGCCGCCTGTTTCCACGCGCCCTCGCGCCCTCCTCGCCCTCACTCGCCGCCCGGCCCGAGCCCCGCCCCGCCGCCCTCGTCCCACGCCGCCGGGTCGGCCGCGCCCGCGTCGGTCGCCCACGACGCGGCCCAGTCGGCGGGCGCGGCCGTCGGCGCGGCGTCCGGGAGAGCGTCGGGCGCCCACGCCGACCCAGCCCAGTCGGAGCCAGCGTCGGGCGCGTCCGTCGCGGTCCAGGCGGGGGTCAGGTCGTCGGGCGCGGCGACGACGCCCCAAGAGGCGCTCACGGCGCCGCCGCGCGCGAGCGCGGCGACCGCCTCGTCCGGCTCCCACTCCAGCGGCGCCAGCGCCCCCCCGGGCAGCAGCGCCCCGGCCTCCGTCACATGGTCGAGCCAAACGCGCCAGTCAGCGTCCGAGGAGAGCGTGCCCGGCGCGCCGACGACGACCGCGCCGCGGCGCCCGCGCGTGAGGGCCACGTTCATGCGCCGCCCGTCGGCGACAAAGCCGAGGGAGCCAGCCGGGTTGCAGCGCACGGTGGTGAGGACGACAGCGTCGGCTTCCCGGCCCTGGAAACCGTCGACGGTCGACACCTTGATGAGGCTGCGCACCTCCTCGGGCGCGTCCCGCAGCAGCGCCTTGAGCAACCGCACCTGCCCCGCGTAGGGTGACAGGATGACGACTGAGTCCACGTCGCCGCCGGCCGCGAGCGCGCCCGCGGCGCGCAGCGCGAGCGCCGCCTCGCGCGGGTTTGTCACGCTGCCGCCGCCCGCGCCGCCGGCGCCCCGGTCTTCCGTGCCGTCGTCGACGTCGATGAGGGCGAGCGGGATGGAAGGCGCGGGCCAGGGGAAGCCGGCGGGGGAGGGGGTCGCGGGGACGCCGTCTTTGAGCCTGCCCCCATAAAACCGGGCCGACGGGAACGCGGCGAGCGCCGGGTGCATGCGGTACTGGGTGTCGAGCAGGACGGGGTCCAGGCCGCCGCGTTGGAGCCGTTCAAAGAGGGTTTGGTCAAGGCCCGCGCCGCGCGCGCCGGCAGACGCGACGGTCGGCGGGAGTTGGCGCGGGTCGCCCGCGAGCACGACCCATTCCGCGCCGCGCACGAGCGGGACGAAGGATGACGGCTCGGTGGCCTGCGTGGCTTCATCCAAGACAACCGACCTGAAGCGGACCGCGCCGAGGCGCCGCCCGTCGCCCGCGCCCGCCGTCGTCGCGCACACGACCTCCGCCGCCGCCATGACAGCCGCCCCGGCGTCGTCCTCCAGCTTGGCGGCCGCGCGCCGCATGGAGGACGCGTCCGCGCGGCAGGTGGAGGCGGCGTCGGCGTCGCCCGCGGTTTGCGCGGCGCGCGACCGCGCGGCGGCCGCCGCCGCGCGCGCGCGCAGGCTGGCCGCCTCCCGGCCGGCGGGGGTGGCGGCCACTTGGGCTTCCAGCGTCAACGGCGCCACCTCGGCCGCCGCCTTGGCCGCGCCGCCCATCCTCACGACGCGCACGCCGGCGGCCGCGAGGCCGGCGGCGAGCGCGTCGGCGGCCGCGTTGGTGTCGCCGCAGGCGAGGGCGGGGACGGACCGAGAGCGCACGGCGTCCGAGGTGGCCGCAGAGGCGCCGCTGCCGCCCGATTTGCGCGACGCGCGCGCCAACGTCGCCAGCAGCGCGACCAGCGCGCGCGTCTTGCCCGTGCCCGGCGGCCCTTGCCACAGGGTCAGGGTCGACGCGAGAGCGGACGCGATGGCTTCCCGTTGGGAGGGGTTGAGGTTGTCGGCCTCTGCCAGCAGCGCGCCTACGTCCTGCCTCCACCCGCCGTCGCGCGCCCAGTCGGGCGGCGTGTCGGCCGCGGTCCGCGCGTCCGGGTCGCCCAGCAGGATGGAGCGCACGCGCAGCTCGCCGGGCGCCCACAGGGGGGAGAGCGACGCGGGCGCCGCGTCGGCCTCGCGCGCGGCGGCGGCCGCGGCGGCTTCATCCCACACCTCGGACGCGCGGGACGCGACCTCGCCCCAGGGGCGGTCCAGGGATGCCAGTGCGCGCAACTGGCGCGTGGCGGTCGAGTCCGGGGCGGCGGCGTCGAGGCGCCAGAGGGTGTGGGCGCCCAGGGCGTCGACCGCGTCGGCCGCTTCCGCACGCACCCCCACGACCAAGTGATCAGCCGCGACATCCAGCACGGACGCTTCCACGACACACGCGGGGCCGCGGGCGCCGGCGAGGGGGGTGGCGCCGTCGGCCGCGGTCGCGGCGAGGAGCACGGGGTCGCGCGCGCCGAACCTGTGCGCGGGCAGCGGGTCGCGGGGGGCGCGAGAGCGCGTGGCGCGGCCCCCGGCGCCACCTTCCCGGCGCTCGATGTCGGCCGCGACCGCGGCCGCGAGCGCGCCGCGCGCTTTCGACCGCCGCGCCGCCTTCCCGGCGTCGGCGCCCGCGCCGGCCCCCGCCGCCGCGGCGTCCTCCGCGCCCGCCGCGGCCGCTGTCGCGGTCGCGGACCGCGCGGGCAGCGCCAGCGTGAGGACGACGTCGCCAAAGACGACGCCGGCGCGCGTGGCGGTCAGGCCTCTTAGTACGACGCCGTCGGCGACGAGCGATTCGACCGAATTCTTCGCGTACATCGCCGCCCGCCGCTCCACTGCCGCATCCATCTCGGCGCGCACGCCGGCCACGAGGCGGGCTTGCAGCGCGCGCGCGGCGCCGCGAAAGGCGGCGGCAAACGGGCCGGCGGAGGCCGTTGCGGCGACCAGGTCGGCGTCGGCGGGATCGACGGTCGAGGGAGGGCGCGTGATGCGCTCGCCAGTGATGAGGTCGATATCGGCGTCGTCGTCGCCGTCGGCGCCGAAACCGGCGGCCGCCGCCGCGCCGACCGCCCGCCCGCCGCCGCGCCCGCCCAGCGGCAGCTCCGACATGTCGTCCAGCGCCCACGCGTCGTCCTCCTCATTCGGCTCCTCCGGGTCGTCGTAGGACGGGCCGGCGTCCAGGGGGCGGGCGGCTTCCCAGACCGCGTCGCCGACCGAGCCGGCGGCGGCTTCATCCACGTCGACCAGCGCGTCCACCGCCGCCGCCACGGCGCCCGTGTCCGAATCAACATCCAGCTCGTCGTCCCCAAAGTCGGGCATGGCGTCGGCCGCGCGCGCAGCAGCGGCCATGGCCGCCGCGCGGTCGCCGCTGCCGGCGCCCAGGGTGAGCGGGTGCAGGCCCGGCTTGACGATGCGAGGGTCGGCGTCTAAAGAGAGGTTCAAACGGCGCAGGCGGGACGCGTAGTCGCCCACGCCGCCGCCGGGGTGGGGTGCCGGCGGCGGCGGCCTGGCCAGGGGGCGCATTTCGCCCGCCGGCCGTTGACGCTGTGTTTGTGTGGACGGGGCATGGCCTCCGGGGCGTGCGCCGCGCGCCTGCGCCATCGTCGCGGGCCGGCGAATGGCCGCGAAGAGTGCTGGCGCGGCCTGCCGGCGTTCAGCACCACTCTGCGGCCGCGCCCGGCCCCGTCCCCGCGCGGCGCGCGCGCCATGATGCACGCGCGCGCCGCCGCCGTCTCTCGAGCGCCCCTCGGGCGCGCGTTCAGGAGGTGCGATTTTGGGTGGGGTTTGGGGCGCCGCGGCCGCCCGCGGCCGCCGCCGGGCGTGGCCGCCCGCTCGGACGGCGTCAGTGGATGTGCCTGGGCCTCTCGGGGACGGGCACTCCTCGCGCGCTCGCCGACCGCCCCAAGCATCGCCAGTCCCCTCGTGCGCGCGCGCCGCGCCGCCCTCCCGCCGCGCGCCGCCCGCTCCGACGGCGCTGACGTCGACCGCGACCAAGGACTGGCCGTCATCGAGTCGCTGCAGGCCGCCGTCGCGTCCGCCGGCGCCGGCGCGACCGCACACGTCGTCGCGCTCTCCGGCGACGCGGCGTCCGCCCTCGTCGCCGCCGCCGTCGCGGCCGTCTGGGAAGAGGGCGCGGTTGCCATCTTCGCGGGGGATGCCGGGAGTGCGGAGGGCACCCGGGCGCGCTACGTCGCCGACTTGACCGGCCTCGACTTTTGTACGGTGCCCCTCCCCCCCCCCCCCTCCCGCCCGCTCGCCGCCGCCGCGGCGGTCGCGTCAGACGCGGGCGCCGCCGTGTGCTACTGCGGCGCGGTGGACGCGGGCGCGGCAGCGGCGGCGGCCGCGGCGGGCGTCGCGGCGCCGCTCGCGGGCGTGCCGCGCGCGGCGCTGGAAGCCGCTGCGCGCGCGGCGGGCGTGCCGGACTACGATGTGGAGCCTGATGGCGCTGACGTCGGCCTGCTGGAGATGCCGGCGACCGACGCGGGGCGGCTGACGGCCGTTTGAGGGTCGGCCGGTTCCTGTTCCCGCCCCAGTTTTCGTCGCGGCGCAGTTTTTTTGGCGGGCGCGTCCC
>Ga0315283_10000660_pt1 | contig 25826 bp, 26 predicted proteins | sample YL17G09_0_MG_FD_204541 | JGI IMG/M metagenome (GOLD analysis project Ga0315283, IMG submission 204541) | Sediment microbial communities from Yellowstone Lake, YNP, Wyoming, USA - YL17G09_0 | ecosystem: Environmental > Aquatic > Freshwater > Lake > Sediment | place: USA: Wyoming | collected...
AAAGTTTCGCGGTAGGTGGAACTCTGGCAAAATATGCTCATCAAAACGTGCAGGTTGTTTTGCTGTGTGCCACGCGTGGAGAAGCCGGTGTTCCTGGAATAAACTCTAAAGAAGCTGGAGATATCCGGGAACGTGAGCTGAGGCAGGCTGCGGAGCACCTGGGAATCGAAGTTCATTTTCTGGGCTTCCAGGATGGTGGACTGGCGAATACGCCTCCGGAAAAGCTTTTGGAAAGCATTGCTTGTTGGCTTGATCTGGTACAACCGCAGGTCATCCTCACGTTTGGCCCGGAGGGAGTCTCGGGACACCCCGACCACGTAACCATCTCACACATCGTTACTCAAGTGTATGATCTATGCTACCAAAAGGGTTTGCTGCTCTACATCCATCCATCCGAAGCAACAGCCCTGGGTTGCGGGGTCACTTCCTCAGAAACGGAAGCTGGACAACTGCTGGTTGAGATCGATATCTCTGATTACAAACTGGAGAAAATTCGTGCCATTCAATCCCATGTCAGCCAGAACCCCGGCTTACCTGGCGGACCGGAAGAAGAGATGGATAAAATCCCGTGCCATGAGCTTTACACCGTTGCGCGCGATTTGAAAATAGCAGATAATTATCCGGGCTGGTTTGATATGGTAAGCGCGGATGAAAAGAATGTAGTTCATGAGCAAGTGTAAAGTGTTGTTCCTCTGCACCGGTAACTCGTGCCGTTCACAGATGGCGGAAGCCATTGTCAATTTTCGTCTTGGCGAGAATTGGGAAGCCGTTAGTGCGGGGACCAAGCCGGCAGGCTACGTTCACCCCAAGGCGTTGGCGGCGCTGGCTGAAATTGGAATCCAGCATAATGGGCGTTCGAAACTGGCGGATGAATTCAAAGGTGTTGACTTTGACCTGGTGGTCACCGTCTGCGATTCGGCGGCAGAAGAGTGTCCCATCTGGCTGGGCGTAGGCAAGCGTGTGCATCACAGTTTCCCCGATCCAGCCAAGACGGATGACATGAACGATTTTCGCAAGGTGCGCGATGCCATGGAACGCGAAATCATCTTCCTGTTGGTGAACTATGCAAATTGACTTGTTGTATTTCGATGGCTGCCCATCGTGGGAGAGCGGACTGGAAAATCTGATGGCAGCACTGGAAGCCGAAGGATTGGAAGCTGAAATTCGCCTGGTTAATGTGACAGACGATGATCATGAAGCCGCGCGCTTGATGTTTTTAGGGTCGCCTTCGTTTCAGGTTAATGGTGCGGATTTGTGGTACGAGGAGCGCGAGCACTACGACCTGAGTTGCCGGATCTATCCCACACCGCAAGGGATGAAAGGCGCACCCACGATAGAAATGCTGCGCGAGAAATTACGCACCGTGATGCGTACATCGACACACGATCAACTGCAAAGCAGTTGAAATCATTTTTTCACCCGGAGGTTTCTCATGTCTGACGTTGCAGGTACCCAAACCCCAGCACAAAGCCTGACCAAAAAACTCTCGTTCCTGGACCGCTACCTGACGCTGTGGATTTTCCTTGCGATGGCGATCGGAGTCGGGATCGGCTTTCTTTTCCCGGAAGCAGTCAATAGTTTTAATGATGCTGTCTCTGTGGGGACTACTAACATCCCCATTGCCATCGGGCTGATCTTGATGATGTACCCGCCTTTCACCAAAGTGAAATATGAGGAATTGGGAGATGTTTTTCGCAACAAAAAAATCCTGTCGTTATCACTGGTCCAAAACTGGGTGATCGGCCCAATCCTGATGTTTGTTCTGGCGGTAATTTTTCTGAGCGATTACCCTGAATATATGAACGGGCTGATCCTGATCGGATTGGCGCGCTGCATCGCCATGGTGATTGTGTGGAACCAACTGGCCAAGGGGGATACCGAGTACGCCGCCGGCTTGGTGGCTTTTAACAGCGTGTTCCAGGTACTCTTTTACAGCGTGTATGCCTATATCTTCCTCACCGTGCTGCCAACCAAGCTTGGAATGACTGGTTCGACGGTCGATATTACTATGGCAGAAATTGCGAAAAGCGTGTTTATTTACCTTGGAATTCCGTTCATTGCCGGCTTTTTGACGCGCTTTGTGCTGCTACGGAAAAAAGGCAAGGAATGGTATGAGAAGGAATTTATCCCAAAGATCAGCCCGCTGACACTGATTGCCTTGCTGTTCACCATTGTGGTCATGTTCAGCCTAAAAGGCAACCTGATTGTACAAATCCCTGGCGATGTCGTACGGATTGCTATTCCCTTACTATTCTATTTCGTGATTATGTTCCTGGTTAGTTTCTGGATGGGACATCGCATCGGAGCAGATTATTCGAAGACCACAACCCTTGCCTTCACGGCTGCCAGTAATAATTTTGAATTGGCGATTGCGGTAGCAGTGTCGGTGTTTGGTATCAATAGTGGTGAGGCTTTTGCAGCTGTCATTGGCCCACTCGTGGAAGTTCCCGTGATGATCGGGCTGGTGAACGTGGCATTTTACTTCCAGAGGCGCTATTACGGCGGCGCAGTTGCGGCCGACCCGGCGCTGGTGGCTGCTGCGCAGGAAGCCTGCCCACCCTCGGAGGCGCTCAACAAGAAGTAGCTGAAAATGCTTGCCTGCATCCTTTTTCCGACCGATTTTTCGGCCTATGTCGAAACGGTTTTGACCTGTTTGCCGGATCTGAAACCTGCCTCATCTATCGCTTCATGAGGTCAGTACGTCCTCAAAGGAGTTTATTCTATGGAAAATCTAGCTTTCAACGATATCGAGGTTGCCCCTGCCGAAGTGGTGAAACGCTCTGCACGTGATTTTGCCGCAGCGCTGGCTGAGACGCCACAGTTCAAGGCTTTCGAACAAGCTTACGATGCATTAAACCATGACACAATCGCCCAGCAAGCCTTGTCTGCTTTCCGAGAGAAGGCCGAGTCGTTAAACGTATTATTGAAGTTGAATGCCGTCAGTGAGGCCGAGCGCGCTGAATTGGAGCTATTGAAACAAGACTATCTGACACGCGCCAGTGTGCAGGCCTATGCTGCCGCTGAAGCTGAACTGACCGCCATTTGCCAACAAGCCGGCGCGATGATTTCCGAATCTGTCGGCTTGAACTATGCCACTACTTGCGGCGCATCCTGTTGTGGGTGAAACTATGATAAAAACCGAGAATTTACCCCCCGAATTGCACGAGGCAACGGATGGCCTGATCCAGAATCTGCTCGCTTCCGAACCGTTCCTGGCATATCAAAAGTCCCGAGTGCAGTACAAATCTGACTCACATGCGCACGCCCTGATCGAACATCTTTCTGCGCTTCAGGTCGAGGTGCGCCGCAAGCAGGCTACCAGCAGTGTGACCCAGGCGGATATTGAGGAGCTGCGCACGGTCCAGGTTGAGGTCCAGGCGAATGAAACTCTCATCATGTACTCCAGTACCCAACAGGATGCGGTCAACTTCCTGCGCGAGATCAACCAGGAGATCAGCCAGCTGCTGGGGGTGGATTTCGCCTCCCTTGCCAAGCAGAGTACTTGTTGTTGAACAGGAGATTGGCGATGCCTTTCTACGGACGTATGGAGACCTCTCCACTCATTTGTGATCCCGATGCCAGGCCGGGGTGCTGCGGATGAGCACGCCGGTTCTTGTCCAAATTATTGGCGCGCCGATAGCCTGCAAGGACGGCGTGAAGGATACCTGGCGCGAGGTCTCAAAGTGGGCAGACGGGCAATTGAAGGCACGTTTTGGCGAGGAGGTCCAGTTGCAATACCTTGACCTTTTTGATCCGGCTTGTCCGCCCATGCCATCCGGAGCACAATTGCCGCTGGTGCTGGTCAATCGCGAAGTGCTGACAAGTGGCGGGAAGATTTCCGTGCCAATCATTCGTAGGAAAATCGAATCCATCCTCAAGAAGGAAATTGCATAAAACGGAAAATACTTTTCCGAGTACTGGCATCTCTTATTGCCAGAGTGCGCCCCGCTTCGAAGATTATAGAGACGATATGCACATCTCAGTAAAGATTTTAGGTACCAGACCCCGTCAGCGCTACAGCGTCCGACGCTTGGTTATAATGGCAGAAACTGTTTTGCGAGCGGAGTATCCTGACTTGGCAGTGGACATTCTGGAAGTCAAAACCGAAGAAGAAATCTACAAATACACTTATGTACTGATCGCGCCGGGACTGGTGATCAACGAGAAGTTAGTCTACGACCTGTGGATTCCATCAAGAGAACAGGTTTTGGGCTGGATGCGGGAGGCGATTGCGGAGACGCAGCTCGTTCAGTAGGGGAGGGAGCATCAGAGCAGGGATTACATCATGCGGGGCGACACCCTCGGCTCCGCCCGAAGTGGCCTGTTGACGGACCAGGCCGGAGCGGTCAGCTTTGAACAGGGAATGATCCTTACGGCATAATGAATCTCACCGCAGGCAATAGCGCAAGCAGTTACGGCTTTACCAGCGAGTTCAGCTACAGGACTGCAAAATGAAAGAGTCTTCAAGTGCAAGCGGTATAATAAGAATGTTCGTTCTGTTCGGACCTAAAGAGGTCTTTGATTAGTAGCCAATCACAGTTCTTCGGGTTCTATTGAATTACAGGTCCGAAAGTACGTCGAAAACACGAGCTTTGTGGCAAAGTCAGCGAAATCGGGATTGGGACTCACATCTGTCCAACACCGCCAGGTGCTGGGTAACCCGGAGGTCAGTGGTTCAAATCCACTCCCCGCTACTTTTCACCAACCATAGCTTTGCGAGCTATGGTTTTTCGTTAACCCGATGGACTGTGATTGGTAAATGTTCCATTCAAGGAAGTACTTGTATGAACCACAGATTGTTCCTTGTTAGAACAATCTGTGGTTCATACTAAAATTCCTTTTTCTGTACTCCAGGTTATTAAAAGAAATATAGCTCGCGACATAAGAGGACATGAAATGAATATAGGTTTATTGAAATGATAATCAGGGCGTGAGATAAGGGTTTCGGCCAGTTTATGGTCGCCGGCTGTGAGCACACCGCGCAGGCGGATGAAAATCATATCATTAATAAAATACGTGCGCGCCTCCAACGGTCCTCGCCCGAGGTATTCCTTCTCGAACCTAATAACTGCTTGAGTGATTTCGGCTTCCGCTTCGCCGCGTGTCTTTGATTTCATGACAGCTTGTCCCAGTTTGGAGTTGTTCAAGTTACCATACGGCTTTTGAATTTTTCAAGAAGTTTGCGTGTATGCTGTATGGCCCACAATGAAAGATATACCGCAACCACCAAGACATTAAACAGGAAGAATATCAGGTTTGTTTTCATAATTTGTTCCCTCAAAAAAATAAAGACCACCGCTTACAAGGCGATGGTCTTGCGTTTGCTTTCAGACAGCCGGGAAATCTCTTTCCGTATTTACGGCTGTCCCTCCCGAAAAATCCGGGCGGCTACTCCCCATCGGAGTAATTAAAGTGTACAGTATATGGAAGTAAGAGTCAATGATTTTTGAGTCTGTGTTAGCGTTTTATAGTAATGTCCCCTTTGCGATAAGTTAGAATGTCCCCTTCGAAAGGGACAAGAAAGTGGACATAATCACGATGAACACTAAAGAAATGAAGCGGTTGGAAGAGATGCAAAAGCTGGCCGAAGGGCGAATGGGCCAGAAAAAAGCAGCTAAGGAACTGGGGATCAGTTCCCGGCAGGTAAAGCGGCTGTGGAAAGCCTATCGTGAAAAAGGGGCAGCCGGGCTGGTATCGCAACAGCGCGGCAAGGCCAGCCATAACCGTCTGTCGGAGCAGACCGAGCAGGCAGTGGTGGATCTGCTGCACAGCCGCTATGCGGATTTCGGGCCGACCCTGGCGCAGGAGAAGTTGGTTGAGAAGGATGGGTTGGAGATATCGGTGAGCAGTGTGCGCAAGATCATGATCGAGGAAGAATTGTGGAAAGCGAAGAGAGCCAGGAAGGTGCAGGCGTACCAGATGCGGGAACGGCGTTCCTGTTTTGGGGAGCTGGTCCAGATCGATGGGTCACCGTATGACTGGTTTGAAGGACGGGCTCCGGCGTGCACCCTGCTGGTTTTTATCGATGATGCGACCGGGAAGCTGATGCAATTGCTGTTTGTGGAAAGCGAGAGTTTTTTCAGCTACTGCCGGGCGGCCGAAGGCTATTTCACCCGCTGTGGCAAGCCCAGCGCCTTCTACAGCGACAAACATGGCATCTTTCGGGTCAATCAACCGACCACTGGCTCCAACGACGCCCTGACCCAGTTTGGACGGGCTATGCAGGAACTCCACGTCCAGATCATTTGTGCCAACACCCCTCAGGCAAAAGGTCGGGTCGAACGGGCTAACCAGACCCTCCAGGATCGTCTGCCTAAGGAATTACGTTTGCGCGCTATCTCCGATTGGGAAGCAGGCAACGCCTTCCTGCCGGAATTCATCGACGATTTCAATCGCCACTTTGCCGTTCAACCGAAAAGTTCCCATGATGCTCACCGACCCCTTTCCAAATCCGAGAACCTGGCTCAGATCTTTACCTGGCAGGAGTCTCGGATCCTCTCGAAGAACTTGACACTCCAGTTCAGAAAGGTCGTCTACCAGATCCAGATCCAGCGTCCCTCCTATGCCATGCGCAAGGCCCCTGTCACCATTTCTTTGGATGCCCAGGAAAATGTCACCATCACCTACAAGGGCAAGTCGCTCCCTTTCACCACTTTCCACAAACAGTCCAAGCAATCCGATATCGTCCAGAGCAAACACGTGGACAGCATGCTCAAATACCTAAAACCCGGCACTATCCCGGCTCCCAACCATCCCTGGCGTAACTATCCCGATAAACAAAATGTCCCACAAGGGGACATTCTAACTTAACGGAGTCAGGGGACATTTCTACTTAACGTTGACATGATTTTTGAGTCTGCAAAATACGCGGTTGGTGAGTTTAGAACTCCCACTTGGGCCATGAGCTAACACATCACAGGCCAGAATTTTTCCACTGGTGTTCCACCTCAGCCCGTTAATCTGGCTTTTGGAGAGAGTTTTATCCCACCGAAATCAAAACCCACTGCCCATGTTACAGACACTTTATGGCAGGGTGTGTATCATTTTTTCGGGGAATCGTCTCGTTGATAGAGTCCGTGCCCATATTTGAATTTGCACAAGGCGGGCATCCGATTCCCATCTCCGCGGATTAACTTGTGGGAACTCCTTTCGTCCTCCCCATCCAGGATAGATCTTCGAATTCTCCAAAGTGTTCGCGGAAGATGCGGTAATACATCAATTCTTCTTTTGAATTCAAAATGGTTTTATCCGAAATCTTGCGTACCTGTGTAAAGTCTTTATTGCTGATATGTTTTTCAGCATAATCAGCCAGAATTTCCGAGACTCCTGCCCCTTCCCAAAACTTGGCTTTCGGACGGTTGAGCACAGGTTCAGGCAGCAGGCCTTCCAACGCGCGACGTAAAATCCATTTTTCAACTCCTTTGTGTAATTTGTGTTCCACAGGTATTTCCAATGCGAGCGAAACCACCTCCGGGTCCAGGAAGACGACATGGGCAACGGTGCCATGGGCGGCAGAACAGCGGTCCACGCGTTGAAGAGCGGTATTATGCAGTCGGGAAGTAATATCCAGAAGTTCGACTGCCAACTTTTCAGTTGGCAGGGTCTTGAGGTATGCATACCCGGCAAAAAGCTCATCACCGCCTTCGCCCGAAAAAACCGCCGGTACATAGTCTGAAGCAAGTTTTGCTACCAGATAGTTCATGATACTTGAACGCACCAACAATGCATCGAAAGATTCGAGATGGTAAATCACCTCCGGCAATACGGCCAGCATAGCTTTGGGTCCGACGATAACCTGGTGATGTTTTGCGTCAATGTAGTCGGCGCACAGGCGTGCGAATTCCAGATCGGGAGCCCCTCTCAATCCGGCCGCGAAAGTATGCAGCTTAGAAACAAGCGGTCGTGCCAGCGCTGCCAGCCCGCTCGAGTCCAATCCCCCGGAAAGCCAGGAGCCAACTTCACCATTGCCAATACGCCGCCGTACGGCATCTTCCAGCTTGCGGCGGAGCTCGCTAGCGATCTCTGCTGGCGTAAGCGAAAGCGGTGTTTTCTTTTTCAGCCTGGCGTAACACTTCAACCGCGACCCGGATAGCCTGTAGCCTGGTGGCAGGACATGAAATTTACGACTAACAATCATAAGCGCTTTTATCTCTGAAGCGAAACACAGATCCCCCTCGTCGGTAAAGCAGTAGTATAAGGGAGCGACGCCAAGCGCATCACGTTCAAGGAGAAGCCCGGTGGGGGTAGCTTCTACTAAAGCCAGATGTTCACTCCCCAATGAGTCACACACGTTTGGATATTTACGGGGCTTTCGAGGAAATTCGACTTGAACAGGATGGGTAACAGCACCTAAGGTTGCGGACTGTAAATATGTAGTGATTATCTGCTTGGTACCACCGCGATGAGATATGCGACCAAGCATTTCAGAAACAAGCAACTCATGACCTGGTTGGGATATGCCGGCAATTCCACTCATTGTTCCTCCTAATCCTCTATCACGCCTTCCTGCACAAACCTTGTCAACTCGTTGACGCTCCACTGCTCCAGCCCGAGCCGTTCCACGGTGCGGCCGCGCCGCCAGTAATCGGTTTTGTGGATGAAACTGCCCAGGCGGATGATGCTCTCCATACCAAGCACGCTGACGCCATACCGCATTCCCAATGATGCCATTGGGACAAGGCTCATCGGCACATCCTCAAAAATGTATCGGTGATTAAGGGTGGTGGGGGCTTTGATGCCATAATACCCTGGCTGGTTTTGGATAGCTTCGTGCAGGTCCTCGCCGGTGGTGTCATAGGCGAGTTTGAGCCATTCCAGCGCGGTCCGGGCACGGATACCCACCGAGGAGGCTACTGTTACTCGTTCCCGGTCGAGTACCTCCAGTACACGCGCCACGGAAGGCGTGACGCCGTCAATATAGAACTGGTAGTCGCCGTGAGTGTGCTCGATCCAACCGGCGTTGAGCAGGGTCAGGGCAGGGTGGAAGATGGCCCCCATGTTGTTCAGGCCCGTATGAAGCACATCCACCCCATCGATGAATTGTGGGTAAGCATGCTGGATGGCTTCGAGCACCATTCCATTATGTTTGGACGGCAGCGCTGCCAGGGGCACAGCCTCCTTGATGCGAAAGATACGCGCCTGCGCCGGGCCGTCTGAGCGGCTGGCGTAGATGAACGTCTCGGCTTCAGCAACAGTCACATCAGCGGTACAGCCATTATCGCGCATGACCTTCACGAACTCAATCGCTCCGAGGGTGCGCCCGGGGTGCAGGATGACGATCTGCCCATCCTTGAGATGGGGCGCGGCAGCTTTGGCGATATCGGCGTGCGCCGATGATGGCAGCACCACCATGATGACCTGCGCATGCGGGATGGCTTCCGCTAAGTCGGAGGTGGTTAGACTTAGCCTGCCAAAACCATGCGGACCCCCTTCCGCGCTCTCCAGTTCGATTCCGCCTCGTTTCTTGATCACTGATATATGGTCAAAGGTGCGGTTCCAGAGAGCAACATCCGCGCCCATGATTGCCAGATGGGCGGCCATGGCCTTGCCGCCATGTCCCGCGCCGATCACTGTATATTTTTCGGTTGTACTCATTTTGATACTCCTTTCGTACTAAACCTTCAATTTACCGATACGTTCGTATGGGGATAAAGGGATTCCTTTTTCACCGACGGCAATACTTGCCCCGTTGATGATGCGCGTACGCGCCTTTCCGAGCGCAAACTTATTGTTGCGCAGCTGAGGCGCATCCATCAGTCCCATAGTGACCGACTTTGCCAATGTAGCCGGGTCAGCCCACGGGTCATCCACGCTAGGTAGGGCTATCACGCGGATGTGTTCCAGCAATGTGTTGGCCTCAGCGATGAGAATCTGCTTGCGCTCCTGAACCTCCGGCGCGCGGGTCATATCCGGCGCACCGAGCGCATTCGTGATGGCGCGGCGCACTACCTTGCTGGCCTCAATGACGTCCTCGGCAGTGGCGGCGTGATGCGCCTCAGTATGCCCGACAATATGATAAATATGCGGCTTGAGCGCCATTTGCAGGTAGGTGCTGGCAGCCAGATGGCCGCGCGCGGCATCCGGGTCGAGCGGATGGGAGAGCAAGCCGATGCGGGTTTGCTTCCAGATGCGGAATAGGCCCTCACCCCCGTCCCCTCTCCCAGATTGGGCAAGGGGAGAAATTAATTCCAGGATAGCCAGCATCTTCGCCAGGTCCATGGCGTCACTCAACCCGGGCGGGCTGTTGAACATCATCTGGGCAATGTAATCTTTTACGCCGGCCTTTTTGGCATTGTATGCAGAAAGAAATGCAGATACAACATAGACTACGTCGGACGAGTCACGCATCCCCCAATGGTGAGGCTCGTTAAGTTCCACAGGGAGGTCCCGTTCTCCGTACCAGGCCATGACCTTCTGATGCTCACGGATGGAACCTTCCAGGTCCCAGGGCCCGCGCCCGTCCATCTGGTTAAACCAGAAAAGCGGAATGGCGCACCAGGCGTTGTGGATGGTCTCGGTCAGCAGCTCGGCATAACGGATGAAATCGTCGGTGCCGGAATAGGCGCGCAGCATGGGAAAGTTGCCGCAGCGGCTGGCCCCGTAAAGCCTGTAAAAGTCGTCAGGTGTGCGGACGGGCACCCCGCCGGCGCCGGTACGCCGCGGGTCCTGCCGTTCGGGATGAAAGAAATTCTCCTGCGCATCCTGATCCGTGCCGAGCGAGATCAGGTCGAGCGCTTCGGCTTCCGCGATCTTGCGAATGCCCTCGACCGTGGCGTCCATGGTGGGTAATCCAAAATGGTGACGCAGGATCGGATAGGGAGCCCGCCACATGATCCTGTCGATGGTGCGCTGCGGGAAGTCTGTTTCGGAAGCCGCCTGGGCGGCCTGTCCTTTCAGGTAGGCGAGCACCTGTTCGGGGCTTTCGCTCCCGTCGAATATCCTTTCAAAGAACATTAGTTTTTCTGCGCGCTCGGCGACCGGCGGCGTGCCCCCAAAGGCAAAGCGCACACCGCTTTCGTGAAGCTCCGACGCCTCTTCGGCGAATTGGCCGAGCAGACGTTCCCCGGTCTCGGGCGTGAGACGATACGAGACCCCTACGAGCTCGGCCTTTTCCAACCGGGCGGCTTCCAGCACCTGCGCAATGGGCACTGCCGGGCCGAGAAACACCGTGCGCCAGCCTGCCGCCTCGGCCAGGCGCATGAAATTTGAGATCCCCGCCACGTGAACGCACTCCCCCAAAGCTGCGGTAACGACAGTTTTCATTTCAACCTCCTAAAGTAGATCATAGACCGGTCCTCAAGCCAATAAAGAAAATCCAGGGAAGGACCCGGTCGTTATGGTAGGCGTACATCCTCCACCACAAAATCGCACGGATAGTCTTCAATACCCAACCGGGTGGGATCGGGAATTGAGTGCAAAGTCAGCCACACGAGCGCTTTGTTGCCAACCACCTGATCCTCACGAGTGTGTATGCTCACATCCGTTCGTGTGTTGTACGGTTTCGGCAAGGTCTTCATTTCATTGGGACCGGGAGAGGCGTTAAAAACAATCCAGACATCCAAACGGTTCCCATCGCTGGAAGGTGAAATGAAATTTATCTGATATCGGTCGATCCCTTCCACATTTTGCACCAGGGTCATGTTGCCGACCACCAAAACCCTACCCAGGATGGGAAAATTCCCTTGCAAGTCGCACAGCGAATCATCAAACGTCGCCGCGAGCGAGGACGGCGTGTAAGCCGGGTAGGGGTGCGGCGCAGCGGCAGCGACCACCAGATTCAAATCGTCAATCCAGAGCTGCAGTGCGATGCGGTCTGCGCCTTGAGCCGGTTCAAAACCATACCCCTCCACCCGGCTAAAATCAAAACCTTTAGCGGACTCCGGAGTCCCAGACGCAGAGGAGAATTCCCTCCACGAAAAGCGCTGTTGCATCCAGCCCTCAGTGCTCTGGTCGCTGGTGGTGAAGGTGGCGCGGTAGGAGGTCTCCGGGGCTCCACCCTGAATAAAGAAATTGACCTGTTGTCCCGAGCGATCCGCGCGGTACCAAAAGGAGATGCCTTCCGCATTGCTGAAATTTGTCCGCCCGTTTTCCGGCAGATTCCCCCGCAGGCAGGAGGCAACGCCTTCCGGGATCACCACATAGGACAGCCTGAGCGAATAGTTCCCGCTGTGGGACTGGGCTTCATCGTACACACACTCTGCCGTTGAGCCGTTTTTATCCGTCCTCGTCTGGATCCCGACCGTGGGATTCTCGAAGTCATCCAACAGTATCACCCGAGGCCGGGGAATCGTCGGGGTATGGGAGGAAATAGGCGCGGCTGGCACGACTGTGGATGAAAGCGTGACGGCAGGCTCCGGCGTCCGTTCCACAGGCGCACACGACCAGCAAAAGAGAATCAGAATCACAACTAGGAATACCCTGGCCATCCCTTATCCATTAATCATTTGCCGCCTGAGCCCGGAGGTGGCCAAAGCAGACGTTGAGTGTGTAATGGACGTATTCGCCCACGGCGGCAGCCACGATAGCTTTCATATTGACCATACCTTTCTCCTTTACGGGAGCCAGTCGCGCAGCACAACTAAATTCCAACCGCTGCGATCCAGCGTTATCCCATTGTGGACTTCCGCAGCAAAGCCTAGTACTTCAGGTTCTCCCAATTCCTCCAGGTGGATAATGATCGAGAAGGATCTGGCGCCAAGTATCATTTCAGAATTGTTCGGGGTGTAGACAATGGTGTCTCCGTCTGATGTCTTGATCAGGATGCGATACTGCATTCCCGCCATCAGCGTTCCACGGGTCTCCGCTTTGAGAAAAAGAACATCTGACAAACGGGCGATATCCCATCCGACCAGATCCGTCCCAGGTACAAGCAGACGACGGGTGCTCTCCCTGACCGGTTCCCCCCAATTGAATGCCGGAGCGTTATCGGATTCTGGCAAGGTCAGTGAATCATATTCCAGGGGTAGAAAATCCAGTGTCGGGAGCGTTACATATAACTCGTTCGCCCGGGCAAAGCTGAATAAAAATTTCCCCATCAACCGAACTTGCATGCCGTAGAGTTTCATGGCATTCAGTTTGGTTTGGGCCTGTAGCGGGCTGAGGTTGAGCTTCATCCACTTTTCGTTCTTACCAGAAAGTGGAGCCGGCGGAAGCAACGCTGCTGTGATATGCGTCCCCCGCAACTTTGGGAATAAGCCATAATGGATAATATATCCAATTGCCTGCGGCCGGTATTCAGGATTAGCGGCCATCACCTGCGACAAAGCCAGCCTGGTGAATGCGCTGGCAGTCGAGTGTTCCGGATGCTTGTCGTTGGGCTGGCGCAGAACAACCAGATCAGGTTGAAAAGAGTTGATGATTTGGCGCAAGTCTTGAACCAGGTCACGCCCGCAGTAACTTGCCTCGGGATTATATGTCCCCCCATACGGGCTGCGATTGACACGCGTGTACCGGCTTGCCAGGGGACAACCCTGGTTCCAATCCGCGAGCCATAACCCCTCCAGGCCTCGATCTGGATATCCCAGGAAGTAGACATGATCGGACCCGACTCCCAAGTGTTCCAAGGCAGCCAGACTTTCCCGTTGACGCAATTCTCCAAAATTGACAAAATCTGCGTTTTGCGGAAAAGGTTGACCATGCAAAGCCAGGGACGCCAGGTATTGACCATCACCATTGGTGATGATAGCAACTCTTACGTCAATTCCCCGGTCAAAGGCGATTTGCATCAATCCGCCGGAAGCCAGTATTTCGTTGTCGGGATGAGGAGCAATCACCAAAATACGCCTGACCCAGTCGAGGGAGAGTACTGGCAAGTCCTCTACTCGCAGGTTGGTAGCCGATTGTGAGCGATCATAAAGTGATGAACTTCCGCTCAGGACGAGGAAAACGGCCAGGAGGAATTGAAGCGGCGGTTTGAAGCGCGTCAGGAGGTTGATTTTCAACAGGACCAACTTTGCATAGAGAGGTTGAAATGGGTTGGCAGAGTCTGTATAAGTTTTATAATTGTTCTCCTTGATGTCGTCATTGATGGATTGACTGTCCAGGTCATGGTTCACTCCTTTACTTTAGATAAAACGGAAAAGCCACAATGTATAAAACCGTCGTTACCGTCAAGGTGACCAGCATGACCGGCAGGCCACGTTTGTTCCAGAGGGTGGAAGTGATGGGCGAACGCGTTCGCTCGGAGAGCGAGGCGACGACTACATTGGCCGTGGAGCCGATGATGGTCCCATTTCCACCCAGACCCGCTCCAAACGCCAGCGCCCACCATAAAGGTGCGATATTGACGCCGCTTGCGCCGAGTTCCTGAATGACCGGGATAAATGCCATTGTGATGGGGACGTTATCCACCACGGCGGAGAGCAAGGCGACCAGCCATAGCAACCCCACGCCCAGCGCCAGTGGGTTGGCAGTGCTGATGCTCAAAATCGAATTGGTGATCGTGTGGAGTACGCCTGCTGCTTCCAACCCGCCCACCAACACGAACAGAGCCGTGAAAAAGACCAGAACGCTCCACTCGATATGTTCGAATGTCCTGCGCACGTCCGGTCGGATCCAGACCAGCGCCACTGCTGCGGCGCCCAGCGCGATGAAAGCGGGGCTGATGTCCAGAAATTTTTCCAGGAAGAAGAGCAGAATGGCAACGCCAAGCACCATCAGGATTTTGCGCGCTGTTTTCCAATCTTCAAGGGCAGCTTTTGGGTCGAGACTCAAAATGGCATCGGGGTTGGCAGGCACTTCCGACATCTCGCGGCGGAACAGAAAGCGGAGCATCAGCAAAACCACCAGCCATGCCACCAGCACGATGGGCAGGGCATGGGTGAGAAAGTCGTTAAAGGTCAGACCTGAGGCGGAGGCGATCAACACGTTGGGCGGGTCGCCGATCAGTGTGGCAATGCCGCCCGTATCTGAAAGCAAGGCTTCAGCCACCAGCAGTGGAGCCGCGCTAATGCCCAGGATTTCACTGATCAGAATGGTGACAGGCGCGATCAGCACTATCGTCGTGACATTATCGAGAAACATCGAGAGGACGGTGGTAACCGTCCCCAGCAGGATCAAAAGGCGCAGGGGGCTGCCTTTTGAGAAACGCGCCGCCTGCACTGCCAGGTATTGAAAAAAACCGGTTGGTTCAAGCAGGGATACAAGAATCATCATGCCCAGCAGCAGGCCGATGGTTTCCATATCCAGCGATTCGATAGCCTGCTGTTCGGTGTAGAACCCCAGAAGCATACCTGCCGCGACCATGGTAAACGCCCCTGCAATGGAGGCGATGGTGCGGTTCAGTTTCTCCGAGAAGACGAAGTAGAGTGCTGCTGCAAAGATGGTGAGCGCAACGATGCCTGCCAGCATGTCAGCCTCCCTGCGTCACATTCCAGTCGGAGAGAAAAGCCGCGCCTACATCCACACGGGAGACAATTCCCACCAGCCTGCCCTGCCCATCTACAACTGGCAGGTCATGGAGCTGGTGCCGGTCCAGCAGCGCGAAGGCGTGCATCAATCCGCTGGTCTCCTCCACCGCGTGAGGAGGAAGCATGATCTCGCCCACTCGATGTAAGAGCAGAGCCTGGTCGGGTTTACGTTCCTCAGCAGCGCCAAAATCCACCACGAAATCAAAATTCTCGATGAGGTGGACAAAATCAGGCATGACCGTCATCAACAGGCTGCGCAATGGCAGCAAGCCCTCCAATTTTCCATCGGCATCCACGACCGGCAAGCTGCCGATATGTTTTTCAGCCAGCACGCGGGCTGCCTCGGCAATGGTGGATTCCACCGTGATGGAAAAGACAGTTCGTTTCATGCAGTCCTTGATTTGCATTTTCTTCTCCACTTTTTACAAGGATAGTTATCCCAGGAAATAAAGCATCACAATCGATCCGAGATACATTGCCACCAGTGCGATGCCGTCCCACGAAACGCGAAAAGGAGTCTTGGGCGACAGACGATACATCAGGCTGACAATAACCACGCCGGTCATCATCATGGCCATGACCGCGGCAAAACCGTTGGCGTTTGTCAAGGATGCCCAGAAATTGGCTTTCCCGTCGGCTACGTCATAAATGGACAGGATGGCAATGTTGAACATGTTCGAGCCAAGTACATTGGCGATGGCCATGTCGATCGCACCGATGCGGATAGCGGCCAGACTGACGGCGATCTCGGGCAGTGAGGTGGACGTGGCCAGGAACAGGTTGCCGACGAAGCTGGCTGATAACCCTGTGGTGGTCGCAATGCGGTCACCGATGGTGGAGAGCCAGATTCCCAACCCCACCACGGCCACGGCGCTGAAGAGGAAAACCAGCCACGCTTTGCGCGCGCTGATATGGGCATAATCGCCGGCCTGCGCTTCCTGGTCGAGCACTTCAATTTGGCGCGCCTGTTCAACAGTGGAGATCATACGCGCGCCGATGGCATAGATGACCAGAATCAGGATACTGATCAGCCCGAAGCCGAGGATGCCCACGCCGCTGTACTGCGCGCCGACCAGCACGCCCATCGCCACCATGCCGAGCAGAAGAATGCCCAACCCGCCTGACAGGATGTGCCCATCGTGGACTTTCGCGAGGATCCTTCCGGGTTGGTAGGCAAGGTCCATCATAGCGATCAGCGCCAGGTTGAACAGGCAGGAGCCCATCACGGCGCCTGCCGCCAGATTGGGCTGGCCAAGCCAGGCGACCGCCGAGACGCCGGTCGCAAGCTCAGGCAGGGAGGTGACGCCGGCGATGAGCAGTGCACCGACCCAGGCGCGCCCCAGCCCGGTCTTGTCCGCCAGCACGTCACCATATTTCGAAAGGAGGGTTGCTGTCCAGATGATCAACCCGGCGCAGATGATTAACTCGATCCAGATCATTTTTCACTCCTGTCAATTCAGCACTGACATCCCACAGGCGTTTTTGAGTTTCGCGGTCATAGGCGTTCTTGTTCGCCTTGACTTCGACGTTCGGCGCATCCCAGTAACCGCCTGTGCGTTGAGCGGGGAGCGGGTCAGCTGCCAGCCAGACATAGGTTTCCGCCATTTTTTCCGGGGTCAAGGAGAACCTGCGTTTCAGGTCGTACATCTTCTTAAGGAATTTTGGCAAATGTGACAGGCGTTCATCCGGAATGGCTACATTACCGACCCGAACGCAATGAACGGTCACACTGCTATCCACCAGGCGTTCTGCCAGGTCAAAGGTGAACATGACCTGCGCCTGCTTGGAGTGATAGTAGGCATGCTGCATGCTGAATTTGCGTTCGCCGTTTAGATTATCGAATTCAATATCCAGGAAGGGATAGGTCATCAGCCCTTTGCTCGCCACGGTAATGATTCGGCCTGGGGTGCTGGCTATCAGCGTATCCAGAAGCAGGCAGGTAAGTAGAAACGGCCCCAGATGATTTGTGGCGAATACATTTTCGACGCCATTCTCGGTCATGACCGGTTTCTTTTGGTTGAGGTCGAAGTTGGCGGCATTGTGGATGAGCACGTCGAGGCGTGGGTAAAGGCTCTTGAATACCTCTGCAAAATCACGGATGGACTTCTGCGTTGACATGTCCACCTGCATCAAGGTCACGTTCTGGCTGTTTGCCGCTTTACGAACGTCGTCCAGCGCTTCAACCCCTCGTTCTACCGAACGGCAGGCCATGACCACGGTTGCACCGCACTGTGCCAATTGAATGGCGGCGGCTTTCCCGATACCGGAATTTGCTCCGGTGACAATAATGATTTTGTTTTTCAGGTTATAAGGCATACTTTCCTCCTTTCAGCGAGTTCAAATTCCGATTACATCGGCTTTAACCAGCGGTTTGGAAACAACACATAAAGCTCACAAGAGTACGAGCTGTTCGATGATTGCGTACTGGCTGGCCAGACAAGACAGAATTCAGGAGGAATTTCCGCCGGTGGATTCTCGGTCCAGCAGCTTGGGCCTGAGAATCACCTGGCGTTCGGGGAGCGGTTGTCCCATGATTTCGTTTACGAGCATCCTGACCAGCCGGCAGGCGATATCGTAAACCGGAATATCCAGCGAGGTCAAAGGGGGTTCGGTGAATTTGGAGACCTGCACCCCATCAAAACCGGCTACGGCCAATTCCTGGCCGACCCACAGGTCAAGCTCATGAGAAGCACGCAGCACCCCGAACGCTGTTTCATCATTGATACAGATGATGGCGTTAGGCGGATCGGGTATGGATAACAAGCGCTTCGTGGTCTGATATCCTCCAATGCTTGTCAGGTCGGACGCCATCACCAGGTCTGGATTGAACGAAAGCCCGGCAGCTTCCAACCCCTGACGGTATCCTTCGAGCTGGCTCGCCTGGCTCTGTAGTTCAGAAGGTCCGCCGATATAGGCGATCCGTTGAAAGCCGCGCTCCTTGAGATGCGCAACCAGTTCGATGATCCCGGACCGGCGATCTATATCGATTCGCGGGAAGTCCCGCTCATCTGGAACGCTTTCGAGAACGGCAAATGGAAATTGCTGCTGGGAGAGATACTCAATACGCCAATCCTGGATACGCAAATGGGTCAGGATAAATCCGTCGACCTTGCGCCCCTGGACCCAACTCTGATAAAGACGGTGTTCCGCTTCTTCATCTGGCGGAGCGATGGAGATCAACAGATCAAACGGGTGGCGAGCGGTTTCATCCCCCAACCCAGCGACAAACTCGGTAAAGAAGGGATCAGCGAATCGCGGGGTATTGGACGGTAGGACATAACCCACCGCATCCGCCTTCCTGCGCCGGAGCTGGCGCGCGGCCCGGTTGGGTACATAACCCATCTCTTGCGCGGTTTGGATGACACGCTGGCGGGTCTCTTCGGAAATATCTGGATAACCATCCATGGCGCGCGAAACTGCCCCGATGGACAGGTTCAATTTCCTGGCAATATCACGGATGGTGATAGGCATTTGAATTATCCCTTGCCTTTACTGAAACGTTTCAGTAAAATTTTACACGATATTGACATTTTGTGCCGACATCCAAAGGCTGTTCATCTGTGGCCGATGAGGGCTGCTTTACTGAAATCCAGACATATCGAATCAGTTCGCTAAAAATTGTAAGAAATGGAGGTCAACAGGGAATAAAGTTGCCGGTAACTGGAATATGGTCATCAACCAGACATCAATTCGTCCATTAAAAATAAACCAGGCGAAAACACAGCCATAGACGCTGAGAAGCACGCCGACCATCGCCAATAACCGAATTGTTTCCAGATTTCCTATTCTCCTGTTAAGTCGATGAGATCCTTCGATGAGGGTCAACATATCAGGCAGTTCATTAATGAGGATTTTTGAAAGTCTTCTCGCAAAGGGTGAACTGTTCTTTAAGAAAGAAATTCCTATATCCGCTGCTTTAAGGGCAAGCCCATCATTCGTTCCATCTCCAATCATGACAACAGAATGACCCCCCTGCTGAAACATCCTGACCAGAACCGCTTTTTGTGAAGGCAATAATCTTGCAAAAACGGAACAGTAAGCCGATTGCCGGGCGACTTCCGCCAGCGCCATGTATTGAATGGTCCGCCCGGTCAGGGTTCGCCTCGGATCTTTCGCGATCCCGCACTCCACACCAACGCGGGCAGCAGTTTCAGCCCGATCGCCGGTCAATAGTACGCTTCTTATTCTTTGTTCGGAGACATGCCGGATCAATTCGCGAACCCCTGGCTGCAATGAATTCTCCAGTTGCAGCAAGCAAAGAAAGATTAAATTCGCGGGCGGATGCTCGGAAAGCTCAGGGGAATAGGCCAAGGCAATGACCGTGCCTCCGGTATGATTGATCGTTTCAATATTCATTGTAGTGTTGGTGAGGAAATCGAAATTCACGCACCGCGTTGCACCTGTCGAGGTCAGATAATGGGTACATTTGTTGACAATCACGGCCGGATCCCCTTTCATAAAGAAATAGGTCGCGTGATCTTCTCGCTCAAATCCACAGGCCATGGAGCGGTTTTCAGAATCAAAAGGCTGATCGTAGACACGCTTGTATTGGGCGTGTAACTTCTGCAGGTCAACTCCATTCTTCTGGGAAAAAGCGATCAACGCTTTGTCAATTGGATTTGCCAGATCCATTTTTTCAAGAAACAATATCTCATTGCACAAAGCGCACCCCATGATAACAAGCTCCGAGGGAATATCGGCATATTGCAGAGGATCGAGGTCTTCCGCCCTGTCTCCATAGTAAACCCGTTTGACCTCCATGCTGCGCGTGGTCAGGACGCCCGTTTTGTCAAAACAGATCATATCAATTTCGCTGAGGGACTCCAGCGCCTGCAGATCGTGAATTTGAATATTGAGCTGTTCAAATTTCCCTTTCTCGTCTGAAACAATGAGATGCTTAAAATAGGCATCGTTTTGTAAGATCACGAGAAGGAATGATGCCGCCAGAAGGAGCGCAGCGAACGCAACGACATTGACCCCTTTAACGAAAAGGACGAGGAAAGCAGGCAGCAGCAGCCAGAGGATACGCAAAGAAGATATTTGGAAGATGTGGAGCCTCTCCGGCGGGTCGTTTTCCCATCTCTGTTTTAAGATCCTTCCGAATTCAGTCTGCTCACCGGTGGCTATGACCATGCCCTTCCCAATGCCCTTCGTGACTCTGCTTCCCATATACAGGAAGCCCTCATGCTCATCAACGTTTTTGTAGACCGGGAGAATTTCACCTGTGATGTCAAATTCATCGGCTTCCAGCCCGACCGCCTCTACAAGCTTTAGATCAGCGGGAACAAGATCTCCTGCCTGTACAACGACCACATCTTCCTTGCACAGATTCTCCTCAGCCGTGAGAACAAGTCGTCCATCTTTGACAATGGTTACGAGGTCACCGTGCATATTAATCTCTCAATCGATCGTCCTTCGGAGTCTGAAGTCGAACAGCGGGTTGGGCAGCGAAAACGGTGCTTTCTCATCATTAATTGAATCTTATGAATTGATATAAAAAAACAGCTTCTACTGAAGAAAATTTCCAGTAGAAGCTATCAGTCTGGATGACGGTTATGGCGAGCCTCATCGCCAGAGTTAACAAGCAAATTCATTATAGCATGAGTTTATTTCACGCCTGATTTTCAGTTAGAGAACTTGTTTTTTGAAAGCTGCCAGGCAATTGGGTTGGAGCGGGCAGATGGCGAATCACGCTGCGGCTTGACGTCCCAATCTGAAAGCCTTACAATAATTTCGAGCGATGAAGCTCGCTCGCACTTATGGAAACCGCCAAACTTTTGGCTGATAGCTTCTGCCCAAAAAACGGTAGAAGCTTTTTGTTTGCTAGTTTAAAAAATATCATTTCATCAGGAGACCAAACATGTCCACCATCGAAAACGTACACGCCCGTGAAATCCTCGATTCGCGCGGCAACCCCACCGTGGAAGTCGAAATCACCCTGGACGACGGCGCCTTTGGGCGTGCTGCCGTTCCCTCCGGCGCCTCCACCGGCATCCATGAAGCCCTGGAACTGCGTGATGGCGATAAAGGCCGCTACGGTGGCAAGGGCACGCTGAAAGCGGTTGAGCACGTCAATAATGAGATCGCCGAAGAGCTTTTCGGCATGGACGCCCTTGACCAATCTGCCGTGGACCAGGCGATGATCACCCTGGACGGCACACCCAATAAGAGCAAATTTGGAGCCAATGCCATCCTGGGCGTCAGCATGGCGGTGGCGCGCGCCGCGGCCGAATCTTCCGGCCTGCCTCTGTACCGCTATCTGGGTGGCGTTCCGGCCAAAATCCTGCCCGTTCCGATGTTCAACATCCTGAACGGCGGGGTACATGCCAACTGGCAGGGCACTGACCTGCAGGAGTTCATGATTGCACCGGTCGGTGCACCGAACTTCCGTGAAGCCCTGCGCTGGGGCAGCGAGGTCTACCAGGCGCTCAAAGGCGTGCTCAAGGCCGAGGGCTATACCACTGGCGTGGGCGACGAAGGCGGCTTCGCCCCGGCGCTCAAGAAGAATTCGGATGCAGTGGAACTGATACTGAAGGCCATCGAGAAGGCCGGCTACAAGCCCGGTGACGACATTGCCATCGCCCTCGACCCGGCTTCCAGCGGTTTCTACGAAGATGGTTTCTATAACCTGCGCACCGAGAAACGCAAGGTCACCTCGGCGGAGATGGTGAAGATGTATACCGACTGGGTGGCAAAGTATCCCATTGTCGTCCTTGAAGACGGCTTGGCCGAAGATGACTGGGATGGCTGGAAACTCCTGAACCAAACCTTGGGTGGCAAGATCGAGCTGGTCGGCGACGACCTGTTCGTGACCAATGTCGAACGCATCGCCCGCGGCATCCAGGAGAATGCGGCCAACGCCGTGCTGATCAAACTCAACCAGATCGGCACCCTGAGTGAAACAATCGCCGCCATCGAAATGGCCTACAAGGCCAACTGGGGCGCGATGGTTTCCCACCGCTCCGGTGAGACCGTGGACAGCTTCATCGCTGACCTGACGGTCGCCATGCGCACCGGCCACCTCAAGACCGGCGCACCCTGCCGCGGCGAGCGCGTGGAAAAGTACAACCAGCTCATGCGTATCGAGGAAGAATTGGGCGATGCGGCTGTGTACGCCGGACGAAAGGCCTTTGTAAGGTAAATGCTTGAAATTCAACCCCAGTTGCAGATAGCACTCCTTTTCATCGGCGCGTTTGCCGCAGCCGCTATCTCGGGCTCAGCGGGTTTTGGTGGTGCGCTGCTCCTGCTCCCACTTCTGACCGCCGTCGTGGGTCCCAAAGAGGCGGTCCCGCTTCTCACCGTGGCCCAGCTGTTCGGCAATTTCTCTCGGGCGGGTTTCGGTTTCAAGCAGATCCAGTGGAAGCCGGTCGCCTGGTTTCTGTTTGGTGCAATACCGCTGAGCCTTGTCGGTGCGATCTCGTTTGTGCGCTTGCCCGCCAGCGTCATCACCCGAGGTATCGGAATCGCGGTGCTTGTGTTTGCTGTACTCAAGTACTTCCATATCCTCGATTTCAGGCCATCGAAAAGACTCCTCGTCATTGGCGGCGGCGTGACCGGTCTGCTTTCGGGTCTTGTCGGAAGCGCTGGTCCTGTAGGCGCAGCGGTGTTCCTCTCTTTGGGGTTGCCCCCTGTAGCCTACGTCGCCAGTGAGGCGTCCACGGCTCTAGCAATGCACGCTGTCAAGACAATCGTATATGGGAGTATGCTCAAGCTTGACAATGAATTCTGGATGCTGGGCGCACTTCTCGGTGTGGCAATGATCGCAGGCACTTGGGCTGCCAACCGGGTCATATCGCACGTGTCGCAGGAAGGATTTGAGCGCTACGTCCTCGTACTGCTTTCAGTTTTGGCTGGATACCTTATTTTTCATGGTTGAGTGTGCCTTGTATAGAGGAGCTTTTCCATGACTCACTTCGTTCTCGTCCGCCACGGCCAAACAGAATGGAATCGCATAGAGCGCTTCCGCGGGCGGGCGGATGTGCCGCTGAACGAGACCGGCCTAGCCCAGGCGGAAGCCACCGGCCGGCGCGTGGCGGCGGAATGGACACCTTTCGCGGTCTATTCCAGCCCGCTCTCTCGCGCCCTCCAGACCGCGAACGCCATCTCCATCCATTTCAACCCGGCCGTGCAGGTCCACCCCGGTCTGGTGGACATTGACTATGGCGAGTGGCAGGGCTTGTCGCCGGAAGAGGTCCGCCAACGCTGGCCGGGGGAGATCGACGCCTGGTACAACCAGCCTCATCTGGCGCACATCCCGGGCGGAGAAACCCTGGACGATCTGCGCGCCCGTGCTATGAAGATGGTTACCGAGCTGATGGGCAGCCACCCCGCGGAGACCCTCGTCCTGGTCGGCCACACGGTGATCAACCGCATCCTCCTGCTGGGAGTTTTAGGACTGGGAAACGAACGCTTCTGGCGCATCAAACAGGACACCTGCGCCATCAATGTATTCGAGGCTGAGGGGGGCGATTTCACCCTGGTCTCTTTGAACGATACCTGCCACTTGAAGGCTTGAAACCCCCCGTCTGTCGGGTGGCAGCAGATCGATGATTAAAGACGGATCATTAAAGCAGCGGTCATGGCTACCGTTCCGCCCGCTCACACCTGTTCTTTTGCAGGATTGATGCGCCTGACGATCCATCCCGATGCAAAATAAAACACAGCACCGGAGGCAAAACCCACCGCCAGGTTACCGGTCCAGATGGCCAGTGCCAGGATGAGCAGCGCGGTGGACCAGGCGCGCCAACCGCGCAGGTCGCGTGCCAGGAGTAGATGCTGGAATCCCACATAGGCCAGCAAAACCCCCAGCACCGGGAAAGGCAGAAGCTGAAAAATCTGCATGCCGGCTTCCCCGCCAAAAAGACCCAACACCAGGAAAATGACTCCCAGCATCAGCGGCGCCGCACCCGTGCGCGCACCCAGGCGGTAGTGTGCGGTTAACCCGCCGCAACCATGACAGAGCGGGACCCCTCCCAGGACGGCCGTCATGGCGTCGATCGCACCCATGCTGAACATAAGTTTACGCTCCGTGACGGGAGCAGCTTTCTCTCCGAAATACTCCCGCGCTGCATCAGCGGTCGCGTAGATCGAATTGCCCAGGCTGAGCGGGATTTGCGGGACGGCCAGCAACCACAGCCCCAGCCAGAGCTGTTGCCGGGTGGGCACCAGAGGCAGCAAGGAGGGCAGAGTAAAGTGCAACTCCAGAGGCGGCAGGCCGAAGGTGTAAACAGATACCCCAATCCCAAAGACAACCACGCCCAGAGCGGCCAGGTCAGGATGCCGGGTCAGGATCAATACCAGGATCAGCGCCGCACTCCCGGCCAGGATCCACTGCCAGCCAACGCTCTGTCCCCATATCGAGAGGACACCAGGCCAGTCGTCGGGGGTTTTTCGAATGAGTGTCCAGGCGGATTTTAAGAGCAGCCAGGCCAGTCCCAATTGGATGCCGCGTACCACGGGTTTGGGGAACGCTTGATGCACCCACCGATCCAGTTGGAGGGCGCCCATGCTCAAAAATGCGACCGCATTCCAGATCGCGCCGGCGACGATGACGACCGGGGCCAACCCCTGCGCGAGAGCGATCGCCGAGACTGATTTGAGCGGCTGGACCGGAATGGGCAAACGGTAAAACACGGCCACCAGAATATAGGCAAGACCAATCCCCAAAAAAACGGCCACAGCATCCATCCCGTTCAGGGTGATAAGTGCCAATATGAGTGGGAGCATGACTCCCAGATCCGCCAGCGAGCCGGAAAATTCAGCGAGGTTGAATCGAAATCCACCGGGTGGATGGTCCACTTTAAACAGTCGTCATTGCACGCAGCAGGATGTGCCGGTCCACCAGACCGATGGGATGGTTCTTCTCGTCGACCACCACCAGCCATTTGCGCTTGGGAGAAATCATCATCTTGACCGCAGCCACCAGGGGGGTTTCAGGCCTGGCCGTCAGCACACCGGGGGACATCAGTTCGCCAGCGGTCACTTTACTGGAGGGCGTTTTCCCCTTACCCTGCAGAGCGGCAAGCACATCGGGCTGTTCAGCAGGCTGGATGCGCGCCACCACGTCTGAATCGCTGATCAGCCCGACCGCAAAGCCTTTGCCGTTGACAACGATCACCCGGTGCGAACCGCCCTCCAGCATGGTATCCACGATGGTCGCCAGATCGTCCCCCTCTTGAACGACTGGAATGCTGGCAGACATCACGTCCCGCACGCTGATCGCTGCCCCGAGGGGGGCGGTCAGCTTTTTGGCTTCCTTTTCAGTCACCAGCCGCAGGACATCCACCCGGGAGAGCACTCCTACCAGTTTACTGTTTTCATCCACCACTGGCAGACGTTTGACCTCTGCCTTTGCCATGCGGGCCGCGGCAACGCCCAGAGAATCCTTCGCCCGCACGGTAATTGCCGGTTTGGACATCA
>Ga0315283_10000663_pt1 | contig 25762 bp, 25 predicted proteins | sample YL17G09_0_MG_FD_204541 | JGI IMG/M metagenome (GOLD analysis project Ga0315283, IMG submission 204541) | Sediment microbial communities from Yellowstone Lake, YNP, Wyoming, USA - YL17G09_0 | ecosystem: Environmental > Aquatic > Freshwater > Lake > Sediment | place: USA: Wyoming | collected...
GGGGGGGGGGGGGGCGCGGGGGGGGGGGGGCCCCCCCCCCCCCGGGGGGGGGGGGGGGGGCCGGGGGGGGGGGGGGGCCCCGCCGGGGGGGGGGGGGGGGGGGGGGGGGGGGGGGGGCCCCCCCCCCCGCCACGGGCTCGTCGGCCCGCGCGCGCCACCGCCGCGCGGCGCGCGTCAACACCCTGGCCACCACGCCCGCCGCCGCCCTCGCCGAGCTGGCGCCCCTGGGGGCGACCGTGGACCCCGTGCTGGGCCCCACGGTGCTGCTGCTGCCGGCGGGCGCGGATGTGCACGCGCACCCCGCCGTCCGCGCTGGCCGCGCCGTCCTCCAGTCGCGCGCGTCGTGCCTGCCCGCCCTCGCCCTGGCGCCCGAGCCCGGGTGGGCGGTCGTGGACGCGTGCGCGGCGCCCGGCAACAAGACGACGCAATTGGCAGGTGGGCCGGGTGGGGGGAGAGAGAGGGTCGGAACAGAAAATGCGCGCGCGCGCGCACCCCCCTCTTCGCGCAATGATCGACACACACACAAGTCACAACAATCCGACGCCGGGCGGCGCTTTGGTCGGTGGCCGCCCACTACAGTGTCCGCAAGGGCGCGGCTGGGGACACAGACTCTATCTTTCGGGACTGAGCGCAACGAGGAGGGCGCGCGCGAGCGCGCGCGCGTCGACGGGCGCTCGCCTCCTGCCCCAACACTCCTCCTCCTCTCTCGCCAGCCCTCGTCGGCCCGTCTGGAACCGTCACCGCGTACGACCGGGACCCCGCCCGGCTGCGCCTGCTCGAGGCGGCGGTCGCCCGCGCGCGCGCGGGCCGCGTCGTCGCGCCGGTGTGTGCGGACTTTCTGTCCGTCGACCCCGCAGCCACCCACCCCACCGTCCGCGCCGTCCTGCTCGACCCCAGCTGCTCCGGCTCGGGCACGGCGACCGCCGACGTGGACGCGGCGCTGGCGCGCATCCTGACCGCGCTCGGCGGCGCCCCGCCTGCCCCGCGCGGCGACCGCGTCGCCCGCCTCGCCGCGTTTCAACTCACCGCCCTGCGCCACGCGCTCTCGTTTCCGGGGGCGGTGCGGGTGGCGTACTCGACGTGTTCCGTGCACGAGGAGGAGAACGAAAGCGTCGTTGCGGCCGCGCTCGCGTCGCCCGAAGCGGCGGCCGGCGGCTGGCGCCTCGCCACCGCGCTGCCGGCCTGGCCCACGCGGGGCGTGACAGGTGCGCTGGACGCAGACGGCGCGGCGGCCGTGGTGCGGGCGGCGCCCGAGACGGACGAGACCGACGGCTTTTTTGTCGCCGTGTTTGAGCGAGAGAATTGAACCGCCCCCACTTGTCACACCCCACAATCACAATGCTCACGCCACCACCTGCGCCGCGCTCACCCCGCCCGACACGCGCCGCGCGGCCGCCGCCCAGCGCAGGCGCGCCGCGCGCCGCTTGCCCGCGGCGGCGACCGCGCGCTCCCGCTTCAGGCGGGCGACATCGGCCGCGATCTGCAGCGTGCGCCGCCAGTGGCGGCGAAAGGCGTTGCGGCCGGTCACGGGGCGCAAGGCGGCTTTCAGCGGGTTGGACGCGCCTGGGCGGGTGGCGGCGGCGGCGGCGTCGCCGGCCGCCGCGTCTGTCGCGGCGCCACGCAGGGAACCCCACCAACTGCTCGCGCGGCCGCTGGTGGACGGCGCGGGCGCGGATGGCACGCCGCCGCGGGCCGCGCCGGCGGCGGCCGCCGCGGGGCGCAGCCGGGCCGCCAGCGCGGCCAGGGACCGGGCCAGCATCGAGGGCGAGCGCGGGCGCGCGAGGGCGCGGGCGCGATTGGGGCCAGGGAGTGTGTTGCGCGCTGGGGTCGGCGTCTCCGCTCTCCTCTTCCGCTGCCCGCCGCTCGTCTCGTCGCACGCGGGGTTACATGTGTTTCTCCTACCCACCTCCCGCCACCCTAGGGGCGCCCAACCGCCCCCTCCTTTGTCCTTCACTCCCCTTCTTCGAGCTTCTCCAGGCGCCACCCCAGCCCCGCCCCCCGCCCCCCGTCAAAGTGCACGATGGCCGCGTGGTATTTCTTGAGCGACGGGCGGTGCGCAATCGACAGCACGGTGATGCCCGCGTCGGCGACCGCTTGATATAATTCGGCCTCTCCATCCGCGCTCACCGCGCTCGTCGCCTCGTCCAGCACGGCAAACGTGGGCGCGTGGAACAGGAGCCTCGCCATGGCCAGCCGCTGCTTCTCCCCGCCCGACAGGGTCTCCGTCCAGGGGAGGACCGCGTCGAGGCCGCCGCGCGCGCGGGCGACGAGGTAATCCAGCCCCACCGCCTCCATGCACTCGTGCAGCCGGTCGTCCACGCCCGCGGTGGGGGTGCGGCCGCGCGGGAGGCGGGCGAACGCGAGGCGGTCGGCGGGGCGCGCGTTGCGCCAGACTGAACGCGGCGGCAGGGGGTACAGGAGCTGGTCGCGTAGCGACCCCGTGACGAGGTACGGCCGTTGCGACAGGTAGAAAATGTCGTCCGGGGGAGGGGACGTCACGCCGCCGCCCGCGAGCGGCCAGAGGCCGGCCAGGACGCGGAGGAGGGACGATTTCCCGCTCCCGTTGGGTCCCATGACCATGACCGACCCCCCCGGCTTGACCGCAAACGTGAGCTCGCGCACGAGGGGCGACCCGTCGGGCGCGTCCAAGGCGACGCGGTGAAACCCGATGACGGCGCCTTCTTCGCGCGTCGCTTCCGGCAACGCTTCCGCGTCCAGCGCCAGCTTGGACGACGACACGTTGCGCAGGTACAGGTCGCGCGTGACGGCGGCCGGGTCGCCGGAGCCGAGGCGGTCGACGGATTCGAGCAACTCGGCGACGCGCGCCGTGTGGCCCGCCAGCGTCGTCACGCGCTTGTACGCCATGACCAAATCGCCCACGCCGCGCGCCGTGTTTTGGAGGAGGCGCATGGAGCGGATGTAGTCCTGGGTCACGTCGTCGCGCGATTTGCGGGCGGACGGCGCGGCGAAGTAGAGAGGGGCGGCATACACCAGGAGAGCCACGACCGACGCCCCGTACTTGACCGTGTACCCGTCCACGACGCCCTGCACAAATCGCTGAAAGGCGGAGAGCCTGCCGTGCGCGATGACGCGGTCGAGGTGCGCGTCGAGGACGAGGCGCTCTGCCGCGCCCGACGGCGGGTCGTTGAACGCGACGTCCTCCGCCGCGGCCGCGAGGCGCGAGTGGGCGGCGCGCAGGGCGCCGGCGAGGCCGGTCTCCTGGGCGGTCATGAGGGCCAACGGAGGGGAGACCGCCTTCAACGCGAGGGCCGCCGCGGCGTAGTAGGCGTACAGCGCCAGCTGCCCCTTGTACCCCATGACGCGCGCCAGCGACCGCGTGAACAGCGCGACGTCGAGCGCGGGTTTGAAGGTGTAGGAGTAGAGTTCCGACACCGACGACGAAAACTTGTCGACGTCCTCCGTGATGCGCTGGTCCGCGTGGGTCAGGCCGCCGAGGACGGATGCCGCGTAGTAGGCCCGGTTGGAGGTGTAGGCTGGGGGGTGGGGAGGGAGGGAGGGCGGTTTCGGCTTCCCGCGGCGCGCGCGCAACCGCCGCTCCTCTCTCTCCCCCTTATCTTCTCGTACCGGCGTGCAGGTGCCGCGTGAGCCGCGCCTGGCACGCGAGCGCGATCCGCTTCTGGAACAGTTTCAGGCCCGCGTTGACGCACGCGGCGGGCGCGGCAACGGCGGCGAAGGCGACGAGGCCGCGGCCGAAGAGGCCGAAGCGCTGCGCGAGCAGGTGCCGCCCCGCGCGCGCCTCGATGCGGGAGATGTGGTCGGTGAGCAGGGTGCGGGAGACGAGCAGGGCGCCCTGGACGGCGATGAGGGCGGCCTCGGGCGAGAGCACGGACGGGACGCAGCTGGGGCGAGAGCGCGAGGGGTCGGGGTGCGAGGCCGACCGCCACCCGCCCTCCACCGCCCTCTCGCTCTCCCTCGCGCTCACATCGCCAGAATGGCCTTGAGCCTCCGCGCAAAGACGGCGTCGACCGCCACTTTGGCCGCGACGCGGCGCCGTGACGACCGCGCCGAGTGCTCGGCCGCGGCGCACAGGTCGGCCTGGCGCGCGCGAGCGCGGGCCAGGGCGCGGCGCAGGTGGGCGGTGCCCAGGGAGGCGGAGGCGAGGACGGCAAACTGAAAGGGAGGAGGTGGCGCGCGCGTCGGTGCATGCGCGCGCGCGCGCCGCGCGCTGCGCCCGCCTCCGCCCACCCTCTCCCTTCCCGCACGCCACCGCACCGCCAGGGCTCTCTTCTGGGCGGGCGCCAGGGACGCAACGTCCGCGACGCCGTACTCGCGGCGGCGCAGCGGCAGCGCGCCCATTGTTGGATAGGCGCGGTGGCGCGGCGGCGGCCGGGCCGCGGTGCGGGCGCGCCGAGGGGTGCGGGGCGCGCGAGGAGTGTGCACGTAGGCTCTGCCCGTCGACGGACGCTCACACACCTCCCTCCTCCCTCTCTCGTCACCGCCCCCCGTCCATCCTCGCCCGGAAAGCGGCCCCGTACGGCGTCCCGCGCGCCAGCACAAACAGGACCGGGACGCCGGGCACGGCGCAGCCCGGGGTGGCGGCGACGTCGGCGACCGTCGCGCGCGGGTCGACCTCGACCCACGCCGCGCCGTCCCCGGGCTCGGCCGCCGCCACGCCGTCGGGCCAGGCGCCGTGCAGGGCCTCGATCAGGGCGGCGGGCGGCAGAGGGGCGACCGCGTTGGCAAGGATGTAGAGGTCCACCGTGTCTGGGCGATATTTTCGTTCCCCGTCCCACGGCAGCGGCGGCGCCCCGGGGTCGAGCACGGCGGCCAGGTGGGCGGCCATGGTGTCGGTTTCGGCCGCGTCCTCGACCGCGTCGCGCGCGCCGCCGGCTTCGGGGTAGACAAACAGCAGCGGCCAGTGCACGGTCCCTCCCCCGTCCAGCCACGGTTTCAGCGCGCCCACCGACGCCTGCGGGGGCCCGACCGCGACGCCGCGCGCCGCCAGGGCGAGCGCGAGCGCGCGCGCGGGCGCGCGCGCGGCGTGCGCGGCCGCCGCGGCGGCCGCGGCGGCGGCCTCGTCCGCGGCGCGCAGCTTGGCCACCTCGGCCTGTAGCGCTACGAGCGCGGGCTCGCCGGGGGATGCAGTGAGGCCCGCAGCGAGCGCGGACTCGGCCGCGTCCCACTCACGCAGCCGCGCCGCCGCGCGCGCGCCGCGGTGCCGCGCCTTGACATGCCCCGGGTCCATCTCCGCCGCCTTGCCGGCATCGACCAGTGCGCGCCGGTCGTTGCCCAGGGTGAGGTGGGCCTGGGCCCGGTTGGCCAGGAGGGCGACGCGGAGCGCGGTGTCGATCCCGGCCTCGGCCAGGCCTTTGTCGTACAGGGACACAGCCTCCGCGACGTAGAACCGCTTCTTGACCTGCAGGCCGCGTTTTAGAGCGTCGTTGCCCTGGGTCTGGAAGGGGGGAAGGGAGGAAAGGGGTTGGGCCGGCACCACGAGACACGCCGCGCACCACCCGCCGCCCCGCTCCACCCCACCAACACCCCTCCCTCTCTCACACCTTGTACGTTTCCGCCCGTTCATCGGGCGTGCACTCGTCCTTGAGCGCCTGGATGGCCAGGGCGTCGGGATGCTCCGACTCGGGGCCCACGTCGGCGTCCCAAAAGGCGCAGGGGAGCGTCTCATTGGGCAGGGAGGCCGCGGCGGGGGTGCGGGCGGGGGGGGCGCCGTAGTCGGTCGTCATTGAGAGTCGGCGGCGGCGGCGGCGGCTCGGCGACGGTCGCCCGACGCTCGCGCTGCGGGTGGTGGCGCCTGGACACGCCGCGAGAGCGGCCGCAGCGCGGGCGGCGCCGCCCTCCGAACGCACAGTGGCGGCGCTCTGGCCGGCCGCTTCGGACGCCGCGGCGCCCCACCCCCCCACACACACCCCCATTCGCCGCACCATCAGACGCGCCATGGGCCTCGCCGGTCTCCTGCGCCGCCACTCGCCGGCCACCGCCGTCGACGGCGGCGGCAAAGGGGCTTCGACGGTCGCGGAAGCGCCGCTCAACTCGATCGACGGCAAGGTGTGTGTGGAGGGGAGGCGGCCGTCGTCTCCTTCCCGCGCCCGGGGCGGGGCCGCGCGGGCACGGCCGCGGGCGTCGCCGGCGCGGCGCGTGCGTGACCCTCCCACCGGCGCCTCGCCGCGGCCCGCCCGCCCTCTGTGTGCGCCCCGCCCGCGCCGCCTCGGTCGGGCGAATCGGTGGCGGCCGCCGGGGGCCGCGAGGCGAGGAGCGGGGCGCCAACCGCCCCGCCGCGCCGCGCGGCGCCCACCATGCCCTCGCACCGACGCCCCCTCCTCTCCTCTCCAGGTCCTGCACCCCGACCTCATCAACGCCAACATGAAGGCCGCCCAGTACGCCGTCCGCGGCGAGCTCTATTTAAAGGGGGAGGCGTTGAGGGCGGCGGGGCGCGACATCCTCTACACCAACGTAGGCAACCCGCACTCGGTCGGCGGGACGCCGGTGACCTTTGTGCGCCAAGTCCTGGCGCTGATCACGGCGCCGTTCCTCATGGACGGGCCGGCCGCGGCCGCGTTCCCGGCGGACGCGATTGCGCGCGCGAAGCAGGTAGGGCAGCGGAGGGCGCGGACGCCGCGCCTGCCCGGCCTCGCCCCTCGCCCACACACACACACCCTCCTCCCCCCCACAGGTCCTGTCCTACTTCCCCGGCGGCGTGGGCGCCTACTCCGACTCGCGCGGCGCGCCCGGTGTGCGCGCTGAGGTCGCTGCGTTCATCGAGCGCCGCGACGGCGTCCCGTCGTCGCCCGACGCCATCTTCCTGACCGAAGGGGCCAGCCCGTCGGTCAAGTACATCCTCAACGCGCTGATCCGGGACTCGCGCGACGGCATCCTGACCCCGATCCCGCAATACCCGCTCTACTCGGCCTGCATCCAGCACTATGGCGGCACCCTCGTCCCGTACGAGCTCGACGAGGCCGCCGGGTGGGGCATGGACGTGGGCGACCTGGCCAAACGGGCGGCCGCCGCGCGCGCGGCGGGCGTCGCGGTGCGCGCGCTCGTGTTTATCAACCCCGGCAACCCGACCGGCCAGTGCCTGTCCGAGGCCAACCTGCACGACATCGTCAAATTTGCGTACAAGGAGAAGGTGGTGCTCATGGCGGACGAGGTCTACCAGGAAAACATCTACGGCGCGCGCCCGTTCGTCTCGTGCAAAAAGGTGCTCGCCTCGATGGGCGAACCCTACGCCTCGTCCGTGGAACTCGTCTCCTTCCACACCGTGTCCAAAGGTTCCACCGGCGAGTGCGGCCTGCGCGGGGGCTACATGGAGACGGTCAACATCATGCCGGAGACGATCGCTGAGATTTACAAGATCTCGTCCATCAACCTGTGCCCCAACACGCTCGGCCAAGCCACCGTCGCGCTCATGGTCACATCGCCGGCTGGGGAATCGGCCGCCGGCTACGCGGCCGAGCGGTCGGCGACGATCGCGGCGTACGCCGCGCGTGCGGCGCGCGTCGCGGCCGCGTTCAATGCTTGCTCCCGCGTGACGTGCAACGCGACGGAGGGCGCCATGTACGCCTTTCCTCGCATCCACCTGTCGGAGAAGGCGCTCGCCGCGGCCAACGAAGCCGGCAAGGCGCCGGACACGTGGTACTGCCTCAAGCTCGTCGAGGCGACCGGCATCCTCACGGTCCCCGGGTCGGGCTTTGGCCAGGCGGACGGCACGTTCCACCTGCGTACGACCATTTTGCCGGAGGACGCGCGCATCGACAAGATGACGGCCGACTTTCGGGCGTTCAACGACGCGCTGATGGCCGAGTACGAGTGATGGGTCCCATCACTCGAAGAGGGACTGTCGCGCGCGCGGCGCGTTTTTGTGGGGGTGCGGCGGCGGTCGAGAGTGGCGCGGCGTTCTTCGCAGGGGCAGTGGGCGGGCGCGCGGGCGCGCGCCGATGTAGCAACTGGCTCTGGCGGGGTCTAGAGCGAGAGCAGGCGCGCGTTGCACCGCCGCCCTTGTCCGCCTCCCTCTATTTCTTGCGCAGCGCCCGCTGCGCCCCCTCGAGCGTGTTCTGCAGCAGCATGGTGATCGTCATCGGGCCGACGCCGCCCGGCACGGGCGTGAGCGCGCCCGCGACGCGCGCGACCTCGTCAAAGGCCACGTCGCCCACGAGGCGGTAGCCGCGCTTCTTGGTCGCGTCGGGGACGGGGTTTGTGCCGACGTCGATCACCGCCGCGCCGGGCTTGACCCAGGAGCCCTTGATCATTTCGGCGGACCCCGCGGCAGCGATCACGATGTCCGCCTCCCGCACAATGGCCTCTGGATCTTTCGTGCGCGAATGAACAATCGTCACCGTCGCGTCCCGCTTCATGAGCAGGCAGGCCGCGGGCAGGCCGACGATGTTGGAGCGACCGACGACGGCGGCGCGCGCGCCCGCGATTTTGACCCCGGACCGCTCCAGCAGCTCCACGCACCCCTTGGGCGTGCAGGAAACATAGAGCGGCTCCCGCCCCCGCATGGCCAGGGCGCCGATGTTGGCGGGGTGGAAGCCGTCGACGTCTTTCTGGAGGTCGATCGCGTCGAGGACGGCGCGCTCGTCGATGCCCGCGGGGAGGGGGAGCTGGACGAGGATGCCGTGCACGCGCGGGTCGGCGTTGTAATCGGCCACGACCTGGGAAGAGGGGGAGGAGGAACGTGGGTGCGCGCGCCGGACACGCCGCGGGCGGGCGCCGCGACTGCGCGCGACCGCGCCCGCCATCGTCGCGGCCCGACGCGACAGTGCTCTCGCACCCCAGCATATTCACGCGCGCAGAGTGTGAGGCGCGACGCGTACATAGAGGGTGCTTGTCGTCGTGGCGCCATCCCCCGTCCCCTCTCCCTTTTCACCTTGAGCAGCTCCTCTTGCGTCACCGTGTCCGGCAGGTAGGACGCGTACGACTGGATGCCCACCTCTTCGCAGGCGGCGACCTTGGACCGGACGTAGGTCTCCGAATCGCCGCGCGCGCCGACGAGCACGACGGCCAGGCCCGGCACGCCCCCCGTCTCCTCTTTCAGGGCCGCCGCCGCGGCCTTGATCTCGCCGCGGATGGTGGCGGCGATGGCTTTGCCGTCGATGATGGTGGCGAGGCGGTCGGGGGCCAGGTCTTCAGCTGGAGGAGGGAGGCAGGGGTTCGGCGGCCAGCCGGCGCGGGCGCGATTGGGGCAATCCCGCGCCCCACGCGCCACCATTCCGCCCCACACAACCGTCCACCCACCGGCGGCCATGGCTGCGATCGAGCGGCGGGCCACGGCGAGCGCGGGGATGCGCGCGGCGGCGGCACGCCAACGGCGCGCGGGCGCGGGGCGCGGGCGATCGCCCGCGGTAGCGAGCGGGGAGGGGACGGGGCGCGGCGCGAGAGCCGCGGCCATGAAACGGCGGGGACGGAGGGCAGTCGCGGGTGTGAAAGCGGGCGGCCGCGCGCGAGAGAGACAGGGCACACGCTCACAGTTATCTCGGCCCACACAAATCACGGACCACCCTGCCGCCTCTCACGGGGGAGACGGGGACACCGCCCACGCGGACGGCGACCCGCCGTCGGAGCCGGCGGCGGGCGCGGCCGCGAGGGCGGCGTCCAAGCAGGGCGGCGAGGGGGCGCCATCGTCGGCGAGGGCGTCGTCGAGCCACCAGTCTGTAGAGAAAAGGGGTGAAGGGGAGAGGATTGGCGCCGAGCGGTGCCGCGACCGCGACCGACCGACTCGCTCCGCCACGCACCACCGGCCGGCGCTGCCGCCCTCTCCTCCTCCTCCTCCTCTTCGCTGTCAGGCCGGTCCATGAGGCCGTCGTCCAGCACGGCAAACGCAGGCGGCGGCCCCGGCGGGGGGAGGCCGCCGTAGCGCGCGGCGCCCGCGCGCAGCGCGGCGACCGCGGCGGCGACGGCCGTCGCCGACACTGCTTCGGCCATTACATCCTGCTCGGCCAGGGTGCGGCCGGCGGCCGCCTCGGGCGCGTCGTCGTAGCGCGCGGCGGTTGGCATGCGCGCGGCGCGCGCGGACGCGGCACGCGGAAGCCCGCCAGCGCCCGTCAGCGCAGGCCGGGGCGGCAGTGCCTTCGCCGGCGCGGGCGTGGCGCCGGCGCGGGCCACGTTGGTGAGGTCGCCGAGCGCGCGCCGCGCGGGCGTCGCGGCGCCGGCCTTGCCGGGCGCCACCGGCGGGGCGGCGGCCGCGTTTTCGGCGGCCGCGACGTCCATGGCGGAGAGCCGGGTGGGGCGCGGTTGTGAGAGTGAATGGCGCCTCTCTCTCGCCATCGCGTCGCCTTGTGTCACTCTACAGCACCCGCCGCAAGCTCAGCGGCCCCAGCGGCGCCCAGCACGGCGTCTGGGCGCAGTGCGCCGCCCACCCGGCCGCCGGTCGGGAGGCAGCGGTGCGGCGCTCGGTCATCAGAGTGACGGCAGCGAGGCAGGCGGTGTTGAGGCCCCAGCCGGCGGCCGCCCACTTTCCGCCCGCGGCGGCGGCGCTCAGCGCCGTTCCAGCCCAAAACAGAGTCTCGCCAACGTAATTCGGGTGCCGGGAGACGCGCCAGACGCCGGACCGCAGCAGCGGCGCCCTCACCCCGCGCGCCTTGGCCGCGGCCAGGTGCGCGTGCAGCTGAGTGTCGGCGGCCGCGGCCAGGGCCAGGCCTGCGAGGGAGAGGGCGACGGACGCCGAGTCGAGGGGAGTCCAGGGCGCGAGAGTGCAAGGGGGCGCCGGGGCGAAGAAGCGCGCCAGCAACCCCGCGCGCGCCTGGGGCGTTTGCGCCCACGGCAGTTCAGCCCCACACTTGCCCACATAGGCCGGCAGGGCCAGGCCGGCGAGCAGGGCGTGCTGCACCGCATAAACGGGAACGAGCGACCACCACCACCAGTGCCCCCCCCACGCCGCCCGCATCTCCTCATACCGCCAATCCTCGCGCGCGCCCAGGCGCCATTTTTCGCGGCGCAAGTAGGAATGGGTGAGGCGGGCCGACCACAGAAGGAGGAGCGCGGTCGCCGCAGCGCCGCGCGGTCCGCCGGCGCCGCACGCGGCCTGATAGTAGCGGTCGAGCAGGACGGGGATCAGGGTCCAGTACGGGTCGATGAGCTGGGGAAGAGAGGAGGAGGGTGGTGCTGGCGGCGGTGACCGCGGCCTCGACCCCTTTCCTACCCCCTTCTCTGCATACCCAGGTGCTTCCCTGCGCCACGCCCGCTACCCAGCCCAGCACCAGTGAGCCCGCGAGCAGGGTGTTCGCGGTGGCGAGAGGGTGGGCGGCCGCTGCGCCGCCGGCAAGGAGGCGGCGTGCGACGAGCGTCGCGGGCACCGGCGCCAGCAGTAGTTGGGCCCAGTTGAGGGCTTGCCGCGTCGGCGGCACTGCCGGGACGTCGTGCGATGATGGCGGCGCCATCGAAGAGTGAAAGAGAGGGGCGCGGCATGCCGAGTCGCCACACTCTCCCCCACCGCCTTTTCTCCTCGCACCCGCGCCTGACGCGACGATGTCGGACGACGTGCTTACCCCTCTGCTCGGTGGGGGCGCCCGCTACCGGGCGGGCGCGCGCGAGCGCACCGACGCGCGGTGGCGCAACACCTTTGTCGCCCTGCTCGCCGCCGCAGCCATCGTTGGCGCGGTGTCTGCTGTAAACGCGTAAGTGGGAGCGGCGGGGCCGGCGTGGGCGGGCGCGGGCGGGGGCCGCGGCGAGGGCGCGCGCTCGGAAGCCTACGCTCGGCGCCTTCCTCCCCTCCCCAGCAACCCCGACGCGCTGCGCGCGCTCATCGACCCCAAATTCGCCGACGACCCCGCCAACTGCCCGCCCGCCGGCGCGCTCGGCGCCGCGCGCAAGCCACGCCCCGCTTCCCCCGACGCGGCGCCGCTCGTCCGCGCGCTCGCCCTCGCCCTGGCCGCCACCGTGGTCGCCGGCGCGGGCGTGGGCATGGCCGGCATCAAGGCTCTCAAGGCGCACCCCCACGCCTTCATCGCGGCCGCCGTCGGGGCCCAGGTCGGCGCGCCGCTCGCCGGCGCCGCGCTCGCGGCGGCCAACGGCCTCCCCGCCGGCCTCGTCCTCGCCCTGCTCCTATCCGCCGGCCTCACCGCCGCCTGCGCGTGGGTGTGGCGCGACCAGCTGGCGCTGTGCGGGGGCCTGCTCGGCGTCGCGGCGCGCGCGACGACAGGCTCCCTGGTCGCCGCGTCGGCCACGCTCTCGGTCGCCGGCGCCGCCGCCTCCGCCCTCCTCGGCGCGGGCGCGCTCGCGGGCGTGGCCAACGGCCAGCTGGCCGCGTCGGCCGGCGGCGGCGGCCCCGCGTGCAAGTGGCAGCCCGCGCCGCTCGCCCCTGCCGCCGCCGCGCTCTGCGCGCTGGCCGCCGCCTGGGCCGCGGCCGCGGCCTTGGCTTCGCGCACGTTTGTGGCCGCGGGCGCGGCGGGGCAGTGGTATGGCGCGGAGAGCGGCGGCGCCGCCGCTGTGCGCGGCGAAACCGCGTGGACCTCCCTGCGCCACGCGGCCGGCCCCCAACTCGGCACCGTGGCCGCCGCCGGCGCCGTCACCGTCGCCGCCGACGCGCTGCGCGCCGCGGTCGACTCTGCGACGACCGACGCCGACGGGCGGCCCACGGGCTTTCTCGCCGCGCTCGCCGCCTCCCTCGCGCGGGGCGGCCTGGCGTTCATCGAGTATCTGACTCGCTTCGCGGTTGTCGCGGCGGCCATTTCTGGGGGTTCCCTCCTCGCGTCAGGCAAGTCCGCGACCCGCCTGCTCAAATCGGTCGCCCTCTCCGCCGTCGCCGTCTGGTACGTGCCCGGCCTGGTGTTGACCACGGCGGCCGGAGGCGCGGCGGTGCTGTGGGGCGCCGCCGCCGCGGTCGCTGCGCGCGGCGTCGCGTTTCCGCACGCGCAGGCCTACGTCGGCGGCGCGGCCGCGCTGTCCCTCTTCCTCATGCTCTCTTGGCTCGCCGGCGTAGTGCTTGCGGTGGTGGATGCGCTGTTCCTCTTGTTCGCCCTCGACCGCGCGGCCGGCGCGGCGCCGCAGCCCGACGTCGCGGCCGCCCTGGCCCGCGTCCCGTGCGGCGTCCTCGTCTCCCAGCCCGACGGCGGCGTCGCGTTCGGCGCTGGCAAGCGGGTCACGGTGGCTGAGTTGGATGGTGGGGCCGCGGGGGCGGTGTGAGAGGAGAGGGAGGAGAGAAAAGGGGGGGCTTGGCGGTCGGCCTCCCCGGGGCGGGTCGGGGCAGGCAGCGTGCAATAAACGGGACACGGTCACACACGCGCACTCTCGATCCGTCATTTGGCGTCACTTGGCGCCAACGACGGCCCAGACGGCGTCGACGAGCGCGGCGCGCGCGGCGCCTGGCGCGTCGGCCCCGCTCTCATCGAAATCCAGCGTCGTCAGCCCGCCCTTGGCCCCCGCGTCGTGCGTGCCCACCGCCCGGCCGGCAGGGGCGCCGTGGCGCCAGTCGACGCGGGAGATGTGGGCGAAAAGGGAGAGCACGTGCCGCAACCGCGGCTCCTCGGCCGCCGCGGCAGCCGCCGCCCGCTCCGCCGCTTCCGCCACTACGGCCGCGTCCTGGGTCGACCCGTCGGCCGCGGCCGCCAGCCGGGCGTGCTTGGCGCGCAGGGCGGCCACGTTTTTGCGCTCGGCCGCGAGCGCCGACCGAGCGGCGGCGGCGCGCGCGGGGTGGTTGGTCGCGTTGGCAGGCGGGCGCGCGCTGGCCGCCGCGGCGTCGACCGCCTTGGACAGGGCTGCAGAATGGAGGAGGAGCGGGTGGCGGGTCGGCATGCGCGCGCGCGCCGCGAATGGGCGCGCCCCTGAGCCGCCCGCCTTTCTCCACCTCTTCTCTCACCCTCGACGGCCACCCGTGCGTCGGCTTCGCGCCCGGACACCATGGCCGACAGCTCGCCCGCCGCGGCGGCCGTGGCTGCCGCGCGCGCTGCGTCGTCCGACGCCCGGTAGTTGGCCTGCAGCGCGGACGCCAGGTCCACGTGCTCGGCACACGGGTCGGCGTCCATGGCGGGGTGGGGGGAGGGGAGGAGCGGCGGGAGCGGGTGTGCCGCGGCGCGCGCCGCGCCTCGCGCGTCTCTCTACAGGAAATCCACGACCCGTCCCCCTCTCCTCACTCGACCCTCGACCACAGGCGCGCCAGCCGCACCGCAGCCCCCATGTGCGGCGGCGCGTGGGCGGAGGGCGACGCCCAGCCGCGCCCCGCGAGCGAGGCGGCTTCCCGCGCGAGACTCAGCGCGGCCAGCCGGTGCAGGTCGCCCGCGGCGGTCTCCATGTGGGAGGCAGAGTCGTGCAACGCTCCATCAGGCCCGGCGCCGGCCAGCCAGCGCAGGGTGAGCGTGCGCGCCGCGTCGGCCTCGCCCGCGGCGGGCGCGGCGCCGCGCGCCGGCGGCGGCACAACGACCGCGCACGCGCCCCCAGCGCCGCCGCGCACAATGAATGGACCCTGTACTGTATCACCTGGGCTCGTCAGTCGGTGCGGGGCGTCGAGGGAGGCCGCGAGCGCCAGCACGGCGTCGCCGCCGACGACACGCCTCGACAGCAGCTCCCGCCACGCGCCCTCTTCCCCTTCCCCGGGATCCCCCGCGCGCACGATCACGATGCGAGGCAGGGTCTCGCCCCGGGTCGACGCCGCCGCGGCGGCCGACCGCAGGCGGGCGCACGCGGCGAGCAGGGCGGCGGGGAGGCCGGCGACGCCGCCCGCCGGCGGCAGCAGCCGCCGCGCGCGCGCCAGCTCGCCCGCGGCGTCGGTCCATGCAACGGCAGCGCTACCGTCGGGCAGGGGGGCGTAGGCGCAGTGCAGGGTCGAGGGCGCGCCGGGCGCGAGCGCGACGGCCGCGTCGGCCGCGAGCGGCGCGCGCGCGCGGCGACCGGGCCCGGGCGCCGGCGCGGGCGCGGGCGCCAGCCGCGCATAGCCCGCAAACGCGAGCGCGCGCGCGGTGCCGGGGCGGGCGTCGGCGAGCAGGGCGGGTGGGAGGGGGGCGAGCGCCGCGAGCGGCGCGCGCGGCGCGCGCGCGCCGGGGGCGGCTGGGCCGGCGCCCGCGCGCGCGCACGCGACGAGGGCGGTCAGAGTGCCGTCCAGGCCGTCGGCCTCGGGCACCACATAGATCAACAGGCCGCCGGCCGGGTCCCCGTCGAGCGCCGGCCCCGGCGGCGGCCGCGTGCGCGCGCGCGCCGCGGCCAGCCGCCGCAACAGCCCCGCGCAAGCGGCGGCCGCGCTGGAATCGGGGCCGTAGGGCACGATGCCGCGGGGCGCATGGCCCGTGGGCGCGTGGGTGCCGAGCGAGGAGGAAGCCCACACTTCGGACACCGCCACCATCAGAGCCGCCGCTTGCCCCGACAGCCGCTCCGGCACCACCACCGCGTACTGCGCGCCTTTGGCGGGGCCGGCGGGGGACAGCGGGGACGCGTCCCAAAGGGGCAGCACCGACGCGGGTGTCTCGATCCAGTCGCCTTGCCACCCGACAACCAAGCGCGCCTCTGGCAGGGGCGTCCGCACCAGGGGCGGGCCGTCACCCGCTTCCTCGCCATCGGGCCAGAGCGCGGCGCGCAGCCAGGGCGGCGCGTCGGCGGCGGCGGGGTGCGCGCCGCCGGCCGGCAAGAGAGGGCGCGGGCGGTCGCCTCCCGCCACGCCACCCCCACCCTCCCACTCAAACGGCACGCTCAGGCGGGGCCAGCCCGCGACCGAGTGCAGGCCCGCGAGGCCGGGGTCGACCGGCACGAGAGAGAGCGCCTCCAGCAGCGCCCCGGCCGCGTCCCGACCTGGGCGCGCCCGCTTGGCCCTCGGGCCGTCGCCGTCGGCGCCGTCGTCCGGCGTGGGCGCCCACAGCCAGTCGCCGGGGGTGGGCGCGGTCGCGGGCGCGTCGATTGGCATCGCCGCGGCGGCCATCGGGGTGCGGGGGATGGCGCAAAGGGGGGTCACGAGGCGGCCGGCATCGGCGGCATCGACGGGGGGCGCGTTGGCGCGCCCGGCGGGCGTGTGTGGCGCCTCTCGCGCGCTGCGCGCGACCCCCACCCCGACCACACGCGGCGGCCGCCGCCAGCCCCTCGCCCGCGCCCCCCGGGGGTCGCCCGCCCCCCCGGCACACCCCGGGACCCGCGCCCGAGCCCCGAGCGGGGGCGCTGCCGGAGCATTGGGCCGCTGCGCCCGCGGGAGTTACACGCGGCGGCGCCCCTTTCCCCTCCCCTCCCCCCCCCGCCCGCCCTCCCTCCCCCACCCAACATGAGCGATGATCGCATGCACTTCGCGCGGGAGGGCGCGGGCTCGTTCGGGTCGCCCGTTTTGCTCTTCGCCGCGGCGCGCGGCGGCACGCCCGGAGGCGCGCTGCGCGCCGCCGCCCGCTCGCGGCCGCGCCCCCGGTCGGCGGCCGGCGACACCGCATCCAGCGAGGGGGCTGCCTGGCCCGGGGGGAAGGCGAGAGTGGGGGAGGGGAGGGAGGCGTTTCGGCGGGGGCGCGTTGGGGAGCCCGCCTAAACCACCTGCCAACATTTTGTGTGCGACACAGCACACCCTATCTCCCCAGGCCGACGCCCCCCCCCACACCGTCCCGTCCCCTCTCTACACCCCCCCGGCCTACCTGCACCCCGCGTCCCCCCCTTCCCTGCGGGGCGTGGCTCCCCCGCGCCCCGCGACGGCGGCCACGCTCGCGGGCGCGGCGCCGCCCCTGCGCGGGTCGCCCCCGACGCCCGCCGGCCTGGCCGCGCTGCTGGACATCACGTCGCCGGGGTGCCAGCAGCTGCTGCCCATTCCGGAGGAGCTGAGCCGGCGGCGGCGCCCCGGTGGCGCGCGCGCGGGGCGGCCGCCGCCGCAGCCCGACGGCAGCGCCTCGCCGCCGCTCCGCGCGCACCGCACCCGCCGCCGCGAAACGGACGACGGCAGCGTCCCCGACTGGCGGGCGGCCGCCGGCGGCGGCCGCTCCGGCTCCCGCCGCGCGGCGACGCCGCCCCCGCCCGGGAAACGCCGCGCGGTCGTCGCCGACTCGCCCTCCACCGCCCGGCCGCCCCCCGACGGCTACCGCTGGCGCAAGTATGGCCAGAAGCGGGTGTCGGGGTCGCCCTTCCCGCGGGCTTATTACCGGTGCTCCGTGCCGGGTTGCGCCGCGCGCAAGCACGCCCAGCGGGCGGCCGACGTTGGGGGTAGGCTGGTCACGACGTATGAAGGGGCGCACAATCATGGGGTCAAAGAGGGGGAGGGGAAGGAGGGGGAGGGTGGCGGCGGGGTGCCCGCCGCGGCAGCCGCGGCCGTGCGCGCGGCGCCGGCCCCACGCCGCTAGACCCCGGCGGGTGGCGCTGACGGTGGAGGCACGATGGCGTGGCCATTGTGTCATGGGTGGGGTGGGAAGGAGGGGGCAAGTGGCGCCTGCGGCCTGGCAGCCAGGGGCGCGCTGCACGAGCGCCCGTTCTGCGCCCCCCGTGCAACCGCGGCCGCGGGCGGCACAGCCAGAGAGGATCAGCGCCACACACGCAGCACGGCGGGCTACAAAACAGGGCGAGCGCGCCCCTCACTCGTCGCCCGGCGCCACCCCTCCGCCCGCCTCCTTCGCCGCCGCCGCTTCGCGCAGTGCCTGCCGCAACCCCAGCACGACGAAGAGGTTGGTGGCCGTCAGCAACGCTTCCGCGGAGCCGTGCACCCAGTCGACGTCGGCCAGGATCTTGCCCAGGGTCACCTGTGGAGGAGGGGGAGGGGGGTGGAGGCGAGGGTCGGGGTCGGCGCCGCGCGTGCCGCGCGCCAACCTCGCGCTCCACCCCTCTCTTGCCTTGCAGTAGATGCCGGCGGGGATGGAGGCGGCCACGAAGACGAGGAGGAAGCGGAAGCCAAAGTTGGTGAGCCAGGTGAGGCCCGCGGCGCGCGGGACGCGCCCCAAATAAAACAAAAACCCGAGGTAGGGGAACAGGGACGCGGCAAAGAGGGTCGACGCGGCCTGGGTCGCGTCGGCGGCGGTCAGGTTTGTGCCCCACGCGAGATCGAACGGCCACACCGACGGCGGCGCCGGGGCGCGGCGGGGGGCGCGAGCGGCCCCGGGCGCCGCTCTAGCCGGCGCCAGGGGGCGCAGCGGGCGCGCCGGGGGCGGGCGCGCCAGCCGCATTGCGGCGCGCAACAGCGGGAGTGTCCGCGCCGCCCGCAGACCCGTCGCCCTCGCGCTCTTCTCCCCCGCCCCCTCACCATGCTGCGCGCCGTCGCCGGCCGCGCCCTGGCCCGTCGCGCCGACGCGCTGGTGCGAGAAGGGGCGGCGGCGGTTGGAGGGCGCCCGAGCGTGCGGCCGCCGCGCGCGCCGCGGCGCACGTGGCGCGCGGCCGCCGACCCCTTACTCTCCCTCAGACCACGCGCTGGTTGACCACGTCTCCGACCGCGGCCGCGGGGGAGTCCATGGAGGTGCGGAGGGACGCGGGCGCGGCGCGCGGCGCGCGGATCGCGGCCCGCATGGGCAGGGCCGGCGCTGCAGCGACCCCTCACCCACGCTGCACCTCTCCCTCCACCCCTAGGAAACCGTGGCCGGCGTGCACGGCGTGGCGGGCCGCTACGCGACCGCCCTCTTTGCCGCGTCGAAAAAGGCGGGCGCGCTCGACGCCGTCGACAAGGACATGACCGAGGTGATAGAGTGGAGGGGCGTGTGGGGTGAGTGGCGGGGTCGAGGGCGAGAGCCGACGCCCCCCTCCCCTCCCTATCCAGCTCGCTGCGCTCGCCGCGACGACGCCCGCCTTCGCGTCCCTGCTCAAGGACAAGTCCGTCGCCAAAGGCGCCAAAGACAAGCAGCTGCAGGTGCTGCTGGCCGATTTGAAGGTCGGGGACGTTACCAAAACGTTCGTCTCTGTCCTGACCGAAAACGGGCGCCTCGCCGAGCTCCCCCGCGTCGGCCCCGCGTTTGCGTCCCTGCTGGCCGCGTCGAGGGGCCAGGTGACGGCCATGGTGACGACGGCCGACCCGTTGAGCAAAGAGGAGGAGGAGGAGATTCGCAAGGGTCTCGCGGAGCAACTGCCAAAGGGGCGCACGCTCAAGATGGGGACGCGCGTCGACCCCGCGATCATCGGGGGGCTCGTCGTCGACATCGGGGACAAGCACATCGACCTGTCGATCGCGTCCCGGGTCAAGCAGGTGCAGCAGTTGCTCAACGCGGGGACCGACTGACCGCGGAAGAAAGGCACGGTGTGGGTCGCGGCGCCCGCCGCGGCTCGCGCGGCGTGTGTGTGTGTGTGTAGGTTTCCTGGTGCGCACTCTCACCCCGGGGCGGTGGCAGGGTGCAACGCGGCGGATCGCTCACACGCGCCCCCCCCCCTCACCCCGCCGCTGCCAGCAGCTCCCCGAATTCCGCCACCAGGCGCTGCACCGCCCGATTCCGGGACGCTTCGACGAGCGCCTCTTTGAGCACGGCCCGGCGGGCGACGCCGCCGACGGCGGGCGCCCAAGAGGCGGGGGCGTCGGCGGTCGGTTCGTCGCCGCCTCCACTGCTACCGTCCAGCCGCACCGGCCCCAGCAGTTCGCCGAGCAGCTCCCGCAGCCGCCCTTCGTCCGCGTCGTCGGTGAGCAGGCGGACGCAGGTGAGCGTGGCGTCGCGCCACTCGGCGCCCGCGCGCAGCGCGAGTGCGGCCGCAGCCCGCGTCTCGGCGTCGGCCCGCGTCTCGCGCCCCGCGCCCCGGCTGGAGGTCAATGCAGCCAAGCCGGCGTCGGCCGACGCGGCCGCGGGCGCTCCCGCGAGCAGGCAGGCGAGCTCGCCGGCAGGCGGCGCGCCGCCACGCGCGGGCGCGAGCCCGCTCCCCGGGAACGACCCGTCCGCCACGCGCAGCCAGGCGTCCAGCGCCGGGTCGAACGCGGCCGCGGTGCCGTCGGCCAGGATGGCGAGCGGCAGGCCGGCGTCGGAGAGGCGCGCCGAGACGGGGGCGCCGCCCGCGCGCGCGACCAAAGGGGCGAGCGAGCAGGAGAGCGCCAGCGCGCGCTCCGCGATGTCGTACACTTTCACGCCGCCGTCGGCGGTGAGGGAGAGCAGGCGCCAGCCGCGCGCAGCGAGCGCAGACGGCGGCGCGGACAGCTGCGCGGGCGGCAGCAGGCGCCGCCCCGCGGGCGACCACACGATTAGCGTGCCATCGTCCGTGGCCGCCGCCACGAAATGGGCCGACGCAGCGAGCGCGGTGACGGCGCCGGGCACGGCGTCGTCCCAGGACCGAACGCCGGCGCGCGAGACGCCGACCGCCGCCGCGCCGCGCGCCGCGCCCGGCGGCGCGGGCCGCGGGTTGGCCGCGTCCACGACGCCCGCGGGGGCGCTGCTGCCGCCGGCGGGTGACGGCAGGGGGACGGCGAGCGCGGGGAGGAGGGGGGCGGGGGGGACGGGGTGGGGGGCGGGGCGCGCAGCTCCGCGCGGCCGCTTGGCGCCGGGCGCGCCGTCGGGCGACGCCGGGGCGGCGGCGACGGGCGCCGGCGGTGGTGCCAGCGACGCTGGGGGGCGCGCGAGCGCGGCCCCCGCCGGCGCCGCCCTCCGCGGCGCTGCGAGCGCCGCGCGCGACCCCGCCGCCGGCGCGAGCCGCGCCGCCAGCCCCGGCGCCGCGCCCGCCGCTGGCCCCGCCTCGAGCGCCAGCTGGCCCGCGGTCTCGGCAAACAGGGCGGTGCGGGCGCGCGCGTCTCCGTACAGCGAGCGGAGGTGGGCGGCCGCGGCCGCTTTTGACAGCGGCCGCCCCACCTCCCCACGCTCAAACTGCAGGCACGCCAGCCCCCCGTCCGTCGACACCGCGAGCAGCGCGTGCCCGTCGGGCGTCCAGGCGAGGTCGACGACGGACTGCGTGAAGAGGCGCGCGACGACGACGGCGGGCCGCGCGGACGCGGTCGACCAAATCGACACCCGCCCGTCTTGCGCGCCCAGCGCGACGAGGGTGGCCGGCGGCGCCTTGTCGCCCTCTGTGCCAGCCCGAAACTGGACGGGCGCGCAGCGGGAGGCCACGACGGCGCCGGTGTGGCCGACGAGTTGGTGGCCGGCCGCCCACGCGCCGCCGCGAGCGACCAGGGGCGCCAAGTGCGCCCCCGCCGCCTCGCTGAACGCGTTGCACGCCACTACAAACGCGCCGTCGGGCGCCCAGGACGGGCGCGCGGCAAAGGAGGACGTGATCGTGGCCCCGCCTTTAAATGGGTCGGCGACCGTCGCGGAGCGCGCCCACCCGTCGACCGCCCACACGAGCATGCGGCCGTCGTCCCCCTGGGACGCGACGTACTTGCCCACAGGGTCCCAGGCCACGCCCTTGACGTACGAGGTGTGGCCGTCGAGCCAGGCCGCGTGCGCGCCGGTCGACCCAGACCAGATCCCCACGCGGTTGTCGAGGGACGCCGTGGCCAGCCTTTCCCCGTCGGGCGACCACGCGATGTCGGTCACGTTGTTCGAGTGGCCGCGCAGGTGGGCGACGGCGCGCCAATTCTCGACTGGAGGCGTTTCTCCGAGCGCCGCTGCCGCCCCCGGCCCCGCCCGCAACTCGTACACCGCCGCCACGCCGTCGTCGAACCCCGCCGCCAGCCGGGTGCCGTCGGGCGAGAAGCGGAGCGCGTTGACGGAGCCAGGGGCGCCGGCGAGGGTGGCGAGCAGGCGCGGGCTCGCCGCGTCGGCCTCGGCGCGCGCGTCGAGCAGCGGCGCCGCCGCCCACACGCGCACCCGGCCGTCGCCGCCGCCCGTGGCGAAGCGGGTGCCGGCGGGGTGGACGTCGACGGCGTAGATGGCGGCGCCTGGAGAAGAGAGGAAGAGGAGGGGGTGATGGCCGCGATGCGGTGCCGCAGGCCACGCCGCGCTCGGCCGGCCCGGACCGCCGCTGCGGCGCGCCATCGGGACGCGCGCGGCATCAGCGGTGGCGCGCGGCGGCGGCGGGCGGCCCTCCCCTCCCTGCGCGCACCACCATGCGACGCCCAGTCCGGGCGGTCGACCAGCATCGCCCGTCGACCGCCGCCGGTGGCGAGCCGCCGAGGTTAGGGGGGTGGGGGGTGGAAGGGGAGTGTGGAGGCGTCCGAGTGCCTGTGCGCGGGGTCACTGCCAACGCTCGCCCACACCGCCTTCCCTCTCTTTCCAGTGCTGCGCCAGTGTTGCAGGTGCCGGCCAACGCCCTTCTCAAAAATCTTCCCACTCGCCGGGCGGCGCGGGCGGCGGCGCGGGGGGCGGCGGTCGCCGCACCGGCTCCGCAGCACCCGCCCGCGCTCCCACCTCCTCGCGCTCCACCACGGCGTCCGCCACGCCCCCGCACGCGCCGCACGCGTGCGCGCCCGAGCCGGCGCAGCGGGCGCAGAGGCGCCTGTGCGCGCGGTCGAGCGTGTTTACGTATCCGGGGAGCGACGTCGACCCCGTGCCGTAGCACAGGGCGCACTGCTGCACGCCGGCGCCGCGGCAGCGGAGGCAGGGCTGGGAGGAGAGGGATGGAAGGGGTTCGACAGGCGGGCCAAGCCGCCGCGCCTCGCCGCCGCCGCCTGCGCATGCACACGCCTCCCTCCGCTCCCGCCACACGCGCTCACCCGTCCGCGCGCCGGCTTGCGCAAGGCGGCGACGAGCAGAGCGAGCGCGCCCGCGGCGGCGGCGAGCGGGGGCGCGAGCGACGCGGCGGCGTCGACGCCGTCCATGGAGCGCGAGCCAGAGGTGAAATGCGCCTGCGGTAGGGCGCGGAGCCGACTAGCGCCGCCCCGGCGGGGCGGGAGTGTGGTCGCGGTGCGTCGCCGCAGTCTGCCCGCCCTCCTCCCGTGCTCCCCCAATCCCGCCCTACGCCATGCGCGCCGCGGCGCACGGAGTCGGCACCGGTCCGCCCCTGGCGCGGCCGGCGCGGCGGGCGCCCCGGCTGGCGTGCACGGCGGCGCGCGCAGCTGCCGACGGCTCGGGTGAGTGGCGGGGGCTCCCATCGGGTGTCGACCGACGGCGCCAAGCGGCCCACCGGGCGCTGGCCGCCGGCGCGGGCCCGCCGAGGGGCAGTCGGCGCAACGCCGCCCTCCCGACGCCCCCCCTCTCCTCCTCCTCAGCCGACCCCCTGCTCGTGCGCGCCGCCCGCGGCGAGGTGGTGGAGCGCACTCCATGCTGGTGCGGGCGCGGATTGGGGGAGGAGGGGCTTGGGGAGCGCGCAGCGCCGCGACGGCTGAACCCGACCCCCTCTAACCACACCCGTTTCCCTCTTGCCCTCTCCTCAGGATGATGCGCCAGGCGGGCCGCTACCAGAAGGCGTACCGCGACCTGGCGGCCAAGCACCCCTCGTTCCGGCAGAGGTAGGAGGGAGGGGCAGACGGGAGGCGAGGCGAGGACGCGGCCGGCGCGGCGCCGACGCCCCCTCTCCCTCCTCTCCTCCTCAGATCCGAGACGGCCGACCTCATCGTGGAGATCAGCTTGCAGCCCTGGAAATCCTTTCGCCCCGACGGCGTGATCCTCTTCAGGTCGGCGGAGAGACGCGGCGCGGGGACGCGCGGCGCGGCGCGCGCGCGGCCGCCACCCCGCCCACCCCCTTCCTCCCTCTGCAGCGATATCCTGACCCCCCTGCCCGCCATCGGCCTGGAATTTGAGATCGACGACGCCAAAGGGCCTGTCCTTGCGCACACGGTGCGCGACGCGGCCGCCGTCGCGGCGCTCCACGCCCTCGACCTGACCGCCCTCCCCTTCATCGGCGAATCGCTGACCGCGTTGAGGGCGGAAGTGGGGCCCTCGGGCGCGGCCGTGCTCGGGTTTGTGGGGTCACCGTGGACCCTGGCGACTTATGCGGTCGAGGGCGGGTCGTCCTCCACCTACACCACGATAAAACGCATGGCCCTGTCAGCACCGGATGTGCTTGCTGCCCTGTTGGACAAGCTGGCGACCGCGATCGCGGACTATGCGGTCCACCAGGCGCACTCAGGCGCGCACGCGATCCAACTCTTCGATTCCTGGGGCGGCCAACTCCCGCCCGCCATGTGGGACGTGTGGTCGGGCCCCTACATCCGCCGCATCGTGGACGCGGTGCACGAACGGGCGCCGGGGGTGCCTGTGACCGTGTACGCCAACGGGTCGGGCGGCCTCCTCGAACGCCTCGGCGCGACCGGCGCCGACGTCGTCGGCCTCGACTGGACCGTCGACATGGCCGACGCGCGGGCCAGGCTCGGGCCGGGCCAGGCGGTGCAGGGCAACGTTGACCCGGTGACCCTCTTCGCCGGCGACGCCGCGGTCGACGCCGCCGTCGCCGCCGTCCTGGCCAAGGCCGGGCCGCGGGGCCACATCCTCAACCTGGGGCACGGTGTCCTGGTGGGCACGCCGGAGGGGGCCGTGGCGCGCATGTTCGACGTGAGCAAGAACGCGAGGGCGGCGGTGTAAACGGAAGCCGGCTGACCGTGCGAGCCTCGGTCCATGGATGCCGCCGGGTGGCGGCCAGGGCTGTGCCAGAGCCCCTCCTCCGGCCTCGGGCACGTCGGCGGGGCCGGCGCGGGGGCCGTGGTGCTCCTCTGTGCGCGCGGCCACTATCCACGCGCCCGCGGCCCCTCCCGCCCGGCGTGCCCCCTCCCGCCGGCTCCTGCCTCTCGACCACACCATGACGGGCGGGACGGCCGCCCCCGCGCGCCCCGCAGGCGGCGATGGCGCGCTCGCCTTTGGCGACGGCTTCAAGGCGCAGCTGGACGCCGCCGCCCGGGACTATGTGGTGGAACCTCGCCTGGGTAAGTGGATGATGGGGGTGGGACGGCGGGCAGGCTGCGGGCGCGGGCGCGAGGAGGGCGCGGCCGCGCCCCCATCGCCGCGCCGCGCCCACGCCGCCCTTTGCTTTCCCCAGAGTACGCCACTGTGGCCGGCGTGAGCGGCCCGCTCGTGATCGTGGAGCACGTCAAGGTGTGAGAAGGGGAGGGTAGGGCGCGGCGCGCCGCGCGCGGCCCCGACCTCGCCGCCGACCCCTCCCCTCCCTCTCCCTCCTCTTCAGCGCCCCATGTTTGCCGAGATCGTCAACGTGCGCCTGGGTGACGGCTCCATGCGTCGGGGCCAGGTGCTCGAGGTCGACGGCACGAAAGCCGTCGTCCAGATTTTCGAGGGCACGTCCGGCGTTGACACGCGCGGCACATCCCTGGAATTCACGGGCGAGGTGCTGCGCACGCCCGTGTCGGGCGACATGCTGGGGCGGGCCTTTAATGGGTCCGGCGCGCCCGTCGACGGCGGGCCGCCCGTGCTCGCGGAAGCGTTTCGCGACATCAACGGCGCGTCCATCAACCCGGCAGAGCGCACGTACCCCGAGGAGATGATCCAGACGGGCATCTCCACCATCGACGTCATGAACTCGATCGCGCGCGGCCAAAAAATTCCCCTGTTTTCCGCCGCCGGCCTCCCGCACAACGACATCGCGGCCCAAATTTGTCGGCAGGCGGGCCTGGTCAAGAAAGGGAAGGGGAAGAAAGAGGGCAAGGAGGCGGACCTGCTCGGCGACGACGCGGCGGCCGGCAGCGGCGACAACGACGACGAGTTTGCCATCGTCTTTGCCGCCATGGGCGTCAACATGGAGACCGCCCACTTTTTCCGGGCCGACTTCGAGGAAAACGGGTCGATGGACCGCACAGTCCTGTTTCTGAACCTGGCCAACGACCCCACCATCGAGCGCATCATCACGCCGCGCCTGGCGCTGACGACCGCGGAGTACCTCGCCTACGAGCTGGGCAAGCACGTGCTCGTCATCCTGACCGACATGTCGTCGTACGCCGACGCGCTGCGCGAGGTGTCGGCCGCGCGCGAGGAGGTGCCGGGGCGGCGCGGGTACCCCGGGTACATGTACACGGATCTCGGTATGATAGTAGAGAGAGAGAGTCAGGGGTGCGAGGGCGGGATGCGGGATCAAAAGGGCGCCGACGCCGGGGCGCGCGCCCCCCCGCGCCGCGCGCGCCCCGCCGCCGCGG
>Ga0315283_10000664_pt1 | contig 25755 bp, 19 predicted proteins | sample YL17G09_0_MG_FD_204541 | JGI IMG/M metagenome (GOLD analysis project Ga0315283, IMG submission 204541) | Sediment microbial communities from Yellowstone Lake, YNP, Wyoming, USA - YL17G09_0 | ecosystem: Environmental > Aquatic > Freshwater > Lake > Sediment | place: USA: Wyoming | collected...
AATGGTTCGTGCAAAATTGTATAAATCCGGTCTGCCAGCTTTTTGCCAATCCCTTGCACTTTCGTTAAACAGGCAGGTGACGCATTCAGTATATTTTCAATAGTGCTGAACGTTCTTAAAAGTGCCAAAGCCTTTTTTATGCCAATGCCAGGCAAATTCTGAAGTAAGAACAACTTTTGTCTTTGTTTTTTATTGATCCGGATGCCCGGGCTTTTGGATATTATTTGTTTTTGTCTGGGTAATTCATTTTGTTGGCATTGGTGAAAAATGTCTATCACAAGGGCAGCAGTTTCATGGATGTTCAATGAGCGGATAACCGGAATACCTGTAAAAACGGTTAAATGAATAAGCGCTCCCTGAACTGCTTTCCTTGATATGAGACTTGAGTCAACCATCGATTTATCGCCTTCAAGTATGATGAGACCATTTTTACCTGATTGGGCTATGCGGCAGGCCTGCTGAAAAACTCTGCCGTTTTTGATGGAGACCAGAAAATCACTCAGGGTTTTCCGTTCAACGATGATTTTATTTCCGATCCAGTAATCTCCAACAGGTAAGGTGCACATCTCAATGGTTAATTGATCGGTAAGCTTTTCCAGTTCACCAACAATGCCACTCCGATGCTCACGAAAATCGATCTTTAGGTCAATTTTTTTCTCATTTGCCTGATTCATTGGTTATTTACCTGTATACGATGAATTTCCGGCTTCCTTTCAGTGTTAAATACAATAAAATAAATGCCGGGTTGAAGATGGTGGGTTATTGTATTTTCCGGGTTTTTTGCTATTTTATAAATTCCGATACTTTGGCCGGTTACATTCAGGATTTCAATATGTTCAGGAAGCAATCCGGGTTGCGAGCACCGGATGTGAATCTGATTATATGCTTCAAATACTTTAATTTCGGACAACTGAACCGATGGATCTCCAAAGCCTGTCGGTACCAGTTTATTGCTGGTTAAATTCTGTAAAGTGTTAAGGATTTTTCCGGAAACGGTGACAGAGATATCTGCAATACCAGAAACATCAGACGATACAGTCATCATGCATTCAGCGGCATTAAGGTATTCCACATGCTGGATATACATACCACCCGGAGCATCGTTGAGCTGAAAATTCTGATTTCCCATAATAGATTGGCTGAAATAATCGCCGTACAAATTAATTTTGATCTTGTTGGCTTCGGCCGAAATGCTTAACCACGGGTGGAGAATATTCCCCGAAAGATTTGCGTCCATCCATTCGAGACGGTTGAAAAGGAATGTTTCAAAGTAATCAACTTCATCCTCATAGGTGTTGTTTTGCCAGTCGTAGTTTGGCCAAACATATTGCCCCAGTATCGGCCATCTTTGGAAATTCCTGTCTTTTGCTGCATCGATATGGATCAGGATTGAGTCGATTACTGAATTGATGCTGGCATCGCTTAATTCATTCTGTCGCAGGCTTACCCATCGTGTTTTTGTCAGGTCCCGGAAGTAAGGATCTTCCATCAGCCGTTTCCACCAAAAGATGATGCTTGCCGCATTGGAATTGACTGCAGGGTAGATCCATCCTGTGTAATCGATTCCCGGAGCCCAATAATCTACATTTCCGTAACCAAGATTGAAATCCCAGGCCGGCCCGGCAAAAAGTTTACCACCATCGCTATCTTTTTCTTTGTAAAAATAAGTGCTGTACCTGTATTTATCCACTTCCTTCGAGAGCTCGCTCAGAAGCATAAAATCGACAAAAGAGGCCGCATTGAAATATTTGTTATAGCCAACTTCAGGGTTCGCAAAGCCGGAACTACTAAGTGTATTTTCGGCGGTTGTGATAAAATTTTTAATATAATCTCTTTGCTGAGCAACAATTTCAACGGCAGCAGGATAGTAGTATTGAAAGGTGATATCCATGGCATTGGGATAGGGAGGGTAAGGATTAGACATCCAGCCGTCAATGCCATATTGAAAATCAAAATCAAGTTTATCCACCCGGATAATGTAGCCCCCTGTGAGATCATCCCCCGAGATCTCCTCTGGATTTAAGGTGGCAATATTTACCCGGTTTTCATCCTTCTTGATTTTTTCCATTAATACATAAACTCCCTTGTAGTCGTTGTTGAGGACAAGTTCGCAAAAAACGGTACGCGAAGAGTATTCACCCATTTTTTGACCCATGGCAAAAGTCACGACATTGCGAAGCATAGACTTATCGGTGTATGGAGCATATAAAATCCAATCATTTTCTATGGGCATTCCCAGCAGCGATACATCAAGGTTTCCCCCTGCATTATCGCGTGTTTCGATGGCATAAGGTTTCTTTGGAAACATCTGGGTGGATTGTCCCCGAATTTCGATGCCGATGGAGCCGTCATAATTGTTGAAGGGATCGTTGAGATTGTTGAGGTTGCCCTGGCCATTATCGATGATACCCATATACGCCGTGATTTTTGGCTCGTCAGGAATTGAAACGCCAAAGGTATTGATCACCACAATAGGAAGATTAGATTGCAGCTCAACAGGACCGGGTATTTCCTTTATTATATCATCGATGTACCAATGAATGCCGGCTGTTGTACCTAAAATATCAAAGAAAATGACCATCCTGGTCAAATTGTCGTATTGCAAACCTGAAAAATTAAATTCAAGATTGTTCCATTGTCCGGGGACAGGGGTCATCTTTAATTCCTGTGATGCTGTATTGTTGCTGTTCTCAAATTTTAGCACTACATCACCGCCGCCGGGAGGTGCATAAACTTTAAGATTATACTTTGGAAAGGAATTAAAATTTACCGGTTCCGGCATATCCCAAAACATAAAGTCGTACAAATCCGATGTTGTAACAACATCAAAACAATGTTCGGAGAGGTTGATACTTTCCCGGTGCGGGTTGGTTATAATTTGATATCCGCCTGCAGCAACAATCCAGTTTTGTGCGATGCCGTCCCAGTTAGAGATAGTGTCGTTAGCCTGGCTATTCGCCGGAATGGAGAGAATTAGCAGAATACTCCACAAACAAAAACCAAAATACTGTATTCTTCTCTTTTTCAACTTCTATTGCTTGTCATTGTTAGCAGATTCTTTTCCTGAGTTCTTTGCCTGTCAGGCATTACGTAATCAAATTGTACCGTTGTCTATTCAGCCTTTTTATAAACAATGGCGACAGCAGTTTTATCATCACCCCCCATATTTACCGTAAGGCCATAAGGGCGCTCAGGTTTGATGGTAATTTGGGCGGCTCCGGCCTTACCTGTCAGTTGTTCCCATATGGTTACAGCCTGGTGCACACCGGTAGCTCCTGTTGGGTGCCCCCAGCCTATTAGCCCGCCGGTAGTGTTGATGGGAATTATTCCGTCCCTGGCAGTATTTCCTGCTGATACGAAACCGGCACCTTCACCGGGAGTAGCAAACCCCAATGCCTCCACGGAGAGTATCCCGGCAATACTAAAGCAATCATGCACTTCTGCCGTTCCCAGCTGATTGCAGGTAATTCCAGCTGATTCAAGGGCTTGCCGGATGGCTTCGCGCACAGTGGTAAGGATGGTGAGATCAACCGGTGGCTGTGTAATATCCTCAGTGGCATGTCCCCATCCTACAACTTCGATTGCATCGCCTTTAGGAATTCCTGATTTTTTTAAACCATCTTCCGATAGTATGGCGATAGCGGAAGCGCCATCAGATACTTTTGAGCAATCGAAATAATTCAGGTGATCGGTAAATGCTTTGGGATTAGGTTCTTCAAGTGCCTGAATTTCCAGGTTTACTGCAGTGTTTTCATATTCCTGCGCGGTTGGACATAACCGGGCGTTTTCGATGGCGTTGCGATACCAGCGGGCCAGTCCTTTGCGCGAAGATTCGCGGCCGTATTTAGTAAAATAAGCACCTGCCCTGTCACTGAACTGGCCCGGGAAGAAATATGCATGGCCGGTTTTCCTGTTCTGAAACCAGCCTGCTCCGGCAAGGATATCGGCTCCATAAACAGCTTTCACAGCGTTTTGCACTTCTACACCCATGGCAAGTACGATATCGGCAGTTTCTGCCAGTACCGATTTCATTCCTGCGATAAGTGCAAGACCCCCTGATGCACAGGCGCCTTCTACACGCGTGGAGGGCTTAAAATGAAGACCAGCATCCACCATGGCGGCAAACGCGCCCAGATGGCCTTGTTTGTTGAATCTGGCGGCCATGAAATTCCCAATTACGATTTCGTCTACCTTTTGGGCTCCTCCCAATTGCCGCAGTGTCTCCTGCCCTGATTCTTTCAGATAATGTTCCAGCCCCGGGCGCTCGCGGCGCGGATTAAATTCGGAACGGCCGGTGCCCAGGGACACAGTGTTATAACCGGCAGTAAGGTATATTTTGCGGCGTAGCTTATTCATACCGTGATTATTTATGCATTGGTTAGTCTGGAAATTGGCAAAAGGCGGTAGTCTTGAAAATGAATCAGATATAGTCGTTGATGGGCCCGTAGGCATGGAAAAAGCCCGTGAGCAAAACCGTATTTACATCATCTTTGTTTGCTGCAACTCCATCTGCAATTAATTTAAGGCCAATGGATTTCGAATTCCTGGCATAATCACAGGCTAATCTGGCACCCAAAGTTTGTTCCATGGAGAGTAGTGTAAAGTAATTGCTGAGGTAATTATCCTTATCCGCAGATTTTATAAGTGTTTTCCATGGCAGGGCATTGCCGGGCAGTTCTCCTGCTATGTCATCAGCCTGTTGCCTGATTTCAGAAAGGGGAAGATAAGCAACAGTTTCAGGATCAATCATAGCTACGATCTTACCTTTTTCATATTTCATAAAACCATCTTTCTGGCTTCCATCAGAAAATTGACCACCGGGAATTCCTTTCAGAATGAGTTCATCCAGCAATTCGCTATGCAGGGTTTCTTTTGGCAGGTGCGAAGTCATGACACGGAGGATAAATTGCACCACATCCAGACCTACATAATCGATAAGCTGAAAGATGCCCATTGGACGCATCAGAAAATCCTGGGTAACCCGGTTTATGGTATAAACAGCTTGAACAAGAGGCATTTTCTTTGATAATTCATGTGCCTGCTGAATGCCGTAAAGTGCATCGCGCATGAAATGGCCGTTACCGATAAATCCGGCGATATCATTTGACGGAACCAGGATTTTTCGGAGGTTAACTGCGAATGTTTTCGCAAAAGCAGTAATATCGGTTGAATTATGGGGAATAGTAATCAATTCGACTAATTTCTGCACTGCTGGCGGGTTGTAAAAATGAAATCCCAATATACGGCCTTCAAGAGCGGCTGCTTCATCCAGTTCGCTGATCGGAATAGAAGAGGTATTTGTGAAAAACCAGGGTTGGTTTGGATTGTTCTCATTAATCTGCCTGAAAAGTTTTGTTTTAAGCGCCATGTTTTCATTCACAGCTTCAAAAATCAGGGTTGAATCGTATGCCGGTTCTGTTCTCCCGGAAAGGCGAACAATGCTCATTACATCATCCACGTATGCATCAATGATGTCGCTATTTTCGATCAGACCGGCCCTGCCGGCATATATTTTTCGAAGCATGACCACCTTTTTTTCAGCGCTTTTCTGCACCTGGATTTTCAGGTATTTCAACAGACCCGATAAGCCGGCGGGCGCCAGGTCCACCGCATGAAGAACATAGATCTTGCCCGTATTTTCAGGCTTCAGCATTTGATCTGCCATTTCGAGAGCAGAAAGCAACAGGATACCGCTTCCCATTTTACCGGCGGCGCCTAGAACTGTGACATTTTGCAATCGCCTGGAATATTCCATTGTTTTTTCGTTTTCAGGTATAATAATGACTTCATCCAAATGATAGGCGGATAATTTCAGGCTGATGGATTTTGATCAATACCAGCGTTCCAGACAGGTTTACGTTTTTCCAGAAATGCATGCATTCCTTCCCTGCCTTCCGAGCCTTCATCTCCAAATAAAGAGCCAAAAACCTGCGATTCCATTGAGCATGCTTTTTCAAAAGCCTCTTCAAATCCCTTACGGGTAACAGCTTTAACAGCTTTAACTGCCTGGGGTCCTTTTGATGCGATAACGCCTGCTATGCGCAGGGTTTCAGCCATCAGATTTTCGGGCTCCACCACTTTTTGAACTAATCCCATGTTTAATGCTTCCCCGGCAGTAATCATTTCGCCGGTAGTGAGGATATAGAGGGCATTTGCAAGGCCAACCAACCGTGGAAGACGCTGTGTGCCGGCATATCCGGGAATAAGGCCCAGATTCACTTCGGGATGGCCAAATTTTGCCAAAGACGAAGCAATACGAAAATCGCATGCCATTGCCAACTCTAGTCCACCGCCAAGCGCAAAGCCATTAACAGAAGCAATTACAGGATGATCAAGTAGTTCCAGACGGCGGAAAACTTTCTGGCCAAGCTGCGAAAAAGAAATAGCAGCATCTTTGTCTTTATTCACCATTTCGGCTATGTCGGCACCTGCTGCAAAGGCTTTTCCTGCACCCGTGATGATGAGGACGCGCAGATCAGTCCATGATGCGATTTCATCCAGCAGAATATTCATGTCTTGAAAAAACGCCGAATTCAGCGCATTCAGGCTTTGCTGGCGATCCAGTGTTACAAGGCAAAAACTGCCTTGTCGCTCCGGTTTAAAAGTAGTATATGCCATAGGTTTGAGCATGATAATTAACTTTTTCACCTGTCACAACTTCCAAAATTTGAAATTTTCAGACAAGTACTGAGTAGAATCAGTTCAGGAAATGTACCTGATATTCTGATCGTTAAGGTTCTTAAAGAAAGTAGTTTCTTCGAGTTCACGGGAAAAGGCCAGCCAGTCGATAATATCGAGCGCGACTTCATTGCTGAGGTTATCCATGCCGATGTAAAAAAGCACATGTAGTTTTTCTGAGGTGCCTGAAGGCTTTATACTTTTCTTAGTCTTGCTTTTGGAGTTTAGAGCAGTCCGGATAAGATAATTTTCCTTTATTTCCATTTCGGCCATGCCAGGTTCTTTGGGCACATGGATGTAGATAACCCGTATATGTTTAAAATGATATTTCCTGAACCAGGAAAATAAGCCCGTTTTGCCAGGCCGGATTAACCTACGGCTGCTCGAGAAAATATTGAGATGGTTATTGAGCTTTGAATCCTTTGCTCGGGCCTCCATTTGACCAAATGGTTCTCTTTTTATCATCGGAAGACTGTTCACCCGATCGATCAAATGATGTAACCGGGAAATGAAATCATCATACTGTTGTTTGTATTTGATGTAGTTAGCCAAAATCCTTTCCTTCTTGTGTTGCGTGCGTTCATGTTGCAACGACGATCCCGGCTCAACGGAGCGCCCTTCTTTCTCGGCTTCTTCCAACCAATGTCCCATAATGTTAGTTTTAAGTCTGAACAGTTAATTACGCGGAGAATTCTAACGCAATCCTTTTACAATAGATTTTCCGGCTATAAAGTCTTTAAGGTAATAAGGTTCAAAATAAGCCACATCTTCAAATAATCCTTTCGAAAAGGCATCTTTTGCCAGCGATGCCATATTTGCAGCCGAAACAATTTCCTGGTTTAAAAAACGAACATGCGGATGATACCCCAGCAATTTCCTGCATTTAGCTGCTCCGTTGCCGGCGAAGACGATTGTATGACTTTTTAATTCTTCAGCAAAGGAGGATTCATCAATTATTTTTGCTGATACCGGGACAATCTCGGCTGCAGTGCTATTGTAAAGCGCAGTATAAACTTCCATTCGTCGCGCATCGAGCATGGGGCAGAACAGCGTGGAGATTTCGCTGGATTGGCAGGCTCTGATCATTCCTATTGCCATGCTTTTCAATGTTCCGATTCCAATGAGCGGTTTATCGAGCGCAAAACAAAGCCCTTTGGCTGTAGAAACACCAATTCGCAGTCCGGTATACGAACCGGGACCTTTGCTCACGGCTACCGCATCAATAGCTGAAACCGCAAGCCCGGCTGAAACAAGTGCATCCTGAATAAATTCCATTAACGACGCGGCATGCGATTGCAATACATCTGTTTCCTGAAGGCGGATAACAACTCCTTTTTGTACCAGGGCAACAGAGCAGATGGGTGTAGCAGATTCGATGCAGAGTATTGTAGCCATGTTCTTGACGTGCAAAAATAACAAAAACCTGCCGCTGACGACAGGTTTTTGCAAACCAGCGGAAGTCATTTCATTATTTCTCCTCAGTAAAAAGGTCTTTCTTATCTACTTTTTTCACCACATCGCCATCTTTAAGTTTTTTCGTAACGGCACGATAAGGTCCGGAGATCACTTCTTGTTTTTCTTTCAGGCCACTAACGATTTCGATGTAAGTATTGTCCTGGATGCCGGTTTTCACCTTTACCATTTTGGCTTTACCATCCTGCAGAAGGAATACAATTTCCTCGAATGCAACTTCTTTCTTTTTAGGTTGTTTGTCAGTAGTTACATTTGTGGATGTTTCTTCCTGTCCTGCAGCAGTTTGTTTAGCTTCAGCATCAGTAGTATCGGTACGTGTGGTAACAGCCTGAATTGGAACTGTAAGCACATTCAGGGATGTTTTGGTCTGAATATCTACCGTAGCAGACATTCCCGGGCGAAACGGTGAAATATTTTCCTGGCCGGCTTTAATCAAATCCTTGTATGAGTTGGAAAGAATCCTGATTTTAACTTCAAAATTGGTGACCTGGTCGGCACTGACTCCTACCACGTTGGCAGAGGTAGAAATTTCTGTAACAATACCTTTGAATTTGTGGTTGAGGTAGGCATCTACTTCAATTAACGCAGTATCATTGAGATGAACACGAACAATATCGTTTTCGTTTACACTTACATTTACTTGCATGGAGGACAGGTTAGCAATACGCATGATTTCTGTTCCCGACGAAAACTGAGATGCGCCGGCAACCCTTTCACCTTTTTCTACATTCAGTTTCGAAATCGTACCGCCTGCGGGTGCAAAAATGGATGTTTTGGCTAGATTTTCTTTTGATTCTTTTACAGAAGCTTCCGCGTTTTTCACTTGGTATTCAGCTGCTTTTACGGTTTGCTCGGCTGCGCTAACTTCTGCCTGTGCTACTTCGAAAGCGGCTTTGGCTGCATCGTATTCTGCAGGGGAAATCGTCCGTTGATTGAAGAGCTTATCATTTCGTTCGAATGAGGCTTTCGCATTTACAAATTGCGATCTGACCTGCGACAGCCTTGCATTTGCATTCGCCAGGTTAGCGCGCTGTGTATTCTCCATGGCTACCGAACCATCATAGTTGGAAAGATAGATTTCGGGATTTATTTTTGCCAGGAGGTCACCGGCCTTAACGTCGTTGCCTTCTTTTACATAAAGGTTAGTAATTTCACCTGACACGGCAGGAGATAATTTTACTTCAGCCTCCGGTTCAATTTTGCCATTAGCCGAAACGGTTTCAACAATAGTTCTTTTGGCAACCAATTCGGTGCTAACCTTGGTAAGGTCCTGGCTGCCTATCCAGCCCTTTTTACGCGCAATGGCAAAGCCAATAATTACAAGTACAAGCACAATAATACCTATTGTGATCAGTTTTTTCCGTTTTTGCATCTCAGATGAATATTTGGTCAAAGATAAAGAAAATAGCTCTTTGCGGCGGGTTTAAATGTAAAAGTATAATGGAATTTCTAAAAATGATGTCGTATTGTTATCTGGTTAAGATTCAACCTTTCTATTTAAGCGTAAGTGGTCTCCCCATATAAAAATCGAGGACTGTGGTCTTAAATATATATTCGAACTTTGCTTGCAGGAGTTCCGATTCGGCTTTTTCCAGCTCTTTTTTGGCGTTGTTGTAATCCACAGAATTGAGCAGACCTACAGTGAATTTATCATCCGAATATTTAAACGATTCCCTGGAAGCATCAACTTTTGTATTGGCCGAATTGTATTTTTTTAGTGATGCGAGTGCATCGGCATAAGCTTGTTGAATTGTTTTGCGCAGGTTAAGTTTGTTAGATTCCAGCGCATATTCAGCATCTTTCACACCAATCCTGGCTTTCGACACGGCTGTGCGCCCCTGCCAACCATTGAAAATAGGTACGGTGAGATTTAAAAATAAGGATCTATTGTTGTTATCATTGATCTGGTCATTCCAGGGCTTATTTATTGGCAAACCAGTTTCCGGATCCTCAATTTGGATATTACTTGAATATCCGGTGCCCCATGAGCCGTTAAATGAAAGCGAAGGCATCATCGCACCTCTTGCACGTGAAATATTCAAACCAGAACTTTGCAACTTCAGTTCAGAACTCTTGATATCAGGTTGGTTTAGTGTGGCAAAAAGAAAAATTTCATCTGCGTTACCTACTAAAACCGGCTTTCCCTCAACAGAGAGTTCAGGCACTTCTATGGCGAAGTTTTCCGAAGAGGGCAGGTCAAGCAACTGCGTGAGTGTAAGGTAAGCCAGGTCGAGATTATTTTGGGCATCTACAACCAGAAGCTCTTCCGCAGCTCGCTGGGCTTCCAGGTTGTAATAATCACCTTGAGCAGCTGCGCCTGCATCAACCATTTTCTTCATCCGGTCGACCTGTTGCTTTGTAATGCCAAGTTGGTTTTCGGCATTCTTCAGCATTTCCTGGTAAAAAAGAATTTGCAGGTATGAGGTGGCTATGGTAAGCGATATATCATCCATGAATTTCTCCAGATCATACTGGTTGGATTGCAGATTCAGTTTGTTCTGCCGTAGTTGGTTAACTTTCTGAAATCCGCCAAAAAGAGTCACGGATGAAGAGAGATTAAAGTTTTCGGATTGTACCCTTTCAGTGGCAAATAGATTTGTATATCGATCAACCGATTTTCCGAAATTATAACCATGATTGGCGAACCCGTTAATATCGGGCAGCATATTTAGTTTGCTTTGTAATACATCGGTGCTCGAACTTTCGATGGAGAGCGAGCGTTGCTTGATTTGTATGTTATTGGTAAGCGCATGATCAACACATTTTTCGAGCGACCATTTTTCCTGGGCATGTAAAGCCATGAAGCTTATGGCAAATAATAAGCTGAGCGTCAGTTTTCTCATTTTGATGTTTTTATAGATTTTAAGTTTGGAAATCTTTAACCTGCATTATTCATGCAGAAGATAAAAGACAAAAGTAAAAGGATAAAAGTCAGGCATTTGCAAACCACTTTCAATATTTGATTTTGTAAAGTTGATTTTTATGATTTTTTTCATAATGTTTTGAACCTTTTATCTTTTGTCTTTATTGAGGTTTATGAATTAATCAGGTTAATACAGCCTGTAATCACGCAATGTAACAATCAATTATTCAGCGAAGAAACGCCGGATTATTGTAAAAATTAACTCTTTATCTTTGCAATTAGCAATAATTTTACAAATTTAGTATTTCTTCTGTTTAATCTCACTTAGAATGAAGATAAGCCTATTTGCCAGCGGTTTCTTTCTGTTAACAGCAGCTTTACTGCTCGGTTTGGCTGCTCAATCGCAGGAACCTGCCACCCGGCAAGGAATTCACGGAAGGCAGGCATCCGACACAATCGATGTTTTGCATTACGACATCCACCTTGATGTTGTGAATCTGACGGCAAAACTAATAAAAGGTTACACTACACTGACTTTCACACAAAAAATAAATAATGTAGATCATATTACGCTTCAATTACTGAGCATGAAAATCGATTCCATTTTCATGGGCACAGAAAAAGTCGGAATTTTTTCATATACCGGAAGGTTACTTGACATCCCTTTCCTTATGACAGCTGGAATAGGGGATACGTTGAGTGCTATGATTTATTATCGCGGACAACCTTATGTAGATCCATCAGCATGGGGGGGATTTCATTTTTCAGGTCAATATGCATTTAACCTGGGAATTGGTTTCGAATCCGATCCGCATAATCTGGGCAGAGCCTGGTTTCCCTGCATCGACGATTTTCACGATCGCGCCACATACGATGTTTATGGGTGTGTGGGAAACGATAAAAAAGCCATCTGTGGAGGAACTTTGATCTCGGTAAAGGATAATGGCGATAATACAAGCACATGGCACTGGAACCTCGATAAAAGTATTCCGGCCTACCTTGCATCAATTGCGGTGGGCGATTACGCCTTGGTTGCCGATACATTCCCGGGAATGAATGCCCGGGTGCCTATAACATATTATGTTCTTCCTGCTGAGACCCCTAAAGTACCAGGTACATTTCTGCATATGAAAGATATCATGTCAATGTACGAATCACATTTCGGGCCATATCCTTTTGGTCGGATTGGTATTACAGCAACAGCTATAGGAGCTATGGAACATGCCACAAATATTGCGTTTCCCTTTTCGAAGATGACCGGCAACCTTTCAGGCGAAGTGTTGTATGCCCATGAACTGTCGCACATGTGGTTTGGAGATATGGTCACCTGTGCCTCTGCCGAAGATATGTGGATGAATGAAGGCTGGGCCGTGTGGTGCGAATCGCTTTTTCGCGAAGGAATTTACAATTACGATGCTTACCGCGATAATATGCGTATCAAGCTCAGGGATGTGCTGCAAAATACCCATATTACAGACGCAGGTTACCGGGCTTTGTATGGCATCCCTACGAAATATACATACGGAAGCACAGTCTACGCTAAAGGTGGTGTTGTGGTGCACACACTCCGCAACTATCTTGGCGACAGCCTGTTTTTCGGAGGGGTGAAAGCCTATCTTCAAAAATTTGCTTATAATTATGCTTCCACTCACGATCTGCGTGATTTCTTATCCGTATACAGCGGCATCAACCTGAACGACTTTTTCGATGCATGGGTTTTCTACCCTGGGTTTCCTCACTTCTCCATCGATTCAGTTACAGTTGTACCAAACGGGAACAGCTATAATGCCAAGGTATTTGTGCGCCAGAAAATGAAGGGTGCAGTGGTTTATGCCAATTCCAACCGGCTTGAAATTACATTTATGGGGCAACAATGGCTATTTTACACCGATACACTTTCCTTTTCCGGTGAGGTTGGTTCAAAATCATTCACAGTCCCTTTTCCTCCTGTCACAACAATGGTTGACCTGCATGAGAAGATTGCCGATGCAACAACAGATATAGCCAGGGTTATAAAATCTACAGGAGAATTTGATTTCCCCGAAACATTTACCAAAATTATTGCGGAACAAGTTCCGGATTCTGCTTATGTTCGGATAACACACAATTGGGTTGCTCCCGATAGCCTGAAAACTCCGGTTGCCGGGCTCCACCTTTCCGATTACCGCTATTGGACTGTTGAGGGTTTATTCCCTCCAGGTTTCAGGGCGAAAGGTCGCTTTTCATATAACCGGGATAATTTTCTTGATAATACGCTGCTGATCCATCCTGATGATTCAATCGTAATGCTTTACAGGCCGGGTGCAGCAGTCGATTGGAGACCTGCGACATTTGTAAAACACGGGAGTTTTAGTGCTGGTTATTTAATGGTTGATTCACTTCAGCGTGGCGAGTATACGCTTGCTGTTTTTTATAAAACCATTGCAGGGCAGGCAGAAAGCCCCTAATCACATCCGGTTGTCAAAATATCGACAAATCAATCACGCTTGACTGCGAAATTTCCTTATTTTAGGGATAGGGAATAGACTGAAATTAACATTCTCTTGTAAAATGCAACTTAGCGAAGTGTTCTCATGAGTTAAGCGAATAAAATGTGTCAATTTGAACTTAGCGCATCGATCTCACGAGCGTAGCGAGTAAAGTGTGAGAATGTGAGAAATTGAACTTAGCAAAGATATCTCACGATCGAAGCGAGAAAACTTAGCGAAGCGAGTAAAATGTGAGAATGTAAAATTGTAAGAAGTAAATGAAGTATTAACCACGAATTATGTAAACAAATTTCAGGACGAGTCCTTCGCCGTTCTTCCCTCTAATATCAATACAGAATTAAGCTTAAATCAACTTTATGGATACTGAAAGATATTTTCTTCCTTTGCGTAAGACATTTGAAGCCCATGCTGATAGCACTGCAGCAGTTTTTATGGGTAATTATCTTAAAGGGAAATTCCAGTTTTACGGAATAGCTTCACCGCTCAGGCGACAATTGCAGCAGGAATTTTATGCTGAATTTGGATATCCACCGGCGAGTATGTTCAAGGACATTATTCATTATGTATGGCATGCAGAACAACGCGAATGGCAATATACAGGTATGGAACTCGCTGTGCGCTTCTCCCGCAAACCCGGTGAAGAGCTGCTTCAGCTTGCTGAATATATGATTACCCATAAATCCTGGTGGGATACCGTTGACCTGGTTGCCGCTAAAATTGCTGGTGCGGTATTCCTGGAACATCCTGAACTTATTGCGCCTTATACAGGTCGCTGGATTGAATCGGATAACATGTGGTTAATGCGATCCGCGTTACTTTTTCAACTTAAATATAAGAAAGCTACGAACAAGGAATTACTTTTCAGCTATATCCTGAAATGTTCCGATTCGCGGGAATTTTTTCTCCGTAAGGCAATTGGCTGGTCGCTGAGGGAATATTCTAAGACGGCCCCTGATATTGTACTTGCTTTTGTCGACTCGCACGAATTGTCCCCATTAAGCCGGAAAGAGGCTTTAAAGATAATATCAAAATGAAGAAATGATTGGGCTGATTGACTTTTCAGGAATATTTACTTCGTGCAAAATTCTGATTTGTATGGCATCCAATTTTCGAATACTGTGATGTCCTGTTTTAATCCTGGATTCAGGTTCAGAGGTTAATTGTTCATCACCAGTTTAAAGCCGACTCCATGCACGTTTATCAACTCCACGCTGGTGTCGTCCTTAAGGTATTTGCGCAATTTGGCAATATACACATCCATGCTCCGGGCATTAAAATAGCTGTCGTTCTGCCATATTTTATTGAGGGCATAGCTGCGGTCTACCACCTGGTTAATATGTTCGCTGAGTAGTTTCAGCAGTTCTGATTCCTTGGAAGTCAGTTTTTGCTCAAAGCCTTCTGCCGAAAGGGTCTGGCGGTTATAATCGAAATGGTAGCGGCCTATCTGGCAATTTCCTGCTGATACATCCTCGCCTGATTTTGCGGATGTGCGCCTCAGAATAGCTTCCATCCGAACCAGCAATTCTTCCATGCTGAAAGGTTTGGTAAGATAATCATCTCCGCCTACCTGAAACCCTTTCAGTTTATCCTCTTCCAGCGATTTGGCCGTAAGGAATAGAATGGGGATGCGCTTATCTGTTTCACGGATCTCGCGTGCAAGTGTAAAACCATCTTTCACTGGCATCATTACATCAACAATACAGAAATCGAATTTCTCACGGTTATAATGATCCATAGCATCTTGCCCATTGATACATAGTTGTACTATATATCCTTTTGCTTCGAGGTAGGATTTAAGAATATTGCCAAGGTTGCGATCATCTTCTGCAAGCAGGACTTTTGTTTTTTCTTGTTCCATGATGATTTCAAGGTTAAAACTTAATACGGTAAAAATATCCTGAAAGTACTTCCTTTGTTCGGTTCGCTTTCAACAGTAATCGTGCCCATGTGTTTTTCAACCACAAATTTAACATAACTAAGGCCCAATCCGAAACCTTTTACATTGTGGATATCGCCGGTAGGTACACGAAAAAGTTTATCGAAAACTTTCTTCTGGTATGTTTTGGGTATTCCGATTCCATTGTCCTGCACTAAAATGAGGATGCCTCCGGGTGTGTTTTCGGTGCTCACAAGAATATGAGGTTTGCGACGTGTGTATTTGTTGGCATTGTCGAGCAGGTTGTAGATCACATTGGATATGTGTATTCTGTCTGCATTTATCACATATTGTTCAGCATCAAGCCGGGTTTCGATAACACCATCGCGGATTTCGATCTGTATGCCAATGTTTTTAATTACTTCTGCAATTATTTCATTGATATTAAGCGACTCCATCCTCGCGTTGAGTTTACCTTTTTCGAGAATCGCTGTTTGAAGGATCTTTTCGGCCATAACACCTAATCGCTTATTTTCATCGCTTATAATATTGATATAGTTGCGGTAAAGCTCGTCCGATTTCTGCACATCGTTATCGGTAAGCGCCTGGCAAGCCAATGAAACAGTAGAAATCGGGGTTTTAAACTCATGCGTCATATTGTTGATAAAGTCATTTTTCATTTCCGAAATTTTCTTCTGCCGGATAATGGTTGTAATGGAATAGATGAACGCAGCGATGATTACCAGCACCAATGCAAGAGATACAGCAAGCATACCCCACATCTGGAAAAGAATAAAGCGCGATATTTTTGGAAAATACAGCAACAGGTAGTCCGGAGATGAAAACATATTATTGGGGAACAATGCGAAGGAGTAGCCCTTGCGCATCAACTTATCGTGATATTTACCTGTTTTCTCCAGCTTTATGCGGTTGAGTGACGAACTGAAAACTCCAAATTCGAATTCGATATTGATACTTTTCGCGCTTAATTCAGCAGAAATCAATGTATCGAGCATGCCTGCTGAGATGCGTTTTTCTATAGCCTGCGGCGATGAGTGTGTAAAAATATCTTTAAATATCTGATTGAGCAGTGACGATTGCTGATCGAAGATTTCACGCGTTCGATGGCTGGGCATGAATTCCGGAGCCAATAAACTATCCTTTTTCGCCCAGTCCTCATTAGTTTTTACCTCAGATCCCCGGCGGATATTATCTCCCTGCTGGTTATCAGTAATTGTAATCATATTCGAATCACCTTTGGAGGGGTGGTCTTTTGCAGCCTGCTCACGCGTTTTGGCATGTGTTTCATTCAATATCTTCAACTGAGATTTAAGTGTCTTTTTAAAGATTTTTTCCTGGGAAACCAGCATCTGGTCGTACATCAACAAGTTTAGCGAATCCATAGAACGCAGCAGCATGCTACCCTTCTGGTTTTTCTTAAGTTGCTTGGCTATCTCAATACGTTCGAGTTTGTATATAACACGTGTAATAGCTTCATCCACACTCCTGCGGAAATTCGCTTCCTTCAGATTAATGGCATTCTGTATCCAATAGACCTGTATGCCGATAAGCGTAACAACAGCCAAGGTTACAATAGAACTTATGATGATAATTTTTCGATTCATCGGCGCAAAGTTAATCGGGCTGTCTAGCGTAACGAGCTGGTTTAACAAAAATTAACGTTTGTTAATATTCGTTAACAGTATGACTGGGATTTAGAGATTATTTTTGTATCTGTAAATTGTTTGTTGTGGTTAACAAAAAATTTAGAGTCTAAAAATCTTCATGTTGTGTTAAATGATGATTTTGTGTTAAGGATCATCAAGGATTACCTGGTTTTGTTGTTTGTTTTGAAGTGCGGCCATATTGCCGCACTTTTTTTATACGCGTATGAAAGTTTCAAACCTACATGAATTTTCCATAATGCACAAGCACCCAATTTGAAAAGTTTTTCCCGATATAAATCCGGAACAGCCAGAAATTAGTATCCTGAACCTGAAAATAGTATCCTGTAGCGGCATGGCATTGCTTTTTCGCCTGAGTTGTAGTATCTTTATGAAATGACTCTGCGATTAAGTTAAACTTTTAAAACTTTTGACCATGTCTGATCTGCTGCTTAACTATATGAACCGACGACTGGCGGAAAAGCCGCTGTCAGAAGAGTTTAATCCCGGACCTGTAATTACAATATCCCGCGAGTGTGGCTGTGGTGCGAGAAATATTGCTAAAGAACTTGCTTTGCAACTCAGTAAAAAGACTATTACCGGGGGTGTAAAAATAGAATGGCGATGGATAGACAAGGAAATACTGGAGCAATCGGCCACTAAACTTAACCTCGAACCTTCACTGGTAAAAAGGGTGTTCGCAGATAAGGAGCGCGGAACTATAGACGAAATTCTATCGGCGCTGAGTTCCAGGAGTTTCAAAACAGACAAAAAAATTCGCAACACCACAATCGATGTCATAAGAGCTTTTGCTATAGAGGGCCATGTTATCATCATCGGCAGGGGAGGAGTGGCAGCGAGCCGCGATATTCGCCGTTCGCTTCACGTGAGGTTTGAAGCACCGGAAGAATGGAGGATTGAGGCGATGATGCACCTTCGTCCATTTACCCATCCCGGGGCAAAACTATACATTCGCGAACAGGACGAACTCCGAAACCGTTTTCGCGACAAGGTGCTTTGTGATAAAAGTTGTAACCTTCTTTACGATATTATCATCAACCGTAGCAGGTTCAGTGAGCCGGAAATTGTGCGGCTCATAATGGAAATGGCAGAAGCCAAAGGAATTTGTTGAGCATCTTGCTGAAATAAGTTTACTAAGACCACCTGCCGGCAATTTTTGCTCCACAGTAGGCACAGGCACTGCCGCTGAGGTGTTGCTGCAACACACGGAAACCCTTGCGCTCCACCACCAGTTTTTTACAAGCCGGGCAATATGTATTTTCGAAATCAGTTCCCGGAACATTACCTATATACACAAATTTCATCCCCGCATCCATGGCGGTTTTTCGCGCTTGTACCAGTGTGGAAACCGGTGTTGCCGGCAACTGCGTTAATTTATACAATGGTGTAAATCTGCTGAAATGCAATGGACATTCATCGAGATTGTTTTTTACAAGCCAGTTGCACATCCTTGTTATCATTCCCATATCGTCAGTATATCCCGGTATCACAAGGTTTGTGATTTCAAGCCAAATGCCTTCGCTTTTCAGAACCAGTAATGAATCCAAAACAGGCTGGAGCTTTCCGGAATTCAAACTGATGTAAATACGATCACTAAAAGATTTCAGATCGATATTGGCGGCATCGATATACTGGCACAGTTGCCGGAGTGGTTTTTGGTTGATATATCCTGAAGACTTATAAACGTTAAGGATTTTCTGCTCACGGGCCAGGCGGGCAGTATCATGAACATATTCGTAAAAAGTTGTGGGTTCTGAATAGGTGTAGGCAATGGCTTTGCAATTATTGGCGAGGCATTCTTCCACAACACGGGCCGGCATGAGGTCGTAGTTTTCGGTCTTTTTGGGACTCGATTGGGAGATTTCCCAGTTCTGGCAATTCAGGCATGCCAGGTTGCAGCCTGCTGTGGCGATGGAGAAAACAGTGCTCCCGGGCATAAAGTGAAGCATCGGTTTCTTTTCAATTGGATCAACATGCACAGCACAGGGATTGCCATAAGCGATGGTAAAGAGTTTATCTTCCACGTTGATACGGTTTCGGCATTTACTTGTTTCGCCACGTTTCAGCGTGCATTCATTCGGACAATTCAGGCATTTCACGCCCCTGGGCGTTATTGTATAGTGAATAGCTTCCCGGCTCCACTTCCACAGTTTTGGGGGTTGTGAGGGTGAAAGCAACCATCCGGCTCCTGCCGCAAAAGAATTGTAATGGCAAAGCGTACAGGTCAGGCCACCAAATCCCATTATGCCTTTTCTCAGAAATTCCCGCTTATCCATTAGCTTGTCCTTATTGATGATAGTAGTTTTGATCTGATATTAGCAGGCTATAACTTGATTTACAAAATTACCACATCAACTGCCATTTTCGGCGCATCAACATCACAAAGCCGCAAATAAAATTTAACCCTGCCAAAAACAACATTACACTATTCATGCCAAGAAGTGGAAGTAATAAGGTGGCTACCAGCAAGGCTCCCAGTGCTGCCCCTGCAAGGTCGGCCGAATAAAGTCCCGACAAGCCGGCTCCCGGTTCTTTTGATGGAAAATACGTGGCCTTGCCGAATTGAAGTCCGGTAAGATAGGCCAGTATCATCATAAGTAAAGGAATTCCAACCTGGAATAAAGCAGGATGTCCGGTTACATCTTCAGCAGAGACCAACAAGAGACAGATCAATAAAATAAAAATACCTTCAAAAAACTGGATACTGATAATACCGGAGTACCCGCACCGGGATGCCTTGCACCCCGCGGTCAGTGCACCCAGAGCAAGTCCGGCCATAAATGCGGTAATGATAATACCGGTGGTCCGATAAATATATCCGCATAACACCTGCGATGTTAATATCAGCATCACTTCCATAGAGGCAGCTGAAAACCCGCTGATGAATATTCCGGATTGCACAGGGCTCATCCGAAAAAGCAGGAAGAAGGACAAAATGAGCAGGAAAATCAACGGGATGAACAGGCTGGTGCGGAAATGGCTGAGCCAGTAATTTTGCTGCAGGTAATAAGCCACAGGTTGCAAATCGTGGTTTACAACTGACTGAACACTTATACGCTTCATAACAGCATGGATACGTTCAGCCAATAACTGGTCGTCGAGGTAATACGCATTTACATAATCTGTTGGTATATTACGTATTTGAATCAGGTTTGCGATGTCGGTTCTCAGCGGTTCATCCGAAGCAAGCATGTAATTTTTATCGCCGGTAATAACCACTGCGTTCCTGAAAACCAACTTTAAGGTAGATAGCATAACGGCATGAAGTTGCAGGGCAACATCACTCACATAATCCGGCGTTGGCATCAGGCTTAGCGATAATACGGATTCAGGTGTAAGTTTCGTCTTCAGGAGCTTGAAAAATTCGATCGTGTAAAACCGGTTTACCTGCATACTCACTGGCGGTGGCTGGTCGATGATAACCACATCAAAGCGCTGATGTGTTTGCCTGAGGAAAATCCGGGCATCCCCGCTTAAAATCCTGAGACGTTTGTCGCGAATGACAGGCATATATTTCTGACCCATTTGCAGCATCATAGGATCAAGCTCCATATAAGTGAGCGACTGAACCGGATATTTCAGGATTTCATGTATCGTTCCGGAAATACCACCACCGATCAGCAAAACATTTTCGGGATAAGGATGTTGCACCATGGCATAATGCACTGTTTCTTCATTGGCTATTGTGTTGTTTGATGCAAAGAGGAGGTTGCCATCCGCGAAGAAATTCAATTGGTCGTTGGTGCGGGTAACCACAAGTTTGGAATATGGTGTGTCGCTTTGCGCGATTAATTCCTGGTGGGGGAAAAGTAATTGTGTTGCTATCCTGTCAATATTCAACATCCACAGAATAAAAAGAACACATAGCAACGCGAATGACGGTAAGAACCGTGATAGGATCCTGCCTGATCCTGATAATCCATAAGCCATCAAGGCAGTATTGATAAGTGCAAGCAAAATCAAACTTTGAAATGGGTGGAAATACTGCACGAACAAGAAACTGAATACCGCGCCACCTAAGATACCACCCGTGGATTCGAGAAGATAAGCTTGCTGGTTGCGGTTATTCTGCATTGCCTGCGAAAGGTGAATAGAAAGCACGATGAAAAAATAGCCAGACCAAAGACAGAATGGTGCCAGCAGAACGAATGAAAAACCGGCAATTTCCCATATCCCGGCCATGCTTCCCGGAATAAATATTATATTACGGAATAGTGATAGCAGAAACAGAAGGCATATTGGCAGGGCCGAAAGTAAGAATACTCCGATGTTGATCGCATTCCCGGAAAGCAATTTCGTGTTTTTTCGCTTTGCCGCAAATGCGCCTAAGCCTGTAAGTACCATCCAATTGGCCAGCAACACACCAATCACAAGTTCGTTACCGTTAAATACCGAAAGCAGGGCTTTTATGATAACCAACTGCGTTACCATAGCCGATATTCCGGTTGCTATCAGAGCCATCTTCAATTGCTTTGGAGAAAGGAGTTCAGTGTTTGTTTGTGCTATGCCATCATTTACCTGAGACTCCTTTTCGATATTCTTTCCCGGATTTTTTGAAACCGGCTCCTTCCGGAGCAGCAAAAGATTTGTAAAATAGGATAGATGCCTTGATACATGAAGCAAGGCCACGATAAACAATGCTATGCCTGAATTTACATGCCAAATAAACAACCTGTCAGTTGAAGAAATACTGATTTTCTGGTTCACCTGCACAGCAAGTATCAACCCCAAAACACCGGCGGAGAACAGGGTTGCCAAAAGAACCACATTCCACAGTTGCCGGTGGGTTGTCATCTGGATGAAATGCAGGCGGGCAAGCAAAAAGGTGAAGAGATAGGCCACTATGACCAACAGGTTGATGGTTACAACAGCATAGGGATCATTCATGTTGGCCGGATAAGGTTATCGGCTGATTATTTTTTTGATTTTTCTCCAAAAATACAAGCTTCATAAACAAACAACTCAGCGTCCTTCCATCCGTCCCATCCTATGCTTGCCTTATCGCGTGCACAATGCCCGAGAAATTCTTCTATCGTCCATCCTGTTTCAGTGGCAACCTGTGGCAGGAATGTACCGGCTTTATTACTTTTTTTTATATAGATGCCATGTTTGCCTAAAATAATTTCTTTGGCAGAAGAAATTTTCCGCAATGGCGTTAATACTGATATTTCAATGTCAATTTGTATTAGTTCCTGCAAAGTAACAGGCTGGAAGCGGTAATCGCGCGTGGAGGAGGCAATTGCCATTTCCTGCACGATGGACCACAAGGACCTATCGCCTTCAAAATGCCCAATACATCCCCGGAGTGCGCCATCCATATGCAGCGACACAAAGACACCACGTTTTTCACACAGCGACGCCGGGAGCGTTTCATCTTTTGAATCCGGAATTTCGCCCGTTGCCAGGTAGCTGCTGATGGTACGCCTTGCCAGCTCAAGTAAAATTTTCTTGTCTGCTTCGGTCATACCTGCACAATCATCATTACCAGCAGCATTTTCCTGTGTTATGGCCAGGGCATAATACCCCACTACCCGGTCTTTTTCGCCATATTCGGAATCACCGGAATTACGGTACATCAGCGGGGTAATATGGATGCCAGGCTTGTCGTGTGTAATTTCCAGCAGAGAATATACTCCTGGCCAGGAACAAATTCCGGTAGCAAGGTTGGTTTCATGCATGTAACCGCAAGCCTCAACAGCAGCCAGCAGACGTTCCGGATCGTTCGTGATGATGGCGTCGGCTATGGATTTATCTACTTTTTTAGCTACATCATAAGCAGGATAGTGCGAGAAATCGGTGCTGATTACGAAAAGATTACCAGGTACAAAATAAGGCTCCAGTATTTTTGCCACTTTACGGCAAACATGTGTATCGGTGGTGCCAAGCAGGATCGGTACAATCTTAAATGAATTTTTGAGATGATACTGCAGGAACGGCATCTGGACTTCAAGGCTGTGTTCGGAACGCTGATAAGCAGGATCGAAGTCCATAACTTTATTTTCTGAAGCAAGTTTCCGTGCCAATGGCAAATCAACAGCTACTTCGCCTAAGGGTGTTTCATAATTTCCACGGGTATAAACCGAAGCTCCTGCAAAGGAATTTCTGTGGCTCAACCCGATCACAAATATCGTATTGTAAATTTTATCGGAGTCTAGCTGGTTAAAAGCGGCGGCAGCAACTTCTCCGGAATACACATAGCCTGCGTGTGGTGAAATTATAGCCATCACTTCGCCCTTTGGTGGCGCGTATGATAATTTGGAAAAGTACTTCCTGAGCAAGGATTTCAATTCCTGTGGATCGGAAGGATAAAACTGCCCGGCTACGGCCGCTGTACGGTTCATATTTCCGGAGGTTTCGGCATTCATAACAGGATTTTTATTTTGTGACTGACAACTGACCGTCATCATCAGGATGAAACAAGCCAACGAAATTTGTAATTTTAGCCCTTTCATCGGATTGGGTTATATACTGCTAATAACAGTATAAAGTTAATTCAATATTGGCCTCATTCATTCACAAAAAGCAGTTTTTATAAAGTCTTTTTTTAAATCTTGTCATTTTGAAAAGCATAGAACTATACAAAATCAGGCAAAGCGTCCGCAGATATTCGGATGCAAAAGTCAGCCGGGAAGTGCTCCACCATTGCCTTGAGGCTGCCCGGCTTGCGCCTTCGGCAAGCAATTCCCAACCCTGGAAATTCATTATAGTTGACCAGGAACCCATCCGCACCCTGGTGGCTCAGGCTACCTTTTCGGAGATTGTGCCATTCAACAAGTTTACATTGCAGGCACCTGTTATTATTGTAGTTATTATCGACAGGCCCAAACTGATTACCCGCGTGGCCATGAAGGTGAAAAAGCGCGACTGGCAACTGATTGATATAGGCATAGTAGCAGCACATTTTTGCCTGCAGGCCGCTGAAGATGGACTTGGCACCTGCATGATCGGCTGGTTCGATGAAAAAAAAGTGAAGGAAATTTTAAAAATACCAGCCGGCAAAACTATAGGACTATTGATCTCTGCGGGATATGCTGCGGAAGCTTATCCCTTGCGGACGAAAATCCGTAAGCCGATGGAAGAAATGACCAGGTACAATTGCTATTAATCCATTGACTTCATATGTATTAATCATTTATGGATTCATTCCAGGTCGCTTGCAAGAGGTTAATATGTAAGTTCGGGCGAAGTCGTTAAATAAACAAGCTTTGACTCTGCTTAGGATAGACTGGACTGCCTAATGCTTGTTCCCCTAAAGCCTGAGTCTCAGCTTCAAAAGATCCGGATTCTGAAAGGGGTTTCCGGGCTGGTAAGTAAAGGATTCTTTCCGGATTAATTTTTGGAAAGCCATGGGGTTAAAGTCAAAGCTAAATCCACCACCCAGGATACTATTTTTGTGCTTTTTCTTTAAGGTTACGTTATCGGATATCAGAAACCCTCCAACGAGTCCTGCACCTATCAACCAGCTTATTGTAGTTGTATTTGCCTGTAAAAGTGCGCCTGTTCCGGCTCCGACAAGTCCTCCTGATATTTCACCCAGGAGGATTATGTTACCTTCAGACCTGGTGTAATTTACTTTTGAGGTCTTATTAAAACCTAGAGAAAGACCTGCGATTGACCCAAGAATACAGCTTCCGATATAAGCAGCAGGTGAACCATCTTCTCCTGCAAATGAATAAATCAACGGGAATGGCAGGTAAGTTCCAAGTAGACCCAAGCCATTGATAACAGTAACATCCCCTTCGGCAGGTTTGAATTTTCGCGCCAACTTGTCTCCTGCATAGATTCCTAAGGCAGATATTGCCAGGGAAGAGCCGGCATAGGCATTACCGCTTTCGCTTTCTGCCATTGCCGGAAATCCTAATCCATAAAGTAAACCCCAGGTCCCCATGCTCCCAATGGTGCTCATATGTGCCCGGCTGAGGTGATGGTTGCGGGCATAATACAATCCACCGAGTCCCTCTCCGATACTGGTTAAAACGCTGATTCCAAGGCTGGCATTATCATCATTGGTAATCAGGGATCCCAGCGCCCAACCGTGGGGTATCCCCAGGAAGCAGCCATAAGTATACCCTTTGGCCATTCCTTTGGTTATGATACTGTTTTGCGTTGCCAGCATCGGAATAAAATATCCTGCTGATCCTATAAGAAGATAAGAACCGGTATAGGCACTACCGGATGTCAGGTTGAATGCAGTTGGAATAGCCCAGGCATAATATAACAATGAATAGGCCATGGTAGAGCCAATGATTTTGCGCCTGCCGTCCCGATCAGGATCAATCTCCTCATCGACCTGAAGTGCTATTTTTGTCTTCAGCTTCATACAAACCAGGTCAATATCTTCCCTGCTCATAGGTTTTCTCATTTTGACGATGGTGCCATCCATTTTGTAAAGGATTTCCATTATCAGCGTATTGTCGGGAGCCTTAAAAACTGTTGCTTGCTGAAAATCAGGGTATGAAGCAAAATCCGCAACCCCTTTGGCCATATCCGAAGTTATTACCAGAATCCCTTCACAAACCGGAACCAGCATCTCCTGCGCCATGAGTCTGCCACACCAAAAATTGGCAGCCGCAAGTACACCCAGGAATGCATATATCATTTTTTTATTCATTATAATAGGTTTTACCAATGAGTCAGTATTTCCTGCTTATATAAAAAAGATCAAAGATAAGCATTCAGTCTCATAGAATC
>Ga0315283_10000666_pt1 | contig 25729 bp, 19 predicted proteins | sample YL17G09_0_MG_FD_204541 | JGI IMG/M metagenome (GOLD analysis project Ga0315283, IMG submission 204541) | Sediment microbial communities from Yellowstone Lake, YNP, Wyoming, USA - YL17G09_0 | ecosystem: Environmental > Aquatic > Freshwater > Lake > Sediment | place: USA: Wyoming | collected...
CCGTACATGCCCAAGATGGCCTTCTTCACGAAAGGTCTGGGAAAGCACAAGGAGAAGCTCGACAGCTTCGAGTACGCCCTGCGCGACGCCGGAATAGAGAAGTTCAACCTCGTCCGGGTCTCTTCCATATACCCTCCCGGATGCAAGCTCGTCTCGAAGGAGGAGGGGCTCAAGCACCTCCAGCCCGGACAGATGGTGTTTCTGGTGCTGAGCGACATCCAGTGCGACGAGCCCAATCGGCTGATAGCGGCCGCCATCGGCTGTGCCATCCCGGAGGATTCGAGCACCTACGGCTACCTCAGCGAGCATCACGCTTTCGGCCAGAACGAGGCCTTCGCCTCTGATTATGCGGAGGACCTGGCGGCGTTCATGCTTGCCTCCAAGCACGGCATCAACATCGACGTGGACAAGGACTACGACAAGCAGAAGGACATCTTTGTCATAGGCGGCAAGCAGGTCAAGACCCGGAACTGGACACAGACCGCCGTCGTGGACAAGGAAGGACTCTGGACCACGGCCGTGGCGGCCGTCGTCTTCATATGCTGAGCCCATTTATTATCGAAAGGCGGTCGCCCCGAGGATATATTCATTAGCCTGGCAAATAGTGTCCGTGACGAAGGAGACTTGAACGGTCATGCCAGAGGACGACGAGAAAGGAACTGACGAGGAACAGCAGGATGCCCCACCGGAGCCGCAGAAGGATGGGACGGAACCGGAAAAGAGCGCCGGGCCCGTGGAAACGACGGATTCCGGGGACATCCAATCGAAATCGAACAGGAAAAAAAGCAAGGAAAATGCGGAACGGCCTCTCAAGTCCTCAACCCCACCGGCCACAAAACCTCAGATATCCCCATCCGTCCCGGCGAGAGCTTCGCCGATGAGGCCCGAGCGGTCGGATACGTCGGACGACTCTCAGGAGCACGGGGCATCGTTCTTCGTCCGGCACCCGTTCATGGCGCTGGGCATAGCGTTCCTGGTGTCCATGGGACTGTTCCTGGGGGCGGGCAGCATCCTGCCGATACTGACGGTGCCCTTCCTGGTGGTAGCGCTCGTTCTCATCGGGTATTTCGCATTCGCGAACTTCCCCAAGAAGGAGTACTTCGTCGGCTCCAGCGAATACAACTTGAAGAAAACAATAAACGCCGTCATGGGCATCATTGCCATCATCATCATGGTATGGCTCTTCTTCGCCTCCATGATGATAGTTCCGGCAGGGCACAAGGGTGTGCTGGTCACAACACCGAACGGCAACAACTACGATGAACTAAACGAAGGCTGGACCTTCAACCCATACTACATATTCTGCTCCAAGGAGATAATCCGGTACAACACCCAGCAGGAGTCCTTCGTCGGGAGCGATGAATCGAGCGACAATGCGGGCTCCATCATGGTGTCCAGTGCCGACAATGTCGGGATATACGTGGACTTCTCGATAGTCTATCACCTCGACCCCGAAAACGTCGCCGACCTCCGCATCGGGGCCGGAGATTACAAGCAGTCGGTGCTGATTCCGGTCGCCCGAAGCGTGCCGCGCGATGTCTGCGCCCAGTACACGGCTCTGGAGATACGGGGCGAGAGAAGGAGCGTCGTGGAGCAGGGGATACGGGAGAACATCACCATCAGGCTCGCCGAGAAATCCATCATTGTCGAGATGTTCGCATTGAGGGACATCCGTCTCCCGGCGCTGTACGAGGATGCCATCGTCAAGAAGAAGGTGGCCGAGCAAAATGTGCTTACAGAACAATACAACCTCCTGGCACAGCAGTACGTTGCCAACCAGAGCATCATCAACGCCACGGCCCAGGCCGAAGCTCTGATCATCAACGCCACGGCGCAGGCCAACGCCACGGTTATAATGGCGAGCGGCCGGGCCGAGGCTGTCGAGATAGTGATGGCCAAGCTCAACTCCACAGCGGGCAACGCCACCACGGACTACCTGCGCTTCCTCTACATCTCCGCCCTCAACGACCCCAATTGCAATATTCAGTACATTGTCATCCCTACCGAGGGCGGCACCCCCATCCTGCTCCAGATTCCCCAGGAGAAGAAGTGAAAGCGCCATAAATGGACAAACAGGAGCAGGGCGGTGAAATCGGCATGAGGATAGCTCTAACGGGGACTCCCGGAACAGGAAAGACCGCAGTCGCGGAGGAGCTGCGCAGGCTCGGCGACGCGGTCCACGATATCAACGCCCTCGCTCTGGGAAAAGGGTTCGTGCTTGGCCGCGACAGGTTGCGGAACTCGGCCGAAATAGACCTCAAGAAGCTCAAGCGCCACTGCGACAAGATTCCGAGGGGCGAGGGCCATCTCATACTCGAATCCCATCTGTCACATTACCTCGCCGTCGATCGGGCCATCGTGCTCAGATGCAAGCCCTCCGTGCTGCGCAAGCGTCTCGAGAAGCGGGGCTATCCGGAGGAGAAGATAAAGGAGAACAGCCTAGCGGAAGCACTCGATACCATCCTGGTCGAGGCCGTCGGTTCCATCGGCGAGAAGAAAATAGTCGAGATCGATACCACCCGCAAGAAACCAGCAGCGGTCGCCCTCATCATCAGCAGGCTCGTCCGCAGCGGCTTCCGGGGCGCATCGAGGTACCATCCAGGCAGCATCGACTGGTCTTCCGACATCCTCCAAAGCCCCGGGTACTACACAATGAATCCCGGCCGGCCCGAACGCTGAATTCCCATAGACGCAGGCCATCCGAAAACCTGATTACGGTTCAGTGGTCTAGAGCGGCCGGAAAACATGGTGTTGGACGAGTACCGGGACCACGCCGAGCCCCTCCTGGGAAGGTTGGCGAGCTACTTCGCCCAGACGCACCCCGACACGATGACCTGGCTCGCTTTCGCCTTTGCGCTGCTCGCTGGCATCTCGTTCTTCGGTACCAATTTTGTGGGTGAGACCGGGCTTGTGCTTCTCATCGTGGCGGCCGCACTGATATTCACGAGCGCCACATTCGATGCGCTCGACGGCGTCGTGGCCCGCCTGAGGAAGATGGCCTCCGTGCGCGGGGATTTCCTTGACCATGTGCTGGACCGGTACGCCGACGTTTCCATAATCGGCGGGATATCGATAAGTGCGTTCTGCGACTTCAGGATAGGCCTTTTGGCCATCCTCGGCGTCGTATTCGCATCGTACATGGGCACCCAGGCGCAGGCGGTGGGAATACGGCGCAACTACCGCGGCCTTCTGGCCCGGGCGGACAGGCTCGTCATGCTCATAGCGGCCCCTGTGGTCCAGGTGGCCATAGAGAATTCAAAGTGGATAGGCTGGGTCCAGCCCGACCACAGGATTCATTTCGAGCTCAACGGCTTCGCCTTTCCCCTCTCGATAATCGAGCTGATGATGATATGGTTCGCAATAGCGGGCAACGTCACCGCCGTCCAGCGGGCCATCACGACATGGGGCGACCTCAAGAAGAATGAGCGAGAGGATGCCAAGGACAAGCGGGGCGAGGACGAGGAGAAGCTCAATAACAAGAAGAGCGATATCGAAGAAAGAGAAAGAGTGTTAAAAGAGAGGGAATCAAAAATCGTTGAAAAGATAAAGGAGCTGGAGGAAAGGATTAATAAAATGGCAAAGCTGGCAAAGGAGTTGAACGAGACGAAAAAGAATATCGAGGAGAAGGAAAAGAAATGAGAGCCACGCCGTTCGCCGTCACCCTCCTGGGCATTCTCATGCTGACCTCCGGGTTCACAGTCGGCGATAGCGGGCGCGCCGGTCCGGCGCTCTCCGTTTCCATTTCTGCCCCCCTCAACAACGGCGTCGTGCGAGGCGTGGTCAACCTTACCGGCACAGCTTCCGGTCCCGACATGGCCAACACGACCGTGTCCATATCGCTCGACGGCGGGCAGTGGTTCGGCGCCCGCGGAACGAATCTCTGGTTCAAGGGCTGGGACACATCGGGGGCGGACAACGGGCCCCACACCATACGGGCAAGGGTCGCGGACGGCTCGGGCGAGGCCATCGCCCAGATATCCGTCACGGTGGACAATCCGCCGCCGGTCGTTCCCCGGATAATCAATTCCACTCCCGAGAGCCCGAACATCACGGCAAGGCTCGGCGCGAACATCTCATTCGCGGTGACACTCGCGGGCGACACCTCCATGGCGGGCGTGATGTGGCTGTTCAACAACAGCCAGGAGCCCGGGCATTCGGCCAACAATCACTCCTGGGATTTCAACACGGCCGGCAACTACACTGTCGAGGCCAGATACATACGGGGCGAATTGACGCTTGACCAGCGTGTTTGGAACGTGACCATCCTCCTGCCCAACCGCGGGCCCCTGTTCGGCAAGGCCAACTTCCCTCCCGGCAACTACACAGCATCCAAGGACGAGAAGGTGGATTTCAACATAATCGCCGCCGACCCGGACGGGACGGCGCTGACATATCTCTGGTTCTACGACGACGAATCCCTGAACATCACGGGCCCCAACGCCACCATCAAGTTCGACAAGAGCGGGAACCACGAGCTACATGTCGTGATATCCGACGGAGAGGCGAACATCACCATCCGATGGAATTTCACGGTGGATGCCCTCGCGACCGCCGGCGTGCTGGACTTTGCCCCATGCATGATATACCTTGTCGTCGGCCTGGTGCTGGGAGTCGTGTACGGCAAAAGGGCAAAGGCCAGGGCGAGACCGGCCTGAGCCTATTTCTTCATCAGCATTATCTCGAGCTTCCTGCCCTCGCCCGGTCTGGTGAACGCAGAGCGGAACTCGTATCTCGGCCCGTACGTGCGGCCGGGAGGATTGGACTGCACGAAGCGGCTGCCCGGCGTGGAGAACTGTATCTTCAGGTCGTAGACGGGTACGTTCACGGACGGGCACACTGGCCACCAGGCAAGCAGTCTCGCTCCGGAAGCCGTCTCCCGGAAACATACGGAATCCTTGAGGCTGGCATGGTAATCCAGCTGGATGCGATGCCGGCCCGGGCCAAGACTTATCTCCGGGAATAAAAGCTCCGTTTCGGGTCCCCAGGGCTGGACGCTCGCTCCCGGCTCCCTATTGCGTTCGAGGAAATGGTAGGATTCATCCGCTCCATCCACAATGAGCGCGTTGAGGTCCACTCCAGGCAGGCCCACCCTCCAAAGAAGGGTCCCGCTCCCTACACGGATGACCACCGTCCATTTCTCGGAGACCATCAGTGCATCGCCGGATAGGGTGGCGTTCATCTCCATCGGGCCTATCTCGCGCTCGAAGTCCTCCGCTTCCGTGGTGCGGCGGACCTCGTCGAGCATGCGGGCAGCGTCCGAGGGACAGCTCTCCATGAGCAGGGCCACATCGACGTACCTCTCGCCGCTGATGAGGTTGCGCAGTGTCGCCTCGATGGCCTTGTCCACTAGGCCGCCCCCGTCCGTTGTCTCCGTCGCGGCGGTGCGGGCCGCCCGACGGTCCGTGACCCCAACATTCTCCCCCGGCGCATCAAAGCTCTATCCTGTCGAATATCTGGTCCTTGTCCTTGGCATTCACGACGCCGACGACCTCGATGTACTGTTTTATGCTCGATGTGCGTATCTTGCCACCGAGCACGTTCTGTATCTGGAAGATTCCGGCGGAGCAGCTCATGTTCACCTCTATCCGGACCGGCTTTTCCTCCCCCTTGACTATCTTGACATCGTCGATGGCCAGTGCGGAGATGGAGTGGATGTCCTTCTTTCCCTTCGAGAACGGAACGCGGGCCCTCCCGCATGCCATGTCCCCTCCGTCCCCGACCTTCACGCAGCCGCCCTCCACGCTGATGGCCTCGACGGCCTCGTCATGGCTGTAGACGGCTTCCAGCGTGGCCGCCTTCAGGCGGGCCATCCTCTTCCTTTCCTTTCCGAAGAGCTCCCCGAGAGCGGAATCCAGAAAATTCCCGACAAGCGCGACCGTGTGCGCATAGTGGATCTCCCTGTGAATGGAATTGCCCATGTCATGGATATACGCGGCTGTCATCACAATTACCTCGGCATCCTCGTACGAGCCCACCCTCTCCTTCACGATGTTGGGCTGGATGCCCGCCTTGGAAAGCAGCTTCAGCACCGTGAGCGCGTTCCGGGCGACAATGCGCGAATGGGTCAGGCCGTGGTCGTTGTAGCCCATCCTGCCGACTACGACGGTATTGGCCTGCTCGAGTATCCCCTGGACGTACTCGTCCGTCTCGAGCCTCTGGAGCATCCTCATGGCCTTCTTGTTGTCCTTGATGATATCCACGAGCTCGCTCTTGGCCTTGGCCCCCATGTGCACGTACACCGGCTTCTCGCCCGTCTCGCTGTTCGGCATCCTATTCCTCCTCGTCCTTTATTTTCGGTTGTGAATGTCCTGCTCCGCCATTGCCTTTCGGTCCCGGCTCCCCGCCCCTTCCGTCCACTCCCGGACCGCCTTTCCCGCCTTTTGTCCCCGGGCCAGAATCCCCTTTCATGGCGTCCCGTGACGGACCGCCCTTCCCGCCTTTTGTCCCGAGACCCGAATCACCGGATGCTTTTTTATCATCTTGCCCTGTCGAGGCGAGATATTGGCTCGTGATGACCCTGACCAGCTCCTCGGAGGACTTCTTGCCGATGCCCTTGACCTCGGAGAGCCGCTTCGCATCAGCGGTGAACACGGCCTGAATGCTTCCGAAATGGGCCAGCAATCTCTGGGACAGCGTGCCTGAAACGTTGGGAAGGCCCTCGACGATGAACTGCTGCCTCTCCTCGAGCGACATGGCGCCCTTGTCGCCCCGGATGGCAGGTATGCGGCCCTCGCCCCTCTCCCGCTTCGCCAATGCAATGAGGAAAGCCGCAGTTTCCCTCTCGTTATTCGTGAACATCGTCGGAACGCCAAAGTCAGAAACGATGGACGCCAGGGCCCCCATTATCGATTCGCGGCTGAGGCCCCCCACGGTCGTGAACAGTCCCGCGCCCTCGATGATGACTATCGGCCTCGTGTAGGCCGCACCGAGACCTTTCACCTGCTGGAACAGCCTACCGTCCATGAGGGATGCGATGAGGTCCTTCACTTCCTTCCTCTCGACCCCGACCCTGTCGGATATCACGAAATCGCCGATGCCCAGCTGTGCCGGCGTGACCAACACGTCCGAGCGGGAGAGCTCCCGCACGACCTCGGAATTGAACTCGCGGTGGTCCACTATTATGTTGAGCCGCTCTTCCAGCATGTCGGGCGCTATCGGTGCGGCCGGCTCCGCCGGGAAATCGAAGAGCCTGGCCTGCCCCTTCGGGGATGGCTGCTGGCCGCTCACCTGCGGCGGCACGCCCGGCGTTGAAGGGCCCGATATGGTCACGTCATCCCTGCGGGGCGTCTCAGGAGTCTTCCGCACTTTCAATGGAGGCTGCCTCTCCAGGCCCAATTCCTCGTCGGTCTCGCCCTTTTTTCCGTCATCCCCTTCCCCGCCGCCGCCATCCGCCTCCTTTCCATTTCCTTCATCGTCCCCGTCGGGTTCACTTTTATCCCCGTCACCCCTGTTCTTGTCAGCCCTCTCGCCATTTTCATCCACAGTTCTTTCGTCAGGGCTATCTGAATCATCCGGGTCGTCGTCGACCATCTGCGCCGCGTCTGGCGGCATATCGACAGGCTCAGCGGGCTCCTCGCCTTCCAGCTCATCATTCCGGCCCAGGTTCTCGCCAGCCGAACTCTCGATGTAGCGCTCGGTGTCGTGCAATGAAGGGAAGCCCACCGTGATGCGGTTGGAGAGCTGTTTCCGCAGGATGTCCAGCTGCTCCATCATCCTGCGCTCCTTGGAGCGTGCGGACCAGAAATAGGCCTCGTCCCGCGTGCCCTTGGCTATCATGACGATGACCTTCCCTGGTGATTTTCTCCCGGTGCGGCCGCGTCTCTGGATGGTCCTTATCTCCGATGCCACCGGCTCGTAGAACACGACCAGCTCCGTCGAGGGGATGTCCAGCCCCTCCTCGCCGACGGATGTCGCCACGAGAACGTTGAACTCGCCTTTCCTGAACTTGGCAAGGAGCTCAGCCTGCTCCTTCTGCGAGAGCCCCTCGTCCTCGCCCCGGCTCGCCTGCCCCACGAAACGGACGGGCTTGCAGCCCTCGAGCCTCTCCAGCGCCTTGGTCATGAGGTCCGATGTGTCTCGGTAATGGGTGAAAACGATTATCCTTGAATCGGGGTTCTGGCGCAGCTGGCTGGCGACGACCTTCCCGACCTTCTCGATCTTGGGGTGCTCGCCGGTCAGATGCTTCGCCAGGTAGCGGGCCTTGATGATGTCCTCGTCCGCCATCACGGTGCGCGCAGCGCGCGAGCCGCCCCGGTTGTTGGCCTTGTCGTCGAGCCTGTCGAGGTAGCTGCAGAGCGCCGAGGTGCCCTGGGTCTCTATGAGCTCGAGCGCGTGGTTTATCTCGAGGGCCGCCGCCTGGGTTGAAGCGGCGTGGAACAGGGAAGGCGTGGGCTTCGAGGCGGCCGCCATCCTCATGCGGATGGTCTTCTGGGCGGCCATCAGCTCCCGCACGGAGATGCGGTCGCCCTTTCGCAGGAGCCCGAACCCCTGAAGCACCAGGACCTGTTTCTTGAGGGCCGCCTTGATATGCGCGACGACGCGCAGCATGTCCTCCGGCAGAACGACGTTCCGCCAGAGCATGGCGATGTCGTGCACATACGGCCTGACGTCGAGGTCATGCTCCCGCCTTATCTCGACCCGTTTTATGTCCAGGTTGCTGCAGACCTCCAGAATCTTTTCGGCGGTGGAGCCCGGCGATGCCGTGATGCCGAGCGACAGTCCCTTGTCGCGGTATTTTTCGGCGATGAACACATAGGCATAATCGCCGACGGCCCGGTGGGCCTCGTCGTAGATTATCAGCGACACGTCGTCAAGGTCTATTCCCCCCGAAACGAGGTCGTTGGCAATGACCTGCGGGGTCGAGACCACTATCTTGGCCCCTTTCCACTCCTGCTGCCTGTCGGATGGCGCCACCTCGCCCGTGAACGATGCCACCGGTCCCACCGTGAGGAAATCCGCGACGGAGCGGCCATGCTGCTCCACGAGCGGCTTCGTGGGGGCCATTAAAAGGGCCTTGCCGCCCTTGTGCTGCAATATCTCGGCGATTACCAGCGCCGCTATGACCGTCTTTCCAAGGCCGGTGGGCAACACGACAAGCGTGGACGCGTCGAGGCAGGCGGAGGCTATGTTCTTCTGGTAGGCGCGCACCTCGATGGTGTCCGGTCTGATGAGCGGATGTGTAACGAACATTCCCGACGGAATCGTCCAACGGGTTAGGTGCTAATAAAGATTCCAATGGGGTGGGTAAAAGTCCGGTCCCCGTTCCGTATACGATTTAGAATCACGGTATCGGCGGGTGCGCACGGCGGTAGCGGCAGACGTAGCCGGCGATGCGGTTGCGCATGCCCTTGAAGCGCACGTCCGTGAGCTCGGAGACCTTGAGCTTGTTGTGGTCGAAGTCGTTGGTGAACTCTCCAGGCCACTTCTTGAGGAGCTCTATCGACACGCGCTTTATGTATGTGGGTCTTATCCTTCCCATGCAATCGACTTCCGTCGCGCTTACCGCTGAGTTGTTGGATGCTATTTGATATATATAATGATTATCAGGTCCGGTCGAGGGCATCCCCGATGGACGGCCGTCATTCCTCTTCTTCCTCGAGGACGCCGCTGGGCTCGGTCACTGATCGCTCATACTTTGGGGGGAGGCCGCCGCTTCGCCGCCCGTCCCCGGGCCTGCCGGACCGCCAAGATGGGCCAGCTCAGCATCCATACCGGCAATATCGTCCATGGTTCCGTCCCAATCCAGTCGCGCCGTCTCAGTCCACCATCAACTTTGCGATTATCTCGCGGGTCCCGGATGCGATGTCCCTCATGCCGTCCCAGTGCTTCAGCTCGCCGGAGTACTTGCGCTCTATATCCTCGAGGGCCCTCTTCATCTTCTTGCGGAGCTTCTCCGTGGCGTAGCCCTTCAGGAACACCGCCAGGTACACATTGGTGCCGCGCTCCACGGCTATCTTCATGTCCTCGTACTGGAACTCCTTTATGGCTCCGGCCTTCTCCTTGCTGAGGGCCTCGTCTATGAACTGCTGGACGGCGGTCAGCATGCCGCTCACGATGTCCCGGTCCTCGCCCTCGTCCGCCCCCACGTGGGCTATCATCCTGCCGTCCGTGTAGATGACGAGTATCTGGCTTATCTTGTACCAGCCGTACTTCACCCTGCGATAGAGCAATATGCCGGTGGCGCCCGCCAGCAGTGCCAGCGGGACCAGAACGAACGCGAGGTCCGAGGTCTTGATTATCGTGTGCTGCTGCACGGTGGTCGCGTTGACCGTGATGTTCATGGCGGCCTGCGTCTCGTTCACGCCGTCGCTGACCCTGAACAGCAGGGTCGTCTTGAGGGTGCTGCTGTCGGGCGGGTAGCTGATGGTGACCTTGAAACCGACTATCTTCACGAACGGGGAATTGGAGAACAGCTGCAGCCTGTCGCCGGGCGTGTCGGGGTCGGAGATGAACTGTGCCAGGTCGATGGTGTACTCCTTGCCCGAGAACACCGTTATGTTGGGAAGCGCTCCGACAAAGGGAGGGTCGTTGACGGCCCTGATGCTCACCTCGAACTCGGCATAGGCGGAGAACTCGCCGTCGAAGACAGTGATGCGGATGAGGTCCTTCGTCACCCCATCGGGATACAACAGTGTGAGCGTGCTCCCGTTCAGCTTCGCATACGTGCTGTTGACATCGATCCTCATTTTAGACAGCGGGGTGTCTGGGTCCACTATGTAATCCGAAAGGTTCAGAATGTATGGGGTGTCCTCGACAGCGGACACTCGCGCCAGGCCGCCTATGACAGGTGGGTCGTTGACTGGCGCGACCGTCACATTGACCGTTATGGCGGCCTTCCCGCCGCCGTGGTCCCGGACGGTGATGTTGAACGAGTCCGACAACACCCCTTCCGGATACTGGAGAACGAGCATCAGGTCCTCCACTATTGCATATCTGGAATCGACCACTATTGTCAATTCGCTAGGATAATCGTCCTCGTCCAAAATGTAGTCCCGGAGATTGACGCTGAGGGGAACATCCTCGGTCGCATTGAGGGGGCCTATCTGCCCGATGGACGGGACATCATCCAGCGGCCGCACATTTATCGTGACGCTGCCGGTCGCATTGCGGATGCCGTCCGATACGGTGAACTCGATGGTGTCGCTGCCGGCGGGAAGCGAATACAGGATATCGAGCACCATGCCGGTCTGGGTGATGTTGCGGCCCGCTACCTGTCCGCTCGTCAGGCACAATCTCAGCTCCGAATCGGGATGGTCCGGGTCCGAGATGAACAGTCCCAGGTCAAGGCTCTTGGGGAAGTCCTCCGTGGCGTTGAACTCCGGTACCGGCGACACCACGGGCGCGAAGTCGAAGTTGAAGAGGCGGGATATCGAATGGTCCAGCGTGATGTTCTCGAAAATGTTCGAGTCGCCCTTCTTGGTGACCGTGACGCTGTTCTTGAACGCTTCGAACCCCTTCTGCCTGGCGATGCCCTGCGTGAGGGGCAGCCAGCCTGCGGAGCCGTTCTCGTCCGTGAGCGCCTCGACGGTGCCCAGCCCGTTGCGGACCGTGATGTTGGCGGCGTCCAGGACACGCTTGCTTGCGTCCTCGATGGAAGCCTGCATGAACCACTGGACCGCAAGAGATGAGACGGTGTCCGACAGGTCGACCTTGGTGGTGTCCAGGTCCGTGTTGAGCGCCACGACATTCGACGTCGACAGGTAGAAGTCGCGCGCTCCCACTGCGGCCATCGTGGTGCTGTTTTGGATGAATGCTGACGAACCGAAGCTGTAAACGGAATATTCGGAGCAGTGCGAGATGGTCGTGTTGGTCACAGTGCTGTTGGATACGGACAGCTTGATGCCGTACTTGGCGTCGTAGATGCGAGTATCCGTGACGTTGGGCGAGCAGCTCACCAGGTTGATGCCGTTGGTGCCGCCCGTTATGCGGTTGCGCGCCATCTGGATATCCGCGGACTGGACAAGGATGCCGTCGAAGCTGTTGGTGATGTTGTTGTCCGTGAACACGGGACAGGACCCCGTTATCACATGCATGCCGGAGATGCCTCCAGCGATATCATTGAACCTCAGCTCGGGCTTGGAGGTGCCGCCGGCGGTCACTCCCCTGTGGTTGTCCCTCAGGACGTTCCACTTTGCGGTGGACACCGCTTCGTCGAAGAATGCCAGACCGGCCAGTTCGCACGAGGTCACCGTATTGTTGAGGATGCTCGTGGTCGAGTTATCCTTGGAATAGATGCCATACATCCTGCTGTTGTGGATTGTGTTGTTCTCGGCAAGCACGTTGCAGCGCACCTCGCTCACGATCCCCGCCGTGCAGTTGGAGATGTCGTTCCCCCGGACGCTGGATATCACGTAATTCGAGGACGCAATTCCCAGGTAACTGCCATTTATAGTGTTGTTTTCCACTAACAGCACGCTATTGTCGAAACCGACAATTCCCGTGAACGAGCAGTTTCGCAACAAGTTCCCGGTAATTACCGGGGCGGCGGTGTCGTAGACCCCGATACCGTAGTTCGGATGGTCGATGATGCGGTTGTTCTCTATCCTCGGGGTCGCATAATGATATATGACTATGGAGACGCCGCTCCCGTTCTTGAGCGTGTTGTTGTGAACGATGGGCGCCGACGAGCCCATTATCGCGAGCGAGCCGATCCCGGAACCATCAACGTAATTGTCCTGCACGAGCGACCGCGATAGCCCGCCGAACACCATGCTGTAGTACCCGCTCCTCAATATTCTGTTGCCGGTGAGCAGCGGGCTGGCGCTGCTGACGGTGATGCCGTTGTTGAGGGAATCCACGATGGTTGTGTTGGACACGGTCACGCCGTCCGAGGATATTTCGAGCCCTCCGAGCGCATCGTTGGTCCCCCAGAGCCTCTCCATGGTGCTGTTCAGTATCGACGCGTTTCCCTGGACCTTGAACTTGAAATACGTGCCTGCAGGGCAGGTGACCGTGCAGCACGTCAGCTTCAGCTCCCCGCCGGGCTCAACGGTGATGCCGTACTGGCCGCTCGAGGTGCAATTCATGTTCAGTGTCACATTGACGAGCTCAAGGAGGCCCCCGCTCTTGATGTTCAGGTTCCCATTCAGGTCGATGACCTGGTCCGAGATGGGCGTGCTGTCCGCAACGGTCCAGTCGCCGCTGGCCGGCGGCGGCGTGAATGCGGAGGCCATCGAGGCCCAGAGCAAGACGGTCAGAATCGATATCGCTGTCAGGCGCGTTCTTCGCACGGATTCGGATAATTGCATCCGTGGATATATTTTGTGGTCCACCCCTATCCGGACTTCCCCTTGCCGGTTTTGATAAGCTTTGAGATGATTTTACCGATGCCCGATACCTTGCCCACAGTGCCGTCCCAGCCGTCCACGACGCTCCTGTATTCCTTCTCGATGCGCTCCAGCAAGGCACCCATCTCCTTTCTGAGCGAGTCCGTCACGTAGCCCTTGAGGAACACGGCCATGTTCACGTATTTGCCCCGCTCGAGTGCGATCTTCATGCCCTCGTATTGGAACTCTTTTATTGCCCCAGCCTCCTTGTTTGCCATTACCTCGTCAATGAACTGCTGTACCGCTGTGAGCATGCTGCTCACGAGCTCGTTGTCAGCGTCTTTGCCGCCGTCGCCGGCATGGGCCATGAGCCGCCCGTCCTTGGCTACGACCATCACCCTCTCCACCTGGTACCAGCCGTATTTCGCCCTCCTGTAGAGAAGGATGCCAACTGCCGTGGCGATGATGGCAATCGGGACCAGTACGAAAGCAAGCATCGATGTGGTGGTTATGAAAGTCTGTTTCACGGATGCTGCCGAAACGGAAATGTTCACGGTCGCTGTCGTCGAGTTGATTCCGTCGCTGACGGACATCGCGAGCGTCATCTTCACCGAGCTTGAATCCTGCGGGAAGATTATCGTCGCGTTGAGCCCCATTATCCGAATGAACGGCGAGTTCGAGGTGATGGAGAGCCTGCTCCTGGGCGTGTCGATATCCGAGATGTACTGTGCCATGTCCAGCACGTATTCCTTGCCCGCGATGACTGACAGCGTCGGGATGACGCCCACGACGGGCGGGTCGTTCACGGGCTTCACCTTCACGGTCATGTTGGCAACATATGCGTACTGTCCATCGGAGACCGAAACATGCAGGACATCGCCCAGCACCCCATCCGGATACCTGAGAGTGAGCGACAGGCCCGTGACCGTGCAGTATGCGCTGTTGCATGTGACCTTCAGGTCCGCGATGGACGTGTCGGGGTCCCGAAGGTATGGCGCCAGGTTCACGGTCCCGGTCTCGTCCTCGACGAACTCCAGCTCCGTGAGCCCCCTCAGCTCGGGCGGATCGTTCACGGGTGTCACGCTGACATTGAGCGTGGCCCAGGACCGGCCGCCGTCCGGGTCCTTCACGGTGATGTTGACGGTGGCCGCGGTCACATTCTCCGGGAACAGGAATGTCACGACAAGTCCATCAATGGTAGCATAGGGCGAATCCGTCTCGAGCGCAAGGTCCGCCCTGGCGCTCTCCTCGTCGCTCACATTCGTGGTCAGGTCGACCACCAGCGGGATGTCCTCCGTGGCGTTCACGTCGGGAAGCTGACGGATGATTGGCAGGTCGTTCCTCGGCTGGACCTCGATGCTTACATGTCCGGTCACGTTGCGAAGTCCGTCGCTGACCTCGAACGACAGCACATCCTGGCCCACGGGGAGCCCGTAGACCACCGTGATGTTCTTTTCATCGACCGTCACGTTGCGGCCCCCGGGGCCTTCCTCCGTCACCGCAACGGCGAGGGCAGCGGGGTCGTTGTCAGGGTCGGAAAGGTACGAAGAGACATCGAATGAATATGGGATGTCCTCGATCACCTTGATGCTGGGAAGAGCGGCCACCTCAGGCATGAAATCGTAGGCGAAGCGCCTCTCGCCTGTGCGGTTGACCGTGATGTTCTCCCAGACCATTGTATCCCCGTCCTTCTCGACAGTGAGCTGGAACGGTAGCGGCTGCTCTCCGGCCTTCGTGATGATGCTTCCGTGAACGGGCATCCACCTGACCGTGCCGTCCGCCCCGGTCCTCGCCTGGATGGCGTCCCCGTCGGTCCTGAGGGTGAGGTTGGCCTCGGAAAGGGGCTGGTCCATGCTGTCTTGGGCATTCGCATGCAGGAACCACATCACGGTCAGGTTCGAGGTGTCGTCGAGGTCCACATCCCTGGGGTTGAAAGGCACATTCATGATGGTGGGAGAGGAGCCCAGCTCGCCCAGCAGGAAGCTGGTGCCCGTGTTCTGTGTGGTCGTGCAGTTCGTTATGAGCGGCGAAGAGCCGCGGGTGCAGTAGAGCGATTGCATCCTGGTCGACAGGATGCTGATGCTGCTCACCGTAGCATTGGATTCCGAGAACTTGATGCCCTTCTCCGTTCCGGTGATGTTGAGGCCCGTTATGACGGGGGATGTATGATACAGGTCGAGGCCTATCGTCCCGCCGTTTATGTAGTTTGAATTCTGGGTGAGGTCGGCGTAGCTGACCCTTATCCCGACCGCATTGTCCGTGAACGTGTTGCTCTCGCTGGCGGCGTGCACGTAGCCGTCCACGAGCAGTCCGTTCTTTCCGGACCTTTCTATCTTGTTGAATCTAATGGCCTTGGGGAGATTGCACTGGACCAGGATGCCGGTGTCGGGGTTGTCGCGGATTGTGTTGTTCTCTATCCTGGCTCCGGATGATTGCCTGGCGACGATACCGACGGCCGTGTTCTTCTCTATGGTGTTGCACAGTATTGATGGGGCGGAGCTGTCCCGGCTCTCGACGCCGCAGTAGCTGTTCTGGTAGATGGTGTTCCTTTCGACGAGCGGCGCGGAGGACTGCAGGCACGCCACACCGGATTGGACGTTCCCGAATATCCTGTTCATTACGATTTTTGCCGTCGAGCTCTCGTTGTTCTGGATGCCGTGCCACTGGTTGCCCGACACGGTGTTGTTCTCAATGACCGCCTTGGAGTTGTGGGCGTTCAGGATGCCGGTGAGATTGTTTCCGGAGACGTTGTTCCAGCGGATGACGGGCGCCGCCGTGTCGTTGCTCAGTATGCCGTGGTTGAAGTTCCTGGTTATGGTGTTGTACTCGATGACCGGTGTTGCGGAATCGATATTGCGGATGCCGCAGGCCAGATTGGAATCGATGGTGTTGTTGCGTATCACGGGCCGTGCGTTCCCGCTGTTCATCATTCCCTCGCCGAACAGCCACCCGTTCCACCTGATTGTATTGTTCTCTATGAGCGCCGTGGAGTTCTCGCTGCACGCAACCCCCCAGTTCCAGTGCCCGCCAATGATGTTGTTCGCTATCAGGGGCGATGATGTGGACTCGCTCTCGATACCGTTGCCGCGTGTGTTCGAAATATTGTTCCACTCTATTCTGGGCGCGGCTCCACCCCAACAGGAGATTCCGGACGAGAGATGACGGGTGATGTTGTTGCGGAGCAGCACCGGCGTCGCCCTGTCATCGACAATTATCCCCCACGCGATTGAGTCGGTAATATTGTTGCCCTCGATGATGGGGCTCGAGTCGTCGTAGATGGAGAACCCGCCAAGGTTGTTGTTGCTGATGTTGTTGTTCTTGATGATGGGGGACGAGTTGTCCCAAGTTTCTATCGCGCCCCAGCTGTGCCCGTTGATGAGGTTCCCCTCCATTCGAGGGGTGGACCAGTCATACGAGGTCAGCGCCACACTCGAGAAGTTGGAGATGCTGCCGTTGAGGAACTCCGGGGCCGAGTCGTCATTCGTTTCCATCCCGTACCTGAGGTTGTTGATTATCGTGCAGCGCTCGAAAACGGGACGGGCGTTCAGCATCGTGACAATGGCGGTCCTGTTGCACTCCGTGAACGTCGTGTTCGTGAACCTGGGAGAGCAGCCCGTTATGAGGGTGCCGTAGGCCTTGGACCACCGTATCCTGCAGTCCGTGACCGAGACGCTGCTGGAGAATATCTCCAGGCCTCCGGTGTCCCAGATCCAGTCGCTCCATGTCCTTTCTATGGTGCAGTTGAGGAGCGTCGTCTTTCCGTATATCGAGAAATTGTAGTGGGTGTAATTGGAGGCCGATGTGAATGTCGAGTTGCCGGCCCTCAGCTCCCCGCCGGCCTCGACCTTGATATGGTAATCGCCGTCGCGGCTCATGTTCATCAACAGCGTGACGTTCTCGAGGACCAGGAGGCCTCCGGCCTTGACCGTCAGGTTGCCCTTGAGGTCGACGACCTGGTCCGAGATCGTGGTGACATCGGAGATGTCCCACGGCCCGCTGGCCGGCGGCGGCGTCTGGGCCAGCACTGGCCCCAGCGGGGCAATGATGAGCGATATCAACAGGCACGCGCGAACAAGTTGACGCATGGCCTTCAAAACGGTAATGTCCAGAATATAGTTTGCGGTCTTTAGTAGCCCATGAGCCCGCAGCAGCGGGAGCACGTCGGGAACACGCCCTTCGGCGTCTTTGCGAGGGCCTTCCTGAATGCGCGGAACTTCTCGTTGTTGTGTATCTCCGTGAGAGGGGTGTCCTTGACGTTGCCCATGACGATGTCCGGGAAGTCGCGGCAGTTGACGACGTCCCCGTTGGGCATTATGTCTATCTGGAACCACGGGGCCAGGCATCTCTCCCACCCCAGGAAGTCCTCCGGATGGCGGTAATAGGTCTCCACTTCCTCCGGAAGTAGCTGGGGCACGAAGACCACAGGGGCCTTGAACTTCGCATTTTTAATCTCGCGGACCTGCTTTGCTATGAGCGCCGTATCCAGGCCCGACATGTCCCTGACGTAGCTCTTCCATGCGAACGGCTCGAAGCCGAGCTCCCGCTTCATGAGCTCCACGTGCCGCTTTCCGAGGGCCTCGCTCGTGAACCACGAATAGTACACTATCATGGTGTCAGGCCTGAGGCTATCCGCCTCGCGGAGCGTTTCGAGCAGCACATCCTGGTTCGTCTCGGATATCGTCGTGAGCGTGTGAAAGGTCGGCTTGCTCTTGTGCAGCTCCTTCTTGAGGGCCTGTATCCTGGCGAATCCCTTTTGAGTGGTATCGTAGGCGCCCTTCAGCCCGCGGCACTTGTCGTGGATATCCTTCGGACCGTCCAATGACACGCAGAGCATGTCCCAGCCGTTCCTGACTATCTCTTCGGCGTTCTTCTCCAGTCCGACGCCGTTGGTCACGATCTGCACGGACAGGCCCTTCTCCTTCATGTAGTTGACAAGCGGCACGAGCGGCTTGTAGAGGAACGGCTCGCCTCCCGTGATGTAGATGTGGGGCTTGATGGGCAAAATCTCGTCCACCATGCGCTTGTAGTCCGAGAGCGGGACCTCTCCCATGACCTTTGGCGCTCCCTCCACGGCATTGTAGCCCTTCTTGCCCCACTGGCCGCAGATGGCGCAGCGGTGGTTGCACCTGTGGGTTATCCTCATGCTCACGAGCCAGAGCGCATCCGAGGTGCCGTCCGGCCGGCCGTGGGCCTTCACCGCCCGCCCGTATTTCCTGTGGACGCCCCTCATCATGTTGAGGAAGAGTCCCGGGTGCCTGCTCATGGGCATCCATAGCTGTATGGGCACTCTGTTCATGCGGTTCAGCGGCGACATTGCATTTCCCACCAATAACCCGCCTCCTCATAAAGCTAGCGCATATTTATTATCGGCCCGTTCCCATCTGCCCTGCGAGGGTCATGGGAAGGAAGGTCTACATCGCCGCCTGCGGCATCGGATTGGGCCACATAGGCCGCATGGTCGCGGTGGCGGACGAGCTCAGGTCCAGGGGCGTGGAATGCGTCTTCTCCACCTACGGTCCCGCCCACAGGTACATCACCTCCTACGGCTACAGGTCCCACGATTCCCCGGCGCTCATGTGGGTCGAGAAGGACGACGGCTCCATATCCACGAGGGGGTCGATGAAGAAGCTCGGCGAGCTGGGACGGACGTTCACCACCCACCTGCGCCAGGAGGAGGAGCGCATCCGCAAGGAGAAACCGGACGCTATTATCGCGGACTCGCGCTACTCCACCCTTTTCGAGAGCGACAAGTTCGATATCCCGCTGTTCTTCGTGTCCAACCAGATAAGGTTCCTCTTCCCGAAATGGGAGCACGGCGGAATGCCGAGGCTGGCCAGCGACATCATCTCCAAGCTGAACTACCACTGGCTGCGCAAGGCCGCCGGGATATTCATCCCGGATTTGCCATTGCCCGACAGCATCTCCAGGGAGAACATGCGTGTCCCGCCCGACGTGCTCAGGAGGCTCACCTTCGTCGGGCTGATATCGCGCCGAAAGCCCGAGGATGTTCCGGACGTGCAGACCATCCGCACGAAGTACGATTTCGGCAAGGACCTTTTCGTCTACGCGGCGGTCAGCGGGCCCGGAAGGTCCCGCATCCCGATAATCGGGGCGCTCGAGGATGCGCTGCCCTCCTTCAGGCGCAAGTCCATAATCGTCCGGGGCGAGCCCGGCAACGACACCTCGCGATGGGTGGACGATTACGTCAATGTCCGGGGCTGGGCGGAGGACCGCTACGAGCTCCTGAAGGCCTGCGATGTCGTCGTTTCCAGGCCCGGCCTCACGACCATCTCCGAGATAGTCCGCTTCGGAAAGCCCTGCGTGCTCATACCCACCCCGACGCAATCCGAGCAGGAGGGCAACGCGCGCAGCATGGAGAAGCTGGGGGCGGCCCGCCTCATAATGCAGGCCGATGTGAACCGCTCCACGCTGAAAGCGGCGCTCGAGGACATCGTCGCCCGTTCGGAGGATTTCGGGAAGAGCACGAGGCGCATCCAGGGAATGGCCGCGAAGATGGAAGGCGCGCGCAACATCGCCGACGGCATAGAACGGCACATATCGAAATGAATCACTTTTGTTTCAGCAGGACGAGGCCCTCGGGCGGGGAGCCTTCCTTGAATATCCGCTCGGCGAGCCTCATGACCTGTCGGAACCTCATCTCCGGGACCGCCCTGGAATCTATCGATATAATGGTCATGGAATCGCGGCCGGCGGTGTCGTCCCGTATGAGCGTGAAGAACCGCAATATATTGTTGAAATCGTTCGATATCGAGAGCAGGTTGAACGCATCTATCAGGCATATCGTGCAGGCATGCTTTTCCAGGAATCGCTCCAGCTTGGCGTTTATCTGGTCCAGCATAGCGGGCTTCAAAGTGCCCGGGCCGGATGCATCCGTTATCCAGACGATCTCGAACCGTCCCTTGAACGGATGGCGGCGCTCGAGGTGCTGGGGCGGCTCGCCGGTCATGCAAAGACCTGTCCGCCCGGACTTGAGGCCGTGCTCGAACAGCGCAATGGAGAGCTCGCTGGAGCCCTCGTCCACGATGTATGTGTAGCCCTTGATGAGCAGCAGGTCCCCGGCCGGTTCCATCCCTTTCTCCCCTGTGACCCTAATCCGGATTGCTTCCGGATACATGTATTTTCGCCCGCCGGACGCCCGAACAGATGCAAAATCCCGTTCCGGGGCCGCCCCCATTCTCGCAATCCGTGAAATAAACCTCATATACCCGGACCTTGAATTGTCGTGATGTCGATGACTTCTATGGCCTCTCATGCCGTTGAGCGCCGCACCCTCTATCCACGCAAGGGTGGCATCTGATGGGCGGGCAAAATGAGGACCACGTGCTCCCGGACCTCCTGAGGGTCCCGAGCGGGATTCCCGGCCTGGACGGGATGATAGAAGGCGGGTTACCGTTCCCCTCCACGACGCTGGTCGCGGGCGCAGCCGGCACCGGAAAGACGACGTTCTCCCTCATGTTCCTGATGGACGGGGCGAAGCGGGGCGAGAAGGGCCTTTTCCTGACGACCCTGAGCGAGAGCACGCAGTGGATGCTAAGGTTCGTCTCCCCGTTCAAGTTCCTGGACAAATCCCATTTCGGGAAGAGCATAGAATATGTCGAGCTTGGGCCTCTCCTGCGGGCGGGGGCGTCACCCAGGAAGGTGCTCGACCTGATAGACGAAAAGATAGCGGAGATAACGCCGCAGAGGATAGTCATAGACCCTCTCTCCGTCGTCGAGCATATTCTCGGGGACGGTTACAGGATGTTCCTGTTCGAGCTCACCAACCGCCTGAAGAACTGGCAGGCCGTGTCCATTCTGACGGGCGAGGTGATGCCGGATGAGCCCTACCCGGTCACGATATCCTATATAGTCGATACTGTAATTCTTCTGAATTACGTGACCACCGCCGAGGCCGGCCGGCGCAAGTACCTCGAGATCCTAAAGATGAGGGGCACCAACCACATGACCGGAAGGCACCTGCTCGATGTCTCCCGGAACGGCCTGTCCGTCCAGCCGGGGCTGCGGTGAGCCTGCTGCTCCGGCAGCTGGCATTTTCGTCCTGCTCGCCAAGCACCGGCATCTAATCAGGTTCCGGGCCATTTCCGGTACTGCCGGTATCCTTCGATTCCATCAAAAAATACCGAAATTTCTGGCAAATGATTAATATCATTCAACCCGATTACGGCCCGGGAAGACAGATGGAGCTTATTTCAGGGGTCAAAACCAAGAAGCTGAAGCTCATCCCGGACGAGCGCGGCTGGCTCATGGAGATACTGCGCTCCGACGATGGCGAGTTCTTCGAGAAGTTCGGGCAGGTCTATGTCACGGCCTGCTATCCGAATGTCTACAAGGCATGGCACTACCACAAGCTCCAGGACGACCATTTCTGCTGCATAAAGGGCATGGCCAAGGTGGTCCTTTACGATAACAGGGAGGGCTCACCCACGAAAGGCAAGATCAACGAGTTCCACATGGGCGAGCTGAACCCGTCGCTCCTGAGGATACCCAAGATGGTCCTGCACGGCTTCACGGCGGAGGGCCACGAGCCGGCATTCATACTCAATGTCCCAACCGAAGTGTACAAGTACGACAAGCCCGACGAGCACCGGATGCCGTACGACAGCCCGGACATACCTTACGACTGGAAGCTCAAGCACGGCTGACGGAGGCTCTAAGATGCGTATCCTGGTAACCGGCGGAGCGGGTTTCATCGGCAGCAATTTCGTGCATTACATGCTCAACATCCACCCCGACAACCATATCGTGGTACTGGACAAGCTCACGTATGCGGGCAATCTTGACAACCTGAAGGGCTTCCGCACAAACAGGAACTTCAGGTTCGTCAAGGGCGACATCTGCGACCGCAATGTCGTGGAGAGGCTCGTCCGGAATGTCGACTGCGTCATCAATTTCGCGGCCGAGACACACGTCGACCGCTCCATCTGGTTCGCAGGCGATTTCGTGAGGACGGATGTCTTCGGGACGTTCGTACTGCTCGAGGCCGTCCGAAAGAACGGGAAGGCGCGTTTCGTCCAGATATCGACGGACGAGGTATACGGCGAGGCGGGGGAGAGACCCTCTTCCGAGGATGCTCCCCTCATGCCCAAGAGCCCCTACGCCGCCTCGAAGGCGGGCGCGGACAGGCTGGCCTACTCGTACCATACCACATACGGGACGCCGGTGGTCATCACCCGCTGCACCAACAATTACGGTCCCTACCAGTTCCCCGAGAAGCTCATTCCGCTCTTCGTGACGAACGCTCTCAGGGACAGGAAGCTCCCCGTCTACGGCTCCGGAAAGAACACCCGCGACTGGATACATGTGATGGACCACTGCCGCGCCATCGACGCCGTCCTCCACGCCGGCACGTTCAGCGGCGACGTGTTCAACATAGGCGCCGGCGAGGAGCACAGCGTCCTCGAGATCGCCCAGGTGGTGCTCGACACCATCGGAAAGAGCAGCGACATGCTGGAATATGTCGCCGACAGGCCGGGGCACGTCACCCGCCATGCGGTGGATACCAACAAGATACGCAACCGGCTCGGATGGGCCCCCGTGGAGAAGTTCACCAAGGGCATACGGGAGACCGTCCATTGGTACATGGAGAACGAGTGGTGGTGGAAGAAGCTCCTGAGCAAGCAGATGGATTTCACAAAGGGCCCGCCGAGGCCAAAGGGCACAGCGAAGAGGCCTTCCGGCAAGAAGCCGGCCAAGGCCCGCCCGAAGCCGCACCCCAAGCGCCGCAGGTAGCGCAGGCAGATGGGACATGGGCGCCAGCGAGCCGGCAGTTCTTGTTGCCGACATCGAGGGCACCCTCACGGACAAATCCGGCAGGGAAACGGGCCCGCGCCTTCTGAAGAGCCTTTCACTCCTCGAAAAGAATGGTGTGCCGCTCATCCTGTGCTCCGGAAGGGGCGCTGATTACATGGTCGAACTGCGCCGGAAATGGGGGCTCGACCCGAGACAGCCGGCGGTCGCGGAGAACGGCTGCTCCATATTCATGAACGGCACGGAGACGCCAACCTACAATATCCATGAGTTCGACAGGGTGAGGATATCCGAGCGCCTCAGGGCCACGGGCGCGGAGAAGCTGGGAGAGTTCGACCCGGTGAAGAAGCACGAGATAACTCTCTATCCAAAGGGCTTCATTGCAGGCAAGGACTACACCGCAGCGGACATCCAGAGAATCTACAAATTCGTCAGGCGCTCGCTCGAAGGTGTCCCCTGCAATATCTTCTACACGTCCGCATCGGGCGAGGTCCTGCCCGAAGGCGTGGACAAGGGCACCGGCCTCAAATTCCTTTTCAGGAAGCTGGGGCGCTCTCCCGCGGAGGCGCTGTTCCTGGGCGACGGCCAGAACGACCTGCCGGCGGCGCGCTATCTTCTCGGAGGGGGAGGCCTCGTCGGAGTGCCTGCGAACGGTCATCCCGAATTGAAGCAGCTCGCCTCCTTCGTCTCGGACAAAGAATATCACGAGGGCGCATCCGACATACTGGAGCATTTCTTCACGGCCCTCCGAAAACCATAAAGGCCTCGAGAGGGATTCGGGTTCCGATGGCGCTGAAGAACAAATTGATAATAGTGACCGGCGGAGCGGGATTCATCGGTTCGCACATCGTCGATGCACTTTCGCCCGCGAACGATGTCATCGTGCTGGACGATTTCTCGTCGGGAAAGAGGGAGAACCTGCTCGGCGCCTCGGGCGTCAAGGTGCTCAAGGGCTCCGTCACGAAGCCGCGATTGCTCAAGCTGCTCTTCAGGGACGCCGATTACGTATTTCACCTGGCGGCCAGGCCCAGCGTGCCCGCAAGCGTCAGGGATCCGAAGGGAAGCTCCCTCGTCAATCTGGGCGGAACGCTCAATGTCCTCATGGCGGCGCACGAGGCCGGCGTGAAGAAGGTCATATTCTCGTCATCGTGCGCCGTGTACGGCGACGCCAGACCGCCCGTCAGCGAGATGGCGCATCTTGCACCCAAATCCCCTTATGCCATCCAGAAACTGGGCTCGGAGCACTACTGCCGCATCTTTCACGACGTCTACGGGATGAGAACGGTGTGCCTGCGATACTTCAATGTCTTCGGGCCCAGGCAGGACCCTGCCTCCCAGTACGCCGCGGTCATCCCCGTTTTCTTCAGGGACCTTGCGGCCAAAGGCTCCGTGACAATCTACGGCGACGGAAAGCAGACCCGCGATTTCATATTCGTGGACGATGTGGTGAAGGTGAACATCCTCGCCGCCGAAAATTCTGCCGCCGACGGAAATGTCCTCAACATCGCCACCGGAAAAGGGACCGGCATCCTCGACCTCGCAGGCGCCATCGCCAAAATCGTCGGGAAACCGCTCAAAGTGAAAAACTCTCCCGCAAGGGACGGCGACATCCTCCATTCGAGGGCCGATGTCTCGCTGGCGAAGAAACTGCTCGGCTTCAGGCCCAAAACGGAGCTAAGCCGTGGCCTCAGGATCTTCAGCACCTCCATCTGATGCGCCCTGAATCAATGTGAAGGAATCACTTCTTCTTTCCCTTCTCAGCGACGGGCGCGTCCTTCTCCTTCTTTTCTTTCTCGGGGGCTTCCTTTGCGCGCCTCTCCGTTATCAGGAGTTCCTTCCTGCCCTTTCTGCCGGACAGCATCACGGCCGCGGAAATGAGTATCAGGATGACCCCCACCGATATCGATATCGCCCTGAACAGGACCACATTGCCGCCCTTGATGGTGGGCACGAGCGCTCCCAGCGCCACCAGCAGAACGCCTGGCAGGAGGAACCCTATCACGAACGGCAGGCGCTCCAGTCCGCTCCACTTCTCCCAGCGGGCGTCCCAGCGCCGGACCTTGTCCATCTCCTTGTAGCGCTCCAGCTGCTCCATCCTGAATTTGGCCTGGGTGTTGTGCGGGTTGACCTTGAGCACACGGGCATAGGCTTCCACGGCCGCGGGCCTTCTCTCGAGCCGGCGGAACGCTTCCGCCCTCAGGAAGAGCCCCTCCTCCTCCAGCGGGTTCAGCTCAACGGCCCTCGAGGCCATCTCGAGCGCCTTCTCGTTCTCGCCCAGGTCGAAGAGAGCGTTCACTGAGTTGCAGAGGGCCGCGTAGTGGTTCGGGTCCAGCTCCAGCGCACGGCGGGTGCTGTCCACTGCATCCTTGGACCTTCCGAGGCTCTGGAGCACGAAGGCCCTGTCGTTCCACAGGTCCGCATCGACGTTCCCCAGCACTACCGCCGCATCGTAGCACTCGAGGGCCTTCTCCTGTTTTCCGAGGCCCAGGTATGCATACGCCTTCTCGTGGAGCACGGAAACATCGTTCGCGTCCACTTCCCTAATCTTCTGCAGGTCCTCAAGTGCGCTTTCATAATCATTCTCATCGAGGTTCTCGCGCGCCGATTCAAGCAATTCCTCTTTCGAATTGGCCAATCATTCACCCCTTGGCCGCCATCTGGCCGCCCTCCGGCATCTTGGGCTCCGGCGACGGTTG
>Ga0315283_10000667_pt1 | contig 25713 bp, 19 predicted proteins | sample YL17G09_0_MG_FD_204541 | JGI IMG/M metagenome (GOLD analysis project Ga0315283, IMG submission 204541) | Sediment microbial communities from Yellowstone Lake, YNP, Wyoming, USA - YL17G09_0 | ecosystem: Environmental > Aquatic > Freshwater > Lake > Sediment | place: USA: Wyoming | collected...
GGGCGGGGGCTGCGACCCATTTTTGCCGAGTTCACCCCGCGCCAGATTCACACCCATCCACCACCGCACACAGGCGTGGAGCGGGGGCCGCGTGCGGCGGTGGGCGCGCGCGCTTCGCTCACACACACTCGCGCCCGCTGCTTTTGAAGACTCACCACAGCATCGTCGCCCGGCTGCTCGGCACGCGCTGCATGGCGAGCATTGCTTGCTTTGTCTCGCTTTGGTCACAGGAATCGGGTGGCGGCTGATGCGCACTCTCTCTCCCTCTCTTTCTTTGCAATGTGCACGCAGGTGGGGGCGTGCGGAGAGAGTTGGAGGAGAGTTTTTAGAATGCCTGTGCACCCATTTTTTTCAACCTCCTCTGTTCATTTTTTTATTTCCATTTTTCTACTCGTCCTCCGCCCGCCCGCTCCACCCCCACCCCACGGGCGCCCGCTCCGCGAAATCATCAAACCCCAGGCGGATAACCTCCAAGTCAGCGCTCAGCTGGATGGCCCCCACCCCGCCACTCGACCGCTGGAGGAGCGTGCCCGACGCGCCCGCGTGCGGCCCGCCCACCACCACCACCGCCCCGCCCTCGCCCCGGGGCACGACCGTCTCCACCTGGGCCTGGCGCATGCCCGGCAGGAGGTCGGTCGGCGGAGGCAGGGCGAGGCAGGCGCCGCACGCGCCCGCCCCAGGAAGCGGCGGCAGGAGGGCCAGGGTGGCCACGCCCGGGGACGGGACGTCCACCACGGCCGCCTTGCTCAGGTACAGGGCGCCCCGCCCCGCCTCCTTGTCGATGATCTTGACGAGGATGCCGGGCCGGAGCCAGGGGCGGTGCGGCGGTGCGGGTGGGGGCGGGGACCGGGAGGGCCGGCGGCGCTTGGTGTCTCGCTGCCCGCCACCACCACCAGGCGCGCCGCCGCTGGGGTGACGTGTTGCCTCATCGTGCGCGCGCGCACGCGCGCCCCCGCCCGCCACCTCCAGGTCGCGCACAGACACGCGCACGGTCTGGCCCGACGCCGTCAGCCGCACGGACGCCCGCCGGGACGAGCCGCCGCCACCGCCACCGCCGCCGCCGCCGCCGCCGCCGCCGCCGCCGCCCTCCTCCAGGGCCAGCACCGTGCAGGCCAGACCGGCGTGCGGGCCGGCGAGGACAGTCCCGACCGCGCCCGGGGCGAGGACGCCCGGCGGGGGCGGGGGCGGCCCCGCCGAGGCCGCCTGGGCGGCCGGCCCGCCCGGCGCCCCGCCCACGGTGGGATCGCCCGGCTTTGCCCGGGACCGGGAAGGCGGGGCGGCGACCGCGGTCGCGCCCAGGCCCAGGCGCGGCGGGCGGGGCGCCGGCGGCGGAGGGATGGTCGAGGTTGGACCGCCGCCGGCCCCGCCCTCCCCGCCGTCCCACCCCATTCCCCGCAGCATGGCCGCCCCGAAGTCTTCCACGGGCATGGCCGCATACGCGGCCAGCCCGGCAGCATCGGGCAGGCGGGCCAGGTCGTCCCGCAGGCGGGTGGCCTCCCAATCCCGGCCGCCGCTGCCCTCCTGCTGCGTCCCTCCGCCACCAGTCACTGGCGCCGAGGTGGACGGGGGCTCGCCGCCCTGCTGTTGTTGGTGTGCGTGCTGCAGCCCGTATGTCACGTCGGCTGCCTGGGCGGTCTCCGGCCCCGCCGCCTCGAACCGCCCGGCCGTGGTGGTCAGGTCGACAGGCGCGGGCGGGCTGTGTGTGCGCGCAAGGGTGTGGGTGAATGGAATATGGTTTTGTTTGTGTTCCCTCTGCTTCCCATCTCATCTGAACCGACTCACCGCAGCTGGAACGTGTTGACTAGTTTGGGGATGACGGGCTTGGCCTTGGGCCGGGTGGGCGGGGCAGGCGGGGCGACGGTCGCGACGCGGCCGCCTGGGAAAAGAGAGAGGGAGGGCGAGAGGGTTGAGAAGAGAAGAGCGAGGATAGAAAGAGAGAGACACCCGTCCGTCCCATCTCTCCCGCACGCACCTTCCACGCCTTTGATCAGTTCCCGAACGACGCCACCATCATCGGGTGTGCCGCCGACGGGGACGACCGGCCGGGGCTTGGCTGGAGCGGCGAAGGAGAGGGTGAACGGCTTTGGAGGGGGTGCATTGGCGGCGGCGTCCGCGCCCTCGGCCGGCTGCTCGCCGTCCGCCATGCCCTCAGAAACGCGGGCGGTGGCTTGCGCGCAGTTGCCTGTGTGTGCGGGCTCCGCGCAGGCCACGCGCGCGGGTCGCGCGTCCCAGATGAAAGGGGCAGAGGCAGAGGGGGGGACGGGGCGATGGTGAAAAAAGGCGGGTCTGCACACTCTTCAACCTCGCCTCTCTCCCATCCTCCCCGCCAACTCCGCAAACAAGTCGCTCACCGTGTCCTGCCCTACCCGCACCTCACCCACCAGCCCTCCAGGCGACTCATCCGTGCAGACGACCCACAGGAAGGACAGAAGCCGCGCCAGGCCAAGGGCTTTTTTTGAGCCGGCCGCGCCCAGCATGGACGCGGCCGTCCACGCCGCCTGGGCAGCCCACCGCGGCAGCGTCACGCGCCGGCACGCACTCCCCTGCACGCCCGCCAGGGCGCTCGCCGCGGCGTCGGCCAGCTCCCCAAAGGTGACGACCTGCGGGCCGCCTACGCTGAAGCGGGTCACCGCGGCGGGCGGCCGTTGTGGCGGGCCCAGTGCCGCCCCTAGCAGCGCGCCCGCCAGGTCGCGCCCCGAGATGGGAGCGCACCGCACGCCCCACCCGCCCTCGATGAGCGTCAGGGAGGGGGGCGACTTGCGGGCGATCATCGAGAAGATGGAGGCCGCGTCCTTGAAATAAACGGACGGGTCCAGGATCGTCAGGGACGGGGTGGTGGGGGGTTGACCGCGGCCCTCCCCGGCCTCCCACCCCGCCCTCGCCTCCGCTGCCGCGACCTCCAGCGCATCCTCCCGGGCTGCATTGTGGACCATGGTCCGGTTGGGCGCACCCCCGGCCGTGCGGTGGATGCCGCCAGCGATAGAGACGAACCGGGAGACCCGCCCGGACGACACGCACCCGCCCCACAGCGCCCGCGTGCCGTGGGTGAGGACGGAACGGATGGCCGCGTCCGGGACGGCCAGGTCGCGCACGCCGACGACGTTGATGAGGGCCAGCGGGCGCGGCGTCGCCGGGCTACCGGCGGCCGCTGCCATCAACGCAGCGCAGACGGCCGCGCCGGCGCCTGGGGAGCTGAGATCGACGCGGGCGATGGAGAGCAGGGCGGCGCCGCCTGGCGCGGCTGCTGCTGCCCGGGCTTCCAGGGGGGCTGTGTCGGTGGAGGGGCGGGCGAGGGCGAGGACCTGCGAGTTGTGTGAGAGCGCGGGTGTGGAGGCGTGTGTGCGTGTGTGCATTGTCGGCCTGGGCCATGGCCGCGTCTGTGAGCGTGCGTGCGTGGTGTTCAGGCAGCGCTGGTGTGGCAGATAGGCGTGTGCGCGTGTTGAGCGTGCGAGTTGATGGAAGGAAAAAGGGGGCGAGGTTGACAGGGGACGGGGAAAGGGAGAGCCGCGCGCGCAAAGAGAGCATCCCTCTCCCTTTCCTATTTACCTTCACCCCACCCCGGACCGCTTCCTCGATCACATGCCCTCCCAGCCAGCCGGTCGCGCCAGCCACGACAAGAGTCTCGGGGTGGGCGTGGTGGGTGGGCGGCATTTCGAAAGTATGGAGAAGAAAAAAGTTTTCATCCTGCGTCGTTCCTCACTTCTTCTTCCCCTTGGCCGCGGGCGGCGTGGGGAAAAAGGACCACGCGTGCACACCTCATCATGCCACCCGATCACCCCCCGACCACCAGCGGGCGCGACGCTGGCACGGCCCACGCACCAAGCCAACCCACCAACCACAGTTTGCGACCCGCGCCCACCACCCTGCCCGTCCTCGACTCGGTCTCCCGCTACGAAAAGCTCGGCCGCATCGGTGAGGGCACGTACGGCGTCGTCTACAAGGCACGGGACACGGTCACCGGCGCCCTGGTCGCCCTGAAACGCCTGCGCATGGGCCGTCACGCGCCGGGCGGCGACGCGGGCGGGACAGAGTTTGGGCGGGATGGCATGCCGGTCACCTCGGTGCGCGAGCTCGCCTGCCTCCAGGCGGGAGCGGCCGACCCCCACCTCGTCCGCCTGCACGCCGTCGTCACGGACCAGGCACCCGAATCCGTGTTCCTGGTCTTTGAGTACTGCCCCTACGAGCTGGCGGCCGTCCTGGACGCGGCGCCCGCCGCCTTTAGCCTGCCGCACGTGAAGGACCTCGCGCACGGCCTGCTGACCGCGCTGGACGGCCTGCACGCGCGATTCACGCTGCACCGGGACGTGAAGCCGTCCAACATGCTGCTGACGGGGGGTGGCGTGCTGAAATTGTGCGATTGTGGCCTGGCGCGGCCCCTGCCGGCCACCGGCCTCGCCCGTGTGACGCCTGGGGAGGCCGACGATGGTGCCGGCCCGCGCCCGCCACCCCCGCTAACGCCGAAAGTGCAGACGCTTTGGTACCGGGCGCCCGAATTGCTGTGGGGGGCGGCCACCTATGGCGAGGGCGTGGACACCTGGTCGGCCGGGTGCGTCCTGGGCGAGCTCCTGGCCGGGCGGCCCCTGTTCCCGGAGCGGAGCGAGGGTGCAGTCGTGGCCGCGCAGGCCCGCCTGCTGGGCGCGCCCTCGCCCCGCATCTGGCCCGGCCTCGCCGCCCTGCCCGGGTGGAGGGAGGCTGGCGCAGCGTCCATGCGGTCCGCCGCCGGGGCCAACCCCTACAACTTCCTGGCCTCCACCATCGGCGCGGCGTCCGGGTTGAGCCGTGCTGGGTGTGATTTGCTGAATGGCCTGCTCACTTACGACCCGGCCGCCCGCCTCACCGCCCGGGCCGCCCTGCGCCACGCCTGGTTTGCCGAGGAACCCGCGGCCCGGGGGCGGTGGGACGAGGTGGGGCGGGTGGCCGAGCGGGCGATGGGCGATAGGCGGAGGGCGCTGGAGGAAAGGGTGTAGGAAAATGTATAAAAAAAAGAGGTGCCGAGGTTATTTTGGAGCAGTTGCTTGCTCAGTGTAACACGCACACACGCAGACCCCATGGCGACCGCCCTGTCGTCGTCTCGCGGCGGCCTAGCCGCCCACTCTCCAGGCCCACGTGCGCAGCCCACCCGCCGCCCAACGCTCCCCGCCGTCGTGTTCGCCGTCGCCGACCCTGACGCGCCGCCCGTGTCAGCGACCTCAATTCAGCCGGTCGTCCCCCGTGCTGAGCTCAGCGCGGGCATCGCCTCCTTTTACGATGAGAGCAGCGGGCTGTGGGAGAGCATGTGGTGAGTGAGACATGTGGATGGTGTGCGAGTGGTGGGCGTGGAGGGTGTGAGAGAAACCAAGTCGATCGGGTGCGCCCAGACCCCCTCTCAACCCACTTGCTCTCCCGTTTCTCTCTTTCCAGGGGCGAACACATGCACCACGGTCTCTACCCGCCAGGTGCCCCCAAGAAAAAGCACGCGGCCGCCCAGGCCGACATGATCGATGCCCTCCTGTCCTGGGCGGGCGTCACCCGGGTCACTTCCATGGTGGACGTGGGGTGCGGGATCGGCGGGTCCTCCCGCCACGTCGCCCGTGCGTGGCCGGGCTCGAAAGCCATCGGCTTCACCTTGTCCCCCGTCCAGGCGGCCCGGGCCAACGCCCTGACGGCCGCCGACCCGTCCGTCGCGGGGCGGTGCAGGTATGAGGTGGGCGACGCCCTGGACATGCCTTTCCCGGACGCCGGCGCGGACCTAGCCTGGTCGCTAGAGTCGGGCGAGCACATGCCCGACAAGGCCCGCTTTGTGGGCGAGCTGGCCCGGGTGACCCGCCCGGGCGGGACGGTCATCATCGCCACCTGGTGCCACCGGGACCTGGAGGCGGGGGAGGCCGCGTTGAAGCCGAAGGAACAGAAACTGTTGGCGGTGAGTTGATGTGAAGATGGGGGAATGGGCGTGCCGGGGGGTTCGGGGGTGGACACGCGGGGCGACCAACGGCACGGCACGCGGCACTCACACCCCCTCTTTTTTCCCGTCGCCCTTTCCTCGACACACACACGCACACAGCGCATCAACAGGGCCTACTACCTCCCGCCCTGGTGTTCGGGCGCGGACTATGAGGCCCTCTTGGCGGAGGCTGGCCTGGCCGCCATCCGCCGGGACGACTGGTCCGCCTCGGTCGCGCCCTTTTGGGGGGCGGTCATCCGGTCCGCGCTGAGCGTGAAGGGGATTAGGGGGCTCTTCGGGGCGGGGTGGAAGACGATCAAGGTATGGGTGAGGAGGAGGAAGGGAAGAGAGACAGGCGGGGGGGGCGGTGGTTGACAGAGAGTTGGCACCAACCACAACATCTCATCATCATCACCAACACAAAGCAACAATGCGCACACTCACACCTCCCACCCCCTTCTAGGGCGCCCTCGTCATGCCGCTCATGTCCCGCGGGTTCAAGCGCGGGACCATCAAGTTTGTGGTGGTGACGGCGAGGAAGCCAGAGTGAAAAAATGAGGAGGGTGGAGAAGGCCTTCATCTTTTCCGCCCCTCATCTTCCTCTCACGCCGGCCGCAGGCCCGCGGGCATGGGCGCCAGCTGCGCCAGGGCCGGCGCTGTAAAGGAGACCCGGTTGAAAGAGTCCAGGATGTCGACCAGCCCCCCAGGCGCAAAGCCGCGCCGCCCCACCACCCGCCCCGCGACCTCGGCCTCCAGCGCCTCAAACAGCCCCGCCTCGTGCACGCCCGCCCACCCGTACGCGCGCGCGAGCCGGACGAGGTCCTTGCTCTTCATTTCCCCCAGGCAGCCCGCGGCGGCGGGGGCAGCCGCCCGCAGCAGGGCCTCATCCCCGTGCCCGCCCGCGGTCAGCGCGTACAGGAGCGTGGGCAGGGAGCCCGCGTCAAAGGCGGCCGGGTCGGATTCAAAGAGGGCAGCCGCCTTGTCTGCCAAGTCTGCGTCGAGGGCGCCCACCCGGCGGAGCGCATCCGCCAGCGCGGCCAGGGCCGCGCCGTCCCGCCCCTCCGCCAGGGCCGCGCCCGCAGCCTCGAATGCAGTCAGCAGCGCTTCCGACCGGTACCCCAGCCGGGCGGCCGCGTCGGCGATGGCGGCCAGGTCGTGCGCTGAAAAGGAGCGCCAGTCAGACGCGAGGCGGGCGCCGACCGCGTCCATCAGCCCATCATCGTGCAGGGACAGCGCCCCGTACGCACGCACCGTACGCGCCAGTGTGCGCGGGTCGAATTCGGCCATGCGGGCGGCGACCTGGTCTGCCAGGGCGTCTTTCAGGGCGGGTGCCATGTGGCCGGCGTCGGCAAAGGCTGTGGCGGCGGCCGCGAGCTGGCGTGGGGACAGGCGGCCGGCGACGCCCGCGAGCGCAGCGCCGAGGGCTTGGTAGGATTCCCGCGGTGGGGGGACGGCGCACGCGGCCAGGGCGAGGGCGGCGGATACGAGGTCGTCCGGGGCGGCGGACGCCAAGGAGGCCGGGTCGAGAGGCTTCCCCTCCTCTACGGCGGCCGCGGGCGGGGGGGGGGGAGGCGAGAAGGCGCGGGCGTGGCCACCCCAGGCTGCGGCGGCGGCAGGCAGGAACGAGGGCGCACGAGGCAGCGCGCCCGCCGTCAGCGCCCGCAGGTGCGGCAGCAGGTTGCGGCGGGCCAGGAGGAGGGCGGAGCGGCGGAGCATATCTGTGAGGATGGTTGTGGAGACTCCACTTGAGAGAGACAACGAGGGCGAGCGGGCGCGAGTCGTGCGAATTGGTCCTCTTTCCCGCGCCCGTTACGCCCGGAACCCCAGCCTGGCCTCCCCCGGTCACTTCCGCAGACGCACTTGTGGATGACGAGGTGATAGATGTGCTAGAGGGACTGTGCTTGAAAGGCAGGTGTCGCAGGCGGTGAGGCGGGTTTTGATTGCAGTGTGTACAGCAGAAGAAAAAAGTGAAGAGCGAGAGTATTGCTCTTTTTTTCTTCTCTCTCTCCTCTTTTTTCCACATGCGCGCCCTCGCCGCCCTGGGCGCTGCCGGCCTGGCCACCGGCATGGCCCTCGGTCGCCGAGCCGTGCGCTCAGCAGCACGCGCGTCGATGGCGGCCGTGCCGCTCCCGCCACCGAAAAAGGTGAGGGAGAAAGAGAGAGCAGCTAATTCCGTGCTCGTCCACCCCGCCCAGTCCATTTTCTCCATCCTCTCCCTCTCCGTCTTTCTTTAGATCAAGGTCGCCCTCTGCCAGATGGCGACCACCCCGGACAAGGCCGCCAACATCGCGACCGCGACGGCGGCAATCAAGGTATTTAAAAAATGAGAGAGCGAGGAGGAAAGGCGTGCCGCCCCTCCTTTCCATCCCCTCCAAACCTCTCTCTCCATCCTCTCTCCTCTCTCCTCTTCCTCATCCCAGGAAGCTGCCGCCGCCGGCGCTCACTTGGTCGTCCTCCCTGAGATCTGGAACTCGCCGTACGACAATGCGGCCTTCCCGCTGTATGCCGAGGACGTGGATGGTGGCGGCTCGGAGTCGGCGGCCGCCCTGTCCGCGGCGGCCGCCGCAAACGGTGTCGCCCTGGTCGGCGGGTCCATCCCTGAAAAGGCAGCAGACGGGGCCCTCTTCAACACCTGCCTCGTCTTCCGCCCGGACGGCTCCCTGGCGGCCAAGCACCGCAAAGTCCACCTCTTTGACATTGACATCCCGGGCAAGGTCACCTTCAAGGAGTCGGACACGCTGTCGCCCGGGGCCGGGCCGACCGTGGTGGACCCCGGGCTGGGCGTCGTCTTGGGCCTGGGCATCTGTTACGACCTCCGCTTCCCGGAGCTGGCGTCCCTGTCGGCCCGGCGGGGCGCCCAGCTCCTGGTCTACCCGGGCGCATTCAACACGACGACGGGCCCCGCGCACTGGGAGCTGCTGCTGCGGGCGCGGGCGGTGGATAACCAGGCGTTCGTGGCGGCCTGCTCGCCCGCGCGCGGTGGTCCAGACGGGTACCAGGCGTGGGGCCACTCCACGGTCGTCGACCCCTGGGGCGTCGTCCTGGGGACCACGGGCGAGGGCGCGGCCATCGTGTATGCGGAGGTGGACACGGGCGAGATCGCGACACGGCGGCGGAACATGCCGTTGAGCGAGCAGCGGCGGGGGGACGTGTACGAGCTGATTGATAAAACGGGGTGAAGGAGAGAGCAGAGAGCAGGGTTGAGAAGAAAGTTGGGGTGTCCCCATTCCGAGAAAGCAGCGCGTGTAGGGTGCGCCTGTGACACTCGACGCACGCACACACACACACTCCCAGCTCAAGCCAGGAGGTCAGCGCGTCACTCCGGACCCTCCTCGCCCCGCACGATCAGAGCGAGCGCCGCGTGAGCGAGTAGAGAGCCGTCTCGACTTTTTCCTCCCGCATCGGGCCGTCGCCCGCCCGCTCCCCCTCCCCCACGCCTCATCCATGCCGCCAATCGCCTTCAAGCGCCGGCCGGCGGCCAAGCCCAAACCAGGGGGCACCGGTAAGCCCTCCACAAACCACCGGGCTGCCTCGCCCTCCCGCTCCCGGTCCCGGTCGCGGACGGCGACAGACTCGGACGGCGGCCGCGCCAGCGGCGGCGGCGGCGGCGGTGGAGGAGGAGACAACGCCGACCCATGTGAGAGCGAGCCCTCCGCGGGTCCGTCGTCCGAGTCGGAGGATGAAGGGTCTGAGGGGTACCGCAAAGGTAACAGGGAGAGGGACGCGTGAGAGGCGGCAGGGTTGGTTTGTCAGCGCGACGGCCCGCGCCTTGATCATCAAGCCCGCCCCCTCCTCATCCTTGTCTCTCCTTTTCCAACCCGAAGGCGGCTACTGCCCCATCCACGTCGGCGACACCTTCAAGGGCGGCCGCTATACCGTCCTCGCCAAGCTGGGGTGGGGCCACTTTTCCACGGTCTGGTTGGTGGAGGACGCAACCCCTTCCAACCCCGCGCACGCGCAAGCGGCGCTCAAGGTGCAAAAATCCGCGCCCCACTACTCGGAGGCCGCCCGGGACGAGATCACGCTGCTGACCCAGATCCGGGAGGGCGACCCGGGCGACGCCAAGCACTGCGTCCGCCTACTGGACGCGTTCGACCACCCCGCCCGGGCGGGCGCGGGCGGCGGGACGCACGTGTGCATGGTCTTTTCAGTGCTGGGCGACAACCTGCTGTCCCTGATCCGGGCCTTCGACTACCGGGGCGTCCCGCTGCCCGCCGTCCGGGCCATCGCCCGCCAGGTCCTGGTTGCCCTGGACTACCTGCACGCCACGCTGACCATCATCCACACGGACCTGAAGCCGGAGAATGTGATGCTCGCCGAAATCGTCCGCCCCTCCCGCCGCCGGTCTTCCTCCACTGCCGGCGCGCTGCTGGCGCCCCGCCCGGCCCGGCCCGCCGGTGCCCTGGCGGCGGATGCGGCGGCTGGTGCGGTCCTGACCAAAAACCAGAAGAAAAAATTGAAGCGCCAGCTGAAAAAGGGCGGGGTCGGCGGAGGGGGCGGGAGCGGCGCAGCGAGCAGCAGCGAGGAGGACGAGGAGGAGCAAGGCGGGGTAGCCGCGGCCGCGCCGCCTGCCCTCGCCCCCGCCCCCGCCGCCCCGCCGCCCACGCCCGCCCCGGACGGTACGGGGGCTGCTGGTGCTGGCGGGCCGGGCGCGGGCGGGCCGGGCGCGGCCGCGGCCGCCTCCCCCACGCCCGAGCCTGCCGTCCCCTCCACCTCCTCGGCACCACCCGCCCAACCACCCGACCCGGCCGCCCTGGCGCACCGCCTGCTCTCCATGCCCGCCCGGGTCGTCGACTTTGGCAACGCCTGCTGGGTGCACAAGCAGTTCACCTCCGACATCCAAACCCGCCAGTACCGGTGCCCGGAGGTAAGTGACAAAAGAGTGTGGACGACGGCAAAAAAAAAGAGAGAGGGGTCGGAAATCTCCGAACACCAAAAAAGGCCTCGCGGTATCTGGGCGCCCGTAGTTGAGCAAAAGGGGACAGGGGGGAGACTCGTCTCCCCTTTTCCTCCGCCAACAATGCCGGGCGCCTTCGTTTTTTGCGGGTTAGCCGAGAACAGAGCTCACAGGGAGGTCACATTGCGACGCGTTGGGGTGGCTTTTCCAACCACCCCCACGCTACTAAAACAAAAAAAACGACGCTCACATTTTCTTCACACACTCATTTTTTTTTCCTCCATGAAAAAGGTCCTCCTGGGCGCCAAGTACTCGACGCCCGCAGACATCTGGTCCCTGGCCTGCATGGTGTTCGAATTGGCGACGGGCGACCTGCTGTTCGACCCCCGGTCGGGGCGGGACTACGACCGGGATGAGGACCACCTCGCGCTCGTCATGGAGCTGCTGGGCCGCCCGCCAAAGCGCGTCTTCACTACCGGCACCCGGGCCCGCACCTTCTTCACCCGCACGGGTGAGCTGCGCCACATCAAGCGGCTCAAATTCTGGCCGCTGGACCGGGTGCTGCGGGAAAAGTATGGCATGCCGGCGAGTGAGGTAAGAAAGAAAAGAGAGAAAAAAGAGGGGGTCTGGCCGCCACGCGCGCGTGCGGATATGTGTGCCTGGAGACGGTGTTTTCTTCTCGTTCCTTGCCTTCCCGCGGTGACGATCCATGAGAAAAAATATATTGCATGTTATACTGTCGACTGCGCGCTTCACGGCGCGCGGGCTGAGCAAAACATTCCTTACCTTTTGCCTGAGCGGAGATGAAAAGAAGAGAGAAGAAAAACAAATGGTGGTGCGTCGGGGTGGCCTCGTGCATTTCTTGCGCTCCACTCTCACCCCTTTCTCTCTCTCTCTCTCTCAACCCTCCAGGCCGAAGCCCTAGGGTCCTTTATGCTACCCATGCTGGAGTACCTCCCCGAAAAGCGGGCGACGGCGGCGGAGATGCTTGAGCACCCGTGGCTGAGCGGGGCTGGTGGCGCAGGTGGTGCGGGCAATGGCGCCGGCCCGCACACCGCCACGCTGCACGGTCACCACCACCGGTCCGCCTCGCCCTCACCGCCGCGGGGTGACCGGGGTGGTGGCGGGGCAGTGAATGGAGGTGGAAGTGGAGAGGATTAGGAAGAAAGAGAGAGCTCATTTTTATTAGTCTTGAGCGCGCACGCGCGCGCGCGCACAGGGTTGGGATGATGAGAGAGAGAGCCCGCGCCGCGCCGTGCGCGCCTGTGCGTGTTGTGTGCAAGGGCGCGTGTGCTTGCCCGGTCTCTCTCCTTCAGTGTGTGGAATAGGTGGCGCGGGGCGCTTCGCCTTTACACGAAAACACTCAACCCATCCAACTTTCATCTCATCTCTTCTTTTCATCCAGCCAAGAGGGGAGGAGCTTTGTTCCTCACTCGTTTCCTTCCTTTCATCATCACTTGCTCTTCAGGTACTTCTGGACGACCGCCAGGCCCTCCGTCTCCTCGCCGTAATCCGTCACGACCGCGCAGGAGCAGCCGACGACCTTGCGGGCCTCGCCCTCCGCGTCCAGCTTGCACAGGCCCGCCCACTGGCCGAGCTGTTTCGATTCCGGGACGGAGAGCAGGGAGACATTGTGCTCCGCGCACAAGGCCTCCACAAGTTTCTTGATGTCCGGCTGGTCGCAGTCGTCCGCCAGCACGCAAAGCTGGGCGGAGCCGCGCTCCAGGGCGCGCGCGGACTCGTGCAGGCCGCGGGAGAGACCGTCGTGGGCCAGCGCTTTTTTTAGCACCAGCGCCACGGCCGCGTTGACGTCCAGGGCCTCGCCCGGGGCGGCGGCGGCGGCGACAGCCGGGGCGGGCGCGTCGGAGCCAGCGGCGTCGGAGCCAGCGTCAGACTTGACGGACTTGGTGTCGGAACTGTGCGTGGACGGAGAGAAAGAAATGAGGAAGGGGGGGCCGGGGGGAGAAGTGGAGCGCGGCAGCGGCGGCGAGATAAAGAGCGCACGGAACGCGTGCCCCAGCGGCACCAGCGTTTTCAACCACCGCCGCATTCAACACTGCTGTTTCCTCAAGCTCTCTGAGAATAGCCGCGGTGGAGGAGCCGGGCAGTGTGCGGGGCACGGCGGGGCGCGATCGGAGGGCCTGCGCCGAAGATCGGCCAATCGAGACGGGCCGACGCCCGGCTCTCGCCCAGCACGCCCAGACACGCGCCAGGCCAGATCCGGCGACCAGCCCAGTGGACCACAGCAAGGATCTGCCATCACAGGGATGGGAGCGGACGGGGTAATGTGCCCGCCAGGCGGTGGCGGACGGCCCACGCTCACACCACCGGCGCCGGCGGCTCTTTTTTTTTTGCCTCTCATCTCTCCCTCCGCGCGCGCCCACCGCGCCCAGCCCCGCCTCGCCTCTCCTCCCTGCACCACAACGTACGCGTCAGACATGTTTGAAGGAAAAAATGTGTGTGTTTGATAAAAGTGTGTTTTCAGGTCCTCGACAGCGCGAAACTGGCTCCCAAACACGTTTTTAAAGAAAGAGTGAGTAAAAAAGAGTGGAAAAGCAACCAATCGGCACCACTGCATCTTCTTCCCCGTCCGTCCTTTTTCAGCGGCAGAAGCCACACACCATGGACGTTCCCGCCTGGACGACCATCGAGTCCGACCCGGGCGTCTTCACGGAGCTCATGCAGCGCATGGGTGTGAGCGGAGTGCAGGTGAGAAGGGGAGAGGAGAGAGAAAAGACACAGCCGGCGCCCTTTATTTCTTTCTTCTTCTTGGCCTCAACCTTCCTAATCTTTTCTTGTCTTGTGTGTTCACAGATGGAGGAGCTCTACTCCGTCGACCCCGACACCCTGCGCTCGCTGGGCGCCCACGTCCACGGCCTGGTCTTCCTGTTCAAGTGGGGCAAGGAGGCGGCAGCCGTGCACAAGGCCCAGCGAGAAAAGGAAGAGAAAGAAAAGGAAAAGGGAGGAGTGGACACCGAAATGGGAGACGCCTCGTCCATTTTCTTTGCGGCCCAGGTCGTGCCCAACGCGTGCGCGACGCAGGCCATCCTGTCCATCCTGCTCAACCGGCCGGAGGGCGTGGCGGGCCTGTCCCTGGGGCCGGAGCTGACAGAACTGAAAGCGTTCGCGGGCGCGCTGGACCCGGAAAGCCGGGGCCTGGTGGTCGGCGGGTGCGAGCGCGTGCGGGCCGCGCACGCCTCCTTCACGCCGCCCGTGCCCATCCTCTCCTCGGCCGACGACAAGAAGGACGATGACAAGGAGGAGGCCTACCACTTCATTTCGTACGTGCGGTGCGGCGATGGCGGGCTGTACGAGCTTGACGGCCTGGCGCCCGGGCCGCGGCGGCTGGGCGGGGCGGGCGCTGCCTGGCCGGACGAGGCCTCCGACGGCTGGCTGGAGGCGGCGGCGGAGGCCATCACCGCCCGCATCGCCGCCTACAGCGGGGCAGAGATCCGGTTCAACCTGATGGCGGTGGTGCAGGACCGGGGGGCGGTCGCCCGGGCAGCGGAGGCGGCCGCGCTGGCGGCAGGGGACGCGGCAGGCGCGGCCGCCGCGCGCGAGGCGGGCGCAGCCGCGGCTGGCGTCGCCGCGGCCTGGGCCGCGGAAAACGAGCGGCGCCGCACCAATTTCGTGCCCTTCACGCTGGCCCTGATGCGGCATCTAGCCGTGCGTGGGGAGCTGGAACCGCTCATCAAGCGGGCGCGGGAGGAGGTGGTGCACGCGCGAGCGCAACACGAGGGGCGGGTGGAGGGCGAGGAAGAGTGAATGAGTTGAGAAAGAAGTAAGATAGATAAGTTGAGCACCATCTGAGAAGTGGTGCTCATCTGGGCGTTCATTGTCTTGGTGCACGCACGGTGCGGGCTACAGGGAAACAGAGACAGCACACAGAAAAAAAAAAAAAAAAAAAAAAAAAAAAAAAAAAAAAAAAAAAAAAATAAAAAAAAAAAATAAAAAAAAAACAGAAGAAAAAAACAGAAGAAAAGGGGGGGGAAAAAGGCAGACGCCCCCCACAAACGGCCCCCCGCTTCTCTCTCACCCCTCACCTCACCTCACCCCACGCGCCGGCCCGTCCACCTCGTCCAGGGACAACTTGGCCACCAGCAGCCCGGCCGCCGCGTCCCACGCCTCCGCCCGGCGGCGGACGGCCCGGGCGCGGGCGGCGGCGGCAGCGGCAGCCGTGGAGGCAGGGGTGGGCTTGGTTGAATAAGCCTCCCCCTCCTCCCAACCCGCCCCGCCCCGAATGCCGCCCCCGCCCCGGCTGGACGGGCCCGGCGTGTCGGCCCGTTTGCGGCGGGGCAGGCTCCCGCCCGGGCGGGCGGGCACAAACCGGACGCAGCGGGAGGACGCGGGGGCTTGAGGCGGCGGGGCGGTGCAAGGGGAGGGGGGGAGGGGGGGAGGGGGCGGGCGAGGGGCGACAGCCGCCGCCGCGCCTCCACCGCTCCCGCCAGGCAGGGCCAGGGCCCGGCGAGCGCGCAGGAAGGCCCGGCGCCGGCCGTTCCCCGGAGCGGCGGCGGTGGCGAGGGGGTGGAGCGGCGGGCGGACGGCAGGCGGGGGCCCGGCCGCACAGCAGCGGGCGCTGCCCCACCCGGCACCCGCCAGGGCGGCCGCGCGGCCGCCGCCGCCGAGCAAGGGAAATGGGGATCGTGGACCGGCCTGCCCTTTCCGAGGAGGGCAGGGCTGGGCGGCGCCCAGGGCGTCACAGGGCAGCGGGGTGGCGTCGTTCGAGGGGAGGGGCGGCCCGGGCGCCGCCCAGGAAGACGGGGTGGGCGCGGCCGCGCCCCCGCGCCCGCGGGCCGCCGCGGCGGGCGGGGCGGTGTCAGGCGGGAGCAGGGCGTGGTGCTGGTGGTGCTCGGCGTGCCCTCCAGGCTTGTGCGGCTGTGGTGTGTGTGTGTCGTTGTGTTGTGGTAAGAGAGGTCAGAGGGCGGGAAAAAACGAGGCAACAGCCGCCCGCCAAAACGGCTTGGGTTGGTTGGGTGACGCCGCGCTCGCTTCGCGCTCTCTCTTCTCCCACACTCCCATCTCTCCCTTCTCTGTTGCTTCCCTCTTTCGACACTCACCGGCGTCGTCTGGCGTCTGGTGCCCTGCGATGGGGAGTTCACTGGGGTGGATGGAGAGGGGGGGGGGAGGGCGGGGGAGAAGGGCGTGAGAGCATGGTGACGCACCCCGCGCCACCGGCGAAGGTAAAAAAAACGCCGAACGCACCGCCTGTCAGCATATTTCCTAGCGTGGGGGTCGTGCTGAAGGTGCTGAAAGGAATGGTAAAGCTAAGCAGCAGGGTGAGGGCTGGATAGGGAAAAGATTCCCGCAGCGCGAGCCCCTGCTGCACGCGACGGCGTGCGTCCAAGAAAAAAAAAGTGAGCCTTCTCTCCACTGCGTCTCTGGGCGAGGGAGCAGACGACCCCTTCTCTGTCCGGCCGTCGGCCACACACGCCATGGCGGACCCTCCCCTCTCCGCCCTCCCCCCCTACCTCCTGCTCCCAAATGTCGGCCAGGGCGATGTTTCGCTGGCCCTCCCCCCCCCCGTCTCGCGGCGGCCCGCCCTCGGGCCGGAGACCGAGGTTGCCCGCCCCTCCCCGGCGACCCTCTCCTCCCTGCTCGCCCACGATCAACAGGCGGTGGCCAGGGCGCGGGAGCTCCTACTCAGCATTCAAACGGACCACCTGTGAGTAGTGCGAGGGGAGAGAGGAGTGGGGGCGGGGAGCGAGGCGCTGAATGCGTTTTCTTTGCACTCATCCCCTCTCTCCCACCTCATCACCACAGCCGCCCGCTCCTCCTCGACACCCCCACCAACGTCGAGCCGACCGGAGAGCTCCAGACAGCGGTGGCGGGTGGGGACGACAGGCTCTTTGCGTGCGCGTGCACCTACGGTAAGGTGGAAGAGAGAGTTGATGCGAGACCCACCCCCGACCACCCCCGACCTGCTTTGCCTTCTCTCCCTGTCTCTCTCCCCCATCTCACGCCCCCGTCCTCCCTCTCTCGACACGCACCCTGCCCAGGCCCCCTCCCTCCCTCGGACACCGCCACCCCGACCAAAGCCAGCCGGGCTGCCGGGGCGGGCGCGGCCGCCGCCGCCGCCGCTGCCGCCACGACGCCGCTGCCACAACACGGCCCCGGCTTGCCGCCCGGGTGGGGGGCGGGGGATGATGAGGCCGCGCCCGCCGCCCCGCGCTCCGCCGGCCGCCGCGGCCACCCCTCGTCGAGCGGGCCTCGCCGATGCGTCCTCCTGGACCCGCCCGCCGGCGTCCGAGGCAGAGAAGCCGGGGCCGAGGCCGGCGGCGCGGCGGGCGCGTCCCTTCCGCCCAACACAGACCTGGCAGCCGCGGTGGCATCCTTCGTCGCCGCCGCCGCCGCCCGCGGCGGCGGGGTAAAAGAGGAGGAGGAAGGGGAGGAGGACGAGGAGGACGAGGAGGACGAGGAGGAGGAGTCCGCCGGTGGCCGGCGTCGCCGGTCGGCGAAGCAACCACCGCCGCCGCCGCCCTCCTCCGCCCGCGGCCCCGCGCCCGTCCCGACCCTCCCCGCCGTGGCCGCCCTGGACGCCGCCCTCCGCCGGGCGGCCGCGCCGGGCGGGGGCGGCCTGGCCGGCCCGGCCTCTGTCTCCCCGACCGCCAACCAGTCCGACGCCCCGCTGGCCCGGGCGGCGCGGAGCCTGGAGGCGGCGGCCCGGGTGGGGGCGCGGGTGGTGGTGCGGGAGGGCGACGCCAGGGAGGGAGGGCGCGGGCGGGCGGCCCTCCTCTCGCTCGCGTCCGCCACCGCCCTCCTCCGCCTCGCCGCCGCGCCCGGCTGCCCGGCCGCCGCCCGCAGCGAGGACGCCCTGTGCGCGGCGATGGCCTCCCTGCGCCACCACCTGCTGGCGAACGTGCTGGCGCCCCGGGACGCGCGCCTGGCGGCCTCGCACCGCCCGCCTGAAGACGAAAAGGAGGAGGAGAAAGAGGGAGGGGCGGCGGCGGAACCCGCCCCGCCCGGCCCGGGCCCCGCCGCCAAGCGGGCCGCGAAAGCAGCTGCCAAGGCCGCCGCGTCCGCCCGGGCCCGCGCCGCGGACGAGGGCGCCCTGGCCGGCCTGCGGGCGGGCGTGGAGGTCGCCCTCCCCCTGGCGGCAGCGGCCGCGGCGGCCGTCCGCCTGCCGGACCGGGGCGCCCTGCCCTTGCTCCGCGCGGCCGCGGACGGTCTCACCCTGGACGCCTCGCCCGGCGTGGGCGGATCCCCCGCCCTCGCCCCCACCCAGGCCGCCTGCGTGGAGTTGCTGGCGGCCGGCTTCCGCCACTGCCCGGGCCTGCGCCTGCCCCTGGTCGAAGCGGTCACGGCGGGCGCCCTGCCCCACCTGCCGTCCGCCCGGGGGCCCGGGCGGGCCGTCCGCACCTTCACGGCGGGCATGGGCGGCGGTGGTGGCGGGGCCCCGGAGGCGTGGGAGGGCGGGGAGGGCGGCGGCGCGCCAGCCGCCGATGCCGGGGCCGTCCTCGTCCAGCCGGCCGCGGCCGCTTTCCTGGCGATGCTGCAAGCCGCCGCCGACCTGCCGGAGGAAGGGGTGGACCAGCCGGCGGGGACCCTGGCGTGCGCGGCGGCGGCTTTGCAGTGGGCGGACGTCGGGTGGGCGGCGATCCTGGACAGGGCGGCCGGCGCAAAGGCGCTCAAGGCGGACAGCGCGGTAGACCTGCGGAGCGCGGCCGCGTCGCTCGTGGGCGACTGCGCGGCCCTCCTCCCGCTCCCCGGCTGGCCCGCCTCCGGGCCCGCTCTGCTCCGCCTGGCCGCCTGCCTGGCCGGCGCCCGCGGCCTGCGCGCCTCGGACACGGCCGTCCGGTGCGCGGCGGTCGACCTGCTGGGCACGGCGGCGGGCGCGGTGTGCGCGGTGGGCGCGGCCGCGGACGGCGGCGCGGGCAGCGTCGCGGCCGGCGTGCTGGGCGCGCTGAGCTCGCCTACCGCCCCCCTGGCCGACCTGCCCGGCCTGGCGCCGGAGCCCCGCCTCCTCGCCCTCTTCCTGGCCGACCCGACCGTGGCGGGCGGCGCGGCGGGGGGCGGGTGCGGGGCCGCCGGCCGGGCGGGCGCCCGCCGCTTCCTGCTGGTGCGGGCGCTGGCCGAGTGGGGCGCGGGTGCGGGCGCGGCGGCGGCGGCAGCGGCGGCGGCGACGGGCGGGGGGGGCGCGGTGGGCGAGGCCGAGGCCGAGGCCGCGGCCGAGGCCGCGCTTGCCTACCGCGCCGCCGCCGCCGCCCTGGACGCCGGCGGGGCGTCCATCGACCTGACCCCCGCCGAGGCGGGCGCCCTGGCCGTGGCGGGCGCCGCGGCGGGCGCGCCCGGCAAGGCCCGCGCCGCCCTGCTCCAGGCGCTGCTGGACTGTTGCGACCCGGCCGCCCAGGCGCCGTCGGCGCGCGCGCGCGGCCTGCGCGCGCTGGGGTGCGCCGTCCGGGCCGACCCCCGCGTCGCCCGCCTACCGGACGTCCAGGCGGGCGTCGCCCGGGCACTGCGCGATGAGGCCGCCTCCGTGCGCCAGCAGGCGGTGGACGTGCTGGGGTCCACGCTGGATGCGTCGCCCGCCCTGGCGGCGGCCCTCTTTGAGGTGGTCGCCCTCGCCGCGCGCGACGGCGCGGCGTCCGTCAAGAAAGCCGCCCTCCGCATCCTGGAGACGCACTGCCTGCGTTCCCCGTCCTTTCCACGCCAGGCAGACGCGGGCGTGGCGGTCATGGCGGCGGCCGTCGACGCGGAGAGCGAGGGCGTGGCGGACGCGGCGGCCCGGGCTCTGGGCGAGGTGTGGTTTGGGGGTGGGGGTGGGGGCACCAACAGCCCGCCATCCCCCTCTGCCCTCGCCCGCGCCCGCCTGCTGGCGGAGACGGCGGCCGCCGCGTACGCCGCGTCCGGCCCGGGCGCGCGCCTGCCGCTGGACCCGACGCACCCCCTGGCCTGCGCGGTGCGGGCGGCCCTGGACGCGGCGCGTGGTGGTGGGGGTGGGGGTGGTTTGGGGGCGCCCCTGCCCTCCTCTTCCTCCCGCCCGGGCACGCCCTCGAAGAAGGGCGCTGGTGGCGGTGGCAGCCGCCCGGCCTCCGCCGCCGGGAAAGGCCGGGCCGCGTCTGCTGGTGATGGAGGTGCTTCCAACGCCCCGGGAGCGGACGTCGCCCGGGCCCTGCTGGAGCTGGCGGTGACGGGCGGCGGCAGCGCCAGCGGGAGCGGAAACAACGGGCCGCTCGCATCCTCTTCCTCGGCCGACCCGGCCCTCGCAGCGGCCGCCCTGCTCGCCTTGCACGCCCTGACCGTCGCGGACCCGGCCCTCGCCTCGCCGGCCGACGACCCGGGCTCCTTAGTGCGTGCCCTGGCGCCGTACGCCAAGGCGGGCGCCAAGCCGTCGGGCGCGGGCGGCGATGCCGCGAGAGCGGCGGCCGAGCGGTCGGACGCCGAGCGCACGGTCGCCGCACTCACTGTCTTGGCGACCGCCCTCTCCACCCCGCGCGCCGGGCCCGCCGCGGCCGCCACCGCCGTCGAGCTGGCCAAGGACTTGGCCGCCCTCATCAACGCGCACCCGTACACTGCCGTCGTCGCGGGCGCGTGCCGGGCCCTGGCCGCCCTGGCGGCCCTCGCCCCGCCCGCCCAGAAAACGCTCGGCCACTGGGCGGGGCAGTACCTGCTGAAGCTTTCCGGTCGCCCGACCACGCACACGCCCTTCACGGGGCGGTTCCTGTTCATCCTGGGGCACCTGTGGCGGTACGGGGCGGACGCCATCGAGCGGGAGGGGGGGGGCGGGGCGGCGGCCAGGCCGCTGTCCCTGGCGGACGTGGGCGGCACTGCCCCCCCGGCCACGCCCCGCCCCACCACGGCCGCCGCCCTGGCCGCCGCCCTGGCCTACGCCACCGACGCGGTATCCCCGCCCAAGGTGCGGGAGGCGGCCTTGCACTGCCTGGGCTGCCTGGCCCTGGCCCGGCCGGCCACAATGATGGACGGGGCGGCCCGGGGCGTGCTGGCGGGGGCGCTGGGCAGGGGCGCGCCGCCCGCCCTGAAACTGCGGGCGCTGCACAACCTGACCGACCTGCTGCGGGCGGAGGAAGGGCGGCTGGTGGCCGCCCAAAAGGAGGGCGACGCCGCCGGGCCGGCGTCGACTGCCCCCCCTGCCCCCTCCGCCTCGTCTGCGGGTGGTGAGGGAGGCGGCGGGCCGGGCACGGCCGCGGCCGTGCCCGCGGTGTGCGGGGAAGGGGACTCCCTCGCCCTGGCCTCCGCGGTCATCCAGGACGCCTGGGACGGCGTGCGCAGCCTGGCCCTGGACCCGTCCCCCGTCCCGCCGGCCCCGCTGGCGTCCGGCCCGGGCGACCCCGTCCACTCCGCCGTCCGCCGGGCGGCGGTGGGGTTGATGGACGCGGTGGACAGGGGCGGCCTGGTCGCGCCCTGGACGGCCGTCCCCACCCTGGTTGCGTCCTCCACTGACCCCGCCCCCGACGTGGCCGCGGCCGCCCTGGCCATCTTGCGCCGGGTCGCGACGAAGCAGGCCGACATGTTCCGGTCGTGCGTGGCGGACGGGCTGCCCCTGGCGGCCGCGTTCCAGGCGGGCCTGGCCGACGCGTTTCCGGTTCCGGGGGGCGGCCACCAGCCCCACGCCGGCGCCCCGACCCCCGCCTCTGCCTCCCTGGACGCCGCGTCCGCCGCCGTCGCCCGCGGTGTCGGCGCGCTCTATGCCGACCTCATCCAACCCGTCCGCCCAACCCGGCACGCCTTCCTGGGCCGCCTGCTGCGCAAATTTGATGCGGCGTGCGACGTGCACGCCCAGGGCGGGGCGGGCGCGGATGTAAGGCTACTAGCCGCAGCCGCGGCGGCGGCCGCTGCCCTCCCCGTCCGCCGGGCGGACGAGCCGCTCGCCCTCATCCGGGCGGCCGACGACGTCCTGGCCCGGCGAGGGGACGCGGTGCGGGCCGCCCTGCGCCGGGTGCTGCGGGCCCGGGCGGTCAGCCGGGGGGAGGCCCCGGGCGAGGCGAGTGATGAGGAGGAGGAGGAGGGTGGTGGTGGGAGTGGCGGCGCTGCTGCCGCGCCCGCCGCCTCTGTGCCTCCACCCCGCGCCGAGGCCGCCTCCGCCCTGGCCGCCATCATGTTGTGCCTGCTGCGCCGCCACCTGGTGACCGCCTACGCCCTGACCCCGGACCGGGTCCACGGTTTCGCGACGGGCGCGGCCGAGCGCCGGCGGGCGGAGGAGCGGGCGGCCGTGGTGCAGGGCGGGGGCGGGGCCGCTTTCCTGGTGCTGGGCCTGGGCGCGGAGCTCCCGCCCGCCGCCCTGGCCCCACGCTGCCCCCCGCCGGACGATGAGGCCTGGTGGGGCGTGGGCGAGGCGGCCCTGGAGGCGCTGACGCGGCTGCTGGCTGAACAGGCGGCCGAGGCGGCGGCGGCCGGGCCGGCGCTGCCTGATGGCGGGCTAGCCACGCCCGCGGGCAGCGGCGGCGGCACGGGTGATGGCAGCGGCGACCTGGCCTCCCCCGTCTCCGGTCGCAGCCCTGCCGGCCCACCCGGGGGCCGGAAACGGTCGGCGGCGGGAGGCGCCGCCGGGGCGGCAGCCAAGAAAGCGCGCGCCGCAAGCGCTGGTGGCGGCGGCCGTGGTTCTGGCGGCCGGGGCGCCCGCGGGCGGGATGGTGCCGCCCGTGGGCGGGCCCGGGGGCGGGGTGGTCGGGCCGCCAAACGCTGCCAGGGTGGGTCCTCGTCTTCTGGGGAGGACGAGCCGTCGTCGTCGTCCGAGGAGGAGGACGAGAGCGAATGATTATGAAATGATGGTGGACGATAGAGATTGGAGGCAGAGCCTCTTAGTAGTGCGCTCGCTTTGCTTGCTTTTGTTCGTTTTGGTTCGTGTCCCTCGCGATACACACACACACACACACACACACACAACACACACACGTCCAACCACAGCACAACAGCCGCCCCAACCAAGTTGTGGAACACAAACCCCACACATGCCATCAAAACCGCGTGCTCTTTGACACCTTGGACCGGATGCCTGTCGCCTCCCCCCCGTACGGCCCAGCGGGCGGCTTGGCCGTGACCACCTGCCCGCCCCGGCGCACCTGGGCCTTGGCAAACCGCTTGCGCCCCTTGACGCGCGGGTTCTTCAGGTCCTTGCGGCGGTGCGGGGTGAGGCCCCGGTTGGTGGCCACCTCCCGGGTCAGGCTGCGCGGGCCGTCGGGAAGTTCCGGGGCGAGCGGCGGGTGGGCGGGGGTGGGGGCGTAGGCCGCGCCCCGGGCAGCCTTCTTTCGAAAAGCAGTTGCCGCGGCCGCGAGGTAGGCGGGGTCGTCCGAATCAAAGCCGCCGCCGTCCTCGTCCTCCTCACGCTGCGCGCGCTTGGCGCCCGCGGCGGCGCGCGCAGAGTCAAAGGCCGCCCGCCGGTCGGCCAGGGACACCCGCCCGGGCGTGTCCGCATCGCCCGATCGGGGCGCCGGGCGGCAATTGACCGCCCCCGCCCCGTACCGCTGGGCGGCGGCATGGCCGTCAAAGCCGGGCGCGGGCGCGCCGGCTGCGCCGCCGGGCGCCAGCAGGCCGGCCAGGTCGGCCGAAAAGTCGTCCAGCAGGGCCCCGCCCGCCAGCCCGGCCCGGCGGGCGACCGCCAGCCGGGTGCGCTCATCTTTAGACAGCGGGACGCGGGTCATCATGGCCTCCTCCGCCGCGGCGCGGGCTTCCAAGCGGTGGCGCTGGCGCAGGAGGGCGGCGGTGGAGCCGCCGCCCGCGTCGGCCGCGCGCAACTCTTCGGGCGCGCCCGCAATCTCGGCAGCCAGCTCGCGCACAAAGCCCGACCGGGCCGCCCGGGCCCGCTCCCGCCCCGCATCCCGCTCCGCCTGGCGCGCGGCTTTGCGGGCGGCAGCGGAGGCAGTGCCCAGGTCGCCCGCCGCGGCGGCGGCCGCGGCGTCAGCGGCCTCGTAGTCAGGGGCCGGGGCGTCGGTGGGCGCGCCGGGGGCCCCGCCGCCACGGCCGCTGCGGGGGGCGCGGTAAAGGCCGTCGCCGCCATCTTCCTCGCCCATCGCAGCCACCAGGGCGTCCGGGCGGGGACCATAGGCGAGGACGTCCTCGCCGCCGCCGCCGCCAGCGCCCACGCCGCCGGCCCGCACCGCCCGGGCCGCTTCTAGGAGGCGCCCCACCTGGCGCCCGAGCTTGCGGTCGATCGGGCGGGCTTTCTCCAAAAATGCGCGCACCTGGACCAGGCGCTCCACGACCGGGTGGTCCCGGGCGGGGACGCCCTCGGCCAAAAGCAGCGTGTAAAAAGCCAGGCAGGCCGAGTACTGGAGAAGGAGCATATTTTTGGCCTCCAAAAAGGAGAGCCCAGCCGCCGTGGCCAGGCCGCCCGACCGCGCCTCGGCGAGCAGCGGCCCCGCGACGCGGGACGCCGCCTCCAGGGAGGCCCGCATTTCAGAGAGCAGGGCGGAAAGAGACGCGGTGTCGTCGGAGGTGGTGGCGGCCGCAGCAGCGCTGCGGGGCAGGGCTTGGACGACGGCAGCCGGGTCACCGGCCACAGCCGCGCGCGCGCCCAGGGTGCCCCCTCCATCATCCTCCTCCTCCTCCTCCTCGTCACTCTCGCCGCCACCCGCCAGCGCGTAGTCCGCCGCCGTCATGCCCGCGGCCGCCGCACGTTGCAGCCGCACCGCTTCGGCCAGGCGGTTGCCGCCGTCGTCGTCGTCCTCATTCTCTGACGAAGAGGGCGAGTCCTCTCCATAATACCGGTTTTTCCCTTTGCCCCACCCATCATTCCCCTCGGCGTTGTCGCCCGCTTTCTTGGTGGTGCCACGGGACGGGTGGCCGTCCTCGTCGTCCTCGTCTAGACCGTCCTCGTCCGCGGCGTTGAGGGCGACCTTGCGGCGCATGGCCCGCTCAGCGCGGGCGACTGTGTGAAAAGGGAGAGAGAGAGCGAATGAGGTGAAGGTTTTGGAGCGCCCGACGGCCGCGGCAACGCCGCCGTCTCTCCCCCTCCCCCGCCCGCCCGCCCCGCTCCCACCCCTCTCAAAAGAGTAACTCACGCTGGGCTAGGCGGCCGGCACCTTCTAATTCATCCTCGGACGGCCCATCGCCGTCGCTGGAATCGTCTTCGTCGCCGTCGGTCTCATCATCCGCGTCAATGCCGAGCACGGCCGCCGGCCCGCCGCCGCCGGCGTCGTCGTCGGACAAGCCGTCACCGTCGCTGCTGCCCTCCTCGTCGTCCTCCGGGTCCAGGGCCAGGCGGTCGGCCGACTTGTGGAAGGCCCCGACCTCGTCCACCAGGTCGGCGGGCAGGGCGCCCCGGGTAGGGCGGCGGTGAGTGGAGGGGGGAGCAGCGGCGGCCCGGCGGCGCCCAACCGCGGCGGCCGCTGGCTTTGGCATCACAGAGAGTGTGGGTGCGTGCGTGCGCGTGTGCCGATTGCCTTGTTCGAAGAAGTGGTGTAGCTCAAGTGTTGATGAGGAGGTGGGAGTGCGTGCGCGGCGTGTTGTGTGCCGGGGGTGGGGGGGGGTCACGCGGGTGGCTAGCGGAAACGCTTTTGGACGTTTGCATGAACTTGCTTCCCACACTCATCTCTTCATTCTCTCATCTCTTACGCACGCACGGCCATCGTGCCCTGCACGCACAGAGAGAGAGGCGAGGGCACGCACATCTCATCATGTCCCACCCACCCCCCGCCCACGACTTTGACGGCCTGCTGAGCGACGATGAGGAGGAGGAGGTGGCCGCGCCCGCGCCCGCCGCACCGGCCGACGCGGCCTTTGCTGCCTGCCTCCAATCCCAGCTCGCGCCGGCCGGGACAGCAGCCGCGCCGCACCCGCCGCCGCTGGGCATGTTGCCCCAGCAGGCGGCCTGGCTGCAGGTGCGGAAAGAGAAGAGAGCGCAAACAAGGGAGGGCGCTCTCTGTGTGTGCATGCGTCTCTCTCGATCTCTCCTCATCCAACCTCGACCCCCCCCCCCCTACCTTCAGGCCAATGCCCAAGC
>Ga0315283_10000672_pt1 | contig 25648 bp, 24 predicted proteins | sample YL17G09_0_MG_FD_204541 | JGI IMG/M metagenome (GOLD analysis project Ga0315283, IMG submission 204541) | Sediment microbial communities from Yellowstone Lake, YNP, Wyoming, USA - YL17G09_0 | ecosystem: Environmental > Aquatic > Freshwater > Lake > Sediment | place: USA: Wyoming | collected...
CGTCAGATTGAACCTGCCGACACTGCTTTCTTCGGGTACTCGACAGAGAGACTCTAAAGAGTTCAACCGATTCAGGTTAGTGCTGTTAAGCCCTCAAGCACCCATCGTAAGTAAGATTGCCACCAGTATGTTTTGTGCTCTGAAAACAGACGAAAAAGTACACCTCCATGTCATTTCTGCAAAAGATTTTCCGACACACAAGGGGTAAAAGTGGTCAGGATTGCTCCGGCGATTGGTCTGGCAGCGGCATTTAGAGAAACCCTAATGCGTGTAACAAGGGAAAGAGCGGTGGTTCAACATCAGGACAGTATGAAAGATGTTATTTATAATTATATAACCGGCAGTGAGTTTACAATGCGGGTCAGAAGAATAGCTGAAAGTTATATTCAAATGCAAAGAGACCTCGAATCAGAAAAAAGAGCTATGAACACAGTATGGAAGAAGAGGGAAAAACAGATTTCAGTAGTGCTCGACAACCTAAGCGGAATGCGGGGAGAGATTGAAGGGATTGTCGGAGGGCAAAAGGCATTGCCGGGGTTAGAGACGTTTTCCCTTGAAGCTATCGAAACGGAGGGAAACAGCGAAGAAGTTGAATAGCGAATTGATAAGAGTAAAGAATGCCCCTGCGTACGGCTTGCATCCTCGACAACGACCATCCTTCGCTAAAGCTACGGAGAGCAGGCATTCGAGGACACCCGCCAAAGACATGCGGGTGCAGGCAAGGGGGCGGGGTAAATCCTGTGAGATAAAAACATTAAGCAAACCTCACCCCGATAGAATAGCAGACGGCACATTCGTCTGCGGTGGACAAGTCCGCCAGAGGCGGATAAATCTCACGGGGCAAGCAGAGAAGCATAGCCGGTTTGAGCGAGTAAAGAGGCCGGCGAGATGTTATAATAAGCCGGATGGAAGAACGAAAAATTATCGTCGGGTTTGTGTCGCTGGGGTGTCCGAAAAACCTCGTCGACAGCGAAGGAATGCTGGCGGAGATAGCCAAAGCGGGACTGCTGATAACGGCTGAGCCGGAGGGGGCTGATGTGGTTGTAATCAATACCTGCGCGTTTATAGCGCCGGCCAAGGCGGAGGCGATTGAGGTCATAAAAGAGGCGGCGGGCTGGAAGGCCGGAGGGACGGTGAAAAAAATCATTGTGGCGGGGTGTCTGCCGGAACGAGAAGGCGCGGCGCTATTCGATGAGACTGAAGGCATCGATGCTGTTGTGGGGCTGGGGCAGCGGGACGCGATAGCAGAGATAATCAAGAAGACTTTTTATTCGGGCGAAAGGGGGACATATTTAGAAAAGCGGCCGGAGGCAATTGTCGATGACAGGAGCAGGCTGCTTATCACGCCGAGTCACTGGGCGTATCTGCGGATAAGCGAGGGGTGCGACCACAGATGCTCGTTCTGCACGATACCTGCGATTCGGGGACGGTTGAGAAGCAAATCGCAGGAAATGCTGATTGCGGAGGCTGCGGAACTGGCGGCTGCGGGCGCGGTGGAATTGAATATAATTGCACAGGACGTTACAGGTTACGGGAGGGACCTGAATATAAAGGACGGCCTGGCGGGTCTTTTGAAGGAGCTTGAGAAAATAGAGGGGGTGAGGTGGATTCGACTGATGTACCTGTACCCGCTGGGGATAACGGAACAATTGCTTGAGACGATTGCGGCGAGCAGAAAAATCGTTCATTATTTCGATATTCCGATACAACATATAAACGATGAAATTCTGAAAGCGATGCGGCGGCCTGACACCAAAGAATATATCTGCCAACTGATAGAAAGACTGCGGGCTGCGCTGCCGGACGTTGTTCTGCGGACGACTGTAATAGTCGGTTTTCCGGGCGAGAGCGAGGGGCAGTTCGGCGAGTTGGTGGAATTTATAAAATGGGCCAGGTTCGATGCGCTGGGGTGTTTCCGGTTTTATCGTGAGAACGGGACGGCGGCGGCAGAGATGGGCGGGCAGGTGCCGGACGAGGTAAAGCAGCGGCGGTACGATGAGATGATGACAACGCAGCAGCAAATAGCGTTTGCCAAGAATAAAAAAAGGGTCGGCAGTACGATTGATTGTCTTGTTGATGCTGTCGGCAGAAAAAAAAACGGCAGAGGGCGATATTACGGGCAGGCGCCGGATATTGACAGCGTGTGTATTATACAAAACTGCCGGTCAGAGGCGGGTGAATTCGTGAATGCGAAGGTAGTGGGAGTAAAAGATTACGACCTGGTTGTGCGGCAACCCTGAACCAGGCGCGGTTTAGGGTAAATTTAAGGTTGAATTAGTGCGGCGATGAAAGTAAACTTTCGGCTATGACGAGGCTGATTCCGAACATCCTGACACTTGGGCGGTTTGCTCTGACGGTTGTTTTTCTTGTGATAATTCTGGATTTGCCGTATATCGGGAACAAGCACGCATTTCTGGATATTGCGTTTGTGCTTTTTATTATTGCCGCCGTGACGGATATGATAGACGGGGCGCTTGCGAGGAGATTTAACGTAGCCAGCAAGTTCGGACGGATGATGGACCCGCTGGTTGACAAGATTCTTGTGTGCGGGGCGTTCGTGAGCTTTGCGATAATCGGCGAGCCGAGGCTTTTTAATCTGCCTGAAAGTGTGCAGTGGGTAATCCGCTGGTCGGTGGCGGGCGTTACAATACTGCGGGAGGTTTACGTTACCGTGCTGCGCCATATCGCCGAGGCCAGGGGCATTGATTTTGCCGCTACGACTTCGGGCAAGATAAAGATGTTTTTGCAGTCGTTTGCCATCGGGGTGGTGATAATAAAGGCTGCTTATGTGCCGGATGCTGAATGGGGACACTGGTTCACGGTAATAACCTTTGCGGTAATGCTGATAGTTACGGTCATTTCAGGGATAAGGGCGACGCAGAGGCCTTCGTGGAAAAGAGCGATAAGCTGAGCACGGCAGGCTAAAGGGCGCCTGTTTCGGCAAAGGCACTGTCCCAATCCTTCCAGACAGGCTCCAGTCCGTGCGATTTGAGCATAGCGACGACTTCGGCGGGAGGGCGTGTATCGTTAACCTCAAACTGTTCTACGGAATTTCCGTGATGCGAGTATCCGCCGGGGCTGGTTTTGCTGCCTGCACTGATTTTGGTTATACCGAGGCTTACCAGATGGTCGCGTAACTTGGCCCGTTCGCGGGTCGACAGGACCAGACCTGCATCGGCAAAACATAATCGCAGGGCGGTGAGCATCTGGACGAGATTTTTGTCAGTCAAGAGATGTTTGAATTGTGAGCGGTCGACACCGTGAGCCGGTCGCAGCCGGGGGAAAGAAAACGATACGTGCGAGCGCCAATAATGCTTGATTAGGTAATGAGCGTGTTCGGCGAGGGCGAGGGTTTCGAGGCGCCAGTCCGACAATCCCAGAAGGACGCCGAGACCGATTTCCCTCATACCGGCGGCGGCGATGCTGTCGGGGGCGGTTAATCTGTTATCGTAGTCTGATTTCGGGCCTGCGGGATGATAATACTGGTAGGCAGGTCGGCTGTATGTTTCCTGATAGAGCGTGACGCCTTCGATTCCGGCGTTGAAAAGCTGCGCATATTCATCGGGGGACAACTGGTATATTTCTGCGGCGATGAAGCTGAACTTTTGGCGCAGTTTTGCTGCGAGCGCTGTCAGGTAATCGACGTTTATAAAATCCCTGTCTTCGCTGCTGACAAGCAGGATGTCCCTGAAGCCTTCTGCGGCGATGATGTCGGCTTCGGCCAGCGACTGTTCGATGGTCAGTCTTTTTCGTTCAAATACGCTTGTTCTGTTAAAGCCGCAGTAGATGCAGTCGTTCGCGCAGTAGTTCGACAGGTACAGGGGGGCGTAAAGCCGAATTGTTCTGCCGAACCGCTGAAGGGTAAGCCGGCGGGCTATTTGCGCCATTTCTTCGAGGTAATCTTCGGCGGCGGGCGAGACCAGCGTCATCAGCCTGTCGAGACTGTATGTCCCCGGCGGTGCGGCGAGGGTTTTTTCGACTGCCTCTTTGGTGATTTTGGCGAGTTCGCTGCGCCAGGATTCGCCACTGCCGTCGAGGTTTTTTTCGGTCAGGATTGTTTTTATGGGTGTCATTTTATTTATCTCTGAGAAAGCCTGTTAACGGGCTTGAGGCACTGGCCTTTTTGCTGATTGCTCCTGCACCTGCGTTATAAGCCAAACGGCCGGCTTCTACGGCAAGTTTGAAGGCTATTGCCATTTGGCAGGGGTCATCAGCGGTTGCGACGGCGGTATTAACCAGAACGGCGTCGGCGCCGATTTCCATTGCCTCCGCTGCGTGTGACGGCAGGCCCAGGCCGGCGTCGACAATGACGGGGATGTTGGCCTGCTCAATTATAATCTCCAGTGACGCCCGCGTTTTCAGCCCCTGATTTGAGCCGATGGGGCTGCCGAGCGGCATTACGGTTGCTGTGCCGGCATCTTCGAGTTTCCTGGCAAGTACAGGGTCGGCGTTGATATAGGGCAGAACGACGAAGCCATCTTTTACGAGGATTTCGGCAGCCTTGAGTGTCTCCACGGGGTCGGGCAGGAGATAATACGGGTCGGGCGTAACTTCCAGTTTGACCCAGTTGATACCTGTGGCCGCCCGTGCCAGTTTTGCGAGACGCACTGCCTCCTGAGCATCGCGGGCGCCCGATGTGTTCGGCAGCAGCAGGTATTTAATCCGGTCGATAGCGGCGAGCGTATCGTCATTTTTATTTTCGATGTCCACTCTGCGGAGCGCAACGGTAACTATCTCGGCTCCCGATGCTTCGAGGGCTTTTGCCATAATTTGCGGAGACGCGAATTTTCCTGTGCCGACAAGCAGCCGAGACTTGAACTTTCTGTCTGCAATAATCAATTCATCCATTCGTTAACCTCCGGGGACAAACCGAACAAGCTCGATGCTTTGCCCTTTTTGCAGTTTTGTGCCGGCAAAATCTTTGCGTTCGATGATTTGGCCGTCGAGTTCAGCTACCACGGTAGCCGCATCGACAGCCAGTATTTTCAGCAATTCATCCAGCGTAGCGGGGAATTGCCCTGCCGGGAATTCTTTTTCGACGCCATTTATTTTTAGCGATTCCATTTTTTACTTTTTGCCTTCAATTATCACTTCAATTATTGCATTTGCCTGGTGGCAGGCGGCGATGCCGACACGGGCGGCGGTGAGTATCGGCTGTGTATCTATGCCGGTTGTTTCATCGCCGACCAGAATGAGCCTGTCCGAGATGCGGCGTGTTTGTATTGCGTTGCTGTTGCCATAGCCTGCCAGGCCGCTGACAGCGACAATGACCGTTTTCTCCATCTTACTTAATACGGTCTGGACAATCATCTGTTTTTCTTCAGCCTTGTCGAAACATTCGGCAATCACATCGGCATCGGCAAAAATCCTCGGCACATTGCCGGGGTTTAACCTGGTCTTGTGAGGCTCGACTTTCACATCAGGGTTTATCCGCCGAAGGTTTTCCGTCATAGCATCGACCTTGTTTTGGCCTACCTGGTCGATGAAATACTGCTGCCGATTCAGGTTGCTTTGCTCAATCTTGTCGAAATCAACGATTATCAGCCGACCTATATTGGCTCTTGCCAGCGCGACGGCGACAGTTGAGCCGAGTCCGCCCAGGCCTGCAATGCCCACGGTCGCATTTTTTAATTTTTTGTTTATCGAGGCCATCTTTTAATCTTTATATAATACAGAGTTGCTGCGCAAACAATTATTTTTTGCCCTGCGGGCTTAAAGTGCGAAGTTCCTTTCTTGACATTGGTTGTTGCAGAATCTATCATATCGGCGAAATCATATTTTTATAGAGTGATGTAACTTATGTCTGATAAAAGATTTACGCATCTTCACCTGCACAGCCAGTATTCGCTTCTCGACGGGATGATAAGCTTCGAGGCGCTGTTCAAACGCTGCAAGGGGCTGGGAATGGATGCGGTGGCTGTGACCGACCACGGTAATATGTTCGGGGCGATAGAGTTCTACACGAAGGCACTGGCGGCAGATATAAAACCAATCATCGGTATCGAGGCATACGTTGCTCCAAAAAGCAGATTTGACAAGCAAAAAAGCTCTATCAGCGATGCCGCATACCATTTAACGCTTCTGGCGGAAAATAATGCCGGTTATCAGAACCTGCTGAAACTGGCAAGCGCAGGGTATACGGAGGGGTTTTATTACCGGCCAAGAATAGATAAGGAAATCCTCGCTGAATTCAGGGAGGGCTTAATCGCTATGTCGGGGTGTCCCAAGGGTGAGGCGGCGATGCTGCTGGGGGGCGGCGATGAAAAAGCGGCGGCGGCTGTTCTTGAGGGCTATGCAAAGATATTCGGCGAGAAGAGATTTTTCGTCGAGATTCAAAGGCACGAAGGGGACGACCCGAATGTCCGGCAGGGGCTGATAAGTCTTGCTCAAAAAATGGGACTGCCGATGGCGGCGACAAATGACGTTCATTTTCTGCAGGAGGATGATTACGAGGCGCACAACTGCCTGTGCTGCATCAGCACCGGCAGAAATTTCAACGACCCCGGCAGAATGATTTATCCGAGAGACGTTTTTTTGAAAAGCCCGGAGCAGATGTATGAGGCGTTTCCTGAAGCACCGGAGGCGTGCAGCAATACGGCTGAAATTTCGCAGAGGTGCAATGTGGAGCTTGATTTAAAGACCCGCCGCGCACCGGTTTTTAAGCCTGCTGACGGCTCAAGTCCTGAAGATTTTCTGACAAGGCTCTGCTGGGAGGCCGCAGAGCGGCGATACGGCGAGATTACCGAGCAGATAAAAGCGAGGCTCGAAAGAGAGTTGGAGGTAATAAAATCGAAGGGGTTTGCCAGCTATTTTCTGATTGTGTGGGATTTCTGCAATTATGCACATCAGAATAATATCCCCGTTGGCGCACGCGGCAGCGCCGTGGGGACAGTGGTCGGGTACTGCCTGGGACTGTGCGATGTCGACCCAATCAAATATAACCTGCTCTTCGAGCGGTTTATGGACCCGCAGCGGAAGGAGATGCCTGATGTGGACATAGACATCTGCCAGACAGGGCGGCCGAGGATGATTGATTATGTGCGTCAGAAATATGGTCAAGTGGCACAAATCATAACCTTCGGGACAATGAAGGCGAGGGCGGTCATACGCGACATCTGCCGGGTTCTCGGCGTGCCGCTGAGTGAGGCCGACAGGTTGGCCAAACTTGTCCCCGAGTCTCTCGATATAACTCTCGACAAGGCTTTGCAGACCGAACCGCAGTTGAAGCAGGCATACGAGCAAAGCGAGCAGACCAGGAAAGTAATCGACATCAGCAAAAAACTGGAAGGTCTTGCGCGTCACGCATCGGTCCACGCAGCCGGGGTGGTGATTGCCGATGAGCCTTTGACCAATTTTGTGCCGCTTTATAAGATGCCCGACTCCGACGACATTATCACGCAATACGAGGGGCCGATGGTCGAAAAGGTGGGCCTGCTGAAGATGGATTTTCTGGGGCTGAAGACCCTCAGCGTGCTGGAGCGTGCGAGGCAATTGGTCAGGGACATTCACGGTCGGGACATCGACTTTGAAAAAATAGACCTTGCCGATGCGAAGGTTTTCGAATTATTTGCCGGCGGCAGGACGAAGGGGATTTTCCAGTTCGAATCCGGCGGGATGCAGGATTTGCTGATGAAGATGAAGCCTGACAGGCTGGAAGACCTTATCGCAGCCAACGCCCTGTATCGTCCAGGGCCGATGATACTGATACAGGATTATGTTGACCGCAAGCACGGGGCAAAGTGGGAGCTGCCGCACCCGATAATGAGGGAAATCCTCGATGAGACCTACGGCATTATGGTCTACCAGGAGCAGGTGATGCAGATTTGCTTTGCGCTGGGTGACATACCGCTGCGGGAGGCATACGGCCTGATAAAGGCGATAAGCAAAAAGAACGCCAAGACCATCGCAAAGGAAAGGGAGAGATTCATAAAGGGTTGCACCGACAAGGGGCTGACCGAATCGCAGGCGGAACAGATTTTCGAGCTTATCGAGCGATTTGCAGGCTATGGGTTCAACAAGAGCCACTCGACGCGATATTCATTTATCGCATACCAGACGGCATATATGAAAACGTACTGGCCGGTGGAATATATGGCGGCGCTTCTGACATACGAAATGGGCGACACCGACAAGGTCGTCGATTATATAAACGAGTGCAAGCGGATGGGGGTGGAGGTTTTGCCGCCGGACATAAATGAGAGCTTAGTTGATTTTACGCCGCTTTATAAAGGTCACGGTCAGGAGGACAAAGGTGTTATTCGGTTCGGGCTGGCGGCTGTAAAGGGCGTGGGTGAGAGGGCGGTTGAGCAGATTATCGTTGCCCGGCAAAAGGTGGGCAGGTTTAAGAGCCTGTTTTATTTCTGCGAGAACGTCGATATGCGGGCGGCCAATAAGCAGGTCATTGAGTCGCTTATCAAAGCGGGCGCGTTCGACAAACTGGGCGGCAACCGTGCCCAGATGATTGCCGCTATGGAAAAGGCGATGCAGATAGGGTCGGATTTGCAGGTCGACAAGCAGGCCGGTCAGATGAACTTTTTCGGCGCACAGACGGAAGATTACTCGCAGGACTCAAAGAAGCTGCCCGCTGTGTCGCCCTGGCCGGAACAGCAGATGCTATCTTACGAGAAGGAGGTGCTGGGCTTTTATGTTACCAACAACCCGCTGAGCCACTGTGCCGAGACGATAAACGTTTATTCGACGCTTAATACATCGCAGTTGGCGGGTTTCACGCAGGACAAGCCCGTCGTAATAGGCGGAATGATAACCAAGATACGATACCACATAACGCAAAAAGGGCGAAATGCCGGCTCGAAATTAGCGGTGTTTATTCTCGAAGACCTGCAGGGGACAGGAGAGGTGGTGCTGTTCCCTGAGACGCTGAATAGATTTGCCGCCCTGCTGGTCGAGGACAGGGTGATTTTTGTAAAGGGCAAGCTCGATTACAGGAGGGAAAAGCCGAACATTATCGCCGAGGAGCTGATAACCCTCGAAGATGTGACCGAGAAGCTGGCGACAAAGGTGCGGATAAAATTAGATGCGGCGGATGTTACGAAAGAAAAGGTAATGCAGATAAAAAGCATCTGCCAGCACCATAGGGGCAGAAGCCCGGTCTGCGTGGCGATAAGGACCGATAAGGGCAGGGTGTATGCGACTGCGGACAAGAGCCTGTGCGTAAATCCCGATGTTGAGTTTTGTAAAAAGATGCGGCAGTTGGTCGGCGAAGAAAATTTCCAGTTGGCAAGATAAATTTTTAACCACAGATTAACGCAGATTTACACAGATAGAGAAAAATATTATGTGGCTGCCAAAAGATGAAAGAATATTACTCGCGTTTTGTTGCACAAGGATTAGTAGAGGAGAAGCGCCGTTTGACCTTACACATCAGGAAATCATAAAAGAATTGAAAAGCAAAGGGATAGAGGCTGATAGGCAATTTGTCCACGAAATTCTTTTTAAGTTGCAAAATCGAAATTTGCTCCGTTGGGGTTCTTGTATGAGCGGCAATGGTGTGGGAATCACCCTCTACCAGCAGGGACACGATTTGGGCAAAAAATACAACAGCTCTTGGTTGGTATGGAGCGGCCTATGGTTTGCAGAGTACAAAGACCACTGGTTTTGGCTCATACTCGGCTTTTTGGGTGGCATTATTGGGGCTGTATTAGTAAACTGGCTGTCAAAGATATTCGGGTAATTGGCAATGATTAGCGAAAACGAAAAACAAAACCTTAAGCGAGAACTGGTTGGCTGTCTCAAAACGGAGAAGGAAATCCGCCGGATTGTTATTTTTGGCTCGTTCCTTAATTCTTCAGACCCGCACGACATTGACGTAGCGGTTTTTCAGGACAGTAACGACCAATACCTGACACTGGCGCTGAAATACCGCAAACGAACCCGCGACATTGCACGCGTTATCCCCCTCGACATCATCCCCATCAGAAACGATGCCTCATCCGGCTTTCTGATGGACGAAATCAGGCAGGGAGAAATCATTTATGAAAGACGAAACTAAAAGATGGCTCGATTACGCCGATGAGAATCTCCAATCTGCGAAGATTCTTCTTGAAAGCTACCTTTACAATCCAACCCTGCAAAATGTCCAGCAGGCCGTCGAAAAGATGCTTAAATCGCTCTGTATTGAGTTTGATTTGAAGTTCAGAAAAACCCACAGCATAAACGAACTGGCAAACATCCTCACCAGGAACAATCTTGAAGTCGGCCTTGGTTCGGATGAATGCGACCTGCTCGACTCGATTTACCTGCCTTCAAAATATCCGCTTGCCGGTGTATTACCCTATTTTGAGCCAGATGCAAAAATATGCAAAAAGTGCATAACTATCGCAGAAAACCTGAGACGAACCATTGATAAGATTCTGTCGAAATGAGACCTATACCAGCCTCTGCTAAAAGTTGAAAAGATTGATAATGGCGTGACAATTGCGCGGGCCAGAAAAATGGCGGAGACAGGATAGGGATTAGGAATCGAACAGAGACGATATGAAAAATAAATTTTCAGGCAAATTTATCGTTCTTGATGGGCCGGATGGGTGCGGGAAGAGTACGCAATGTAAACTATTAGCCGGTTGGCTGCGAAAACAGGGCGTTGCGGTGGTGAGTCTGCGCGACCCCGGCGGGACCGTCATCGGCGAAAAGATTCGGCAAATCCTGCTAAACCCCGAACATATCAAAATGGACACCCGAACGGAACTATTGCTGTATATGGCGGCGAGGGCGCAACTATGGAAAGAAAAGATACAGCCTGCTCTGAAGGCAAATAAGTGTGTCGTTTTAGACCGATGGCTGTCAAGCACTTGTGCGTATCAGGGTTATGCGGGCGGATTCGGGATTGAGAAGGTCGTAAAAATCGCAACGGATTGCTTAGAAAGGGTCTGGCCGGATTTGACAATTATACTCGATGTCGATTTGGAAACTGCTTCGCAGAGATTAAAAAAGGACCTCGACAGGATGGAGCGCAAGGGCGATGGGTATCACAAGAAAGTCCGCGAGGGATTTTTGAAACTTGCACGCCGCCGGAAAAATTTTGTTGTGGTCGATGCCTGCGGCGATATTGAAGAAGTTCATAAAAAAGTATTAGAAATATTGGCCAAATGGGTTTGAATCAACAGGCAGCGCCAAATAACCCTTGATTTTTGTGCGCATTATGAGAACATAAAATGGGGGATAAAATAGAGATTGCTTCGCTGCGCTCGCAATGACATAATTATAGCCGGTTTTATCAAAGAAGCCTGAATACTATGCCATTAAAGAATATATTTTGTCAGGACAGGGTGATTTCAATTTTGCAGCGGGCATTTGCGTCCGGCAAGGTGCCGCACGCATATATTTTTGCGGGGCAGGATGGTGTCGGCAAATTCACCACCGCCCGTGAGTTTGGCAAACTATTGCTTTGCAAAAAGCCTGTTGTCGAGAATGGTTTTGCCGATAGTTGCGGTGTGTGTGAGTCCTGCGGGGCGATTGAAAGCGGCGCTCATCCGGATTTTAATCACGTGCGAAAAGAGCTGCTTGAATTTACCAGAGAAGGCAAAAGCAGGGCTGCACCGGTTGAAATGCCGGTAGATGTAATTCGGGAATTTCTGATTGAGAAGGTATCGACCAGGCCGACGCTGTCGGCGAGAAAGGTTTTTGTCGTCAGCGAGGCCGAGAAGCTGAATATCGAATCGCAGAATTGCCTGCTCAAGACGCTGGAGGAGCCGCCGGCGTATTGCTGCATTATTTTGCTCTGCACGCGGCTGGAAGACCTTCTGCCGACCACAAAATCGAGGTGTCAGATAGTTCGCTTTTCGACAATTACCGAAGAAAAAATAATCGGCAAACTGAAGGAAGGCGGCGTTGAGGAAGGCCGGGCCGGTTTCTTTGCCCGGCTGGCGGATGGCAGTATGGGGCAGGCCTGCCGATGGGCGGAACTCGAAACAGCCGGTGCAAATCTTTATGAAACCAAGACAGAGGTAATAAATTTGCTGGCGGGGTTCAAATACGCCGATGCTGTCAATTTGGCGGGCCAATTTGTGGAAAAGGCGGGTAAAATCGCAGGCGTCTGGGCGAAAAATGAACCAAATACCAGCAAATCGGACATAAGCCGGCAGGGGCAGAAAACCATCGTCAGGATAATCATATCGGCCTTAAACGATGCGATGAAACTGACGCTGGGGGAAGGGGGAAAAATCGTCAATTCCGACCAGCAGGAGCAGATAAAGAGGCTGGCGGAGCGGTTTGACTGCGAACACTGCGCTGAGGGAATCGGCGAGGCCTTCGAGAGTATGCACTGGATAGACTCGGCGGTTAATGAAAGGCTTATTTTCGAACAGCTATTGTTAAACTTAGTAGTTTCTGATAGAATAAAAATAGGATAATACTCAACTTGACTGATTTTTTGCGCTGTCATGCTGAGCGAAGCGAAGCATCTGGGTTACAATTAGTAAAAACGAGATTCTTCACTTCGCTGCGCTACGTTCAGAATGACAATAATGAGTTCCATAATTTTCTATATTGGCAATGCTTACGGAAATCCCAGTCAAGTTAAGGACAATACCAGTTTAAACTGCTTGAATACAGGAAGTTAAATGACAGAAATCTCAGCGATAAGGCCTAAACAGGCAAAAAATAAAAGATATATCCTGGTTCGGTACGGCAAGATGGATTCGCTCGGGTGGTTCGAGCACAACGAGGCCGAGGTGCCTAAAAGCGCCAGCCGGGTTGTGGTCAAGACCGAAAAGGGGCTCGAATTGGGTTATATTGTCGGGCAGGTGGGCTGCTACAGGGAGGGGCAGTTCAGATTAAGCAAAGAGCAGGTGAAAAAATACTTCGATGATAGCCAGATTGAGTTTATTGAGGCCCCGGCGGGCAGGATAGTCCGGTTCGCAACGCAGGAGGACGTTTCCGAGGAAAAGCACCTCCAGAAGATTGCCGATGAGGAAATGGAATCGTGCAGACGGTTCGCCAAAGAGATCAATCTGGATATGAAAATCGTCGACGCGGAGCATATCTTCGGCGGGGAAAGAATTATATTTTACTTTATGGCCGAGACAAGGGTCGATTTCAGGGACTTGGTCAAGAAGCTTGCCCACGAATATCAGACCAGAATCGAGATGCGTCAAATCGGCTCGCGCGATGAGGCCAAGCTGCTGGGTGACGTTGAAAGCTGCGGGCAGGAGTGCTGCTGCAAAAGATTCCTGAAGATATTAAATCCTGTCAATATGCGGATGGCCAAGGTGCAGAAGGCCACGCTGGACCCGTCGAAAATATCCGGCTACTGCGGCAGATTGAAGTGCTGCCTGCGATACGAGGACAAGACCTACACCGAGCTGAAGCAACTGCTGCCTCCAAGGGAAACTCTGGTTAAGACGCAGCATGGCCAGGGAAAAGTTGTCGATACACAGATATTGACCCAGCTTGTGGTGGTCGAACACGGGGACGGGGAAAGACTTACTTTTCCTCTGAGTGAAATCGAGATAATTTCCATGCCGGCGAGGAAAAATCAGGATGTCCCCGAAAACGGCGGGCCGCAAAACGGCCAGGAAAAGGAAGAAAATGCCCCGTAAGATTGTCGTAACATCGGCGCTGCCCTACGCGAACGGCCCGATACACATCGGGCATCTGGTCGAATATCTCCAGACTGATATATGGGTGCGGTTTCAGAAACTGTGCGGCAACGAGTGCTTTTATTTCTGTGCTGATGATACCCACGGCACAGCGATTATGATAAGCGCGCGGGCGGAGGGGATTTCGCCGGAAAAACTGATTGAGCGGGTGCACGGGGAACACAAGACGGACTTCGATAATTTCCTGGTTGAATTCGACAATTATTACTCGACCCATTCGCCGGAGAACAGGCAGTTCAGCGAGCTGATTTTCAGCCGCCTTAACAAGGCCGGCTCAATAGTCAAACGCAATGTCGAGCAGGCTTATTGCGAAAATTGCAGGATGTCACTGCCCGACCGCTATATTCGCGGCACCTGCCCGCGGTGCAAAGCGGTCGACCAATACGGCGATTCCTGCGAGGTCTGCGGCGGGACATATCAGCCTACGGATTTGATTGAGCCTTACTGCTCAAACTGCCGGAACAGGCCGACCGTGCGAAGGACGGAGCATTATTTCTTCAAGCTCGCTGATTTTGAAAAGGACTTAAAAAATCTTATCGCCAAGGGATATATCCAGAAGACGGTGGCAAACAAGCTCGATGAATGGTTCACGGCGGGTCTGAAGGACTGGGACATATCCCGCGACGGGCCTTATTTCGGGTTCAAGATACCGGGGGAGGAAGACAAGTATTTCTACGTGTGGCTCGATGCGCCTGTCGGGTATATGGCATCGGCCAAGAATTTCTGCGACAAGAACGGCATCGATTTCGACAAAATCTGGAACGGCAGCGAATACGAACTTTACCATTTTATCGGCAAAGACATTATGTATTTTCACGCCCTGTTCTGGCCTGCTATGCTCATCGGCGCAGGGTTCAAGACCGCCAACAGGCTTTTCGTTCACGGCTTCCTGACCGTCAACGGCGAAAAGATGAGCAAGTCACGAGGGACATTCATAAGGGCGAGCACCTATTTTAAGCACCTCAATCCCGAATACCTGCGATATTACTATGCGAGCAAGCTGAGCGGCGGCATCGAAGACATAGACCTGAGCATCGAAGATTTTATAAATAAGACCAATTCCGATTTGGTGGGCAAATTTGCGAACCTTGTCTCACGGTCGGTGCCGATGCTGACAAAACAGTTGGACTGCCGACTCGGCAAATTGAGCGGAGCACATAAAGAGATAGTCAAAAAAATAAGTCTCGCAAAAGACAGTATCGTAGAAAATTACGAAAATCTGAATTATGCCGCTGCGGTCCGGACAATAGCCGCCCTGGCGGACGAAGTGAATCGTTTTGTCGAACAGGCCAGGCCCTGGGAGACGATTAAAACCAATGCGGAGCTTACGCGGGAAAACCTGACAATAGTCATAAATGCCGTTCGGATACTGACGATTTATTTGAAACCCGTTCTGCCGAGATATGCTGCGAAGGTGGAAAAGTGCTTAAATGCAGGCAATCTTAGTTTTGCCGATGTCGACACTGTAATTGAGAACCATAAAATAAATGAGTTCGAAAGATTGTTTGAAAGAATTGACGAAAAACAGGTGAGAGCGATGATAGAAGCAAGCAAAGAAAATCAAAGCCCAAAACCGGCGATTGCCGCTGAGCCTCTAAAGCCGGAATGCACGATAGAAGATTTTGCCAAACTCGATTTGCGAATTGCGCAGGTAATTAAAGCCGAGCCCGTTGAAGGCGCCGACAAACTCCTGAGCCTGCAATTGGATGTGGGCGGCATCCAGAAAACGGTCCTGGCGGGTATAGCGCAGGCATATAAACCCGACGAGCTAACCGGCAAAATCGTGGTATATCTGGCCAATCTGAAGCCCAGAAAAATGAAGTTCGGCTTGTCGGAGGGTATGATTTTAGCGTCAGGGGCCGGCGGAAAAGAAATTTTTGTGCTCTCAGTCGATGCCGGCGCAAAACCGGGGCAAAAAGTATCGTAGTGCGTCGCGCGGGGTGCGTTGTGCGTAAAGTATACTCGTTATCGCATTTTGTAATTTGAGTTGTCTCCGCAGGAAAACCATATAGCGAACTGAGCGGCCAGACCGATGAGGACAGCGGCGAAGCCGAACCAGTAGGGGGTGTATCTTGTAAAATGGTCGCTCAGGTAGCCGCCGAACAGAGAGCCGATTATCATACCCAAAGATAATGTAATCTCGTGGATGGCCATTTGGCCTGAACGCCTGCTGGAGCCTGAGATTGCGTAGTAAAGGTGCGAGCTATATACGAAGGCCTGTGAACCGCCGACCATAGCAGTTGCCATCGCAAGCTGGGGGAAGCCGGTGCAGTTGAGTATAACCAGCATACTCAAAAGCAGCAGCAACTGCTGGCCGAAAAAGAGCCATCGGAGGTAATGCCAGGCGTGCGACCTTGTAGCGGCGAGAAAGACCACGAAGCTTGCCAGATTCATAATTACGATTACGATGCCGTAATCCGCTTCTGAAAAGCTGAGGTTGAATTTGAACAGCATCGCCAACTGGGTTCTGGCCAGCGCCATACAAATAAAAGCTGTCAGCAGGGCGATTCTGGAAGCCCACAAAAAGCGGCGGTGCAGGAGAGGGTGGAGAATTTTTTTGTCGCTGTTGTTCTCGATGCCAGTTGCAGCGGCAACCGGGGGGCGGGCGAAAAATATCGACAGGAAGCTCAAAAACATTATTACGGCGGCGGCTGCAAGGGCAATGACAGAGCCTGCCTCGACTAATTGTCCGCCGATATAGGGGCTGATTATTCCGCCGAGCGACCAGGAGATGTTGAAGATACCGAGCCGGCGGTTGAGTTGCGGGCCTTCGTGGCCTTTGGAGAGCCAGCCGACCAACTGGGGCCAGAACAGGACGGTCATAACGCCTGCACCGGCGGCTCCGGCAATGAGGACGGGGACGGCGGTGTTTCGGCCTATGCCTTTTTCGGCGAGGAATACTATCAGGCAACTGGCTGCCGTGGCGACGGCTATCGCAGCGGCGGCGAGCAGCGAGCTTTTTTTCAAATCGAAGCGGTCGAGCAGGTGTTTGCTTAAAACAAGCGCGGTTACATAGCCGGCGAAGAGCAGTCCTGTGCAGAGGCCGACCTGGAAGTCGGAGCCGCCGAGCCTTTTGATAATGAAAGGCATAACGACCAGCCATATTGCGCCTGCGAAGGCCTGGAAGAAGGCCGATGCGTAGAGGGCGGCCACATCGGACTGCTCAATCCAAAATTCCTTCAGAAAATTTTTTCGCATAGGCAAAAATCCGGCTAAAACGGTTTCGGATACGAAGGCCGTAAAGTTACCGCCAAACAGGGCGTTTTGCAATACGAGGATGCGAAATAAAAACAATTATACAGAAGCCTTTTAACTTGACGAATTATAAACGCATTCATAAACTCACATTTTTTAAGCGATATTTTTCAGGAGCTGCCGGAAGTGGAAGAAGCTATAGCAAAAGCGGGATCGCTGATTGAGGCGATGGAGTACATACGCCGGTTTCGCGGCAAAATCGTGGTCGTCAAACTCGGCGGCAGCGTTCTGGATGAACCCTGTCTGCAAAAGAAGCTTTTGACGGACGTTGCGTTTATGGCCACGGTGGGGATTGAGCCGATTATCGTTCACGGCGGCGGCAAGGCCATCACCAAGGCGATGAACCAGGCCGGCCTTGAGCCGGTCTGGGTACAGGGACGAAGATATACCGATGAGCGGACGCTGACAATAGCCGAACACGTCCTGGTGCATAAGACCAACACGCCTATCTGCGAGACGCTGAAGCAGCTTGGGTGCGACTCAATGGGGCTTCATTCGCTGAGCAGTTGCGTTCTTAAGGCTGAGACGCTGCGGCTGAACGGCGAGAACGGGCGCAAAATCGACCTCGGACTGGTTGGACAGGTCGTCGAGGTAAACGCACATCTGCTAAAGGCGCTGTGTGCTGCGGGGACAATACCGGTGATTGCGCCGATTGCCGAGGACAGCACCGGCGGCAGACTGAACGTCAACGCCGACAGCGCCGCGGGCAAGGTTGCGGCGGCGGTGCAGGCGGAAAAATTGGTAGTCGTAAGTGACACGCACGGCGTGCTGACCGATATGAACGACCCCAATAGCTGGGTTTCGAGCCTGAATGAAACGCAAATCAAGGAGATGATTGACGCAGGGATAATCACCGATGCGATGTTCCCCAAGGTGGAGGCCTGCATTATTGCGCTGGACGGCGGTGCAAAAAAGGCGCATATAATCGACGGCCGAATCGAACATTCGCTGCTGCTGGAAATCTATACCGACAAAGGGGTCGGAACGCAGATAATCAAAAACGGAAAGCAAAATATAGAAGAAGCAAAGGTATGACGACGCAGGAAACGATAGAACTGTTTAATAAATACGTTATTGCGAATTATTTTCGCCTGCCGAAGGTCATCGTGAGAGGACAGGGCTGCTATATCTACGATGCCGACGGCAAAGAAATTCTCGATATGTTTCCCGGCTGGGCGGTCAGCGGCATAGGGCATTGTCACCCGAAGGTCGTCGAGGCGATTCGCAAACAGGCGGGCGTGCTTCTGCATATCGACAATACGTTTTATTCCGAGCCGCAGGGCAGATTGGCGAAACTGCTAAGCGAGCGGGCGTTTGGCGGCAAATGCTTTTTCTGCAACAGCGGGGCCGAGGCAAACGAGGCTGCGCTGAAGCTGGCGCGCATAGCCACCGCAAAAGAAAAATATAAATTCATCACCGCACTGGGCAGTTTTCACGGCAGGACGTTCGCCACGGTTACGGCGACGGCCCAGCCGAAATATCACGAGGGTTTTCTGCCGCTGCTGCCGGGTTTTGTTTATGTGCCGTTCAACGATATTGCCGCTCTCGAAAAGGCCTTTACCGATGAGGTCGCAGCGGTTATGGTCGAGCCGATACAGGGCGAGGGCGGCATAAATGTCGCAACGAAAGAATATCTGCAGGCGATTCGGCGGCTGTGCGATGAAAATGCCGCTGTGATGATTCTCGATGAGGTGCAAACAGGCATCGGCAGAACAGGCAAGTGGTTCGCATATCAATATTATGATATTGTGCCGGACATAATCACGATGGCAAAGGCGCTCGGCGGCGGAATGTCGATAGGAGCGATGATGGCCGGCAACGAAATCGCCGCTTCACTTGTGCCGGGTAAGCACGCATCGACCTTCGGCGGCAATGCAATCGCCTGTGCGGCGGCCATAGCCGTCATCGAAGCAATAGAGGAAGATGGCCTGCTGGAAAGTACTGCGCTTCTGGGTGAATACACCAAAGACAGGCTCAACAAGCTGAAAGAGAGACATTCCATAATCGACCATATTCGCGGCATCGGCCTTATGATTGGGATTCAACTGACAGGGCCGGGCAAAGAGATAGTCGACAAATGCCTGCAAAACGGGCTGCGGATAAACTGCACAAACGACACCGTTCTGCGGTTTATGCCGCCGATGATTGCCACGCAGGAGCATATTAACAAGGCGGTGAGCATACTCGAATCCGTTCTGACGGAACTGGGAAAATGAAAGACTTCATATCCATAAAGGATTTTTCGGCGGAGCAATTAGCAGAGCTGCTCAAATTAAGCAGCAGACTTAAAAAACTATATAAATCCGGCAAGCGGGATTTGTGCCTGTCCGGCAAAACGCTGGTGATGTTTTTTGAAAAGCCCAGTCTGCGGACCAGAATCAGCCTCGAAGTCGCTATGGCCGACCTGGGGGGCAATGCGATTTACCTGAAGCCCGATGAAATCGGCGGCATCAGGGAGACCGAGCCTATAAAGGACATTGCCCGCATCCTGAGTCGGTACGCCGACGGTATAGCGGCGAGGACATTCGAGCATAAGACGGTCATCGAGCTGGCTGAATTTGCAACTGTGCCGGTGATAAATGCCCTTACCGACTGGTCGCACCCCTGCCAGGCAATGGCTGATGCACTGACGATTCAGGAACACCTCAGCAAACTGAAGGGGACAAAAATCGCCTTTATCGGCGATGGCAATAACGTCTCTCGTTCTCTCGCTTTTGTCTGCGCAAAACTCGGTATGAAGCTGACTATTGCCTCGCCGGTGCGCTACGAGCTCGATACCGACTCAATCCGCCAGGTAAATAAAATATCATCGGGCGCTGTTACACAGACAAACAACCCTGCCAAGGCTGTCGCCGGTGCTGACATTATTTATACCGACACCTGGGTCAGTATGGGGCAGGAGAACGACAAGCAAAAACGCAGGGCTGATTTTGCAGGTTTCCAGGTAGATGGCAAACTACTCAAATCCGCACCGAAAGGCGCAAAGATTATGCACTGCCTGCCGGCTTATCGCGGCTGTGAGATTACCGACGAAGCTGTCGAGTCGCCCAATTCGATTATATTCGACCAGGCCGAGAACCGCCTGCATTTCCAGCGGGCCCTGCTGAAAAAACTTCTGAGTTGAACTATGACAAATCACAAAGTCATTATCGGCGATTCGCGACAAATGACCGAACTGGCCGATAAGTCTGTTCAGCTTATTATTACCTCACCGCCTTACTGGCAGTTAAAAGATTACGGCAACGGCAGCCAGATAGGTTTTGACGATACTTACGAAGACTACATAAATAATCTTAACCTTGTGTGGAATGAATGTTACAGGGCATTGGAAGACGGCTGTCGGTTATGTATAAATATCGGCGACCAGTTTGCCCGCTCCGTTTATTACGGCAGATATAAAGTCATCCCCATAAGGACCGAAATAATAAAATTCTGCGAAACTATCGGCTTTGATTATATGGGGGCGATTATCTGGCAGAAGGTTACGACCTGCAACACTACCGGCGGAGCAACAATAATGGGGTCATTCCCTTATCCGAGAAATGGAATCATCAAAATTGATTATGAATTTATTCTAATCTTCAAAAAACCCGGCATCGGCAAGGACGTACCGAGGACTGTCAAGGAAAAGTCAAAACTTACTGTCGAGGAATGGAATCGGTTTTTCACGGGCCATTGGAATATACCGGGCGAAAAACAAAATGGGCATCTTGCTATGTTTCCGGAAGAAATTCCAAGACGGCTTATAAAAATGTTCAGCTTTGTGAATGATACTGTTCTTGACCCATTCTTAGGCAGCGGCACAACATCGCTGGCCGCAAAAAATCTTGAAAGAAATTCGATAGGGTACGAAATAAACGCCGATTTTGTGCCTGTTATCAAAGATAAACTCGGTTTAAAAGACAAGGGATTCTTCGATAAGCTTAATATTGAACTCGCACAGAACAGAGAAGACGAGATTGACTGGAAAGAGGAAATAAAAAAACTACCCTATATTTTTAAAGACCATGTAAAATTTGACAGAAAAATTGACCCTCGAAAACTCCAGTTCGGCTCGAAAATTGCCCTCAAATGTTGACAGTCAGTCAACTTCGATTTGGTGATATGAAAGAAGAAAATTTTAAGTTTGAATTTAACCGGCATCAGATTAACAAAATACCTAGATCAAAAGCCGAGGATGAACTTAAAAGGGTCGCTGAAATATTTAACTATAGGTACTTTACGCGGCATGAGTTTGACAAGGTAGCCAAGGTTTGCAAAGGGACAACAATACTTAATATTTTCGGAACGTGGTCGCAAGCATTGGAGACAATTGGAAAACCCATAGAGAAGCGAAAAGCTGATAGAAGCATTATTCCAAATAACTCTCTCTTTGAAGAGATGGAAAGGATTTGGAGATTAATAGGGCATAGACCATCAAAAAATGAGTGGGAGAGTTCAAAGCCGAAGTATTCCTACACAACTTACAAAACTAGATTCAAAGGATGGACTAATGCATGCCTAAAGTTCATTGAGCACAAGATGGGGCAAAGCATATTAGCAAATGCTATCAAGGACAGCGTAAAGCCGCAAATTGGAAAACAAAATAACGATGAGCTAAAATATGTTTCGGAAGATTTGCGAACTGTTCCGCTAAAAATTAGGATTAAAGTTCTTGAAAGGGACAGATTTTGCTGCGTTTTCTGCGGCAGAAGTCCAGCGACGGATATAGGTGTGAAATTGCATATCGACCACAAAACACCTTTTTCTAAAGGTGGCAGAAGTACAATCGATAATCTCCAAACACTGTGCCAAGATTGTAACCTTGGAAAAAGCGATGAGGTTATATGCTCTCCAAAGTTATAAACCTGCCTTTTTGTCAAATGTGATTTGTTGGAGTTCATATAAGTGGCAGATAATCCAAAACAGATTCTTGTAGCCAGTACGAATCCGGGGAAGTTGGCGGAGTTGCGAGAGATGCTTGGAGGGGAAATTGACTGGGTGGGGTTGTCCGATTTCCCGAATGCCCCAGAGATTGAAGAGGATGGCGAAACCTTTGCTGAGAATGCCAGAAAGAAGGCGACTGGGTACGCAAAACAAACCGGCCTGTGGACGCTCGCAGATGATTCGGGACTAGTGATTGATGCTCTCGGTGGACAACCCGGCGTAAAATCCGCAAGATTCTCCGGCGAAAAGAGCGAAAACCGAAAGCTACTTGACCATAAAAATATGGCCAAAGTGCTGAAGCTGCTTGCAAATATCCCGCGAGAAAAAAGAACAGCGAAATTTGTCTGCTGCGTATGCTTAGCAAGTCCTGAAAAAATTTTAATTGAAACAAGCGGTGAACTGGCCGGCCTTATTGCCGAGAAAGAAATCGGCGAAAACGGCTTCGGCTATGACCCGATATTTTTTGTGCCGAGACTGGATAAAACCGTTGCGCAACTGACCGCAGACGAAAAAAACGCTATCTCTCATCGCGGCAATGCCATCAGAAAATTAAAACCGCTTCTCGATGAGCTTCTTAAAACCATCTGAAACCTCTGCAAGTCGTTTTCTCTTGACTTTCGGGGCGGCTGCCTGTATTTGTCCTATCCTGAACTTTATTTCTTAAATCGCCGATTATAGATGAACCCCGACAAAAATCAGGGCCAAATTTAATAACGACCGAATTATGGCAAGAACGAATTCGCATAAATCGCTTGTAATAGTCGAATCGCCCGCAAAGGCCAAGACAATCAACAAATACCTCGGCCCTGATTTTGAGGTCAAGGCTTCGATGGGTCACGTTCGCGACCTGCCTTCGAAGGGGCTGAATGTTGACATAGAAAACGATTTTAAGCCGACCTACGAGGTAATGCCGGGCAAAAGACGCATCGTAACTGCACTGAAGGCGGCTGCAAAGGGCTGCGATAAACTCTATTTAGCCACCGACCTTGACCGCGAAGGCGAAGCAATCGCCTGGCATCTGGCACAACTGCTCGGCATACCGGAGGAAAAAACCTACCGGGTCATATTCAATGCGATAACCCAGACAGCGATAAAGGAGGCCTTTGCCCAGCCGGGCAGACTCGATATTGACAAGGTGATGGCGCAGCAGGCCCGACGAATCCTCGACAGAATCGTCGGCTATCAAATAAGCCCGCTGCTGTGGCGAAAGGTTGCCGGCGGACTATCGGCAGGAAGGGTGCAGTCGGTAGCAGTCAAGATTATTGTCGAAAAGGAGCGGGAAATCCGCAGTTTCAAGACCGTTGAATACTGGCTCATACCCGCAGTTTTTTCTACCGATTTGCAGAACAATTACTCGAAACAATGGCTGGATTTTGTTACGCCTAAAACCGAAAACGACAAACCTCCCACAGTTGAGCAGCAGAACAAATGGTTGGCAGAACATAACGCCTTTAAGGCCGAGCTCTACAAAGTCGGCGATAAAAAATTCGAGGCTTCCAACAAAGAACAGGCAGAGCCGATTTTCAACGCCTTGAAAGACGTAAAATTCAAAGTGGCCGACATACAGACCAAGCTGTCCACATCACGTCCCCTGCCGCCGTTTATTACTTCGACCTTGCAGCAGGCCGCCGCAAACCGCCTCGGCTTCAGCACGAAAAAAACTATGGAAATCGCCCAGCAGTTATACGAAGGTATTGATTTAGGGACGTCAATGGGTTCGCTGGGACTTATTACTTATATGAGAACCGACAGCACCCACACCTCGCCGGAGGCAATCAGCGATGTCCGCAACTACATCAGGCAGAATATCGGCCCGGAATACCTGCCGGAAAACGCCAATTATTACGCTTCGAAGAAAAATGCCCAGCAGGCGCACGAGGCCATTCGGCCAACCGATATTGACCTTACCCCCGCAGACATAAAATCAGAGCTGACCGGGGACCAGTTTAAGCTCTACGATTTGATATGGCGGCGATTCACCGCCTGCCAGATGACGCCGGCAAAATGGGATGTAACAAATCTCAACATAATCGCCGACACCGCCAAAGGGCCCTGCTGGTACAGAACAACGGGACGAATCCTTGTTTTCGATGGCTTTACCAGGGTCTGGCCATCCTCATCCGAAGACCAGCAGTTGCCGCCGATGAAACAGGGACAGGCTCTGTCCGTAATTGACATAAAAGCCGAGCAGCACTTCACCAAGCCGCCGGCAAGATATACCGAGGCGTCATTAGTAAAGGCGCTCGAAAAAGAAGGTATCGGCAGGCCAAGCACGTATGCCTCAATAATCAGCACTATCCAGGAACGAAGATACGTCGAGCAAAGAGAAAAAAAGTTTTTCGCCACCGACCTCGGCGAGGTGGTCACAGACAAACTCAACGAGTATTTCCCGAAGATAATGGACATCGCCTTTACCCGTTATATGGAAGAGCAGCTCGACAAGATAGAAGAGCAGCACCTCAACTGGCTGGTTGTGTTACAGGAGTTTTACGACCCATTCAAAAAAAACCTCGATACGGCAATGAAAAAAATGAAGCACGCAAAGGCAGAGACCACCCCCAGCGAGTATAAATGCCCGAAATGCGGCCAGCCCCTTGTCTACAGATTCGGAAGAAACGGCAGATTCCTGAGCTGCTCAGCCTATCCGGAATGCAAATTTGCCTGTCCCTGTGATAAGGACGGCAAAAGGATTGAACAAAAGGTGAGCGAACACAAATGCCCTGTGTGCGGCAAACCGATGGTCTATAAATATGGCCGATTCGGAACATTCCTGGGCTGCTCGGATTATCCGAACTGCAAAACGATTTTGAAGCTTGACAAGCAGGGTAACGTCCTGCCGCCCAGACCGCCGGCGCAGCCGACAGGAATAAAGTGTTACAAATGCAAAGACGGTCAGCTTGTAATTCGGCAGAGCAAAAAAGGGCCGTTCCTCGGCTGCAACAGATTTCCGAAATGCAGAACTATCGTCAGCTACAAAGAGCTGGACAACCTCAAACAGTTGCAGTCAGCCGGCCAATGGCCGCCGAAAACCCCCGAAGAAGTCGACCAAATCCTCAAAAGAAAAATTACAAAGAAAACAGAAGCCGTAAAATAGCGTATAATAAATTGGTCTGAGGGGAAAAATAGAATGGCCAAAAAAGAAAACCAGATTGAGATAAAGTCGATTGAGACGGTCGAGCCGATAGGCAAACGCGTTCTGATTCGCAAGGACGAGGACAAAAAGCAGACCAAAGGCGGTATTCAACTGCCCGACAACATCGAGATTCCCACCATTACCGGCCGAATCGTGGCGATTTCAGCCGAGGTGCAGAACTCGCCGGATTTGCCGCTGCGGCAGTATGACAAGGTCTTGTTCAATCCCAAGGGGGCGATACCGGTCGATTTCGAGGGTGATAACCGCCTGTTTGTGGTCGAGGTGGAAAACATCGTTGCGGTCTTTCGAAAATCATAATCGCATCCTACCGGTCGCCACGATTAAAAAAAGAAAATCTGATTTTCTCGGTTTTTTTAATAGGGCAGTGCAAGTAGAAACCAAGTGATAATATACACAGACTATCAAGTCGCAAGTTCTCAATATATTTAGCATTGTTAAAAATCAATTTTTGCTCTAAAGCCAGCCACGTAAGCCGTATCAATTCGCTCGTTACTCGGGTTTATAATCTGAAAATCAGGCGCTATGTGAAGCCAGGGATTGACCTCAATATTATAGTAAACCTCAAATCCCTGTAATATCAAATTCAGTTAATCAGAGCCGATTTTATCCACGGGAATAAGCATAAACTTGAAAGTTTATCTTGTTGCCTTGAAATCCACAACCAAGCCTCATTCACAGCGGCTTCCAGGTCATCTAT
>Ga0315283_10000673_pt1 | contig 25638 bp, 21 predicted proteins | sample YL17G09_0_MG_FD_204541 | JGI IMG/M metagenome (GOLD analysis project Ga0315283, IMG submission 204541) | Sediment microbial communities from Yellowstone Lake, YNP, Wyoming, USA - YL17G09_0 | ecosystem: Environmental > Aquatic > Freshwater > Lake > Sediment | place: USA: Wyoming | collected...
CTTGTCTCAGATCCTGTTCCGAGCAGCGGACCCCAAATTTATGGGCCAGTTGTTCCTTGAAATTCGAGATTTCTTCCCGATACCAGGCAAAGCCGGAGTCATTGATGGCGTGGGGCACGGTGACCATGAATAAGTAGTCGGTGGTAAGGTGTTTTTCCCAAATTTCGTAGAGACGGCGGATCTGGTCACAACCGTTAAGCAGGCAGAAGCCATCCAAAAAATCATACTCCCCGGCCAGGGCGGTTTGCAGGAGGCAGCGGGCAAAGGTACAATTGAAGCGGGACAGATAGATATCGGCCAATCCTGTTTCTTTAGTCCCCCGGGCCTCCATCCGGTAGGGAAATAAGCCTGCGGCCTGGATGATCTCCTCCGGGACATAACCGCAAGGAAAACCGACCACTCGCCCGCCATCGGCCTTCCAATCTTTTAAATAAGGGTTCTCCCGGCGGTCGGGTAACGACATTAATTCTTCCAAGGCCTTCATGCTCCCTCCTTTACTCGTTTGACAGTCTTTTTTACAATACCTATAATCCAGAATCCCATTGCCTATTCATCTTTCCCTATGTCCTCCGTTCGAGGATCGCTTCGCTTAAGGACCATCCCGCTATTGGCGGGATTTGAGGGAAAGGGTAACTGCCTTTGGCCTCAAGTTCGTCGAAGGCGAACGCTCCTCAAGCGAAGCGATCCTTAAACTTTTTTTCCTCTTTCGGAGAGGCCCCTTCCAGGGGATAGATCGACCCTTAAGATCTGTCCCATGAATCCGTACAGGTTTTCCCCCTATTCCCGGCTGATCAACGCCTGGGCCATACGTAACAGTTTGATCAGGTTGCCCCGGGCTCGAATTCTTCCGGTTAAAAGCGCCTTGACGGGATGGATCTGGCCGCTGGCCACCTCAGACAGTCGTTCAAAATCCGCGGCCAGATAAGCGGAGGGCCGCTGGACGGCATCGTTTTTGATCTCGAGTCGGCCTTGAAGAAAAAAAATGGTTACGGCCACATCCGCCCCGGTTTCCTTGACTACCAGGCTGCCTTTGATCCGGCGGATTTTTTCATAGAGGCCCGGCTTTTCCAGATTCTGGTCCATCAGGGACTTTAGGGTCCAGCCCAGTCCGTTCAAGTCCTCTCCGATTACGGTCACTTCCTTCATGGCTTGTCCCTCACGAAGCTCGATAAGAGAGAAAATAAAGTTTCTGGAAAAAGGCTACGGGCTATAGGTAAGGGGGCCTTAAGATCTTTTCTTCGCCCATTCGCCCATTCCCCATTGCCTATAGCCCATAGCCTATAGCCCTTCTTTTATTCCCCCAGATATTCGTTCTTGAAGGAACTGATGGAATTGGCCACGGCCCGGACAAATTTGGCATTGCGCATAATCTTGGCCATATCCCCTTTGAGTTTGAAGCTGCCTTTGACCACCCCTTCGATGAAGTCCTTCTCTCCTTTGACGACCGGCTTGAAGTCGCTGTAAGAGCCGACAACAAAAAACCCCGGATCTTTGGAAGCGGGATCTTCAATAATTTTGGCCTCTGTGCATTTACCGGAGGCCGCTTCGAGATAAAGATAAACGGTTTTTTCCAAGCCGCTGCCGGGTTCTACCTGGAAAATAAAGTTTCCATTAAAATCCACTCCCCAGTTCTTCCCGGTTTCGGCAACAGCCGGATCGTTGTTCAAAGCATTTTTCCATTCGTCACACCATTCTTGTGAAGGGTAAAGGGCCATGATCTTTCCTCCTTTAAATTTTTTGTGTCCGATGAAGGACCGCTGCGCTTAAGGACCATCACGCCCGCGGCGGGATTTGAGGGAAGAGGCAACTGCCTTTGACCTCAAGTTCGTCGAGGACGAACGCCCCTCAAGCGAAGCGATCCGTAAACATTTTTTTACAGGGTCTCGAGCTCATACCAGTACCTGGCATTCTCCAGGTGCTTCAGTCCTAATCCCCCCATCCATAGACCAATCATCTTGCTGTCTCTCCAGTGCTTCTCCACGTCGAACTCACGGGAGTACCCATAGGAGCCCATGTAATCCATTGCCGTGCTGCACACCTTTTCGACAGCCTGGCTGGCGAATACCGACAGCCCTCTTGTTTTGTGCACGATCTTGTCATCCCAGGGATTTGATCCATAGATTTCCGGGTTGTCCACTTCTCTGGCATACACATGCATCCACGCTGAGGTGGCCTCGATAAGTATGGCAATTTCGGAAAGCGCGGCAGCTACCATGCTGTGCTCTTTGAGAGGCTTGCCCGCGATGATACGCGTGGTGGTCCATTTCTTGATGATCTCGTAGATGTTTTTCATGACCCCCAGGCACATGGCTGAGGAGGCCATGCTCCCAAAGGTGATTATTTCCTTGAAGTACTTCAGATCATCTCCGGGGCCGTGAGCGCGGTAGCGCTTAGGCACCCGCACGTGATCGAACCAGATATCCGTGTTCATGTCCGCAGCCATTCCGGCCTTCTGATAAGGGCCTCCGACTTCAACGCCTTTGGCTTTCGCCGGAACATAAATGAAGGCAAAATCGTTCGGATCGGTCGACCCTTTATTGGTGGTGCACACCACCCCGTAGAGGTCAGCCACTTCCCCCGAGTTTGTCGGCCAGATCTTGTGCCCGTTGATTACCCACTCCTCGCCTTCCAGCTTGGCCGTGGTCTGTATGGTCTTTCCGCGCATCCTGCCGATATTCTCGATGTCGGCACCGCTGGCGGGCTCCGTCATGGCGTTGCAGCCCACATACAGTTCCTCTCCGCAGAATTTGGGGCCGAACTCCTGAAGAAGCTCCATATTGCGATGGGGCTTCAGGATAATGGGCAGCATAGGCCATATGGAGCACAGACAGGCTACCGTGAATCCAGAATCGATTCTCGCCATCTCTTCCGCCAGGACGCAGAATAACGTGCACGCACCCGGTATATCCGTTCCTCCTACCTCAGCGGGAAAAAAGGCAGAATTCACTCCAAGATCCACTAGGACTTCCTTTAGCAGCGGTTTAACCAGCTTATGATCCCTCCAGTCCTCGTCGATCTTCTGCCGGACAGGGAGGTATCTATCGTTTCCCCAGTCCCTGACCACTTTTCCAATATCCGTCACGAAATCGGATACCCATTCCTTCGGCCGGATAAAATCATCGATATTCGGCATTTTTTTTCTCTCCTTCCCCGTGGGGAGTTGGCCACCAACGCCCTTCATTTCCAGGGCGACCTACGTTAGGTCCGATCTTTAAGAACGGACTCTCTTTCATCCCGACCGGATTATCCTAAAAAATCGGTAAAAAAGCCATCAAGAAAGAAACCTCCTGGGATACCCTGACTCCCCGGGAGCGGGAGGTCCTGAAACTGGTCGCCGAAGGTCACACCAGCAAAAAGGTCGCAGAATTGCTTTTCCTCAGTGCCAAGACCGTGGACCGGCACCGAGCCAACCTGATGAAAAAATTGAACCTGCACAACACGCCGGCCCTGACGGCCCTGGCCATGGAGAAGGGTTTGATCAGCCGCTGAGGGGTTCCTCAACCAACCAGCGGGCCGAAATTGTAGTGCCCCGTTCGGGGACGGTCTTCAGTTGGAAGGTGCCCCCGGACAGCTCGGTCCGGTCCCCCATGTTAGCCAGACCAAATCCCCTCTGAGTTGAATCGCTATTTAAAGCCTCCTTATAGACCTGCCCGAAATTCCGGCAAAACCAGGTAATGGTGTTCAGGATTCCCAGGTCGTCGAGCATGGACGGCCGGAGATCCCGGGACATCCGCCGAACCTCCTCGATCGTATTCTTGATCATGGGGAGGACCTGCCTTAAACTCGGCAGGATTTTCGGGCCTGAGGCCTGTTCGGATTTTTTCATTATTTCTTCCAGGCTGAAATTGATCGCCGAGAGGGCCTGGCCGATTCCGTCATGAAGTTCCATGGCCAGTCGCTGCCTCTCCTTTTCCTGGGCGCAGATCAGTTTGGCCGACAGGTCCCTCAGTTCCTGTTTCGAAGCCATAAGGGCCTGTTCGGCCTTTTTGCGTTCACCGATGTCCACCCCCACCCCGATCAGATAGACGTTACCCTCCAATTCCCCCCGCACCCCAGTGAGTATATAGGGCGTTAACCGACCGGTTTTGGTAACCAGGGTGGCTTGAACCGAAGAACGCCCCCGGGTAAAGGGCTCCCGAATACTTTCCTGAACCCGGGCCTGTTCCTCTTTCCGGAAAAAATCCAAGGCATTCATGTTCGGGATTTCTTCCGGAGGATACCCGGTCATCTTTTCCAGATTATCGTTCCAGCGGATCATGCGGCCGGATTCGTCAAACAAGTAAAAGACCCCGGGCAGGCTGTTGATGACCGAATCCGAAAAGTTCTTTTCCTCCCAGGATTTTCTTTCCGCCCGTTCACGATCCTCCACTTCCCGCTTCAGTCGTTCGTTGGCCCGGACCAGTTCCTCCGTTCGTTCCCGAACCCTTCTCTCCAATTGGCTCCGGTGCCGCTTGAGTTCTTCTTCCGTCTCTTTTTGTTCGGTAATGTCCACCACCGTTCCAATATTGGCCGGCTGTCCCAGATAACGGGCGGTCATCCCCCTCAAGTCGGCCCAGGCGATGGAGCCGTCCTTTTTAAGGGCTCGGAAAGTGTAGCGGAGGGGATAAATGGTCTCTTTTTCCCGACGCAGGCCCCTATTGCGGACAATAGGCCGATCCTGCGGGTGGACCAAATGCCAGAACTTCTGTCCGATCAGGTCCTCCTCCCGGTCATAGCCCAGCATTTCTACCCGTCGCGGGTTGACGTACTGAAACTTCCCGTTCTGGATGACATAAATTCCAGCCAGAGAACATTCGGACAGGGTCCGGTACTTATCCACCATGGAACGGTATTCATCCAGCGCTGATTTGAGTAGCTGATTTTCCTTTTCCAGGGCTTGCCTCCCGACGGCTGTTTCCCGGTCGGTCAGGCACGACGGGTCTGGATTTTTGTTTCACGGTTTCATCCTTTCCTTCGGCAGGGGTTTTTTTACAGGCATTTTCAACGTCCGCATCCGGGAATAGAGGCTGGTCCGTTTCATTCCCAGAATTTCAGCAGCCCCGCCCGGCCCGGCGATGCGGCCGCCGGTCTTTTGCAGAATATGGCCGATATAACGCCGCTGGATTTCATCCAGGGAAGGCGCATCGGCAAAGGGATTTTCCCGACCGGCCGTTAATTCCGCCGGCAGGATAAGTTCCAGTTGATCGGCCACCGACAGCAGCACCGCCCGCTCCATAATATTTTTCAATTCCCGGATGTTCCCGGGCCAGGGGTAATGGCTAAGCATTTTTTCCTGTTCCGGGGAAAGCCGAAGATTGCTGCGCTTGTATTTCACCGCATAACGATTCAGAAAGTGGCCGGCCAGCAAGGGGATATCCTCTGGACGATCCCGGAGCGGCGGCAGGGAAATTGGGATCACATTCAACCGGTAATAGAGGTCCTGACGGAAACGTCCGGCGGCAACTTCGGCACCCAGGTCTCGGTTGGTGGCCGCGATCAAACGGAAATCGGAGTGGATGGTTCGGGTTCCCCCGAGGCGGCTGAAAGTCTTTTCCTGGAGCGTCCGCAGCAGCTTGACCTGGGCCGACCCGGGGAGTTCCCCCACCTCGTCCAGAAAAAGGGTGCCCTGGTGCGCTAGTTCAATCCTGCCAATTTTTTGCCGGTCCGCCCCGGTAAAGGCGCCCCTTTCATGGCCGAACAATTCACTCTCCAGCAGATTCTCCGGGATGGTGGCCGCGTCCACCACCATGAAGGGTCCGGCGGCCCGCAGACTGCGGGCATGGATCCTCTTGGCCAGCAGCTCCTTCCCGGTGCCGGTTTCGCCCAGGACCAGAACGGTCGATTCCGTGGGGGCCACCTGATCGACCTGCCTCAACAAGGCTTCCATGATCCGGGAACGGGCGATGATCTCTTCCCGGCTCCCTTCCTGGTCCAGGGACTTCGCAGAGGCCAGGAGGTTGCGTTCCTCCTGGACTTTAAGAAAATGAAGGCGGCGCTCGATGACCAGATTAGTGTGGCGCACCAGGTCCTTCATCAGGGCCGGATCGAAAAAGTCGAAGGCATCGTCCAGATAGGAATTGTCGTAATAGAGCACACCGTGGGCCCGGCCATCGATGTCAACCGGGATGCAAAGCATGGAACGCACCGGATGAAAATCCTCCGCCGCCCCACCGTCCCTAGTCCTTCCCACCTGGGGAGTGTTGGCGCGCCGGGTCTGGTTGATCAGCTTCAGGGCGGCGTTAAAACTTTCGACCGTCACGTCATTGCGGGTCAGGTTGCAGGCCGCCCGCAGGTCAGGCTGGGAGCCCGACCGCCCCGGGGAAAACCAGAACAGACCGCTGCGCTCGGCACCGAACAGACGACTGGTGGCCGTGAGCACTTTGCCGAGTATTTCATTTGGGTTTTCGCTGGGATAGAGGGACCCGATCATATCCAGGTACCGCTTCAGGAATTCCTCCCCGCCCTCCTGACGGCGGGGGTCCCCTTCTTCCTTTTCCAACAAGGGACGAAGGTCGTCCGGAAAGAACTCCTCCACATAACCCCCCAGCAGCTTCCGGGCCCTGTTGATGAACTTTCGGGCCTGGGGACGTTTGCCGCTGTTCAATTCCATCCGGGCCATTTCTAAGACGGTTTTGGACAGTTGTACCGGATCGCCCGACTGTTGCAGGCATTCGGCGCTTTCCGCCAGATCGCCGGCGATGGCCCAGCGTTCCCCGCCCCGGCCCAGGTTTTCCCGGGCCCGGAGCCGGAGGGCTACCCCGCGCAGATGGACATTGACCCCGGACAACAGGCGTTCCATTACCTGGGAAAACTCGAAGTCGGGAATCGGTTTGAATCCCAGCCGATGGAATTCGTAGAGGATCTCCAGGATCCAGGGGGAGGCGAATTGCCGAACCAGGCCGGCGGGCCTTCCCTCCCGGATGGTTTCCATCAAGATCGCATAGGCTTTTTCCAGCCGTCCCTGGAGAAAATGCCGCAAGGCCATTCCTCCTCCCGCCAAATAGAGTCCCAGGGCATTGCGGTGCTGAAGGGCCTCGTTGCGGGCTTCCTGTAAATGGCTTTCCGCTTCGCGGTCCTTCTTCATCAGTACCAGGACAGTCCCCAGGACCGCACGAAGGGAGCAGGAGAGGGACGGGTCGGCTCGTTCTCGGGTCAGACGCCAGTTGAAGTCCAGGCTCCCGATCGACCGGTGAAACTGTCCCAGGTAGGCGGTGCAATACCCTAAAAAAATGGGCGCCAGGGGGTTGATCTTGATCCGGCCTTTTTCGGTATGCAGCACCTCCTCCGCTTTTTCCAAATGTTCCAGCGCTTCCCGGAAAAGCCCTTTAATGAAATAGAACATCCCCAGGAATTCAGCGGACTGTTCCCGGATATCTTCATCACCCAGTTCCTGGATTTCTTCGAACCCCACTGAGAGGGCCACCAGGGCGTCGTCGCGGCGGTCGGAAAAATAGTAGAGCCTTCCAATATGCAAGTTAAGCAGGGCGTGATGCCGCTGGTCGCCGATCCGTCCCGCCGCTTCCTGGGCTTGGAGCAGATGTTGCTCCAGACCAGATAGACCGCTCCCCAGGGAAAAACAGAGATTGGAAAACTCCAGGATGGCGGGGAGAAACAGCTCCCTTAGCGCCGGACCGTCGTTTTCAGGCCATTCCCGGTTGACAGCCCGCTCCAGGTAGCGGCGGCCGTCCTCAAAACGGTCTTCCTGCAAGGCCTGCCGGGCCAGGGCGACCTCACACTCGGTCGCCTCCTTAACCCGGCCGGCCTTGTCCAGCAGGACCAGCCGGTCGGCCGGATCCAGTTTTTCGATCAGGTTTTCCCGGTAAATCCGGTCAACCAGGCTTTCCAAATGTTCCGGGTGATTGATGGTCCGGAGGCGGGTCAGGGCCTGGGGCGGCAGGTCAGGGCCGAGGGCCAGGAGGTTGTTCTCGCGTTTGTCGATCCAGCCGAGGGATTGGGCTTTATCCAGGAGGTCGAAGAGGGGGCCGGGAAGCAACGGCGCCAGGTGTCCGGCCAGGTCTATGCTCACCGGGCTTTCGAGGGCTTCCAGCACGGCCAGGAATTCCCATTGTTCGTCGGAGAGTTCAGGTAAGTCCATGGTTTCCTCCACCCCTTGCATTTGTAAAATACTTCTTATTTAGCCTTTTGAAACAAGCTTGAGTTCAGGCCGAGGGGTAGCCCCAATCAGCCTTAGGTAGCTTCTGGGTTCAAAGGGCTAGAAGGTTACCTTCTTAAGGTATCAGGAAATGAATTCGTTGTCAAAATCAATGTCTTTATTAAGACAGAATTTGTTTCTATTCAGACTTACCCCTTCTGTCGTATTTCCATAATTTTAGAAACCGTCTGTTTTTATTAGGAAAAAATAAAATTTGTTTTTGGTACAGCCTTTGCTCATTAAGGAGGGAAAAGAAACGATGTTAAACAACCCAACCAAGGAGGAAAGCGCATGGCCATTTTCAAGGACAAAACCGTTATGGAGGATCTTTTCGGGGAGCTCTGGACCAAGATGATTAACGAAACCGATTTTGGCCCGAAGCTAAGAGAGGATAATTTTTCCATCTTTTTTGTGACCGAGGACCCGGAGGTGGTGATGTTCGTGGACGCCAATGGCCCGCTCTTCGGGGAGGCGGCCCAGGCGAAAACCCCGGTGGTGACCATGAAGATGTCCGGAGATACGGTGCACAAGTTCTGGCTCAAGCAGATCAATGTCCCCAAGGCCCTGGCCCTCCGCCAGATCAAGGCCAAGGGGCCGATAGGAAAGGTGCTGCAGTTGCTTCCGTTGCTGAAACCGGGATTTGGGCTTTATCCGGACTACTGCAAAAAATACAACCTGCCTATGGAATTATAAAGGGGGACCAGACATGGACTACTTCGATCTCAATTTGAACCTCTCTGAAGATGACCTGGCCTTGAGAAAGGCGGCCCAGGCCTTTGCCCGGGACGTTATGCGCCCTGTCGCCAGAAAACTCGACCTAATGAGCGCCGAAGAGGTCGTCGCGGAAGGATCGCCGCTTTGGCCCTTCCTGCGCCAGGCCTACGAATTGGGGTACCACAAGGTGCTTCTGCCGGAAGGCTACGGTGGTTTAGGACTCAGCCCTCTCCAAATCAATCTGGTTTACGAGGAATTGGGCTGGGGAAGTTTCGGTTTGTCGGTCCTGCTGGCCGTGGCCTGTTTTCCCTTTTATTGCGCCTGCATGACCAACAATGACGAATTGATCGAGACCTTTGTCCAGCCTTATTGCGACTGCACCGACGGCAGCATCCGGGGCTGCTGGGCCATCACCGAACCGGACCACGGTTCGGATGTGATCGCCGTGGGAGAGGAATGTTTCTCCTCGGGAAAGATGCGGGGGAATACGCAGGCTGTGTTGGACGGCAACGAATGGGTCATCAGCGGCCAGAAGTCGGCCTGGGTTTCGGGCGGGACCATTGCCACCCATGCCATGCTGCATTTGCAGTTAGATCCCTCCCGGGGGTTTGCCGGAAACGGCATTTGTATCCTGCCCCTGGATCGGAAAGGCGTCTCCCGGGGGAAACCCCTGGAAAAAATAGGCCAGCGGGACCTCAATCAGGGCGAAATCTATTTTGACGAAGTCAGAATCCCCAAGGGCTGGATGATTGCCGAGCCCGATTATTATGTACCTCTCTTGGATCTCATTTTGGCCTCGGCCAATCTGTGCATGTCCAACTGGTCGGTGGGCCTGGCTCGGTCCGCCTTTGAGGAGGCCCTGGACTACACCAAACAGCGGGTCCAGGGCGGAAAGGCGCTCATCGAGCACTACTCCATGAAACAGCGTCTTTTCCATCTTTTTTCCCGGGTGGAAACCGGCCGGGCGATCTCCCGGGCGGCCATGAACCTGAACCTGAACATCTCTCCTCCCCATGTGGAGTATTCCCTGGTGGCCAAGACCCAATGCACGGAAATGGCTTTTCAGAACGCCCACGAAGCCATCCAGATCTTCGGGGGCAACGGTCTGACCAGGGAATACCTGGTGGAGAAGCTATTCCGTGATGCCCGAGCGACCCTGATCGAGGACGGGAACAATGAGACCTTGACCAGGCACGGGGGCCACATCCTGAGTGAAACCTATCCCCGTCCGCCCCTGGATTTCTAACATTTTTCACGGGGGTCCTTCAGGGACCCCGGCTTTGGGAGGAGAAGATGACACGTATTGCGATCAACGAATGGCCTCCGGATTCCCCGCCGGATCTGGCCAAGAAGGAGAATGTTCTTTTGGTGGCTAAATTGATGGTCAACGGGGCGCTGACCGCGCCGTTTACCGGCGGGGTCCATGGGGTGGAAGCCGAGATCGGCCACGGCCGTCCGGAGCTGGAAAAGATCGCCCGGGAAATGGAACGGCTGGCCCACCAGGAGGTGCCCAAAAAACTCAAGAAACCTTTTCTCTATGAAGCGGCCATGGTCCGGGAAAGTGACGCCGTGGTTTTTCTGGGCAATTTCCGGGCTCGCCACACCCCCATGGATGCCGGTTGCGGACTCTGCGGCGGCGAACCGGATTGTTCATTTTTCTACGAGCGGGTGTCCCACCTGAACGGGGTGGTCGATCCTACCGACCGGAAACGGACCACGGCTATTAACGGACCGCTGTGCATGCTACGGGCCCATGACCTGGGCTATGCCGTGGGATCGGCCCTGTGGATCGCCTCGACCCATTTCGTCGACGCCAAACCCAGCTACTCGGTCGGCCTGGCCGGGCGGAACCTGGATTTTTGCATGAATTCCGAAGTGGTGGTCGGCATCCTGATCGGCGTGGCCGCCAAGAACCCCTATGCCGACATCCCGCCCGAGTATCACCTGACCAACATGACCCAGATGGTGGACGGCTTGCGCAAGATCGCCGTCATCACCCGTCAGGTCCCCAACCATCCCTACATGGTCTTTGACCCCACCCGCAAAACCGGGGACCAGGACAAAAAAGAGGAGGAATAAATCATGGCCGTATATGAAGGATACGAAGCCGCCAATGAGCATATGCTGGAGGTGGCCAAGGCCTGCGCCGCGGCGGCGGCCAAGGCCCCGACCCTGACGGGACGCCTCAACCTGAGGATGGAAATCCTGACCGGGGAAGACCTGGAGCCGATGATCCAGGTCCTGGAGACTTTGGGCAAGACCTCGGCCTTTCAGCTCCACGACGCCACGGCTTTCCGGGCTTACAAGAACGAAGGCCTCCTGCCGCCGGTGCTGCTGCTGGGCGCCGACCTGACCCAACCACCCCTCTGGAACTGCGGGGGTTGCGGATTCCCCACCTGTGGCGAATACCTGAAGTACCTGAGCAAGAACAAAGGAGTGGGCGTCGGGGCCTATGGGCCAACCTGCCTTTGGAAGGTCATCGATTTAGGTATCGCCGCCGACCACGCCTGCGCCTGCGCGGCCCAGCACCGGGCCGAGGCCCGGATCATGTTCAGTATGGGGGCGGTTTCCATGTTTTTGGGCCGACTGGAAGGCTGCTCGTTTGTGCTGGGATTGCCTGTCGGACCGGTGGGTCAGAACCGCTGGTTCGACCGGATGCCCTGGACCAAGGTGCTCAATTATGAACAACGGATGATGACCCAGGTGGCCGGCGCCCCCAACCTCTTCTTCGCTTTTTCCGGAGGCGGGCGCCCTATTTTGAAAACCAAGCCTCGCTGGTGGGAAGATCCGACTTTCATGAAGATTGAACAGGACGAAGCTTTTATGGAAGCCATGGCCCAGGGACAGGCCGAGGTCTATGAAAAAATCATGGGATACGCCGGCGTGCTCGAAGAGGAGGACTCGGCCGAGTAAGAACCGGACCATCGAGAATTGATAAACCAGGATAGGAGGAGACTATGATCCAGGAAAGACCCTATTGGAATATGGAGATTGAACCGTTGCTCAATACTCCCCAGATGAAAGACATCCAGCTTACGAAACTGAAAAAGATGCTGGGCCGACTGAAGGCCAACGCCCCCTTCTATACCAAAATGATTGCCGGCAGCGGCCTGGATCCGGAAAAGCTCACCGGCTTCGATGAATTCAAGGAAAAGATCTCCCTGTTCAACAAGGAGGCCCTCCGGGCCCTGGTGGTCGAATGCGGGGGAAATTTACTCCAGGCCCTGGACCGGATCATGCCCGTTTCCATCGACGAAATCGATTACCTGGCCACCACCACCGGAACGACCGGGGTTCCCACCCCGTATCCGTTGACCAACTTCGATATTCAGAACCTCTGGGGGGAAGCGATGGCCCGCGGAGGCTGGCGGGCCGGCATCCGTCCGCAGGACCGGCTGCTGTACTGTTTTGCCCTGTCCATGGTCATCGCCGGGGTGCCCACCATGATAGGCCTGCAGAAACTGGGCTGCATGATGCTGCCGGTGGGGGCCGAGGCCAAGAGCGAACGCATTCTCATGATGCAGGGCCTTTTCCAAGGGACCGTCTATGTGGGCACGCCTTCCCTGGCGGAATACCTGATCGAACAGGCCCCTAAAATTTTGAATAAAGAAGTGGGCCAGTTGGGCTTCAAGGCCCTGCTCTGCGGCGGGGAGCCGGGGGCCGGAATCCCGGAGGTCAAAAACAAGCTGGAAAAGGCCTATGGCTGCCGGATCTTCGATGCCGGCGCCGGCTTCGGCTGCTCCTGCGATCACCCGGAGTACCAGGGCATGCATTGGCTGGGGGACGACCTGTGTTACTACGAGCTGATCGACCCGGACAGCAAGCAGCCCATCCCCATGGAAAACGGCGCCCGGGGAGAGGCGGTGTTTACTTCCCTGGTAGGCGACGGCTTTGTTTTGGTTCGTCAGAGCCTGGGAGATATCCATCAGGTGTTCACCGACCCCTGCCCCTGCGGTCGCAGCGGATTCCGTTACAAAGTGATCGGCCGCTCGGATGACATGCTTAAGGTCAAGGGGGTCATGGTTTACCCCAGCCATATCAAGGGTGTGATCAACGAGTTTGTGCCCCGGGTCACCGGTGAATTGCGGATCGTGTTGGACGAGAAGCCGCCGCGGGTGGTGCCGCCCCTGAAGCTCCGGGTGGAACACGCCGCCGGCCTGGCCGGTGCCGAGCTGGAGGCCCTGGAAAAGGAAATGGTCGAGACCATGAGCCGGCGGATCAAAATCAACCCCCAAATTCTGTGGGCCGAACCCGGAAGCCTGGAACGAAGCCATTACAAGGGGCAGACCTTTGAAAAAACCTATGAGGAAAAAAAATAAAAAGGGGAAGATTATGAGAACAATCAAAATGAACCTGTTTTTTCTTCTGATTTTTGTTATCGCCGCAGGCCAGGGAGAAGTCGGGGCACAGGAAAAGAGCCCGGCTGTAGCGGACAAGATGTGGGGGGAGGTCCTTCCCCGGATCCAACTCCAGTTGAACCAGATCGACGAAGAATTCGGCGATATTACCATAGAAGATGGTTTTAACGGTATTTACGGTCGTCAACAGCTCGATCTGAAAACGCGGGAGATGTGTACCATCATCATGCTTGTCTTTTTGGGCAAACCGGAGGAATTGACCCTGCATCTGGCGGCCGGCCTCAAGGTCGGCTGGAAGGTTGATGAAATCCGGGAGTTGATGATCCTCAGTGCCTTTCCGGCCGGTTGGCCGTCCGCCCTGAACGGCCTGCGCTTCCTGGGCGCCTGGGCGGAAAAAAATAAGATCCCCATGCCGGCGCCCCATGCCCTTCGGAAAGACTACCGGACCATGGACTGGTACAAAGTCGGCAGTGAGCTGGGGGTCAAAGTATACGGGAAAACCGGATGGGAGGATTATCTGCGGTCGCTGGCGGTCCTCGAGCCTGAATTGGTCAAATTTTCCGTGGGACAGATGCTGGGTAAATTTCTCAGCCGCGGTCGGGTCGACGACCGAACCCGGGAGCTTTGCTTCGTTGCCGGCACGGGGGTTATCCGCAACCAAAAGGCTCTGAAAATGCACATCCGCGGGGCCATGAACAGCGGGGCCACAGCAACGGAGGTGAAAGAGGTGCTGTTTCAAATCGGTTTGTATGGGGGAATGGGGGCCAGCCTGGAGGCGCTGGAAGTTTTCAATAGTCTGGCTGCAAATGAAGGAAAAAGATAGGAGATATCATTATGCGCGATGTGTATGTGATCGGTGTGGGCATGACCCGCTTTGCAAAATACCTGGATCGGAATATAAAATATCTGACCGGTGTGGCCTTGGATTTGTGTCTGACCGATGCGGCTGTGCAGAAAAAGGACCTGGAGGCGGTCTGGTTCTCCAATTCCACCTGGGGATATTTCCAAAACCAGCAATGTATCCGGGGCCAGGTAGCCCTGCGGGAAGCCGGTATTGAAAGCCTGCCTATAACCAATGTGGAAAATGCCTGCGCCGGCGGGGCCACAGCCTTTCATCTGGCCTGGTTGGGTGTGGCCTCCGGACTCTACGATTGCACGTTGGCCATCGGTGCCGAAAAACTCTACGACGAAGACAAACAGAAGATGTTTCAAGCCTTCTGGACCGGCATTGATGTTGAAAATATTTCCGGGTTTACGGATATCTGGATGAAGGCCCTCGCTGGTATTAAGTTAGACGTTCCCAATTCGGAAGATTCGGGGGGGGCAGGCAAGAGCCGAAGCGCCTTCATGGATATCTATGCCGGTATGTGCCGCTGGCACATGGCCACCTATGGCACGACCCAGCGGCAATTGGCGGTCATTGCCTCCAAGAATCACTTTCACAGCTCATTAAATCCTTATGCCCAGTTTCAAAATGAAATGAGCGTCGAGGAGATTCTCAGCGCCAGGTCGGTTACCTATCCCCTGACCGTGCCCATGTGCGCCCCTATAGGGGATGGGGCCGCCGCGGCTATTCTTTGTTCGAAAAATTTTCTGAAAAAGTTGAAGAGTCCGCGGCCGGTCAAGGTCCTGGCCTCCCTTCTGGGGTCCGGCACTAACCGGGGTATTGCCGAAGAGAATAAAGATATCGCCGTTCGTCTTTCCCGCAGAGGGTATGAGATAGCCGGTTCCGGCCCAGGGGATATCAATCTGGCAGAGGTGCATGACGCTACGGCCTTTGGCGAGCTTCATCAGACCGAGGCCTTGGGCTTCTGTCCCCCCGGTCAGGGCGGCGTCTACGCTGAATCAGGAGCGACCCGCCTGGGCGGAAAAATGCCCATCAATACCTCCGGGGGTCTTGAATCAAGGGGACACCCCATTGGGGCTTCCGGGTTGGGCCAGATCAACGAACTAGTCACCCAGCTTCGTCATGAAGCCGGGTCGCGGCAGGTGGAAGGCTGCCGCCTGGCCCTGGCCGAAAACGGCGGTGGAAATTTAGGCTTCGAAGAAGCGGCTATGGGCCTCCATATCCTGGAACGGGTTTCATGAAAAGCAAACTGAGTGAGGGGGATTACCCAGGATCTCCCCTCCCTTTACTTTACACAAGGAAGGGATAAACATATGAGCATCTTTACCGGAAAGATCGCACTGGTAACCGGGGCCGCCTCCGGCATCGGCCAGGGCCTGGCCGAGGCGCTGGCCGATGCCGGAGCCCGGGTAACGGCCACCGACATCAACCTGGAGGGTTTGGAAGCAAACGTCCGATTCCAAAACCGGTCCGGCCAGGCCGTCCGTTTGGAGAAGCTGGATGTAACCGACTACGGGGCCTTCGAAAAACTGATCGACGACGTGGTTTCCCGGGAAGGCCGGCTGGACTACATTTTCAACAACGCCGGTATTGCCATTGCGGGTGATCTCCGGGACCTGACCATCGAGCACTGGCGTCCGGTCCTGGATGTAAATCTCAATGGTGTGGTGTACGGTTCGCTGCTGGGTTACCGGCAGATGGTCAAGCAGGGCTTCGGCCATATCGTCAACCTGTCCTCCATCGAAGGACTGATCCCTTTCCCCACGACCGCCTCCTATGTGACCAGCAAGTTCGCGGTCATGGGCCTTTCCCAGTCTCTCTATGTGGAGGGAGCCGACCTGGGGGTGAAAGTGAGCGTGGTTTGTCCGGGTTTTGTCCGGACCGCCATCTTTGATGTTTCTCCCATGATCAATATGAGCCGGGAGGAGTGGCTGAAAGCCAATGCGCGTTGGGAACGTTTCGCGGTGACTCCGGAGAAATGCGCCGAAATTATCCTGAAGGGCGTGGCTAAAAACAAACCCATCATTATGGTGACAGGGTTGGCCCAGGTCATGTGGCGCCTGGCCCGTCTCAACCCTTCTTTTCTCCTAAATTTCATCCGGAAGGATTTCGCCAAATGGCGGAATAAAGTTCGCCTAAGCGGATAGTGTCCCTGGGCCTTGGCCAAAAAAAATCGGGATCAGGCGCCAGGCCGAAAGCGGCCCAGACATACGCCTTAAAAAAGCACCTGGCCGGTCTGCGACAGATCATACCCCCCCAATCCCCGGACCGCCTCCTGAAATTCCTTCGAGCGGATGACCGACAGAAGGGATTGAATTTTTTCTTCCTCCCAAAACTTCTCCGAAATGATCAGGTCGTATCGTTCCTGGACCACGGGGATGAAATCCAGGTCCAGGGCTTTGGCGGCGGCAAAGATGCCCATCCCGACGTCGGCCCGCCCGCTCAGGACATTGACGGCCACGGCCATGTGAGTGAACTCTTCGTCTTCATAACCCCGGATGGCCGTTGGATCGATCCCCAAGGCCTTCAAACGGAAATCAAGCAGAATGCGCGTTCCGGAGCCGGCCTGGCGGTTGATCAGCACGATGTCCGGGCGGGTCAAATCCTCCAAGCCTTTAATCCCCTTAGGATTCCCTTTGGGCAAAATCAGGCCCTGCTGGCGAAAGACCAGGTTGACCCCTTTTACGGGAAGGTCCGGAATCAAACGCCGGATATCGGGGATATTGTACTCTCCGGTTTCCGGGTCCAGCAGATGGGAACCGGCCAGATGGGCGATGCCGCGCTGGAGGGCCATGAGGCCGCCGGTGCTGCCCACGTTGCTGGAGGTCAGGCGGAAGCGGGGAAAACGGCGGGTCAAAAAATTTCCCAGCAGGTCCAGGGTATTGTCGTGGCTGCCGACGATGACCACCGTCTGGGATATCACCTGTTCATCACGCAGCAGTTCGGCCGGGACCGGTTCGTTCAAATTCAGGCCTTCGGAGTTGACCGGAATGCGGATGATGCCGTCGGCCCGGGTCAAGGAGGTAATGGTGCCGGCCCCGCGGGGCAGGGGGTTGGCGATCACCCGGTCGCCCACCCGGCCGAGGTTGACCCGCAGGAATTCTTCCTGGCCGAGTTTGGAAGGAAAGGGGCGGGCCGGATAAACATCCAGTTTTTTTCGTTCGGGGGTGAGCAGGCCCTGCATCTGATACAGAACCGGGCGGGCAAACTGTTCGAAAGAAATCGAAGCCGAAACCGGATAGCCGGGATTGCCGATGACCGGTTTTCCCCGGACGATCCCCAGGATGGTGGGTTTGCCGGGCATGATGGTCACCCCGTGCACCAGGACCTGGCCCAGGGCCTGGACGGCCGAAAAGGTGTAATCTTCGCTGCCCGAAGACGATCCGGCGTTCAAAATCACCATCTGGCAGTCCGAGTCCGCCGCTTCCGCCAGGGCGGCCTGAATTTTTTCCGGTTCGTCCCTGATGATCCCCCGGCGTTCGGAAAGCCCTCCGGATTCCTGGACCAGACCGCCGAGGATCAGGGTGTTGAATTCCGGTACCTTGCCGGGTGGCAGGGGTTTCCCCTGGAGGTCGGCCCAATCCAAAAGTTCGGATCCGGTGGGAATCAGGATTACTTTGGGCCGCTTTTTTACGGTTATCCTGAAGATTCCCCCGGCGACCAGTGCCCCCAGGTCATAGGCAGTGATCCGGTGGCCCTGGGGCAGCAGCAGTTCGGTAGCGACCATATCCTCGCCCAGCTTCCGGACGTTCTGCCAGGGATAGGCGGAGGCCTGGATCTCGATACCTTCATCACCCAGCGGATTGAGGTGTTCGACCATAATCACGGCGTTGGTTTGAGGGGGCAAGGGATGGCCGGTATTGATCCAGAAAGCATCTTTCCCGACCGTCAACCGTTTCGGGCGCTCGATGCTGGCCCCGAAGGTATTTTCCGCCCAGACGGCGATGCCGTCCATGGCGGCACAATGGAAATTAGGAGAAGAAAAGCGGGCGAAGACCGGTTCCGCCAGGACCCGTCCCAGGGCTTCCGTTGTGGGGATTTCTTCATCCCCCAACAGGGAAGGGTAATCGAGGCAGTTAAAGAAAACGTCCCTGGCCTCCGCCAGCGATTTCATCTCAAAATAGATTTTCCGTTTCATAACGGTCATCCTCCCCTGATTAAACAATTAAGAATTGATTATCAATTGTTAACGAAAAACTCTAGAACAACAGTACCTCCACCCATTCCCCTTTTTCTTTCCCTTCGGTAAAGCGGTCGATGCGGATCAACCCATCGGACCGGACCAGGGTGGAAATGAGTCCGGATTTTCCCAGGATCGGTTCGGCTTCCCAGCCCTCGGGGCCGAGGCGCAGGGCAACCCGGATATAATCATCCCGGCCCTGGGCCGAGGCCAGGTTGCGGGTCAGCCTGGCCTTCAGGCTGGATTTGATCGGAGAGGGGAGTTCCCCTTCCAGGCGGTTCAGGCAGGGCTTGACAAAAATGGAAAAGACCACCATGGCCGAGGCGGTGTGTCCCGGCAGGCCCCAAAGGACTTTGGGCCCGACGCGGGCCAGGATGGTGGGTTTGCCGGGGCTGATGGAAATGCCGTGGGCCAGGATTTCCGCTCCCGGAAATGAGCCGATGACTTCCAGGGAGAAGTCCCGACTGCCTACGGAACTGCCACCGGAAATCAGGACCGCATCGAAATGCTCCAGGGCCTGTCGGACCTTTTCCCGGAGATCTTCAAAATTGTCCCCGGATAAACCCAGGAACTCCGGGACCCCGCCGGCCTCCCGGACCTGGGCCGGCAAGGTAAAGGCGTTAATGTCTCGGACCTGCCCCGGGAGGGGCTGCTGATCGAGGGAAACCATCTCGTCTCCGGTGGAAATGACGGCCACCCGGGGTTGATGAACAACCGGGACCTGCCGCACCCCGAGGCCGGCTAAGAGGCCCAGATCCTGGGGTCGTAGGCGCCGGCCCGCCTGGAGAACCGGCCGGCCCCGGCGGAGGTCGTCGCCGATTTGAATGACGTTATCCTGGGGAGAGACCGACTTGAAGACCTCAATGGTTTGGCCGTCCAAACCCTGAGTCTGCTCGATCATGACCACCGCGTCGGCCCCGGGAGGGAGCATGCCTCCGGTGGCGATGCGCAGGCATTGGCCGGGTTGAACCGGGTCCACGGCCTCCCGACCCATGGCGATTTCCCCGGTGACCGTCAGTAAGGCCGGTATGGCCTCGGAGGCCCCGAAGGTATCCCGGGCCCGAACCGCGTAGCCATCCATGGTCGCCCGGGCGAAATGGGGCAGGTCTTCCGGGGAGGATACCTCCTCGGCCAGCACCCGGTGCAGGGCCTTTTCCAACGCCAGGGGTTCCCGGCCCAGGGGCGGGAACAATTCCAGCAGGTTAAAGATTTCTTCCGGGGTTTTTACCTGAAAGAAGGGTTTCATGATCCGTTCAGTTTCCTCTCCTATCGCTAAACCATCACCAAAGCAGTTGACAGAGTTTCTATTAATCAGTATTATGTAAAAAATGACATAATAATGCAACCAATAAGCGACTATGCTTTTAGATCCTTTTAATCGCCGCCTCAATTATCTGCGCCTCTCCCTCACCGACCGGTGCAACTTGCGCTGTCTCTATTGCATGCCCGAGGGGGGAGTGCCCAAGTTGGCCCACGAGGATATCCTGAGCTACGAGGAGTTCCTGCGTCTGGCCCGGTTAAGCGTCCGCCTGGGCATCGAAAAAATCCGCCTGACCGGGGGAGAGCCCCTGGCGCGTAAGGGCGTGATCCCTTTTATTTCGGAACTGGCCCGAATACCGGGGATAAAGGACATCAGCCTGACCACCAACGGGGTCCTGCTGGCTGAACAGGCCCAGGTCATCTGGGAAGCCGGAATCCGTCGGATCAACATCAGCCTCGATTCCCTCGATCCAGGCCGGTACGCCCGAATTACCCGGCAGGACCTTTTCCACCAGGTCTGGCAGGGGATCCTGGCTGCCGAAGCCGTGGGCTTCCAGCCGATCAAGATCAACGTGGTGGCCTTAAAGGGAATCAACGAGGACGAGATCCCGGCCTTTGGCCGTCTCTCCCTGGAAAAACCGTTTCATATCCGTTTTATTGAATTTATGCCCGTGGGACCGGAGACCGGCTGCCAGGCGGAGCGATACCTGCCGGGAGATCAAATCCTGACCCGACTGCAAGCCCTGGGCGCCTTGGAGCCCTTAAACGGCCAGGGGTTGGATGGTCCTGCCAGACGCTGGAAGTATTCCGGGGCTCGGGGCGAAATCGGGCTGATCAGCCCCATCAGCCATCATTTTTGTCCGTCCTGCAATCGCTTGCGATTGACCGCCGATGGAAAACTTCGAACCTGTATTTTTTCCGACGATGAGACCGACCTGCGGGAAGCCCTGCGGCAAGGAGCGACTGACGCGCAGTTGGAAGACATCATCCAACAGGCCATTGCCCGCAAGCCGAAAGAACATCCCCATCAATCATCTCCGGTTCCCGGCCGCTGCCGACGAGAGATGTCCAAAATCGGCGGTTAGAAACGTTTTAAGGGGGTTGATTTTTCCGAGAACCGCTGTTAGAATTCTCCCCAGCCTGGTTTTTTACTATTTTGACTCTTCATGATTCTGCCTCATTACATCGCCGAACGGAAAATTCAGGAGGCTCTGCGCCAGGGGGAGTTTGACGATCTTCCCGGTAAGGGCCGGCCCCTGCAACTGGAAGACGACAGCCAGATCCCGGAAGAATTGCGGCTGGCCTATAAAATCCTGAAGAATGCCGACTGCCTTCCCCCGGAACTGGAGCTGAAAAAGGACATCGTTCGTCTGGAAGAAATGCTTCGGGGCATCGAAGATGTGGAAGAGAAATACAAGCAGATGAAGCGACTCAATTTTATGATTATGAAGTTGAACATGATGCGTAAGGTTTCTCCCCAATTTGAAGAGGACCAGGTGTATTTTGAAAAAGTGGTCGATCGGTTGGGGACCCACAAAAAAGAACGGTAACCCTCGGTTTGCCTCCCTGTCCGTTTTTGTCTTTTTCCTTCTTTTTTTAATTAGGTCAGCCAGTTAATCCAATAAAAATATAAATAAAGTTAACTTCTTCTCCCATTTTTTTATTTCCAAAAAGGGCCGAAAAATGATATGGAGATACTCCTTATGGATCGAAAAAGAAATTATTACGAAGACATTCAACTTTTTGAGAGCGGGGTGGTCCTGTCCTGGACGTTGGCCTTGCTGGCCTTCCTGTTCACCCTGCCCCTTTATGCCCCCTCGTACTATATGTTTCTTTTAAGCCTGGTCATGGTCCATGCCATCATGGCCGTGGGGCTCAATATTCTGATGGGCTATACCGGACAGATTTCCCTTGGCCATGCCGGTTTTTTTGCCATCGGCGCCTACGGTACGGCCCTATTGATGTCCAAACTGGGGCTGCCCTTTTTCCTGGCCCTGCCCCTGGCCGGATTCCTGGCCGCCTTTTTCGGCTTCATCCTCGGCCTGCCGGCCCTCCGTCTGGAGGGCCCTTACCTGGCCATCGCTTCCATGGGATTTGGACTCACCATTATGCATATCATCGGGCGATGGGAAGTTTTTGGCGGACGCATGGGCATTCATGCCCCTCCCCTGGATCTGGGCCTGCCTCAGTGGGGCTTCAGTTGGGTTTTGGATAGTGACCGGGGCAAGTACTATTTAATCCTGATCATCGCGATCTTGATGGTGGTGGCCGCCCGGAACATTCTAAAAACCCGGGTGGGCAGGTCTTTCGTGGCCATTCGAGACAGCGATATCGCCGCTGAGGTCATCGGCATCAACCTGACTTTTTATAAAACCCTTTCCTTCATGGTCAGCGCCTTTTACACCGGGATTGCGGGAGGCCTCTTTGGTTTTGTGTTGGGTTTTTTCGACCCCTTCACCTTTACCATGATCCTGTCTATCATTTTTCTAGTGATGGTGGTGGTGGGGGGGTTGGGGTCCATTATGGGTTCCATCGCCGGCGCGGCTCTGATCACCTATCTCCAATACAGTCTCCTCAAGAACATGGCCGAAAAACCGGTCATCGGCGATGTACTGGTTTCCATTTCCAAGAAATGGTTCACCGTTATCGGCCTGGAGAACTTCAACAGCATCGTCCTGGGGTTGATCATGCTGGGAATCATTATTTTTGAGCCCCTGGGCATATTCGGAATCTGGATCCGGATGAAGAAGTACTGGAAGACCTGGCCGTTTTAGAAAAACGCCGGGCGCGGAGCGCAAATCGCCGGGCGTAAAAAACGGGCGCGGGACCTAAAGCGTAAGGCGCGAGGCGAAAAAACGTACTTCTAATAAATCTCAATTAGTCATCCTGAGCCCCGCTCTTTTCATCCTGAGTCCTTCGCCTGTCACCCTGAGCCCTTCGCCAGTCATCCTGAGCGAAGCGAAGGATCTCGATCTTCGGCTCAGGATAAACTCCGCGAAGGGTCTCGTGATCTGTTAAAGCTAAGAGATTCTTCGCTATCGCTCAGAATGACAAATGCCGGATGGAGGACTTGCGAAACCATTTCCCTGTGAGGAACGAAATGAACCAAATAAACCAAAACAACGAAACAAACCAAAGAAACGAATAAACGGACATGATCGGACAATTGATAATCGAGGGGTTGGCCATCGGGGCCTGTTACGGCCTGTTCGGCATAGCGGTGGTGATCATCTACAAGACTTCCGAGGTGGTGAATTTTGCCCAGGGGGAGATGGCCATGATGTCCACTTTCGTGGCTTATCACATCCTGACCTATTATCACTATCCCTTCTGGGCGGCCTACCTGCTGACCATGGTCTTCGCCGTTCTGCTCGGCATCGCCATCGAATTCATTTTCCTCCGGCCGGCCAAGAACCCGAACCTCCTGGGCCTTATCGTCATCACCCTGGGGGCGGAGATGCTGCTCATGGGACTGGCCAGTTGGAAATGGGGGGCGGAGCAGAAGGAATTTACTCTCCCTTTTTCCACCCTGAATACCCACGAACCGATCAAGGGATTGATTGTCAACGACTGGGCCATCGCCGTCTTCGCCGCGGCGGCTATCCTGATGATCTTTCTCTTCCTGTTTTTTAAATACACCAAACTGGGCGTGGCCATGCGGGCTACCCAGCAGAACCAGCACGCGGCTAAGATCATGGGGGTCCGGGTGGAGCGGGTTTTCTCCCTGGCCTGGGGCTTCAGCTCTTTTATCGGGGCCACCGCGGCCATGTTCTTTGCCGGCCGGGCCACCCTGGACCCGGCCTACATGATGGAGCCCTTCATGAGGGCTTTTGCCGCGGCCGTGCTGGGGGGGCTGATGAGCATCCCGGGGATCGTCATCGGGGGGGAATTGCTGGGCCTGATCGAGAATTTTTTCGGCTATGTCTGGCCGGAATGGAAGCCCATCGTGGCTTTTGTCGTGATCGTCCTGGTGCTCTGCGTCCGCCCCAGCGGGCTCTTTGCCAAACATTACGTTAAAAAAGTATAAACCTCCAGACTCGGAGCGGGCACCTGCAAAGCAAGAAATACTTATTCCCCCACCCCTCAATCGTTCGACTGAGCCCTTTCGACAAGCTCAAGGCCCTGAGCGCCAAGCCGAAGGGCTCACGACGTGTCCCCGTCCGCCTCGGGGAGGGGAAGATAAAGGGCTCGGGCTTTTCCCCTGGGCTCCCTCGCCCCACAGGGGGGGAGAGGGTGGGGGTGAGGGGGCTGATATTTTCGGGGCTGATCCTGGCTTTGATCAGCCTGGGGTCCGGTTGGGCCGGGGAGCGGGCGCCATTAACCGCCGAGCAGAAGGAAGTCGCTTCCGCAGCCAGGCGGTATCTGGAGGCCGAAGTAAAACAGGATTATAAAGCCGTTTTCAAGAGTCTGTACCCCGGGTCTGACTATTGCCGGGCCAACGGCTTTCAGGCCTATATGACCGAGGCCCGATCTTCTTCGGTGCGCATCGCCTCCTATAAGATCCTGAATGTCCGCGTAGCCCCGGAAAACCCGGAAAAAGAAAAATATCCAAACCTGGAGGGCTTCGCCCGGGTGGAGGTGGATGTGACCATCCGCTACCGGGACAGCGGACAAAAGTCCCTGGTGAATTATGACTTCCCTTTTGTGAAAGAGGGGGGACGATGGTACAAGTTATAGATTTTTGGGGAGGGGGTGATGGGCTTAGTGTGAAAATAAGATCGTTGCTGGTTACCGGTTGCTGGTTTATGAGCCTCAGCAGTGCCCATGTCATCCCGTTAACAATTAACAATTGATTATTAATTATTAATATCTTTTTTAGGAGGGAAACGATGATGAAGAAAATGTTGTTTACGCTCATGCTGTCTCTAACTGTCCTGGTGGTCCTGGCGCCCTTAAGTTTCGCCAATCCGCCGGGGTTTGACGACAAGGAAATCCGCATCGGCATGTTCGGCCCGCAAACCGGACCGGCGGCCCCCTGGGGCTCGGTGGCCCGGGGCAGCGCCCTGCTGATGACCATCGTCAACGAAGAAGGCGGCATCCATGGCCGGAAAATCAAATCTTTTGTCCGGGACGATATGTATAACCCGGCGCAGACCAAGACCGTGGTCAAGGAACTGGTGGAGCGGCAGGGGATCTTCGCCTTTGTGGGCGGCGTGGGCGCGGCCCCTGGATTAGCGATCAAGGACTATTTGATCCAGAATAAGATCATCTGGGTCGGTCCGGCCACGGCCATCAAGGAATATGTGGAGCCGAACAATCCCTACTTGTTTGCCGTTTACCCGCTTTTTGACGACGAGGCCAGCATTTTGACCAAGTATGTAGTGGAGAATCTCAAAATAAAAAAGATCGGCTTCCTGTACCAGCACGATGCCTACGGTAAAAACGGGCTGGAGGGGTGCAAACGGAGATTGGCGAAATACAAGATGGACCTGGTGGTGGAGATACCCGTGGAGCCCACGGAAAAAGACCTGTCCTCGCAGATCCTGAAGCTGAAGAACTCGGGCGCCGAAGTGGTCATGATGTACGTCAACCCCACGATCGGGGTGATCACCGTGAAGACCGCAGCTTCCCTGGGTTTCAAACCGCAGTGGGTCTCTTCCAATACGCTCTCGGATTATGGGCTGATGCATAAACTGACCGGGGGCCTGTGGGAAGGGGTCATTACCGGCGCCTTTGGCGACGCCCCCGATTCCAAACTTCCGCTCATGGTCAAGTACCGCGAAGCCTCCAAAAAATACACCCCGGAAGAACGCTGGGGGACCTTTTACTACGCCGGCATCCTGTTTGCCGAGCCCCTGATCGAGGCTCTGAAAAAGGTGGGAAAAAACCTGAGCACCGAGGCGACCCTCAAGGCCTTGAATTCCATCAAGGACTTCCAGGGCATCGGCCCCAAGGTAACCTGGACCGAGAAAGAGCACCAGGGCACCGACTCCGTGATGATTCAAAAATGCGGGCCCAACGGCACCCATATAACCCTGCAGGGCTGGGAATCGAACGATCTGGCTGTCTGGAGGAATAAGTAACAGAATACAGAATACAGAGGACAGAAAAGAAAGGACAGAAGACAGAATTCAGAATGGGGAGGGCGGAAATCAGGAGTCAGGATTCAAATCGAACCTGTATTGATTCTGTCTTCTGTATTCTGACT
>Ga0315283_10000674_pt1 | contig 25631 bp, 19 predicted proteins | sample YL17G09_0_MG_FD_204541 | JGI IMG/M metagenome (GOLD analysis project Ga0315283, IMG submission 204541) | Sediment microbial communities from Yellowstone Lake, YNP, Wyoming, USA - YL17G09_0 | ecosystem: Environmental > Aquatic > Freshwater > Lake > Sediment | place: USA: Wyoming | collected...
TGCCCCCGCAAGCGGTCGGCGAGCGTCCCCGCCTCACCACCGCACCGCTGACGATCAGGACCTTGACAGAACCCTGCGGACGAACGGCCGGGACGCCCGTTCCTATCGCCCGCCACGCAGCGGGAATTCCGTGCGCGCCGCGCGCGAGAGGCGCAACTCGTCGATGCCCCCGTCGAACGCGTACCAGGGCGCCATGTCGGTCGTGGGTCCCTGACGCAGGTCGCCGCCGAAGTCGGTGAGGAAGCGCGGATCGAAGAAGTTGCCCACCAGCAGCGGGGCCTGGCTCGCGCGGATGCGCCCCGCGGTCGCGAAGGTGCCGTCGGGCTGGCCGTTCACGAAGAAACTCACGACCTGGCCGTCGAACGTGACGGCGACATGGGTCCAGCGCTGCAACTCGATCACGCTCAGCGAGGAGAACACGCGTGGCGCGCCCGCGTCCTCGGGCTGGAAGACGAACAGGAGCCGGCCGGCCTTGATACCACTCATGAATTTCTGGTGCCACGCGGGGCCAATGCCGGCGCCGAACTCGGCGGGCAGCAGGCGGGCCGGCAGATTGGAGCCGACGATGGAGAACACCCAGCTGTGCTCGGCGGTGGTCGGCGACCACCGGGTGGCGATCGGGGAATCCTCGTACGGCGCGTAGGCGTTCGGGGCAATCCACGCCTCGAGGCTGAGCGCTGACGGCGAATCGAGCGGCGAGCTGTAGGGCACGTGGAGGAACGAGTTGGCCGAGCGTGTGAAGAGCCGCGCGCCCCGGAAGCGGCCGAAGATGGTGCGGGTGTCCGGGCCGGCGATGGCGTCGAGCCGCGACCGACCGGCATCAGCCGCGTGAGTGCCACCGGTCTCGTCCATGCGCCATAGCGCCACCGTGACGGAGTCCACGGAGGTGCCGGGCAGGTCGGCCGTGACGTCGGATTGCTTGACGTTCTTCGCGCACGCGGCGAGCGCGAGCAGGCCAAGAGCGACCACGAACACGCGGCCACAGGCACCGCGGTGGGCCCGGTTCACCGCGCGGACTCCAACTGCGCGAGGGCTGCGCGTGCCCGGGCTTCGGTCTCGCGGTCGCCGATCGTCTGGAACAGATCGATCATGCCTCGCAGCGTATCAGAGTCGCGCGTCAGCGCCACCACCGGGCGCCACGCGGCCGCGGCCTCCTGCTGGCGCCCCGCGAACAGCAGTGCCCAGCCGCGTCCGATTCGGGCGTCTGCGTTCGAGGGATCCAGCGCCTCGGCCCGTTCGAAGGCCGCCGCTCCTGCCGCGAAATCGCCGAGTCGCACGCACAGCTTGCCGATCGCGAGCTGCCCCGGCACGTCGCCAGGCAGGCGCCGGGCCGCGCGCTCGTAGTCGGCGCGTGCCTCGGCCAACCGCCCGCGCGCCAGCTCGACGCTTCCGAGCGAGCGCAGGGCCTCAGGGTCGGAGGGGTCCACAGCGAGCCGCCCGCGCGCCGAATACAGGGCGGACAGCGTATCATTCGCGGCCCATGCCGGTGCCTGGCCGAAGGCAAGACCGATCTCGTAGAGCACTGCGGGGTGTGGGGTGGTGATGCAGCGGGGCGTGAGGCCCGGAACCACGGCAGCCGAGTCGAGCAGGTACGAGAACTCGGGGCGGGTCTGGCTCTCGGGCCAGGAGTAGTAGAGCCAGCGCGCGCCCTGCGAGCGGGCGTAAGCCGCCAGCTCGGGCAGCGTGCTGACGAACGGGAAGGACACGGGCTCGACCCCGGAATGGAAGGCGATGTGGGCCTTGCGCGCGATGACCCGATCGCCCGGACGTGCGAGCGAGCGCAGCGTGCGCGCGGCGTCCAGCACCTCCACGGGTAACTGGTCGAGCACCCGCGCCTGCGATCGCATCGTGGCGGCGAGGGCGAAGACCAGCGGCAGCAGGGCGAGCGCGGGCTTGAGCCAGATGCGGGGCCCGCGCAGGAGCACGAGCGCGAAGCGCGGCGAGGCGAAGAAGAGCGCGGCGGCGGTGGCGTAGTACGGCAACAGGGCGAGCGAATAGCGCTCGGAGTAGAAGGCCGGGACGAGCGCGAGGAAGAGCAACGCCCAGGCCGGCGCGAGCGGCCAGAGGCGCCGCAGCGTTCCGTCCGCGAGGCCCACGCCGAGGCCCAGCATGGCGCAGAGCGCGAGCGGCCAGCCGAGCAGGCTCACGGCGTCCAGACGCAGGTGATCGTGGACGTTGAAGAACATCCGACTCGCGACCGCGCCGGGATCGCGGGCGATCACGTCGGCCAGGTTGTGGAACTGCGGCTGCAGCGTGCGCTGGTAGGTGTCCCACGGGATGCCTTTCGTGCGCGCGAACACCTCGTAGGCGATGTTGTGGTGGAGCTGAAACGTCACGCCCGTCCCGTGCGCGAACGAGTAGATCACCCAGGGCAGGACCGGCAGGAGAAATCCGGCGATGAACAGCAGTGCCGCGCGCCCGCGCCTTTCCTGCAGCGCGCCCCCTGCGGCGATGGCGACGAGGCCGGCCGGCAGGAGCACGCCCGCGTTGTAGCGCGTCAGGAAGGCGAGCGCGGCCAGCACGCCGGCCCCGGCGGCGGCGCGAAGGTCGGGGCGGGCGAGTAGGAGGTAGAGCGCGGCGCTCTGCAGGGCCAGGGCGAACGCATCGGTCGTGACGGAGTAGCCGTAACGGAAGAAGGTGGCATTCGTGGCCATGAAGAGCGCCGCGCCCAGGGCGGCGCGCGCATCTGCGCGCCGGCGCAACAGGGCCGCCCAGAGGAACAGCGCGAGCGAGCTCGAGGCGAGGGACAGGAGCCCGGCTGCGAGGAAGAGGTTCCGCACGACGAGCCCTGCCCCCGCCAGTGCCAGTTCGTAGCCCGGACCGACCACGCCGTAACGCGCCGGATCGAGGTGGCCGTGCTGGATCAGGCGCGCACCCTGGGCGTACTGACCGTAGAAGTCGGTCTCGGTCATGTAGTCGCCGACGCGGTGGGGCCCCAGCACCATGACGAGGAAGGCCATGCCCGCCAGCGCGACGACCAGCAGGGTCAGCCGCCACAACAGGCGGTCCAGACCGGGCGCGAGTCCCGGCGCGGCGTGAATCGCGACCGCGCCCGGACGCGGCTGCGGACCTCGCGTTGCGCTCCCAGGGGTGGGTGGCCGGTGGGGCCGGGGTCGTCGGTTGGAGGGTGCGGCGGGCATGACGGTGGAGTCTAGCCGGGCGCGCACGCTCGCGCGAACGACTCGGGCGCGACATCAGCAAACTCGCGTCAGAGCGCCGCTCGCGCGGCGCTGACCGCGTTGCGGAATGCACGACGGGAGTATCGGAAGAGGCCGCTTCGGGTTGAATGCCTGCCCGGGCGCTGAAGGCTCGTCTTCGGGCACGGCGTGTGCGACCGTCTGCGAGGGGCGAAGCGGCGGCTGTGCCGCCCGCGGCTCAGGCTTCCGGGACTTCGCGGACCAGCGCCCGGGCGGCTTCCTTGCTCATCGAGCCCCCGGGCAACTCGAGGATCTCGAGCGTGCGGGAGCGAGGTCCGTCATCCGCGGCGTCGCGTGTGCCCCCGCGCGTCAGGATCACCTGATCGCCGGCGCGGGCCTCGCGGCTCGATTTGGCCGGTGCGCCGTTGAGCAGCACGCGGCCCTGCTGGATGGCCTCGCTGGCCTGGGAGCGGCTCTTGAAGAGCCGCAACTCGAAGAGCAGCACGTCGAGTCGCATGGCGTCAGCCTCCCCGCCGGTCGCGGGACCCGGACCGGCATCCGCGCGGGGCGCTCACGCTCCGCCCCCGAGTAACTTCGCGAGCGCGAAGGCGGCGGCCGCGGCGAGCCCGCCGACCAGCAGGGTCTGCAGCCCGCTCTTCCAGGGCTTCGCTCCGGTGAAGTGGCCCTTCACGTAGCCGAAGACGAGCAGCGCCACGAGCGTCACCGCGACCGAGATATTCAGCGCCCGGCCGGTGCCGTGGGCGACCAGCATGTAGGGCGAGAGCGGGATCAGGCCGCCCGCGATGTAGGCGCCGGCGATGGTGAGCGCGCTCCAGAGCGCGCGCCGGGGCTGCGGAGCCTCGAGTCCCAACTCGAAGCGCATCATGAAATCCACCCAGGCCTGCGGCCGCGCCTCGAAGGCGCGCAGCACCGGGGCGATCTCCTCGTCGCCGAGCCCGTAGCCGCGGAACACGTCCGCCACCTCTTCGCGCTCGGTCTCCGCCAGTTCGGCGACTTCCCGCTCCTCGCGGCGGCGCTCGCTCGCGTAGTGATCCGCGTCGCTGCGCGCGGCGAGGTATCCGCCCAGGCCCATGGCGATGGAGCCCGCGGCGATCTCGGCCAGTCCGGCGGTGACGATGATGCGGGTCGCGGAGACGGCGCCGGTGAGCCCCGCGGCCAGGGCGAAGGGGACCGTCAGGCCGTCGGACATCCCGATCACGATGTCGCGCACGCTCTCACCGGCGGTGAAGTGGTGCTCGGTGTGCGAGGTCTGCGGCATGGGGCTTCCTTTCGATGGTGGTGCGCCGGGCGGGCAGCGTGCGGTGTGGGTGGGCCCGTTCGGGTCAGGGCAGGAAGTAGAACGCCAGGCCCAGGATGACGTAGACGGCGACCAGCAGCGCGCCTTCGAGCCAGTTGGATTCGCCGTCCTGCGCCACCAGGTTGACCGCCGCCACGGCGATGGCGACCGACACCACCTCGAAGGGTGTGAAGCGCAGGTCCATCGGGGCGCGCCCCATGAAATACGAGACGAAGACCAGCAGCGGTGCGACGAACAGCGCGATCTGGATGCTCGAGCCGATGGCGATGTTGAGCGCGAGGTCCATCTGGTTGCGCATGGCCATCCACACGGCGGTCGAGTGCTCGGCGGCGTTGCCGATGGTGGCGACCACGATGACGCCCACGAACACCGGCGTCAGCCCGAGCGTCTGCGAGGTCTCTTCCACCGCCCCCACGAGCAACTCGCTCATCCATGCCACGAGCAGAGTAGTGCCCAGCAGCATCAGCACGGGCCGCCAGGCCGGGCCGCGAGTCGCGTTGCCGTCGCCGTCGTGCCCGCGCGTGCCCGATTCACCGGCGTAGAGATGGCGGTGCGTGCCGAGGCTGAAGACGAGGCTCAGGAGGTAGACGATGAACAGGACCACGGCGATCTCGAGCGAGAGATCCCGCTCGCGCAACGCCTCCTGCGCGGCCGTGATCGCCGACCGTTCGACCGCGCTCGAGGCCACCACGTTGAAGAGCGCGGGCACCACGAGCCCGATCGCCGCGAGGGCCAGCAAGGTCGAGCCCATCGAGGCCGCCGCGCGGTCGAAGGTCTGGCGCTCGCGACGCAGGCCGCCGGCGAACAGGGCGACCCCCAGCACGAGCAGGCTGTTGCCGAGGATCGATCCGGTGAGGCTCGCCTTCACGATGTCGTCGAGCCCGCGCCGCAGCGCGGCCAGGGCGATGACCAGCTCCGCCGCGTTGCCGAAGGTGGCGTTCAGCAGGCCGCCCACGCCGGCGCCGAAACGGCGCGCCAGGGCCTCGGTGGCCTCCCCCATCGCGCCGGCCAGCGGCACGATGGCGAGCGCGGCGCAGGCGAAGACCGCGACGCCGCTCCAGTGGAACTGGTGCGCGATTGCCGCGAGCGGCACGAAGAGCAGCAATCCGCGGAGCAGGCGCCCGGGGCTGGCGAACCAGCGGGTCGAGGCCGTGCGTACGGAGGTCATCGTTCGGGACTGTGCCCTAACCGGCGGGCGCGCTCAAGCCTGATCGAGTGGCGGGCCCCGGCGTAGCCCGGTGTGCCACCAACGCGACGGGCGGGGTCTCTCGACCCCGCCCGCGCTGGATCCCCGCTATCGCGAGCGAAGGATCACGAACAGCCCAGGGAAGTCCCGCAGTTGAGGCACTTGTAGCAGGTGCCGTTGCGGATGGTGATGTGTCCGCAGTTGTCGCACAGCGGCGCATCGCCCGGGAACTTGCGGAGTTGCGCGTCCGGGCCGCTCTCGACGCCGTGCGTCTCCACGCGCGCCCGGATCGCGGGCGGCGCTGCGGCGCGCGCCTCGCCACCACCGCCATTCCCGGCCGTGCGGTGCTCGCGTCCCACCGGATGGCCGACAGCGTGGATCTTCGGCTGCCCCACCAGGCTCTCGTCCACGATGTGCGCGAGGTCGGTGCGCGCCAGGTACTCGATGCCGAGCACGCGGAACACGTAATCCACGACGCTGGTGCAGGCGCGCAGGTTGTCGTGCCCGTCCACCCGGCCGTGCGGCTCGAAGCGCGTGAAGCAGAACTGGTCCACCAGGTCGTCGAGCGGCACGCCGTACTGCAGGCCCATCGAGACGGAGATGGCGAAGCAGTTCATCATGCTGCGGAAGGCGGCGCCCTCCTTGTGCATGTCGATGAAGATCTCGCCGATCGTGCCGTCCTCGTACTCGCCGGTGCGCAGGAACACCTTGTGCCCGCCGATGCGCGCCTCCTGCGTGAACCCGTGGCGCCGCTTCGGCAGCCGCCGCCGGCGCAGCTTGGGCGGCGAGTTCTTCTCGGGCTCCTCGGCCTTGCGGCTGGTGGCCAGCGGCTGGCTCAGCTTGGAGCCGTCGCGGTAGAGCGCGACCGCCTTGAGGCCCGACTTCCAGGACTCGAAGTAGATCTTCTCGACCTCCTCGACCGTCGCCTCATGCGGCAGGTTCACGGTCTTGCTGATGGCGCCGGAGATGAACGGCTGCACCGCCGCCATCATGCGGACGTGGCCCATGGGCTCGATGAAGCGCGTCCCGCGCGGGCCGCAGCGGTTGGCGCAGTCGAAGACCGGCAGGTGCTCGGCCTTGAGGCCCGGCGCGCCCTCGACCGTGAGGTTGCCGCACACCACGGCGTTGGCCTCCTCGATCTGCGCGTCGGTGAAGCCGAGGTAGGGCAGCAGGCAGAAGCCCGGCTTCTCGCGCTCGGCGATGCTGACCCCGAGACGGGTGAGCGCGTCGTCGCCGATCATGCCGCGCGAGAAGGCGAAGCGCAGGTGGAGCGTCCCCGGCAGCGCTTCGTCGATGCGGCGGATTTCGGTCTCGCGCAGGCCCTTGTGCTGCAACACGTCGGGGTACACGTGCGGCGCGCCCTCGAGCGTGCCGGTCCCGATCGCCCAGCGGCCGATGCGCTGGATCTCGACCTGCCCGTAGCCCAGGCGGTGCAGTGCGGCGGGCACGGACTGGTTGACGATCTTGAAGTAGCCGCCGCCCGCCAGTTTCTTGAACTTGACCAGCGCGAAGTCGGGCTCGACTCCGGTCGTGTCACAATCCATCAGCAGTCCGATGGTGCCGGTGGGCGCGAGCACCGTGGTCTGGGCGTTGCGGAAACCGTGGATGGTGCCAAGTGCGATGGCGCGGTTCCAGCACTCGACCGCCGCCTGGCGCAACTCGCGCGGCACGAGGCGCGGGTCGATGGACTGCGCCGCCTCGCGGTGCAGGCGCATGACCCCGAGCATGCAGTCGCGGTTGTCGCCGTAGCGGACGAACGGTCCCTGGCTGGCGGCGATCTCGGCTGACAGCGCGTAGGCCTCGCCGGTCATGGTCGCGGTGATGCAGGCCGCATAGGCACGCGCGTCCTCGCTGTCGTAGGGCAGACCCAGCACCATGAGTGCCGTGCCGAGGTTGGCGTAGCCCAACCCCAGCGGGCGGAACTCGTGCGAGCGGCGCGTGATCCGCTCGGTCGGATACGACGCGAAGTCCACCGCGATCTCCTGCGCCAGGAAGAACAGGCGGCAGGCGTGCCGGTAGCCCTCCACGTCGAAGTCGCCGTCAGCGCGGATGAACTTCATCAGGTTCACCGACGCCAGGTTGCAGGAGGTGTCGTCGACGAACAAGAATTCCGAGCACGGATTCGAAGCGCGGATCTTCTCGGTCGCCTTGCAGGTGTGCCACTTCTGGATGGTGTCGTCGTATTGCACGCCGGGATCGGCGCACTGCCAGGCGGCACTGGCGAGTTCGCGCCATAGTTCCCGCGCGCGCAGCGTCTCGTGGACCTCGCCGGTGGTGCGGAACGTGGTCTGCCAGGGCAGGTCGTCCGCCACCGCGTGCATGAAGCGGTCGGGCAGGCGCACCGAGTTGTTGGAGTTCTGTCCCGAGACCGTGCCGTAGGCCTCGGCGTTGAAGTCCGACGAGTAGCCCGCCGCCACCAGTGCCGCGACCTTCCTCTCTTCGCGCATCTTCCAGCGGATGAAGTCGAGGATCTCGGGGTGGTCGGCGTCGAGCACGACCATCTTGGCCGCGCGTCGCGTGGTGCCGCCCGACTTGGTGGCGCCCGCGCCCTTGTCGAGCACCTCGAGGAAGGACATCAGGCCCGACGAGGTGCCGCCGCCCGAGAGCCGCTCCATGCGGCCGCGCAGCCGGGAGAAGTTCGTGCCGGTGCCGGAGCCGTACTTGAAGACGCGCGCCTCGTTGCGGGCGAGTTCGAAGATGCTCATCAGGTCGTCATCCACCGACTGGATGAAGCAGGCGGACACCTGCGGGTGCGAATAGGAGTCGGTGGTGGTCAGGACCGCGTTGGCGTCGGCGTCCCAGTGGTGATTGCCGCCCGAGCCTTCGATGCCGTACTCGTGCCAAAGGCCGCAGTTGAACCACACCGGCGAATTGAAGGCGCCGACCTGGTGCACCAGCATCCAGGCCAGTTCGGCCTCGAAGGAGTCGGCGTCGTCCGGGCTCGCGAAGTAGCCGCCCTGCTGCTCGCCGCTGGTGCGCAGCGTGCGCGCGATGCGGTGCACGACCTGCCGCACGCTGGTCTCGTGTCCGGGCTTGCCGGGGAGCCCCGCTTTGCGGAAGTACTTGCTCACCACGATGTCGGTGGCGAGTTGCGACCACGCGGCCGGCACTTCGACGTCGTCCATCTGGAAGACGACCGAGCCGTCGGGGTTGGCGATGACGGTGCGCCGCTTCTCCCAGGCGATCTCGTCGAGCGGGTTCACGCCCGGTCGCGTGAAGTGGCGCGGCACGCGGAGTCCGGCGTGGGTGGGCGGAGCGAGTGCGCCGGCGGCGGGTGACGCGGAGCCCGCGTCGCCGGTGAGCGACTGGATCATGGGACCTCCCTGGTCCTCCCCGCGCTGAAGAACCCTTCCTGATGGCCGGACCGTGACGGCGCGGCGTCGGGACTGCACGCGCCGGCGTGGTTCGACTCGCAGCGACACTCGCTTCGTGTCCGCTCGATGCAGCTGAAGCGGCCAGTCTCTTGCGTGATTGGAAGGTTGCTCTCCGTTCGCCCGCGAGGAGTTCTTCATGGCGAACAGTGCGATGGTTTATACCACCGCGGCATGCACCCTGCGCAAGGGCGAAGTTCACCGCGGAGGACGCGGCTGCGACGCACGCACCGTGTTTCCGGTCAGGAACGACGGGGTCGCCGCGCGATGCGGCTGGGCGCGAGGCGCGGGAGGCGTGGCGGCCGCGGCCGCCGAGCGCAAGTCCGGTGCCGTGACGCGAGGCTCCCGGCGGAGCCGCGAATCGGAGACAGTCGGGCCATCGAGGACCCGGAGGAAGCAGGGGCCGGCCGGGTCGGCGTCGAATCGGTGGAGGTCCTACAGCCCGGCGGGCTCGATCGAAGTTTCTCTTGCAGCGGCCCTGACGTGGTGGGATGTTGTTTCCGGCTGCAGTCCCAGGGAGCGGGGCGTCATGTCACGAGTCATGCTGTTTCATTGCCAGGCGGCCGAGGAGCGCGCGCTCCTCGGCAAGGACCTGAGCTTCGTGTGCTGCGACGACTGCGAGGAGTTGCTCTCCGAGGTCGTGCAGCACCCACCCGACGTGGTGGTCTACGAAGTCAGGCCCGAGAGCGTGTCGGACCTCGCCGTGCTGCGCCTGCTGCGCCGCGTCGCCCCGCGCCTGCCGTTCGTGCTGGTCGGGGAGGGCCGGGCGCCAGCCTGGGAAGTCCCCGCCGAGTTGGCGCCGCTCTATCGCTCTCCGCTGCCGGTGGAAAAGCGCGGCCTGCGCAAGGTCGTTCGCAGCGCGCTCGCGGCGCGCGCCGCCATCACGCGCTGATCCGGCCCTCACGGAGCGGAACCGGACAGCGTTACGTCTTGTGGGGGAACGAATTACCCTCCAGCGCTGGCCGGCGAGCTTTGCCGGAGCTTGACAAGACCCACCCGGATAGGGGAAAAAGCACCGGACCTGCCCGCGGCCGCGAGGGAACAGGTTTCCCGGATGAAGCCGGAATACCCGCGTGTCGTGGCATGGCCGTCACGTGGCTTTCCCGGTGGACTCCAAAGACGCCGGACGCAGGCTCGGATGGCCCGGCTCGCGCGCTTCCCCCCCGAGTTCGTTGGAGACCCCCAATGAGAGTGGCCCGAATGATGGTGGCCGGCGGGTTTGCCCTGTCCGCCGTCGCCATGCTCCTGGTGCTGGCGCAGCCCGCGGCGGCGATCCCCGCATGGACCCGCAAGTACGGCATGGATTGCTCTAGTTGCCATGTCGCCGGATTCAAACTGAACCGCTTCGGCCAGGATTTCCTCCGTTCCGGTCACCAGATGGCGAACTGGGAGGAGAAGCAAGACCTCGGCAGCCACTTGAGCGTGGCGCAGAAGAGCCGCTACAACTGGAGCCAGACGGTCGTGAATGGGTCGGTGAAGCCTGGCTCAAAGGTCAATTCCTTCGAGCAGCACGCCCTCTCGCTCTACATGGGTGGCCCGCTCCAGAAGGAATGGTCGTACTTCGCGGAACTCTACTGGCACGAGAACTCGGGGAACACCAGCGGCTCGTCTGACCTGAACGACTACGGCCGCAGCAAGCTGGCGGACGCCTACCTCCAGTACATCCATCACGAGGCCGAGGCGAAGTACACATCCGTGCGCTTCGGGCAGTTCTCGCCTTTCCTGCTTCACCTGCACGGCGTGGGCGCCCGGCTCTCGCAGGACCGGGCCTACGTGGTCAACAGCGGGACCGTGGGGGACAATCCTTACAAGCCTTTCATGCGGCAGTACGGGCTTGAAGTCTCGCAGTATGTCCAGGGCTTCACCGCCACCGCCGCCGTCATGAATGGCACCGGCGGCAAGCTCTTCAACCGCGTGGACAACGACCTGAAGAAGGATGTCTACGGCACGCTCGACTACTCCATCGACGATTTCGGGTCGATGCTGGGCGTCTACGGCTACGTGGGTCACTACCCGCTGCCCGTCGACAACAAAGACCTGCCCACCGGCGTGAGTGGAAACCCGATTCCGTCCAGCGTGCACTACACGAAGTACACGACGTACGACGAGTTCAACCAGATCGGTGTGCTGGGCAACTTCACCCGCAAGCAAGGCGCCCTGGTCGGGGCGTTCTTCAGCGGCAAGAATGAGTTCTCGAACCAGCGACTGAACGAGAAGTGGTATCCGGTGGACTCGCTGACTACCGCCGTGGAGTCGGAGACCAAGTCCGTGGGCTACTACGCCGAGGTGCAGATCTACGCGTTGCATCCCCGCGTCCAGCCCTACCTGCGCTGGGACTTCTGGGATCCGAACACCGACGTGGACAAGAACGAGGTGATCGGCCCGATGGTCGGGGTGTCGTGGCGGGCGCTGGACAACGGTCGGCTCGTCGCCCAGTACGCGGCTCTGAAGACCAGGAAGGGAAGTTCGACGCTGGACGAGACCAAGCAGGCGATCACGTTCGAGTTGAATTTCATGTTCTAACTTTGTATGTCACCAGTGAACAGCAGGGGGGGCGGGCCAGAGCCCGCCCCCCCTGCTGCTAACCAGCCGCCGCCGCCCAACTTCGCCCCGCCCTACTTCTCCCCAGGCTCCCCAGCCGCCGCGGCCTTCGCGGCCTCCTCGGCCTCCTCGGCCTCCATCCGCGCCCATTCAGACCCATGTTCGTGCCGCAGTTGCTCCTCGCTGATGAGCCCCGTCACCCAGGCCCAGTTCATCGGGTAGACGTCCGGGTTCAGGATGTTCTGATAGAGGTGCCAGATCAGGATGGCGAAGAACGCCAGCCAGGCTTCGTAGTAGTGCACCAGAGTGGCGAGGTCGAGGGCCCACTTGGGCATCCACTGGAGCGACTGGTTCGCGAACCACAGCGGGAGGCCCGTGATCGTCATCACGACCGTGCCCCAGACCAGGGCCCAGTACTCCGCTTTCTCGATGTAGTTGAAGCGGTCGAACGCGGGCGGCTCGTGCCGCAACCCCACCAGGTACAGGACGTTGCCCCAGGTCTGGCGGACATCGCGCAGCGACGGCAGCAGCGCGACGATCAACCCGCGGCCGCGCCGGGTGAACAGGTAGACGATGTGGGCGAGGCAGGTCGCGATCATCATGATCGCGGCGATCCGGTGGACGACACTGCGCCAGGCGAAGCCCGACTCCAGGCGCGCCAGCCACGAGAACAGCCAGGACTCGGGGAACTTGAGGGCGAACCCGGTCCAGACCAGGGTGAAGAAGCTGACCATCAGCAGGACGTGCTGCAGCCGTTCGATCGGCAGGTTGCGCACGTACCAGCGCCCGGGGACACGTTCCGGGTGGGGTTCGCCGCAGTAGATCCGGTAGTGGCGGCGGTTCTTCCGAGTGAAGTCCAGTGCCTGGTGCAGCGCCATGCCGCCGCATACGATGAAGATAAGCCAGAGGTAGGCCAGCCGAGTGTAGTAGAGGATCGGGTTCGTCTGCGTGGCGAGCACGATGTGCACCTTGCCCAGCGTGGCCCACTTGCCTGCCCCGGGGTGGCACTTGCCGCAGGTCTCGCCCAGCCGCCCCGGGCTTACCGCCGAGCGTGGGTCGCTCGAGGGGAGGATTTCGTGGAAGCCGTGGCAGGAAGAGCAGTTAGCGACCGCCTTCGACCCGCCTCGTGATGCCAGCCCGTGGAAAGAATCACGATATGTCGTGAGTCGGCCGGCCGGAAGCCCGTAAGTCTCACGTATGCCCTGCGCTTCGTGACACCGCGAGCAGGTCGTGTTCACTGCGGAGGCCACGACCGTCGAGGCGGGGTCGTTCGGCCCGCGGATGAGGTGTTCGCCGTGGCAGTCCGTGCAGTTGGGGGCGGCGGTGACGCCGCGACGCAGCGCCTGTCCATGGATGCCCGTCTCGAAGGCCGCGAACTCCCGGGTGTGGCAGCGGCCGCAGGTGTGCGGGACGTTGGTGCGGAAGATGGATGACGTGGGATCGTTCGCGCGTCGCAGGTCGTGACTCTCGTGGCAATCGCTGCAGGTTGCCGCCCGTGGGTTCTGCGAGTGCCCGTGCACGCTCTTGGTGTAGAGCGCGTAAGCCTCGGGGATGGTGATCCGGCGCCGGGTCATCAGGGCGCGGTTGGCGTGGCAGCGGGCACAGGTGTGCGGCAGGTTCGCCCGGTAGACCGGCGAGGCCGGGTCCGTGTGCGGGAGGATCGAATGGAACGGCCCGTGGCAGTCCTTGCAGGTCGAGGCCTCGGGATCGCCGCGCGTGAGCGCCGTGCCGTGAACGCTGCTCCGGTACTGCCCGGTCACCTGCGCGTGGCAGCCGACGCAGGCATCCGTGCCGGTGCGCGCGGGCCGGCGCACATCATGGCCCGTGCCGTGGCAACCCAGGCAGGCGACCTCGTGAGGGCCGGCAGCCTGCCGGTGGGCGCTGCCGGCGATGGCGGCGGCCGCATCCTGGTGGCAGGCGCCACACTGGACCTGTGGCAGGGTGGTGGCGTGCGGCAGGTCTTTCATGCCCTTGTGGCAGGCCACGCACGCCAGCCGTCCGTGCGGAGAGGTCTTGAGCTGTACGAGGTCCACGTACGCCGTGCCCCCGCTGCTGCGCTCGATTGTCGGCTCGGCGTGGCAGTTCATGCACAGGCTGTTGCTGAGGGGTTCGGCGAGGGTGGGCATGGCCAAGAGGGCGGCGAGCAGCACAGCCGCCAGCGCGCGTCCCCAGACCCGGGGTGATCGCGCGCACACCACCACCGCGGCGCGCTGGACCGGCGAGCGGAGAAGGACTCGAATCACGTCGAGTTGCCTCCAGAAGGGGAGTGCGGAATCATCCGGACAAAGGAGAGGACCACGGAAAGCGCGCACCTGACAAGGCGCTGGAGCGGGCAAGATGTTGGATGGCAACGGCCATCGGCATGGTACCATGGGATGCCTTGCTATCTGAGAGACAATTCAGTAAAAATACTGACATCCATGGTCTGGCGGGCGGGCAGGCAAGGCTGCGTCCTCGACGGGTTACGCGGTTTGCACACGGCGCCTCGCCCTCGCGTTCTCAGGTGGGTGGTTACCTTCAAGACTGGAGGGGCTGATGATCAAGAGGATCCTCGTGTTCGTGATGGCGGGAGCGCTGGCGACGGGTGCAGCGGCGCTGGCTGCGGATGCGCCAAAGGCGGCAGACGCGCCGAAGAACGACTACGTCGGCGCGAAGAAGTGCATGCCGTGCCACATGAAGATCTACAAGGCCTGGGCCGAGGTCAAGCATGCGCACGCCTTCGAGGGTCTCAAGGCGACGACCCCCGAGCAGTTGAAGACGATGAACGCGCTGCTGAAGACCGATGTGAAGGAGAAGCCCGAGACCGCGGCGGCCTGCCTGGGCTGCCACGTGACCGGCTACCAGCAACCGGGCGGCTACCCTGCCGCCGACTCGCTCAAGAACCTGGCGCTGGCGGCCGTGGGCTGCGAGATGTGTCACGGTCCGGGCAGCCGGCACATGGCGGTGCCCATGAGCGACAAGGAGGGCCGTCGCAAGGCGGTCCTGGTCCCGACGGTCGAGACCTGCAAGAAGTGCCACACTGAGGCCATCTCGCCGAAGTTCGACTTCGCAGAGCGGAGCAAGAAGGTGCATCCCATCGCCGTCGCAACTCCCGCGAAGTAAACGGTCCGAAGCCAGCGGATGATGAAGACCAGCGCGGGCCGGTCTGCCAGTCGCAGGCCGGCCCGCAGCCTTTTCACCCGACTCCCCGCGCTGGCTGGAGCATTCCTCGCCATCGCGCTGCTCCATGCGGCGTCGTGGGCGGCGCCCGAGGCGGCGAAGCCGCTGCCCGGCGCCGAGGATTGCATGGCCTGCCACGAGGCCGGCCCGCCGCTCGCGAAGCGTGACGCCGACGCGCCGCCGCGCTTCGACGCCGCGGGGCTGCGCGCCTCGCCCCACGCGACGCTGGCCTGCACCAGCTGCCACGCGGACCTCGAGGGCAGGGAATTCCCGCACGAGACCGGGCCGGCTCTGGTCCGCTGCGGCGCCTGCCACGTGACCGAGCAGCAGCAGTACGTCGAGAGCCTGCACGGCCAGGCGGCGGCGCGCGGAGAGAAGCTCGCCCCTTCGTGCCAGGAATGCCACGGGCGGCACGGCGTGCTGCTGCGCAGCGACCTGCACTCGCCCACCAACACGGTCAACGTCCCAGCGCTGTGCGGGCGGTGCCATCACGAGGGCTCGCCGGTCCATCTCGCCTATCACATCCCGCAGGACTCGATCCTCGCCAATTACTCCGAGTCCATCCACGGCGAGGGGCTGTTCAAGAAGGGGCTGCTCACGACCGCCGTGTGCACCTCGTGTCACACCGCGCACCACGTGCTGCCGCACACCGACGCGCGCTCGAGCATCGCGCGCCGCAACGTGGTCGCCACCTGCACGCAGTGCCATGTGCGCATCGAGCAGGTGCACCGCAAGATCATCAACGGAGTGCTGTGGGAGAGCCGCCCCAGCGACATCCCCGCCTGCGTCGACTGCCACCAGCCGCACAAGGCGCGGCGGGTCTTCTACACGCAGGGCATGGCGGACGGCGACTGCCTGACCTGCCACGGCCGGCGCGAACTCAAGGGGCAGGGCGGGCGCTCGATGTTCGTGGACACCGCCGCGCTGCAGGGTTCGCGTCACGCGAAGCTCGCCTGCGCGCAGTGCCACAGCGAGGCGCAGCCCTCGAATACCAGGCCCTGCTCGGTGATCACGCGCCGGGTGGACTGCTCGGTCTGCCATGCCGAGGTCGTGGACACCTACCGGAAGAGCACCCACGGGCAGCTGGCCGCGAAGGGCAGCCCCGACGCCCCGGTCTGCCGCGACTGCCACGGCACGCACGGCATCCAGGGACACCTGCAGTCGGACGCGCCGACCTACGCGCGCAACGTCCCGGCGTTGTGCGGACGCTGCCACCTGAACGGCAAACGGGCCCAGGTGCGCTACCGCGGGCCGGAGCGCCGGGTGGTGGAGTCCTACGTCGAGAGCATCCACGGCAAGGGCCTGCTCGAGAGCGGCCTGACCGTGACCGCGACCTGCGTGGATTGCCACACCACCCACGGCGAGCTGCCGCACACCGACCCGGCGTCGAGCGTGAACCCGGCGAACGTGGCCAAGACCTGCGCCCGCTGCCACCGGGGCATCTACGAGCTGTACGCGGCCAGCGTGCACTCGCCCGCGGTGAGCAAGTCCAGGAAGCCGTTGCCGACCTGCTCGGACTGCCACTCGGCCCACACCATCAACCGCACCGACCGCCAGGACTTCAAGTTCTCGATCATGAGCCAGTGCGGCAAGTGCCACGAGGAGCTGGCGAAGACCTACTTCGGGACCTACCACGGCAAGGTCTCGCGGCTCGGCTACCTCAAGACGGCCAAGTGCTACGACTGCCACGGCGCGCACGACATCCAGCCCAACTGGGACCCGCGCTCGCACCTGTCGCGGCAGAAGATCGTGAAGACCTGCGCCGGGTGCCACCCCGGCTCGAACCGGCGCTTCGCCGGTTACCTCACGCATGCGACCCACCACGAGCCGCACAAGTACCCGGCGCTGTTCTTCGCCTTCTGGGGCATGACGAGCCTGCTGGTCGGCACTTTCGGCTTCTTCGGTCTGCATACGCTGGCCTGGTTGCCGCGCTCGCTCCAGTACCGGCGCGAGCTCGCGAAACAGCACGTCCCGGAGAGCGGTTTGCACGTGCGGCGCTTCCCGCCGCTCTACCGCAACCTGCACCTGATGGTGATGACCTCCTTCCTCGGGCTGGCGCTGACCGGCATGACGCTCAAGTTCTCCTACACCACCTGGGCCTTCGTGCTGTCGCGCGTGCTGGGCGGGTTCGAGGCGGCGGGCTTCATCCACCGGGTCTGCGCGGTGATCACCTTCGCCTACTTCTTCCTGCATGTGCGTGACATGGTCCGGCGCAAGGCGAAGTCGGGCGTGTCCTGGCGGACGTTCATTGCCGGCGCGAGCGGCATGCTGCCGGGGCCCCAGGACCTCAGGGAGTTCTGGCAGTCGATGAAGTGGTTCGCGGGCCGGGGCCCGCGGCCGCAGTACGGGCGCTGGACCTACTGGGAGAAGTTCGACTACTTCGCGGTGTTCTGGGGCGTGGCGATGATCGGCTCGACCGGGCTGGTGCTCTGGTTCCCCACCCTCTTCACCCGGCTCCTGCCCGGCATCTTCATCAACATCGCGACCATCATCCACAGTGACGAGGCGCTGCTCGCGGTGGGCTTCATCTTCACCGTGCATTTCTTCAACACGCACTTCCGGCCGGAGAAGTTCCCCATGGACACGGTGATCTTCACCGGCACCCTGCCGCTCGAGGAGTTCAAGCAGGACCGCCCGCGCGAGTACGCGGAACTGGAGGCGAGCGGCGAGCTGGAGTCCCGGCTCGAGCCGGCGCCTGCGCCGCGCACGGTGCGCGCCTGGCGCATCTTCGGCTTCATCGCCCTCTCGCTCGGCATCCTGATGGTGCTGCTGATCGTCTACGCGGCGATCTTCGGGTATCGGTAGGCGCCGGAACGGATGTGCGAAGGCCCGCCGGATCACTCCGGCGGGCCTTCGCGTCCGTGGCGGAGGGCTCGGGCGCCGGCCGGTGACCGTCCCGCGTCCGGCGCGCGCGCCCCGGCGCGCATCCCGGCCCCGCCGCCGCGCCACCACCGGGCCACCCGGCCCGGTCGCCCCGGGGGGCACGCACGTGTTATGAATCTTCGCGCAGCCGCCCCCGCGTCGTTTCCACCCCAATCGAAGGAGCGCGACCATGAAGCCTCGGCGCATCCTCCTGTTCACGCTGCTGTCGGGACTCCTCATCGTCGCGATGCGAGCCGACGCCGCCGGCGCCGGATCGGCCGCGAATCCGCCGGCCGCGGCGCTCTCGAGGGAATCCGAGACCTGCCTCGGCTGCCATCGCGAGCGCGCCACCCCGGTGGTCGCCCAGCAGTGGGCCGCCAGCCGCCACGCGAAGAACGGCGTGGGGTGCTTCGAGTGCCACCGGGCCGACGCCAACGACCCGGACGCGATGAAGCACGAGGGCTTCGTCATCTCGATGCTCGTGACGCCCAGGGACTGCGAACCCTGCCACGGGCAGGAGACGGCGGAGTTCGAGGCCAGCCACCACGCCAACGCGGGCGAGATCCTGGGCTCGCTCGACAACGTGCTGGGCGAGGTCGCCGAGGGGCCGCCGGCGGCGAACAGCGGCTGCAAGCAGTGCCACGGCGGCAAGGTGCGCGTGCTCGCGGACGGCAGGCTGGACGCGGCGACGTGGCCGAACACCGGCATCGGCCGCATGAACCCGGACGGCTCGAAGGGCACGTGCTCGGCCTGTCACAGCCGCCATTTGTTCTCGTCGTCCGTCGCGCGCCAGCCCGAGAACTGCGGCAAGTGCCACCTGGGCCCCGACCACCCGCAGTACGAGATCTACACCGAGAGCAAGCACGGCATCGCCTTCCGCGCCAGGATCGCCGAGATGGGCCTGGACCGGCCCACGTGGGTGCTGGGCAAGGACTACGCCGCCGCGCCCACCTGCGCGACCTGCCACATGGGTGCCACGCGCACGCAGGCCGGCACGCACGATGTCGGCACGCGTATCTCGTGGACGCTGCGTCCCGACGTGTCCGTCAAGCTCGAGAACTGGGAGAAGCGCCGTGCCGACATGCAGGGCGTGTGCTCCAACTGCCACGGCCGGGAGTGGGTGACCGACTTCTACGCGCAGTACGACGCGGCGGTGGGGCTGTACAACGAGAAGTTCGCGACGCCGGCGAAGTCGGTGATGAAGAAGCTGCGGGACGCCGGCCGGCTCACGGCGACGCCCTTCGACGAGAAGCTCGAGTGGACGTACTACGAGCTGTGGCACCACGAGGGTCGCCGCGCCCGCATGGGCGCCTCGATGATGGGCCCGGACTACACGCAGTGGCACGGCTTCTACGAGGTGGCCAAGCTCTTCTACACCGAGTTCCTCCCCGCGGCGGAGGAGCGGCTGCCCGGCGCGACCGCCGACGTGCGCGCCATGCCCGACCACGCCTGGCTGAAGGGTATCTCGCCCGAGGAGCGCGCGAAGATCGAGCAGTACTACCAGCAGCGCTACGGGAAGTAGCGTACGGGCACGCGGGGTGGCGCGGCCGACGAAGGCGGCCCGGCCCCGGCCCGCCCTCCGCGCTACGCCACCGCCCGCCCCGCATTGAGATGCGCCACCGCTTCGCCCGTGCTGCCGAAGAGTGGCAGCGCGCCCGCGAGGTGGGTCACGTCCAGCAGCCAGCGCTGGGGGCGATCCGCGCCGCAGAGCGCCACGCCCCCGCCGTTCGCCGAGGCGAGTTGCTGCGCGCGGGCGAGCAGGCCCAGGCAGTGCGCGGTCAGCACGCGCGCGTGGCTGAGGTCCACGATCACGCGGCGGCCCTGCCGGGCGAGCGCTGAGAGTTCGCGTTCCAGTTCGTCGCAGGCGGCCCCTTCGAGGAAGTCCCCGCTCGGCTGGAGCACGGTCAGTTCGTCTATTGCGTGAGAAGTCATGGTCTTGTGTCCTTTCTCAACCTGCTGGTGTCGCTCCGAGTCTCGTCCTCTGAGACGGCGGATCGGCCTGAAAGGTTGCATGACAGCCACGAACGCGAGCAGAACCGGGGGCGAGCGCGGCGTCTCTTCTCTGGACGTGGCCGGGGGGAGCGCGTAACCTGCGGTCTGCCGCAGCCAAACGCCCGGGAAGGCCGGCCCCCGGGACCGTGCAGCGCCTCACGAGGTCCACGCCCATGAAACGCCGCACTTTCCTTGACGTGTTCCTTGCTGCCTCGGGCGCCGCGCTCGCTGCCTTCGTCGCCTACCCGATCGCGCGCTACCTCGTGCCCCCGAAGGCCCCCGAGGCCGCCACCCGCCGGGTCGTTGCCGCGAAGCAGGACGAGGTGCCCCCGGGCGGCTTCAAGATCTTTCCCTTCGGTGGCGAGCCCGGTATCCTGATCCGCGGCAAGGACGGCGCGTACCGGGCCCTTTCCGCGGTCTGCACGCACCTGGGCTGCACCGTCCAGCTCCGCCCCGACGGGCAATCCATCTGGTGTGCCTGCCACAACGGGTTCTACGACCTCGAGGGACGCAACGTCTCGGGGCCGCCGCCCCGGCCGCTCGAGTCCTACGTCGTGCACGTCATCGGCGGGGATGTCGTGGTCGAGAAGGCGAAGGGCGCATGAGCCTGAACGACTGGCTGCGCGAACGGCTCGGACTCGAGGCGCTCGATCACGTGATCGAGAAGAAGCGCGTCCCGGTCCACCGCCACACCTTCTGGTACTACTGGGGCGGAATGACCCTGTTCCTCTTCGGGGTTCAGGTCGCGACCGGCATCCTGCTCGTCCTCTATTACCGGCCGAGCGCGGACGAGGCCTACGAGAGCGTGCGCTTCCTGATGACGCAGGTCTCGTTCGGCTGGCTCATCCGCTCGATCCACTCCTGGTCCGCGAACCTGCTGGTGGGCGCGGCCATGATCCACATGTTCAGCGCCTTCATGCTCAAGTCCTACCGCCGGCCGCGCGAGGTGACCTGGCTCACCGGCATGGGGCTCTTCGTGCTGTGCCTGGCCTTCGGCTTCAGCGGCTACCTGCTGCCGTGGAACCAACTGGCGTTCTTCGCCACCAAGGTGGGCACGGACATCATGGGCAGCGTGCCGCTGATCGGCCCCTTCCTCGCGCGCCTGCTGCGCGGCGGCGACCAGATCACCGGCGGCACGCTCACGCGCTTCTTCGGTTTCCACGTGGCCATCCTGCCGCTGTGCATGACGGCGCTGCTGGGCATCCACCTCTTCCTGGTCCAGTGGCACGGCATGAGCGTGCCGCCCGGCACCGAACCGCCCGCGGCCGCGCCGAAGAAGGAGATGAGGTTCGTCCCCGACTTCCTGCTGCGCGACCTGGTGGGCTGGCTCGCCGCGCTGGGCGCGCTCGCGCTGCTTGCGGCGCTCTTCCCCTGGGAGCTGGGGCTCAAGGCCGACCCCTACGCGTTCGCGCCCGCCGGCATCAAGCCCGAGTGGTACTTCGGCTACATGTTCCAGACCCTGCGCATGATCCCCTCGCGGGTGCTCGGGATCGAGGGCGAGTTGCTGGGCATCGAGGGCTTCGGGCTCGGAGCCCTGGTCTGGGCGCTGGTCCCCTTCCTCGATACGCCCGACGGCCGCGGCCCGCGGGCGGGTTTCTGGCGCGTGGTCGGCGTGCTGGCGATGCTCTACGTGATCGTGTTCACCCTGCTGGTCTATCGCGGAGGCCCATCGTGAGAGCCCTGCGGCGGTTGCTGGTCCTGGCGGGCGCGTTACTGCTCGCAGCCGCGCCGGTGCGCGCGGCGGTGGACACCTGCGCCGAGTGCCACCGCGGGCTCGACGACCCGCGTCTGAAGGCTCCGGCCCTAGGCTTCCCGCACGACATCCACGCCGAGCGCGGCCTCACCTGTGCCGCCTGCCACGGTGGCGATCCGGCGGATCCCGAGCCCTCGGCGATGGATCCCGACAGGGGCTTCAAGGGCGCTCCCACCCGTGCGCAGATCGCGCCGCTGTGCGCCTCGTGCCACGCCGACGCGGCCTTCATGAAGCGCTACAACCCGCGGCCCTACGTGTTCTCGATGGCCGAGTGGCAGACCAGTGTGCACGCGAAGCTCGCAGCACAGGGCGACGCCAAGGTCGCCACCTGCACGAGTTGCCACGGCGTGCACGGCATCCGCCCGCCGAAGGACCCCGCCTCGCCGGTCTTCAAGACCAACGTGCCGCGGACCTGCGCGAAGTGTCACAACCCCGGCTACATGAAGGGCCACGCGGTGCCCGCCGACCAGTTCGCGCTCTACTCGAAGAGCGTGCACGGCGTGGCGCTGCTCGAGAAGGGCGACGTCTCCGCGCCGGCCTGCAACGACTGCCATGGCAACCACGGTGCCGCCCCGCCGGGCCTGAAGGACGTGACGATGGTCTGCGGCACCTGTCACGGACGCGAGGCCGAGTTGTTCGAGGGCAGCAGGATGAAGGCGGGGCTGGACGCGCTGGGCAAGCCCGGCTGCGTGACCTGCCACGGAAACCACGGCGTGCAGCGGCCGAACGACGCGATGCTCTCCGCCGCGCCGGGCGGAAGATGCGCGGGCTGCCACAAGCCCGGCTCGGTGGCCGAGCAGGGCACGAGCGCGATCGTGGCGAGCCTGAGCGGTCTGCGGGGCTCGCTCTCGGTCGCCGACAGCCTGCTCAAACTGGCCGAGGTGCGCGGCATGGAGACCGCCGCGGGCCGCGGGAACCTGAAGGAGGCGCAGGACGCGCTGGTCGGAGTGCGTGCCGGGCTGCACAGCTTCGATTCGAAGCAGATCGGCGCCGTCCTCGCCGAGGGCGCGGCGCTCTCCCGCAAGGCGACGGACTACGGGCGCGAAGCGCTGCGCGACTGGCACAACCGCCGCGTCGGCATGGCGCTGTCGCTGGTCGTCATCCTGATCCTGATCGGACTCGTGGTCGCGAAGATCCGCCAGATCGAGAGGTGATCCGCCGGCGCCAGCGGGGCCGCGCGACTGGACACGGACACGGCTCGGCGCGACTTTGCCGCGCGCTTCTCACGACCGGTGGAGGGTCTTCGTCATGAACGCCCGCCTCGCAGTGCTCGGCGTGTGGCTCGGCGCGCTCCCGCTCGCGGTGGACCTCCCGGTCTCGCGCGATTCCTCGCGCACCAACCCGCTGCTGGTGGAGGTCGCCGGTGGCGGCGGCCAGTTCGCCATCGTGAACCGTGGTTGCGAGGGGCAAGTGCTCCGGGTCACGCGCAACCAGCTGCGTTCCGGCGCGCTCGTCGTCGAGCATCGGCTCCCGGAGGACTTCGTCATCGGCGTCCGTGCAGGCAGCGTGCAGACCACGCTGAGCACGAGCACGGAGACCCACCGCCGCGCGCCCGCGTACCCGGTCCCCGAACCGCCCCGCCTGCGCTACGCGAATCGCTACCTGAACCCGTACGTCGGCTACGAGGGACGCCGGGTGGGCCTGGGCATCGGCGTGATGGCGGCCGATCATCCGTTTGACGCCGACCAGTCGCTCGTCACCATCGAGGACCCCCTGCAGATGATGCAAGCCAGGAACCTCTTCCGGGACAAGTCCACCACCTGGCACGTGCGCCTGGGTGGCGAGCAGCACCGGCTGGCGCTGCGCTGGATGGAGGACGTGCCGCTGGAGTCGGAGGGCCACTTCAGCGCGGACCTGGGCTTCCGGCCGGGCCGTCAGCTCGAAACCGGCATCTTCGTGGGTCTCGCCGGACCTTATGACGGCGCCATGTTCGGATTGCGCGGGCGCGTGTGGCTCACGCCCGGGGCAGCGCTGCAGATCAAGGCCTCCACGGCGGGTGGGGAGAACGGGGAGTACGGCGTCTACGGCAGCGTCATGGCGAGGTTACCGGGCGTGCGCTGAAGCAGCGCCGGTTCGCTGCGCGAGCGCTCGCGCCTCCGCAGGCGCGGCCCTACGCCGGGTGGACCGGCGCTTCCCCGGTCCGCTTCGCTGGCAGCAGCCGGACGAGCACGAAGAGGATCACGAAGGGCGCGATCAGCAGCCCGAGCGAGGTGGCCAGCCCCTCCAGCCCTGTCATCTCCATCTTGTAGGCCATCAGGCCGCGGAAGCTCTTCGAGAAGAGCTGTCCGCCGATGACCACGTTCCAGCGCGTGCTGAAGATGCCGAGCTGGATCAGGATCGCCGAGGTGAAGTAGAGGAGCTTCCGCAGGTCCGGGTTCGCGCGCCGGGTGCGCGCTGCCACCAGTACGGCCAGGGGCACGAGCATGCCGAGCAGGACCTGGAGGATGACCAGGTTCGTGAAGAGCTTCTCCGAGATGAGCTGTGCCAGGATCTTCACCGACTCCTCGCTCTGATAGAGGCGGTGGATGAAGTCGAGCGCCTCGAGGGAGAAGTCCACGACCACGGCGTAGAACAGGTAGGAGGCCACCTTGTCGAGGCACTTCATGTCCAGGGGTTCGTTCCGCATGGAAGTGATCACCATGTAGAGGAAGAGCACCAGCGCGATGCCGGAGACGATGGCGGACATGAGGAACACGATGGGCATGAGTACGCTGCTCCACCAGGGATTGGCCTTGATGGAGCCGAAGATGAAGCCGACGTAGCCGTGGAGCAGGAAGGCCGACGGGATGCCCACGATGGTGATCATCCGGACCGCCTTCCGGTCGAAGGCGACCGCCTGCTCGCTGATGTCGGTCGAGAACAGGGACAGCGCGCGGTAGATCCAGCTGAGCGGGGGCTGGTGCTCGCGGCCCCACACCACCAGGTCGCGCCGGTACTCGAACCAGATCTCGAGCAGCAGGATGCCCATCAGGTACCAGGCGTAGACGAACCCGAACATGGCCATTGCCGAGGAGAGGTGCGGCGCCAGGAAGATCTCGAACGAACGTTCCATGTGCCCGAGGTGCAGGAGCAGCGGAAAGGGCGCCACGAGCAGGAAGGACAGCGCGGTCAGGAGGGCGAGCCGGTAGGCGGGCTGGACCTCCTTCACGTTGAAGACCTTGACCAGCGAGGCCAGGATGAACGCGCCGGCCACGAGTCCGGTGAGGTAGGGGTAGACCACGATCAGGATCGACCAGTGGATCTCGATCTCGTTCGGGTAGATGTACCCGATGATCTGCCGCAGCAGTTCCGTCAGGTTGGACGGCACCTGGGCGATCATCGCACTTCTCCGTCGAGTTGGGCGTAGTAGACCTTGGGCTCGGTGTTGAGCGCTGGCTTCAGCACGTTGATCTTGTTCATGCGCTGGAAGCGCACGAGGCGGCTCGCCTTGCTCCGGAGGTCGCCGAAGACGCGCGCCTGGGTCGGGCACACCTCGACGCAGGCCGGCAGCAACCCCTTGATCACGCGGTGGTAGCAGAAGGTGCACTTGTCCGCGGTGTTGGTGCGGTGATTGAAGAAGCGCGCCCCGTAGGGGCAGGCCTGGATGCAGTAGCGGCAGCCGATGCATCGCGTGCTGTCCACCAGCACCACGCCGTCCGCGGTCGTGAAGGTGGCGCCGACCGGGCAGACCTGCACGCAGGGTGCGTGCGCGCAGTGGTTGCAGAGCTTCGGCACGAAGAAGGAGCGCAGCACCTCGCGCTCGTCCTGCGTCTTCCGCTCCCCGCGCGGGTCCACGCTGATGCACTCGACCTCGGTTTCACCGCTCTGCTTCACCGTGTAGCGCTCGACCCAGGTGCGGAAGAAGAACGGCTCGGGCGGCACGTCGTTCTCGGCCTTGCAGGCCTCCGCGCAGCGGTTGCAGCCGATGCATTTCTCGACTTCGATCCCCATCCCGTACCAGTGGTCCCGGGGTTCGTAGCCGGGAGTGGGCGACCCGGCGGTCCCGGCGGCGCCCGCGGCCCCGGCCTCCGCCTGGCGCATCAGGACCTGGAACACGGCGGCGGCCGGGATGAAGGCGATGGCCCCCTTCTTGAGGAACTCGCGTTTGTTCATGGCCGTCCTTCCGGAAGGTGGGGGTAGTGGCACTGCCAGCACAGGTAGCCGCCGCCATGGCTGGTGAGTTCCACCTTGGGAGCGTCCGGGTTTGCCGTGCCGCCGGCGTGGCACTGCCCGCAGAACTCGCGGGTCTGGGGTTTGCTGGGAAGCGCGCTGCGGGGCGCGATCCGGTGCTCCTTGCTCGCGGTGTGGCAGGTCGCGCAGGGCAGCAGCGCGT
>Ga0315283_10000676_pt1 | contig 25629 bp, 21 predicted proteins | sample YL17G09_0_MG_FD_204541 | JGI IMG/M metagenome (GOLD analysis project Ga0315283, IMG submission 204541) | Sediment microbial communities from Yellowstone Lake, YNP, Wyoming, USA - YL17G09_0 | ecosystem: Environmental > Aquatic > Freshwater > Lake > Sediment | place: USA: Wyoming | collected...
GCTTCTGCCCCTGCTGGTCCTGCCATTGCCGCGTCTGGATGCGGCCCTCGACGTAGATCTGCCGGCCCTTGACCAGGTACTGGCCGCAGATCTCCGCCAGCTTGCCGAACGCCACCACGCGATGCCACTCGGTCTGTTCCTGCTTCTGGCCGTTCTTGTCGGTCCAGCGCTCGGTGGTCGCGAGCCGCAGGTTCGCGACCTTCTGGCCACCCTGAGTGGCCCGCATCTCGGGGTTCGCCCCCAGGTTCCCGACCAGGATCACCTTGTTCACACCCATGCTCTTCCCCCTCGTTCAGTGCCAGCCGGGAGCCGTCCGTGTCGCCGGGGGCCATCCGCTGTCCCGGGGAGCATACGGTCCGGCGTGCGCGGGCGCAACGCATGCCATGGCCGCGCCGCCGTGACCTCGCCAGGGCCGCGTTTGACGCCCTCGGAGCCCGGCCCGTATCCTCCGTGGTTGAATGCCTTCGGGCAGTCCGGGGCGTGGCGCAGCCCGGTAGCGCACCTGCTTTGGGAGCAGGGAGTCGGAGGTTCAAATCCTCTCGCCCCGACTTACTTGCCGCCCAGGCGGGGCCCTCGGGTCGGGCATCCGCCGGGGCGGGTCCGAGAACCAGTACCCCGGGTCCGGGGTCTTGAACCCGGGCGGGATCGTCCTGCGCCTGTAGCTCAGAAGGATAGAGCAACGGATTTCTAATCCGTGGGTCGGGGGTTCGATTCCCTCCAGGCGCGCCAGTCTTTCGCGCCCTCTTTGGTATCGAGTTCGAATGGCGGTGGGTGTAGCTCAGCTGGCAGAGCACCTGACTGTGGCTCAGGGGGTCGTGGGTTCAAGCCCCATCATCCACCCCAATCTCTCGACCGCGGCCACGCGCATGTGGCCGCGGTCATTCTGTTGCGCCGGAGGTCCAGTCGCATGCCGAACGCACCGAGCGCGGGCACGACGCCCCGGGTCAAGATCATCTGCTCGCTGGGCCCCGCGACGGACACCCCCGAGTCGGTGCGCGCGCTCGTGGATGCGGGCATGGACGCCGCGCGCCTGAACTTCTCGCACGGCACCTACGACCAGCATCGCGCCCACTACGACCGCGTGCGCGTCGCAGCCGAGGCGGCCGGACGCGCGGTCGGCATCATGGCCGACCTCTCCGGGCCCAAGATCCGCCTGGGCGTCTTCCCCGCCGGCCCGGTGTTGCTCGAGGCGGGCGCCGAGTTCGTCATCAGCACCGAGCCGGTCGCCGGCGACGCGCACCAGGCCTCGACCACCTACGAAGGCCTCGCGCGCGACGTCAAGCCCGGCAACGTGCTGCTGGTGAACGACGGCCTGGTGCGGCTCGAAGCGCTCGCCAGCGACGGCGTGCGCGTGACCTGCCGCGTCGTCGAAGGCGGCGAGGTCTCCGATCACAAGGGCATCAACCTGCCGGGCGTGAAGGTGACCGCCCCCGCGCTGACTCCCAAGGACATCGAGGACCTGCGCTTCGCGCTCGCGCTGGGCGTGGACCTGGTCGCACTCTCGTTCGTGCGCAGCCCGGACGCCGCCGCCGAGGTGCGCGGCGTGATGGACGCGGCGGGCCGGCGCGTGCCGGTCTACGCCAAGATCGAGAAGCCCGAAGCGGTGCTCCAGATGGAGGCCATCGTCAAGGCCTTCGACGGCGTGCTGGTTGCGCGCGGCGACCTGGGTGTCGAGATGCCGCTCGAGGACGTGCCGATCGTCCAGAAGCACCTGGTGCAACTGGCTCGCGAGCACGCGCGGCCGGTCATCGTGGCGACCCAGATGCTCGATTCGATGGTGTGCCATTCGCGGCCCACCCGCGCCGAGGTCTCGGACGTGGCCAACGCCGTGCTCGACGGCGCCGATGCGCTGCTGCTCACTGCCGAGACCACCGTCGGGCGCTACCCGGTCGAAGTCGTGACCACGATGCGGCGGATCATCGTCGCCGCCGAGGCCGTGGACCTGCGTTCGATGCCCCCGCTGAAGGACCGAACCTCGGTGCAGGCGGCCATCGCCCGCGCCGCGGCCCGGACTGCGTGCGACCTCGGGGCCCAGGCGCTGGTCGCCTTCACGCGCTCCGGCTCGACCGCGTGCCTGCTCGCCTCGCACCGCGAGCCCGTGCCGCTCTACGCCTTCACCAGCGAGCCCGCAGTGCGCGGCCAACTCTCCGTGGTCTGGGGGGTCGAGACCTTCGTGGTGCCCAACGTGCAGACCACCGACGAGATGGTGCAGCAGGTGACGAGCGCGATGCTCGAACTGGGCCGCGGCGAGCCCGGCGACCTGATCGTGATGGTGGCAGGCACGCCCCCGGGTGCGGCCGGCACGACGAACTCGATGCGGGTGCACAGGTTGGGGATGGGCTTGGCGGGCGGGTGAAACGGGGCTAGACTCCAGAGACATAATCGGCCAGGTAGGCTGTCGTTCGCATCTCGGAGGCCGCACCATGTTCAGGGCTGGGGCGTTCATCTTTGTCTGCGCGTGGCTGCTCGCTCTCGCGCTCCTGCTGCCGCCCCCCGCCGCCGCGGCCTGGCCGACCAATCCCACCGTGAACGTGCCGGTGTGCACTGCGGGCGGCGATCAGGACTACCCCACCAGCGTTTCGGACGCTGCGGGCGGGGCCATCGTCACCTGGGTCGACTATCGCAACGGCAGCGGTGACATCTACGCCCAGCGGATCTCGGCCAATGGCGCGCCCCTGTGGACGACCGACGGCGTGGCCCTCTGTACCGCCGCCGGCGATCAACTGAGCCCCGCCATCGTTTCGGACAACGCGGGCGGTGCCATCATCACGTGGCAGGACTTCCGCAGCGGCACCGGCTTCGACATCTACGCCCGGAAGATCTCGGCCGCTGGCACGGTCCAGTGGACGGCCGACGGCGTGGCCCTCTGCACCGCCGCCGGCAATCAGTGGAACCCCACCATCGTCAAGGACGGCGGGGGCGGTGCCATCGTCGCCTGGCAGGATCAGCGCAGCGGCGCCAACGATGACATCTATGCTCAGCGGATCCTGACCGGCGGCACAGTCAACTGGACGGCCAACGGCGTGACCCTCTGCACCGCCACCGGCGAGCAGTCAGTCCCCGCCATCGCCGCGGACGGCGTGGGCGGGGCCATCGTCACCTGGGACGACTACCGCAACAGCGACTACGACATCTACGCGCAGAAGATCGCGGCCGCTGGCACGGTCCAGTGGACGGCCAACGGCGTGGCCCTCTGCAGCGCCACCGGTGGTCAGTACTCCCCCACGATCGTCGCGGACGGCACGGGCGGGGCCATCGTCACCTGGTTCGACCAGCGCAGCGGCAACTACGACATCTACGCCCAGCGGATCCTCTCCGGCGGCGCGGTCAACTGGACGGCCAATGGCGTGGCTCTCTGTACCGACACCGGCGAGCAGTACTACCCCACCCTCGTCGCGACCGACGCGGGCGGGGCCATCGTCACCTGGTTCGACTCCCGCAGCGGCAACTACGACATCTACGCGCAGAAGATCTCGTCCGCTGGCGCGGCCCAGTGGCTGGCCAACGGTGTGGCCCTAAGCAGCGCCACCGGCACTCAGTGGTACCCCAGCATCGTCGCCGACGGCGCGGGCGGTGCCATCGTCGCCTGGACCGACTCGCGCAACGCGACCGACGACATCTACGCGCAGCGGATCTCGACCGGCGGCACGGTCCAATGGGCGGCCGACGGCGTGGCCCTCTGCAGCGCCGCCGGCTGGCAGGAACTGGGGGCCATCGTCACAGATGGCGGGGCCGGGGCCATCGCCACCTGGGTCGACGGACGCAGCGGCGACTTCGACATCTACGCGCAGCGGGTACTGGCGAGCGGCGCGCTCGGCGGCGGCTCCGTTGATGTATCAGATGAGCCCGCGCCCGCACTCGCGTTCGCGCTCGAACCCGTGCGCCCGAATCCTTCTCGCGGCGGCGCGCTGAACGTGCGCTTCACGCTCGCGAGCGCGGCGGCCGCCTCGCTCGAGTTGCTCGACATCGCGGGTCGCCGCATCGCTGCGCACGAAGTCGGCTCGCTCGGCGCGGGGCGCCACACACTCGACCTCGGGCAGGGCCAGCACCTCGCGCCCGGGCTGTATCTGGTGTGCCTGCGGCAGGACACGAACACGCGCGTGGCGCGGGTGGCGATGCTGAGGTAGCGCGGGCGATGGTGGCGTGCCGGCCCAGTGCGAAGCCCGCGACCCGCGCCCGACGCGGCGACCCGCTGGTCTGGCTGCTGCTCGGCGTCACGCTCGCGGTCTGGCTCATCGAGACCGGCGGCGAAATGTGGCGCACCTCCCACTGGAACCACTACGTCTACCTGGCCGATGCGTTCCTGAACGGCCAACTGCACCTCTTTCACCATCCCGCCGAGAGCGGGGACATGGCCATCGTGGCCGGCAAGGCATTCATCGTTTCGGCCCGTTCCCGGCACTGCGATTGATACCGCTCGTGCCCTTCTTCGGGCCGCGCACGCCCGACGTGCTGGTCCTGGTGCTCACCGCGCTCTTCGCGATCTTCGCCTTCGACCGCTTCCTCGCGGCTCTGTCCAACCCGCCGGACCGCGCCCGCCGCGCGCTGGCGACACTCACCTTCGCGCTCGGCACCGCCATGCACTACGGCGCGCCGATGGGGAACGTCTGGCTCCACGCGCAGATCAGCGCGACCGCGCTGCAGTGCTGGGCGCTGTGGATGGCGGCGCGCGGACGCGGATGGTGGAGCGGAGTGGCGCTGGGACTCGCAGTGCTCACGCGGCCCACCGTGACATTGGCCGCGCCGCTCGCCGCCTGGCTCATCGTGAGCCGCCGCCGCGACAAGGACACGCCGGTCGCGAACCGCGTGCGACCGTGGCTGACAGCAGCCCTCGCACTCGGCGCGCCGCTGACGATCGCCACCGCGCTGCACGGGCTCTACAACTTCGCACGCTTCGGCAGTTTCACCGACCCCGGCTATCACTACATCCTGATGGGCGACGAGTTCAAGGCCCTGATCGAACGTTATGGACGCTTCAACCTGCACTTCCTGCCGCACAACCTGGGCGGCTGGCTGTTCGCCCTGCCCCGCCTCGAGTCCGGCACGCTGGTTCCCGACGGACATGGCATGAGCCTGCTCCTGACCACGCCCTTCCTGCTGCTCCTGCTCGCGCCACGGCGGGTCACGGCGCACGAGTGGGTGATGCTCGGCAGCGTGTTGCTCATCGCCCTGCCCTCGCTGCTCTACTACAACGACGGCTGGGTGCAGTTCGGGCAGCGTTTCGCACTCGACTGGATCGCGCTCGCACTCGCCGCGTGTGCGCTGGCCGCGCGGCGCGTCCCGGTCTGGCTCGTCGCAGTCCTCGCCGCCATCGGCATGGCCGTCAACACCTGGGGGATGCTGTGGTTCCAGTCGGTCCAACTGCATTGAGCGGCCGGGAGTCCTCCGGGGAGGCGAGCGCATAGTGTAAAGTCGAGCGACCATGAAACGGGAAGTCCGAACCCGGCCAACGACGAACCCGCCCCCGCGCGGCGCTGCACGACCCGGCGCGCCGGCGGTCACCGCCGCCCCGCCCGCCGGCCCGCCTGCACCGCTGCGGCGACTGAGTCTCGCACTACTCGGGTTCGCGGTCCTGGCGGCGTTCGCGGGAGTGCTGCGCAACGGCTGGATGCTGCTCGATGACCCGCAGTACGTGACGGAGAACCCGTACGTCAACAGCGGCCTGACGTTGCGCGGTCTGTTGTGGTTCCTGCACGCGCCGCACGGCGGGAACTGGCATCCGCTTACTTCGCTCTCGCACATGCTGGACGTGCAACTGTTCGGCCTCGCGCCCGCGGGGCACCACGCGGTGAACCTCGCGCTCCACCTGTTGAACGTCCTGCTGCTGGTGGTCGTCCTCCACCGCTTCACCGGCGCGTGGTGGCGCAGTCTCCTGGTGGGCGCGCTGTTCGGGCTGCATCCGCTGCGGGTGGAGTCGGTGGCGTGGGTGGCGGAGCGCAAGGACGTGCTGAGCGGGCTCTTCTTCCTGCTCACGCTGGAAGGCTGGCGCCGCTGGGCCGAGCGTCCCGGCGTCCGCCGCTACGCGCTGGTCATGGCGGCGCTTGCGCTCGGACTCATGTCAAAGCCGATGCTGGTGACGCTGCCGTTCGTCCTCGTACTGCTCGACATCTGGCCGCTGGGGCGGCTGCGGGGCGTGGTCCGGCCGCCCGGCGCGTCCGAGTGCCGCGCCCCCCGGCACCCGCTCGCCGGCCTGCTCCTCGAGAAATGGCCGCTGATCGTGCTCGCCTTCACGTCGGCGGCGGTGACCTTCGTCGTGCAGCGACAGATCGGGGCGGTCAGCGGGGTGGGGATCGGCGAGCGCCTGGGCAACGCGGCCCTCTCGTACTGGCGCTATGTCGGCGCGACGCTGTGGCCCGCGCGGCTCGCACCCTTCTATCCGTTCTACCAGGTGCACGCGGCAGACGTGCTGGCCCCGGCGGTGGCGCTGGCGCTGGCGACTGCACTCGCGCTGTGGCTCGCGCGCACCCGCCCGGCGGTGACCATCGGCTGGCTGTGGTACCTCGGCACGCTCGTCCCCGTGATCGGGGTGGTGCAGGTCGGGCTGCAGGGCCACGCCGACCGCTACACCTACCTCCCGTGCATCGGGTTGTTCGTTGCCGCAGTGTGGGGAGTGGGCTGTGTCGCGCGTCGCTGGGTGGTGCCCGTCGCCGCCGCCTGCGGGCTCGCGCTCGCGCTGCTCGGGGTGGCGACCGCGCGGCAGGTGGCGTATTGGAAGGACACTCGCACCCTGTTCACGCACGCGCGCCAGGTCACCGGTGAGAGCGTGCTGGGCGAGCACGTCCTGGGCAATGCATTCCTCGCCGACTCGCAGCGCACCCTGGCCCTGCAGCACCTGCGCCGTGCCGCCGAGTTGGGGCCCGAATACCTGCCCGCGCTGCAGGCCTACGGCGTCATCCTTGCGCAGGGCGGCCGGCTCGACGAGGCGGACCGGCAGTTCCGGCGCGTGCTCGAGCTGGATCCCACCAACTCGGGGGCGTGGATCTCGCTCGGCCGCTCCGCTCAGACGCGAGGACGGTTCGACGAGGCCGCGGACTGCTACCAGCGCGCGCTCGATCGCGCCAACGAGATGGCGCCGCTGGTGACCCGGCAACTCGGCATCGTCACCATGCTGCGCGGCGACCTGCGCGGCGGGCTCGCACTCATCCGGAGCGCCGTGGCCCTCACGTCCGCCGACGTCCGCTCCCACGTCATCCTGGCGCAGGCACTGCAGCGCGTCCCCGGAAACGACCCGGAGGCCGCGGACGAGCTGCGAGTGGCGCTGCGCCTCGCGCCCGGCGACCGCGAGGCGCTCAACGAGCTGGCGTGGCTGCTCGCCACCAGCCCCGATCCGGGCGTGCGGCGGGGAAGCGAGGCCGAGTCGCTCGCCGTCCGGCTCGCGACGCTGACCGGTGGTCGCGACCCCAACCTGCTCGACACGCAGGCCGCGGCCCAGGCGAGGGCCGGGCGGATGGATGCAGCGATCGCCACCGCGCGGCGGGCGCTGGACATCACAGAGGGCGCGGGGGCCGACTCGCTGGCGCAGATGATCAGAACACACCTCGCCGCCTACGAGCGCGGCCGTCCCTGGGTGGACTCGTCCCGGGTCCGCTGACGGCGCGACCGCACGCTCGACCCGCGCCGGCGCCGGACAGGTTCGCCCTCCGCATCGGCCGCAGGACCCGCGCGGGGCCCGGGCGCCTGGGGGATCTACCGCGCGATCCCCACCCCGCGCAGCGGAAAGAGGTAGATGCAGTCGGCGGGGCGCGCCTCGGGACGCATCCCCCGGAGCGGCTGGAAATCGATCCACAGCGGCTCCGTGCGGCCGCGCGTGGTCATCATGCGCTGGCCGAGCCCGACGAAGTAGTAACTGCTCACCGCGAGCCAGTCGCTCTCCTTCCCCGGTTCGCCGCCCAGGTAGGGCACGTAGTCGATGCCGTAGACGGCGGGGTCGGCCGTGCCATGGTAGGCAAGATGGATGCGCCCGATGCCGCGCTGCTTCAACTCATCGCGCAGCGCGATCAGGCCCTGCCCCCAGTCCACGTTCGAGTCGTTGACCAGCCGGTAGCCACCACCGGGCCCGCCCGCAGGCCAGTTGAAGAACGAGAGATGCCAGGGCGCTGCGAGACCGGCCTCGACCGCCTGGAGCATCGCGAGCGCGAGTCCGACGCGCAGCCAGATGCGGCCATGACTCCTCAGGTGCGCAAGCAGACGCACCGCGGCGAGGCCACCAAGCCATACGCATAGGAACGGCACCATCGGGAACAGGTAGCGGATGCCGATGTCGAGGTTGCCCGCGAACATCCCGACGCCGAGGACGACCGCGACCGGGACCGCGAGGAAGTCGCCGCGCCGGCGCCGGTCTGCCAGGGCGAGTCGCGAGCGCGCCAGCAGTGCTCCCAGGAAACCCAGCGGCCACTTGAAGAGAAAGGCGAGCGGGAAGTAGTACCAGACGGCGTGCGGGATCACGCGGCCGAGCAGATACGCAGGTGTGACACCGGTCTGTGACTCCACCAGTTGCCGGTCCAACCCCGCCAGGTACGTGTCAGGCAGTGGTAACCGCAACCATGGCACCGCACGCGAAAGCGATTCGAAGCGCTGGGATCTGAACGGGAACTCCCCCATGGGCTCGAATGACACCCGGCCGAGGTAGCCGGCGCCGAGGGCCACGAGCACGACGGGCAGCAACAGGCCGAGCCCCAGCCACAGCCGCGCGGGCCGGCGCGCCTGGCGCTGCATCACCGTAAGCACCACGATCACCAGCAGCACCGGTCCGAGCAGCAGCGCCGTGAACCGCACCAGGAACGTGAACGAGACCGCGCCCGCCGCCAGCCACCACCAGCCCCAGCAGCCGCTGCGCGCGAACATCCAGAACGCGTAGACGCTGGCGAGCCACCCGAGCCCGGTCGCAAGGTCCATGGTCGCGACGCCGGCATGAGCAAGCGCTTCGGGCATGAAGGCGTAGAAGCCCAGCGCGAGCACGCCGCCCCGCGGTCCGTAGAGCCGTCGTGCGACGCGCCACACCAGCGTGCCGAGTAGCACCGAGAGCAGCACGATCACCAGCCTCGCCGCCACGAAGACGCGCTGGTAGCGGTCGGCGTTCACGCGCATGAACGACTCGCCCACCACGCCCTGCTCGCCATCGCGGAGCGCTTCGTCGGACGGCAGCCGCGCGCCCGCAGCGAGTGCGGCGGCTCCGCACAGCGCTTTCACCAGCGGCGGATTGACCGCCGAGATGCGCAACTCGCCGCGCGCGGCGGCCATCACGCCCGAGGGCAGGTGGAAGTTCTCGTCGAAGGTGACCGAGTTGCGCAGTACGCCCCAGACCGCCAGCGCCACGTGAACGGCGAGGAGCGCGGCGACCCACCAGCGCTCGTGGCCGAAAGCGCGGGCCCGGCCGGGAAGACGGGCCTTCTGCGAAGGCTTGCGACGGATTGGGCGGGCCGATGGCATCGGCCGGACCCGACGACCTGACGCGGCCGGGCCTCAAGCGCGCTGCGACCGCGCGCTCCCACCGCCCACCACCCAGCGCTACCTCGCGAGTCTCGCCGTCACCGACTCCAGCAAGTCCCGGGCCTCCTGATTGTCGGGGGCTCGCTCGACCTCGCGCTGGTAGAGGCTCCGGGCCCGCTTGAGGTCGCCCAGCGCCTGCGCGACCTGCCCACGACGCAGATCGATCCCGCCCCGGTAGCCCAGGACGCGCCGCTCCTGCTCGAACCAGCGCAACGCCTCGCGGGGACGGCCCTGCTGCAGGGCGATGAGCCCGAGCTTCTCCCGCGCGGACAGGGTTAGGGACTCGATCCGCAGCGCCTCTTCGAGTTGACGCCGCGCGTCGTCCCAGCGGCCCTCGAAGAGCGCGATGTTCGCGAGCAGCCCCAGAGCCTCCGCGTGGTAGGGGGAGCCCGCCACCTCGCGCCACAACTCGCGCTCGGCCCGGCGCCGCAGGAGCGAGTCGCGCGTGGTGGCCTGGCCGAAGGCGGTGAGGCTGGGCGCGTCAGTGGGAATGAGCGTGTAGGCCGAGTCGGCGGCCAACCGGGCGAAGGGGCCGTGACGGCGCACGAAGACGTAGGCCGCGTCATCGCCGAAGACGCGCACCCACGACGTGTCGCGCCCAACGACGGAGAGCAGGCCGTCGTTCGAAGTGGCGCCCCAGCGCAATACGAGGTAGTCGAAGGCGTACTGCTGCTCGAATCGTGGCCAGGCGTCCGGCCGGTACAGAGCGAGCATGTAGAGGTGCCGCAGTTCCTTCGAGCCCTCCTGATGGATGCCCATGAAGGGGAGTTGATCGCGCCGGGGCCAGAAGCGGAAGCACAGGTAGCCGCCGAATTCGAACGGGTTGAAGAGCTTCCCGTGCAGATCGTGGCGTTGGATGAAATTGCTGGCGCCGATGGGTAAGCAGTTCCCCGGCACGCCAAGGCGGATGGCGTATGCGGCTCCGGAGAGCGCGGGCAGGGTGATGAGCGCGCAGGCCGCCGCAGCGAGACCACCGCGCAGCCACGGTCGTGCCCCCCAGGCGGGCAGGTGCACACCGCGCAGCCATTCGTCGAGGTCGCGCGCGAGGTAGATCGCGGCGACCAGGGCGTAGACGCCGGCGAAGCGCTGGCCCACCAGGAGCATCGCCGAGAACCCGCCGCAGAGCATGACCTCGACCCGGTCGAGACTGCCGCGGCGCAGTCGCAGGAGTGCGAGGACCGGCCACAGGACCAGGACCAGGGACAGGCCATCGGTCCGGTGGATGGCCCATTGCACCGGGCCCATCTCGCCGATGCTCTGGTAGATGAGTTCCTTCCGCCACACCAGCCAGAATTCGAACGGCTGCCAGAGCGTGCGCCAGCCCGAGGGGTTTACGAACGAGATCGCCGCCGCGGCCAGGCCGGCAAGCCACAACTCGCGCACCGGCGGGGCCCCGGTCCGCCGCGGTGGCAGGTGCGCGGCGAGCACGTGGATGCCGAGCACGGCGAAGAACAGGTAGTAGGAGATGTGCGTGTTGGCCCAGATCCAGGCGATGAGCACCAGCCAGGCGAGGTTCACGCGGGTGCCGTGGCGCCGCGATTCGAGCAGCCAGAGCTCGGCGGCGAGCAGGACTGCCGCGACGGTCTCGGGGCGTACCTGCGAGCGCCCGCGGTAGATCATCGCGCACAGCGAGATCACCACCAGCGGCACGAGCCCCTTCGCCCCCATGCGGCGCGCGGCGGCCCAGACCAGGCCGAAGACCGCCAGCGTGGTGAGCCAGCGCCAGGCATACAGGCCGGACACACCGCCCAGTTTCCAGAACGGCCAGACCAGCGCCTCGAAGCCCCAGGCGTAGTTCACTTCCTTCGCGCCGTAGGTGGGCCAGGTCCAGAGCTGCGTCCGCGGGAAGCGATGCTGCTCCCAGATGAAGCGGCCCACGGTCAGGTGCTGCCACTGGTCCGAATCGGAAGCGTCGTGGGTGACGGACAGGACCACGATGACGGCACACACCAGCGCGGCGAAAAGCAAGGCTGGATGGGTTAGGCGCAGCGGCGGCGCGGCCGGCACGACCACGCGCGCAGGCCGCGAGGGGCGCGCGGAGGCGGCCTTCGGCGACGGCAGCGCGGACGCGACTTTCGGCGACGGGCGCGCCCTGCCGCGGCTCATCGGCTCACGGCCCCGGCGTCGCCGCCCGAACGCAGGGCAGGCAGCGCCTGCGCGAGTTGCGCGGCCAGCGCGTGCACGGCGCGGGCGCGGTGCGAGAGCGCGTTCTTCTCGTCGTCGGGCATCTCGGCCATGGTGCGGCCAAGACCTCCGACCTCGAACAAGGAGTCGTAGCCGAAACCGTTCTCCCCGCGCGGTGCCGCGGTGATGCGGCCCTCGAGCACGCCCTCGGCCACCAACTCGCGCCCGTCCGGCAGGCAGGCGACGCAGGCGCAGCGGAAGCGCCCAGCGCGCAGCGCGGACTCGACCCCTTCCAGTTCGGCCAGGAGCTTCAAGCGGTTGTCGGCGTAGGAAGCGCCCGGCCCGGCGTAGCGCGCAGCGTGGATGCCGGGCCGCCCGCCGAGCGCATCCACCTCGAGCCCGGTGTCGTCGGCGATCGCGGGCTGGCCGGTGAGCGCGAGTGCCGCGCGCGCCTTCAGCAGCGCGTTCTCGCGCAGCGTCGCGCCGGTCTCCTCGGGTGCGACCGCGCCGGGCACGTCGCAGAGCGCGCGCAGCGCGACGCCGGGCAGCCCCAGCAGCGCCGCAAGCTCCCGCAGCTTGTCACGGTTGAAGGTGGCGAGGATGAAATCCACGGTGTTCCCCGGGGCGATGGAGTTGCGTTCGCGGCCGCGCGTCCAGGCCTAGCCCGGCAGCAGTCCGGAGTCGCCGAGCAGGCGGCGCTGGTAGGCGGTGACCTTGCGGATGCCCAGACGCGCGAGCGCGAGCAGGGCGCGCAACTCGGCCGCGTCGAAGGTGGTGCTCTCGCCGGTGCCCTGCACCTCGATGAAGCGGCCCGCACCGGTCATCACCACGTTCATGTCCACGCCGGCCTTCGAGTCCTCGGCGTAGCAGAGGTCCAGGCAGGGCACGCCCGCGACCAGGCCGACCGAGATCGCCGAGACCGTGTCCTTGAACGGCGAGCGCTTCAGCTGGCCCGCGTTCGAAAGCTTCAGGAACGCATCGTGCAGCGCGACGAAGGCGCCGTTGATCGCCGCGGTGCGCGTGCCGGCGTCGGCTTCGAGCACGTCGCAGTCGAGAATGACGGTGCGCTCGCCGAAAGCCTTCAGATCGGTGACAGCGCGCAGCGAGCGCCCGATCAGACGCTGGATCTCATGCGTGCGCCCACCGGCCTGCGCGGTGCGCGGCGTGCGGTCGGTGGTCGCGCGCGGCAGCATGCCGTACTCGGCGGTCACCCAGCCGCCGCCCTTGCCGCGCAGCCAGCCGGGCAGGCGGTCCTCGACCGTCGCTGTGCAGAGCACGCGCGTGCGTCCCATCGTCACCAGGGCCGAGCCCTCGGCGGAGAGCAGGGCGCCGCGCTCGATCTTGAGCGGGCGCATCACGCGCGGCCCACGGCCGTCGGGACGGACCTGGGCGGGCGCGGCAGCCACGGCGGCGGGCTTGGGGCTATCGGTCACCAGGGACTCCTCTCGAACAGGGACACCCGCCGGGCACGGGCCGGGCGGGCCCCGTCGCGGCTCAATGCGGGATCGAGCGCTCGAACCACGGCAGGTCGGTCTGGTCCACGATCGCGGTGGGCGGCAGCTCGCGTCCCAGGAAGGCCCGGGCGACGCGCTCGAAGTCGAGGCGTTGGTCGCTCAGGTAGAAGTGGTGCTGCGGCGCCTGGTCCGCTGCGGCGAGCAGACCACGCCGGCGCAGTAGGCCGGCAGTGGCGAGCGCGGCCTCGGCGCCCGAGTCGATCAGCCGCACGCTCGGGCCGATGATGCCCTGCAGCAGCGGCGCGATCAGCGGATAGTGCGTGCAGCCCAGGATCAGGCAGTCGAGTCGCTCGTCGCGCAACCCGCCGAGGTACTCCTCGGCCACCTGGCGCAACACGGGGTGGTCGAGCCAGCCCTCCTCGATCAGCGGCACGAACAGCGGGCAGGCCCGCGAGACCACGTGAGTGCCGGGGGCGAGTTGCGCCAGGGCGCGGGCGTAGGCGCCGCTGGCAACCGTGGCCTGCGTGCCGATGACGCCGATGCGCGGCGGCGGCGAGCCCCCGGCGACCGGCGCTCCGCGCCCGCCACCGGTGACCGACACGCCCGCCGCGGGATCGATCACGCCCACCACCGGGATCTCGAAGCTGCGCTTGAGCGTGTCGAGCGCGTACGACGAGGCGGTGTTGCACGCCACCAGCAGGCACTTGATGTCCTGGCGCATCAGGAAACGCGCGATCTCGAGGCTGAAGCGCGTCACCGTCTCGCGCGACTTGCTGCCGTAGGGCACGCGGGCGGTGTCGCCGAAGTAGGCCACGCTCTCGCCGGGCAGCACGCGGAACAACTCGCGCACGGCGCTCAGGCCGCCGAGGCCCGAGTCGAACACGCCGATCGGACGTGGATCCCCGCTCTCGCTCACGCCGCTCCTCTCCCTCTGATTCCCGCGCTCAGGGCCAGTCCGCGAGTTCGAGTGGACGGTCGAGCGGCAGGTGCCCGCCCAGGCTCGCGAGCGGAACCCCCTCGCACACGATCATCACCCATTTCACCCCGGGCAGGTTGTCGCCCAGCGTGCGCACCAGCGCGCCCACCGCCAACTCCTCGGCGCCCGCCCCGCCCCTGAAGCCCGAGCGGAACACGCCCGACAGGTCCAGCGTGAGCAACCCGCGCTCGTCCAGGTAGGCGTGCCGCAGCGTGGTCCCCGCGGGCAGCAGCGTCAGGCCCGCACCCGTCGGCCCGCGCACCAACTCGTCCAGCAGGGCGGCCACGCGCTCGTGCAGTCCGGCCTGCTCGATGACCTCGCGCGGCTCGCTCACCAGCGCCTCGCCGCTGCGCGCCACGAACCAGAGCCGTGCCGAGCGGAAGCCGGTGCTCGCGGTGTCCGAGGCCGCGGGATCCACCACCGTCAGCTCGCTGGAGCGCCGACTCCAGCGCCATGCGGCCCACGCTAGCACAGCGAGAATGAGCCCGCCAAGGATGAGCGCGAACACGCGCGCGCCGGGCCGCGTTCGCCCGGAACGCTCGTTCGCGGGGGCGTGGGTCATCCGCCCTCCGTCCAGCGCACCACGCCCCTGGCGATGGCGGCGGCTAGTTCCTGCAGCCCGCGCGGGTCCTCCACACGGATCCGGTCGGGGATCGCGCTGAGTGTGGCGCAGTCGAGCATCACGCCGGCCGCGTCCACCCCGAGCAAAGGCACCATGAGCCGCTCGCGCAGCCGCACCGGCCCCGCTCCGGCCGCGTCCAGCGCACCCAGGATCGCCTCGGCCGCCGCGCGGCTCAGCACCGCCCGGCGCAGGGCGACCTCGCGCCACGGCAGCAGCACCAGCGGCGCGCGCGGCGAGGGCGGGCCCTCACGCGCTCCGACCCCCGCGGGCGGGCACCAGGCCGTCGCGCCCGAGTGCCGCGTGCCCGGCACCGCGTCGAAGTGGAGCGACACCACCAGGTCGGCGCGCGCGCGGTTCGCGAACTCGGCGCGCTGCTCCGGCGTGAGCGGCCGGTCGTCGTCGCGCGTCAGCACGACCTGCACCCTGAGGCGGAGCGCGAGTTCGGTGCGCACCAGCCGCGCGAGCGTGAGCGCGAGGTCCTTCTCGACGTCGGTCCCCACCGTCACACCCGCGTCGGGCCCGCCGTGGCCCGGGTCGAGCACGATCACGCTCACCCGCGACGGCCGGGCCTCGAGCGCGAACTCATCGAGCCCCGCGCGCCACGGACGCGGGAACTCGAGCGTCACCGTGCCCACCCCCATCTCCGCCGCGCCTGCGCCACGCACCAGCCGGTAGCCCGCCGCGCCGGACGCCACCTCCAACTCGAAGACGCTGCCCGGGGCCGCCGCGACCGGCGTGATCCGGCGCACCAGGCTCGCGGGTGGCAGCGACTCGGGCACCACTCCCACGAACGTCCCGGCAAAGCGCACGCGGAAGTGGCCGCGCGAGCGGCCCTCCACGGCGACCTCCGTCACGCGTTCGACCGGAAAGCCGACGCGCGTCAGCGTGTCGCCGCAGGTCACCTCGGGACTCCGCACCAGCCCGTCGCGCGGCGCCCGCACCACGATGCCACGGCGTGGCTCGAAAGACAGGCGCGCGAGCGTGCTGTCGCGGGGCAGTTCGTCGAGCAGGGCGACCGGCACCTGCAGCTCGCCGCGGCGCGAGACCACCGGGGCACGCAGCCACACGGTGCGGTCGTCCACCACCGCGAAGGGGTTGTCAGTCGTGAGCGTCACCCGGTGCGGACCGGCGCGCAGCACGAGCTTGCGCAAGTCGGCGCGCCAGAACTTGGTCGCCCCGAGCAGCCGCGCGAGGTCGTTCGCTCCGATGTGCGCCACGCCCCAGATCCGCAGCACCGGCGCCGACTCGAAGGCCGGGAGCGAGGCCGGAGCGGATGGCGAAGCCGAACGGGCGGACGGGAGCGGGACCGACGGAGCCGGAGGAGAAGACGGAGCCGGGCGGGCGGGCGGGAGCGCGGCCAGGAGCGGGACCGACGGAGCCGGAGCGGAGGGCGAAGCCGGGCGCGCGGGCGGGAGCGGGACCGACGGAGCCGGAGCGGAGGGCGAAGCCGGCCGCGCGGGCGATGGAGCCGGGAGGGCGGGTGGTGGAGCCGGGCTCGCGGGCGATGGAGCCGGGCGCAGCGCCTGCGCGGCGCTGGCGGACGACGGCGCCTGGGGCGCAGCACCCGCGGTCAGCGCGAGCAGCGCCGCGCTCACGCCGAGCACGAGCCAGCGCGGCACCTTCACCCGCGCGATCACCGCGAGCCGCGTCGCGCGCGGTCCATCTCGCGCTTCGCATCGCGCTCGGCGATCGCATGGCGCTTGTCCACGTTCTTCTTGCCCTTGCCCACGCCGATCAGGAGCTTCGCGTGGCCGCGCGCGAAGTAGAGCTTGAGCGGTACCAGCGTCTGCCCCTTGCGCGCCACCGCCTCCTTGAGCTCCACGATCTGCTCGCGGTGCAGCAGGAGCTTGCGCTTGCGCAGCGGGTCGGGGTTCGCGCGGTTGCCCTGCTCGTAGGGCGGGATGTGCAGCTGCAGCACCCAGGCCTCGCTGCCGTCCACCGTGGCATAGGCCTCGGCCAGGCTGGCCTTGCCCGAGCGCAGGCTCTTCACCTCGGTGCCGCGCAGCACGATGCCCGCTTCGTAGGTCTCGAGGATGAAGTAGTCGTGGCCCGCCCGGCGGTTCTGCGCGACCAAGCGGTCCTCGGGCGACGGCCCGCGGGTCCGTTCGGAGGTCGGTCTGCGATCTTCACGAGCCATGGCAGGAACCGTCCGCGGGGCCGGCGGTGGGACGGGCACGACCGCCTTGACTCGCCGGATGGCGAAAAGGCGCCCACCTAACGGATGGGAGCTTGGTGCGGAAGGGGGGATTTGAACCCCCACACCCTTGCGGGCGCATGACCCTGAATCATGTGCGTCTGCCAGTTCCGCCACTTCCGCAGGTGAACGGCGGGCAGGACTATAGGGCGCGGGGGCGCCGAGCGTCAACGCGGCGGCCCGAAAGGCGCGGAACGCCGCGGCTGGAGTGGACCGGGGACGCCGGACGGCCCGGACGGGGCGAATCGCGTTCGGCCAGCATCCTTCGCCGCAAGGAGCGCGTCGCCAGCGCCGACGACGTGATCCTGGACCTGCGCGTTCGAGGACTCGTTCCGGCGGTAGATCGTGACCCAGCCGAGTCCTCCCGCTGGCGTCACGTCCCAGTCTTGCGCCGCAACTCGTCCAGGTTGGCCTCGGCCCTGGCGTATCCCTGCCCGGCAGCCAGGCGGAACCACTTCTCGGCCGCGGCGGCGTCCTGCGGCACCCCATGGCTCTCGGCGCACATCACGCCGAGATTGTTCTGGGCGACGGCGTGGGCCTGCTCGACGGCTTTGCGGTACCACTTCTCGGCTGCGGCGTAGTCCTGCGGCACCAACCTGCCGCTGGCGTACATCGCACCGAGTTCGCACTGGGCATCGGCGAGTCCCTGCTCGGCCGCCAGGCGGAACCACTTCTCGGCCTCGACCTCGTCCTGCGGCATCCCCTGGCCCTGGTCGCAAGTCATGCCGAGGTTGTGCTGGGCGATGGCGTGAGCCTGCCCTGCGGCCTTGCGATACCACTCCATGGCCGCGGCGTAGTCCTGCGGCACCTCCGTGCCGTCGTCGTACATCAAGCCGAGGTTGTACCGGGCGGCCGCGTTTCCCTGCTCGGCCAGGGGCAGCCAGAGCTTGAGCGCCGTCTCGTAATCACCCCGGGTCGCTGCGGCCAGCCCATCTTCAAGCGGCCCCGCGCTCATAGACCCTCCGACACCGAGAGGAGCAGCGGCGCGATGACAAACCTGATCCCCGAACGACAGCACACAGGCATCGAGTTCTCTCCTTCCTTGGCGAGTTTCATGGGTTCGCTGGTGCGCCTGATCGGCCTCAAGCTACTGCCGCTTGCACGGCCGCGCCATGTCGTAGCCGGCGCGCAGCCGCCCAGCGGACAGTTCACAGAGTAAGCATCGGGCATGGACAGAAGCTAGCGAGGGTGGCCGGGGAGACGCCCGAGGCACTTCGACCCTCGTTCGCGCCGCGGGCCGGGCCCTGCTTCAGGGCACCCGGATCTCGCAGAACAGACTCGAGCCGTCCACCTCGACGAGGCGCGCGACAAGGCCAAGCGGCTCCACCAGGCGCCGGAAGCCCTCTGCGTCCACCGTGACGGCACGGAAGCCATCCCTGCAGACGATGACTCCGTCGCGCGTCGCACCGCGGTCGATCGCGCCGATCAGCCCGTGGGAGGCCTGGGCCTCGAACCACTCGAGCCGGGCCTCCCAGAAACGCGCGGAGTAGCTCGAGAACAGCACGAGCCCGCCGGACCGTGTGATGCGGACCGCCTCGCGCATGAGCGCCTGCGGGTCCACCTGGAAGGCGGAGATCCCGTTCTGGATGGAGATCGTCAGGTCGAAGGCACCGTCGCGAAACGCCGTGCGGCCGGCGTCCATCGCCGCGAGTCGCACCTCGCCCGCGCCGGCGACGTGCTCCCGGGCCAGCGCCAGGCTGGCAAGCACATTGTCGACACCGACCACCACCTGCACGCGCGGCGCGAGCCGGCGCAGCACGCGCCCGTAGCCGCAGCCCAGCTCCAGGGCGGACACGGACGGGCCAGCGTGCTTCAGGACATGCGCGATCTCGGCTTCGAGGTACTGCCGCGTGCGTGGCGGCGCCACGTCGTAGCAGGCGCGCAGTCGATCGGCAGACAGTCTGTCGGCGTAGTAGCCGGGCATGGACATGGGCCTCCAGGGCGGGAGTGTACCGCCTCCCGCTCCGTCGGCGCGCCCGCGCTCGCCCGGCGACTGTCAGCGCGGCTTCGTCCGTCTCCGGGGGCGGTCCGCTCCGCCCGGCCCCCCGTCAGCGGGCCACGACGATGCGTGTCCCCGCGCTGCCGCTCTCGTAGGCCAGCCTCGCGAAGTAGATCCCCGCCGCGACCGACTCTCCCCCGGAGTCCGTGCCGTCCCAGGCGACGCTCACCGCCCCGGGCGCCACAGCCAGGACGCGCACCAGCCGGCCGCTCGCGTCGAAGAGCGTGACGGTACCACCCGCCGGCAACGCTCTGCCGAAGTGGAATCGCGCAGGACCGCGCGTCAGGTTCGGCCGCGCGCTGAACTCGATCCGCCCCGGGCCGCCCTCGCCGACCCCGGAGCCCGCGCACTCGTCGGGGATCATGTCGCCGTCCGCGTCCTGGCTCACCCAGCCGTCGCCGTCGGGGTCGCTCGGATCGATGTCACAGCCGTCCAGCACCTGGTTCCCGTTGCAATCCTGGCACCAGGGAGCGCCGCCGCACGCCGAGAAATCGGCGTGGTCCGGGATGCCGTTCCCATTGCAGTCCAGGAACACGTTGTTGTTGATGCGGTCGTAGTAGATGTCGCCGAGCGTGTCGATGCGCGCCTGCGCCCAGCCGAGGTGGGCGCAGGTCGAGTCCACGACCAGGGCCAGGTACTCGCCCAGCCAGCCGGTCGTGGCGAACGGGTTCCGCGGCGGACGCGTCCACACGTCGCTGACCGGCACGGGAGCGGCCCAGGTGGCGCCGCCGTCCCGGCTCTGGGTCAGCAGCACGCCCCAGGTCAGGGGAGCGGGGCCCTCGATGAGACCGGTGCTGTACCACGCGACATCGATCACGCCGTTGGGCTTGACGTCGATCCAGGGGGCGTACTGATGGCCGAAGTTGTACGGCGACGGCGTGACCGAGACGGGCGAACCCCAGGAGGTTCCCCCGTCCACCGACTTCACGAAGAAGATGTCGCCCTCGTCACCCGTGAACGGCAGATCCGGATCAGCGTTGTAGACAACGTAGACCTCGTTCGGCTTGATCGGATTCGTGGCGATGATGGGCGCCGTGTCCGCCTGAGTGTCGGGTCCGATGGACGAGTTGAAGACCGGGGGCACCGTGATGACCCCTGAGAGGACCAGGACGTCCTGCCCGAACGTCAGGCCGCCATCGTAGGAGCGATCGAGCCAGAAGGTGGCGGGACTCTGCGGGAGCGCGATGTCATAGTCGGCCCACACCACGTAGATGGTCCCGTCCGCGGCGCTCGCGACGTGAGGCGCGTGGCTGCGCGAGGTACCGGAAGGAAGGTCGCTGATCCGCAGCCGCGGGCTGAACGAAGTCCCGCCCGGAGGCGAGGTGCTGAACCACGTGTCCCCGGCCGGACCGGCGGCGCCCACATCCTTCATCCAGGCCAGGTGGACGTGATTCATGTAGGGGCTCGTGGGATGCGTGTCCACCACGAGCTGTCCGCGATCGTTGAGGGTCGCGGGCTGGGGCGGCGGCTGCGGTCCGTCGAACGACACGACGGCCGGCGCCGACCAGGTCGCCCCACCGTCCGTCGAGGAGTAGACATAGAGCCCGCTGTTGCCATTCACGATATTGTCGTTGGCACAGCCGCCAGCGTAGAGCCGTCCCTGCAGATCGGCGGCCGCCATCGGATCGTGGTACTGGACCATCCCGAGCGGGCGGGCGAGATGCCCGTCCGCCCAGGTCTTCCCGCTATCGAAGCTGTAGCTGTAGCCGAGTCCCGGACCGCCGGGCCACGGGTTGTCGTTGTAGACCATGAGCAGGTTGCCCGGCAGACTCCAGTTGAGCGCCAGCGCCGTCTCGTTCTGATTGCGTACCGGAAGATCCTGGTTGACCCGGACGTCGAGTCCCCCGGTCCACGTCGCACCGCGGGCGGGCAGGGCGATGCTGATTGCAGCGAAGAGAATCAGCGCTGCAAGGCAGGACCGGGAAGGTGGCGGGGTGACGAAACGCATGGCGCCTCCGAGATTGGCCCCTCCCGACGACGCATCCTAGTCGCAGCGGCCTCCGGGTACAGGGCGTTCGTTTGTCGGGGAGAATCGTAACGCCGGCGCAGCAGGCCGTCAGCAAGATTCGGTCGGCGCCGCCCGGGAGCGAGCGTCCTGTGCCGGGCCCCGCTCCGCCTGGCTTGGCCGGGCGGGGATTGGCGTTGCGGCGGTCGGTCGGGAGCGACCCGCCGTGGTGCCAGCTCTGGGCCCGGATGACAAGCGTGATGAGGTCGCGACGGATCCCGGGCGCCTTTTCGCTCAGGCACTCGGCGGACCTAACGCGTTGGCGCACGCAGCCCACCGGGGCTGCTTCCGGATGCGCGGGGGAAGAGGCAACTCCGCGAAATCGAGGATGCCGGCGGCGCCATCGGGCAATATGACCCAACCGGACTCAGCAGATGGTCATGAATTGACGGCCGGTGTGGTGCATCTCGGGTGTCCATGGCCAGATTGACCCGCGGTCATGAATCCTCGCGCCATCCTGGAGGGCACTTGTCAGGGCCGGGTGTTGTTTATCTGGACTTCCTGGACCAGGGTCGGATATACTTTACCCATGGAGTCGGCCATCGTGGTCGTCCCGCGTCTACCTTCGGAGGTTGCCATGCGCAAGAGTGTTACTCCTATCCTCCTCACCCTCGTCCTCGCCGCAGCGCTTCTGCCCGCTATGGCTAACGCACAGGCACGGTGGGGGGAGTTCGGCAGCTTCGGTACCGCGGACGGGCAGTTCAACAATCCGCAGGGCCTCGTCGTGGACCCCAGTGGCAACCTCTACGTTTCAGACGCCGGCAACGCCCGCATCCAGCTGTTCTCCTTTAGCGGTGGCCTCGCCAACTTCGAGCTCAAGTGGGGTTCGGGCGGCATCGGGATCGGGCAGTTAAACTCCCCCATCGGGGTGGCGCGGGACGCCGACGGCAACATCTATGTCGCAGACACCAACAACAACCGCATCGTGAAGTACAACAGCACCGGCACCGCGATCCTGCTCCAGTGGGGCTCGACCGGCACCGGCGACGGGCAGTTCCGCTTCCCCAGGGGCGTTGCGGTGGACGGCGAAGGTGTCTACGTCGCGGACTTCACGAACAAGCGCATGCAGATGTTCACCAGCGAAGGCGTCTACGTGCGCCAGTGGGGCGTGTTCGGCCAGAACCCGTGGGGTGTGGCGGCGGACGGCCTCGGCAGCATCTTCGTGACCTGCAACACCAATGGCTATATCGAAGTCTTCGACAACCTCGGCAATGAACTCAACTTTTGGGGCGGATTCGGCGCCGTCGACGGGAAGTTCAAGTCCCCGCGGGGCATCGCAGTGGACGCCCTCGGCAACGTCTACATCGCGGACACCGGCAACAGCCGCATCCAGAAGTTCAACAGCGCCGGCACGTTCATAAAGAAGTGGGGCACTTTGGGCAGCACGTGGGGCAAGTTCAACTTCCCGTCCGGAGTGGCGCTCGACGCCAGCGGCAATATGTACGTGTCGGACAGCGGGAACCAACGCATCCAGGTGCTCGGCGCTTTGGGGATGGTGCCCACGCAGACCACGAGCTGGGGTCGCATCAAGGCGCTGTACCGCTAGCAGGCTGCTGAAAAACCCTCGCGGACCGGCCGCGTACGCCGCGGCGATCCCGGGAATGCTCAAGTTCCCTTGGAAAACAGAGAGTGCTGATTCTCCATGTTGATCCATAATCGGTCCGCAGCGACTATTTCAGCAGCCTGCTAGACCATCAGCTTCAGAATCGATCGAGATCGGGTCAGGGCGTAGCGGGTTCACCCCGCTGCGCCCCTCCCATATCACCGGACCCGCCGATTCCGCCTCCGGCGCTTCGATGGTTCAGCGACCGGCAAGGCGCAGCCGGCCGAGCCGGTCAAAGTGTGAGATGGGCAGCGCGGAGTGAAGGGCTGGCTCCGCGGGCGGCCTGCGCCCATCCGGTAATCAGGCTCCGCTGGGCTCCCGTTCACTCCCAGACGGAGATGCGCCCGCCAGTTGTTCGAGGAGTTCGGCGCTGTAGAGCAGGAACCCGGTGGGCTGGGTCACGGGACCGGCCGCGGGTCGCGGGCGCGGTCAACCCGTGCGCCCGGCCACGAAGCGCGCGTAGATCGCCTCGACCTTCTCTCGCGCCCGAGGCGCCTTGCGCAGGTACTTCAGCGCCGACGTGAGGCTGGGGTCGATGCGGAAGCAATTGATCGGGATGTCCCTCGCCAGACCCTCCCAGCCATGGCGATCGACCATCTGCCGCAGCATCATCTCCAGCGTGATGCCGTGCAGCGGATTGTTGGGCTGTCGAGTGGTCATGACGCAGATCTCCGTCCCGCCAACGAGGATACCCGCAATCTGCGCACCGAGCGCATCGCGTGACGCGTCCCCGGCGAAGCGAGCACCGCTCCTGGTTGCCGTCACCGTTCCGTTCCCCGGGCGAGTTGCTGCGCCGGTTCAACGGCCCTACGAGTCCGCCTCGGGCTGTGGATGCGCCAGAAGCCCGAGGTCAGCGGGCTACGCTGCCCGAACGCTCCACCGCTGGTTGCGGGCGATCAACGTCACCCTCGTCGCCGTCGCCTTCTTCGAGTCGATCTTCGCGAGCCGCTCCGTCGGATAGCGGATCGTCAGCCTGCCCTGGGCGACCAGCACGCGCAGCAAGCGGTCCGCCTGGGGACCGATCGGTGCGGCGTCATTCTCCCAGCGCGAAACGGTCTCCCCGGCAACGCCCATGTACTCCGCGAAGTCCGAGCCCGACCAGCCCGGGCTCTTCCTCAGGAACCGCACCTCGTCGCCGGTGAAGCGCGTTGATTTCTCGATGAGCACCCTGGCAAGCAGCCGGTGGAGTTCTTCGAGGTGCGGAGTCGAGATCTCGTAGTTGCCGCAGCACGGGCAGCGGGCCACCTCCACGCCGACGAGCGTGATGTACTTCAAGCCGCACTCGTCGTAGCGGTGGTCTTCCTTCCGTGCCTTCATCGGGGCGCTGCATTCCAGGCACTTCAGGGGTCTCTCCAGTTCGCCGCGCACATTCAGCGCCCAATCCTCCACACCGTCACGGCGACCCGTTCAGGTTCGGACCTGAAGGCCACCACGACCGTGATCCGGCTCGTTTCGACGCGGTATCTCCAGGTGCCGTGCTCGAACTCGCCCGGGCGACGCCCCCACCCCGAAGCACGTTCTCGCAGTCGACCGTGGTGAGTGCATCGGCGAGCAGTTCTTCCTTCGCGTGCCTCGAGTACTTGAAGTGCCCGGTACGGAGGATCTCGCGTATCAGCCCCCTGGCGGCAGCCGACCCCAGCGGCTCATCCGTGACGTCGGTCAGCCTGTCCCGCTACTTGACTAATTGTCAAGTTCGTCCACGTCAGGAACCCAGACCGCCGCGCACGGCCCGGGTTCCTTGCAAGCACCGCGGTCGTCGGCCACCGCCCATCGACTTCGACGCAGTCGAAGCGGCCCAGGGGCACCGAAGCCCCTGGGCCGCTTGCGATCTGGTTCTTGCAGTGTCCGTTCGCCCGCCTCGAGTCTGGCTCGAATCCCAGTCCCGCTCCCGTGACGGGCGGGGCGCCCCACCTCACCGGTACAGATTTTTGAGCCTCCCCCAGGTCGGGGTCCGCGCCGGCGTGTCATCGCAGACGTTGGCCAGTCCGGGTGTGGGCGTGCAGCCCGTGCCCGGCGGCGGCGTGGTGCCGACGTAGGGGTTGAGTCCGTCGAAGAGCACCCACGGCCCGCCGTCCGGCTTGCGTCCCACGGCGCGGTCGGCTGCAGCCTCGTGGCTCTGGTAGACGTAGGAATCCACCAGCAGGGTCTCGGCTCCCGCGACCTTCCAGAGCATCACGGTGTCGCCGGTGTTCGAGAGCGAGAGCCCGTAGGCCGGGAAACCGTGAGCCTTCTCCCAGTCGTAGGACTCCTTGCCGAAGACCAGGCGCCGCTGGCCCGACCCGAGCGTGCCGCTGAACGCATAGCGTGGCAGCCGGTCGCCGTCGGTGACGAGGAAGAACGAGAGGTCGAGCGCTTCGGGGGCGCTGTTGTAGACCTCGATCCATTCGTCGTCACGGGTCGAGACGGCGCCGCTGCCGTCCCAGTCCCGCGCCGGTCCGGCGACGAACTCGTTGAGCAGCAGTCCGGGACCGGCCCGCGTGACCGGCAGCGGTCCGGGGGGCGGGCAGAGGATGGTGAGGACGAGGGCGAGGTACGCGGCTGCCAGGTGCATGGTGCATCCCCACGGGGGCGAGTGACGGGGGCGTGACGTTCGCGGACATTTGCACCGCCTGTGCCGTGGTCGATGCGCGGCCTCGCGCGTGGCGCCGGACACCAGGCCCGTGGCGTTCGGCCTCACGAACAACGGCGGCGGCCGGCTTCGCGAGGGCCGCCACCGTGAACGACGTGGACGGGGGGCGCTACTTCCTCACCTTCGCCAGGAACACGCGCAGGTTCCCGGGCGTGTCGAAGCCGGGTTCGCCCGGGCTAGCGGCTCCGCGCACGTCGTGTCCAGTCCAGCGTCCAGCGCGGTCGCGTCGCCTCGCTGCCCGGCGCGCCTGCCACGCCCTGGAGTTCGAGCGCAGCGTTGACGTGGCCGCCGGCGCCCGGCGCGCGCAACTCCACGCGCGTGCGCCGCCCGGTGCCCGAGACCGCCCGAAGGATGACCCGGTCGCTCGCGGTCTCGATCAGGTAGAGGTTCTCGCCCGACCGCACGCGATAGACGCAGTGCGTGATCCGCAGTCCACTCCCGGCCGGCCCCTCGAGTTCGGCCTGCGCTGCCGTCACCGTGCGCACCGCGGCCCGGCCGAGCCGTTCCGCGCCCAGCACCTCGTGGCGGAGCGCG
>Ga0315283_10000677_pt1 | contig 25619 bp, 22 predicted proteins | sample YL17G09_0_MG_FD_204541 | JGI IMG/M metagenome (GOLD analysis project Ga0315283, IMG submission 204541) | Sediment microbial communities from Yellowstone Lake, YNP, Wyoming, USA - YL17G09_0 | ecosystem: Environmental > Aquatic > Freshwater > Lake > Sediment | place: USA: Wyoming | collected...
GGCGAACGACATGTTCTACGTGATCGACGCGAAGACGCTCACGCTGGTGGCCAAGGAGAACCGCCAGGACGGCATGAACCACGACGCCTTCCCGACCCCGGACAGCAAGTACGCGATTCTCACGCTGCGCAAGAAGGGCCAGTGGGAGGGCTGCAACGAGCCGATCCAGGACGGCGTGATCCAGCTCTACGACATCGAGAACAAGAAGCTGATCGGCGGCGGCGAGTCGGTCTGCTACGCCTGCCACAAGGGCGAGAAGATCACGAAGGACGCGATCCTCTGCGGCCTGGACGGGAACTGGAACAAGAACTAGCCGGATGAAAACCGGCGAAACCGCCGGGGACTGTGACGGGGAGCGGGAATCAACCCGCTCCCCGTTTTCTTTTACGGACTACGGAAGCGGGCGGACGAGGCTCAGGTAGGCGGCGATATCAGCCGCCTCGGACTCCGTCAGGTGCCCGGGCTTCTTGCCGGACATCCGCTGCACCGTCGCCGACCAGTCCGCGGCGGATTTGTTCTTGCCGAGCGGGCGGTCGGTGGGGTGGCAGACCGAGCACTTCGCTTCAAAGGTGTTCTTGGTGAAGAGGTACGCGACAACCTGCGCCCGCTCCTCTGCGTTGACTTCGGCCCCGTTGTCGTGCATCCGCTCAAGGGTCTTTTCCCAACCCGCCTTGTCAAACGTCTTGGACAGGGGCCGTTCCACGCCGTGACAAACGCCGCAGGCCCTTTCCAGGACCGCCTTCGCCTTCGTCAGGTACTCCAGCTGGTTAGACTCGACGGTCTGCGCCCCCGCCGTAGCAACGATTCCGACAAGCGCGAACATTCCGCTCGCCGCAATCGCACTTCGTACATTTCTATTCATGGCCTTGCCCCCAAGGTATACATGCCCCCGGCTACACGATCCGGCCGCGGTCCATCGTCACCACCCGGTCCGCGTCCTTCGTGATTTCCCGCTCGTGCGTCACCATCGCGATCGTCACCCCGCGGCGGTGCAACTCGCGGAACATGCCCATCACCTCCTGTTCGGTTTCCACGTCCAGGTCCCCCGTCGGCTCGTCGGCGAGAATCAGCTGCGGGTCCAGGATGAACGCCCGGGCGATCGCCACCCGGCGCTGCTGCCCGCCCGAGAGCTGGCCGGGGTAGGCGTTGAGCTTTTCGGCGAGCCCGACGAGACCCAGGAGCCGCCGGCCCTCCTCTTCAATCCCCTGCGGCGCCGCCGGGGAGAAGGCCGCGGGCAGCAGCACGTTCTCGAGCGCCGTCAGCGTCGGAACGAGGCTCGCGAACTGGAAGATGAAGCCGATGGAGCGGTTGCGCACCGCGGCAAGACGCGCCTCGTCGAGGCGGGCGACATCCTCGCCGGCGAGCAGCACCTCCCCGTGCGTCGGTCGGGTCAGGCCGCCGATGAGCGAGAGCAGCGTCGTCTTGCCCGAACCGGAGTGACCGTGAATGGCGAGGAACTCGCCCCGCCTGATCTCGAGCGAAAGGCCCTCCACCGCCGCGACGTGCCCGTCCGCCCCGGGGTAGTGCTTCTCCAGTTCGCGTACGCGCACGAGCACGTTTTCAGCGAGCGGCGGGCAGGCGCCGGGGAGCCCGGAAGGACACACCGAAGGCGCTTCCCCCGTGTCTTTGATCGCGTCAAGCGGATCGATCCGGCTGACCCGCAGCACGGGCTGCAGAGCCCCGATCACCGCAACGCCGACCGCCGCGCCGAGTCCCCCCGCCCCGATCGCCAGCAGCACCAGCGGCGAGAAGTACACCGGGAAGCGCGTCACCTCGTCGACGGCGCGGACTGCCGGCACGCTCAGCGCCGCGCCGGCCGCGATGCCGATCAGGCCGCCGATGAAACCCGTCGCGACCGCCTCGGCGAGAAACAACCTGATCACGTGGCCGCGGGTCGCCCCAAGCGCGCGAAGGATGCCCACTTCGCGGGTGCGCTCGTTGGCGACGGCGGAGAAGACCGAGGCCACCACCAGCAGCGCGAGGGTCGACCCCACGATGACCGTGAGCAGGAAGATCTGCAGCGTCACCCGGAAAAAGCGCGTCAGGCGGCTGCCGATCTCGCCGCGCGTGATCGCCTTGACATCGAGGTTCTCGCGCTCGATCGTCTTGGCCACCGTATCCGGGTCGGAGCCGCGGCGCAGCGCGACGAAGGCCACGGAGACCTCGTCCGGAGAGACCACGTAGGGCGTCAGTTTCTTTTCGATAGCTTCGCGCACGTCGTCTTCGCGCAAAAAAACCGTGTTGTCGAGCGGGGTGCCCGTCACGTCGAGCGTGGCCGCGACGTTGAATTTCATCCCCAGCAGCCAAGTCTCGCGGCTCATCTCGATGGAGCTGATGCCCTCCACCTTGCCGCCGAGAACCACCTCGTCCTTGCCCAGCTTGCGCTTCAGCCGCTGCTCGATCCAGGGAGTGATGACGAAGTCCGTCTCGGGGTCGAACGCCACGATCCGGGCCGAGGAGATGCTGCAGCAGACCCCGGCGAGCGTGGCGAGGTAGGTGTGCGCGGTGACCTTCTCGACGGCCGGCATCTCGCGCAATCTCGCGAGGGTGTCGCGCTTGATGTGCAGACTGAGCCGGTCGGTCGCGAAGAGGAACTCCTCGGGGTTGGTCACGGCGCCGGGCGGGGCGACCATGATGTCGCCGCCCATGCGCCGCAGCGTCAGCTGGATGCCCTGCCCGAGGCGCAGCAGCGAGGCGAGCGAGAAGATGACGAGCGTCGCGAGCAGCGCGATCGAAAGCAGCAGCGAGAGCGTCCGGAAGGGCCGGCGGCGCAGATTGCGAACGGCGATAGCGCCGAGGCCTCGCACCTGCGCCATTACCCAAGCCTCTGTCGCATGGTCATGGTGTGAACTTTCACACATGGGCCGCGTACCGTCAAGTCGCGGATGGTGTACACTTCATCAGGCGTACCGAAGCGGGAGACGTCGCTTGATGGTACGGACGGGAGGCAGGCCATGCGAAGCTCCGGAATCGTGACTGCGTTCGTGAGCGCACTGGCGCTGTTCTTCGGCGTTTCTGCAGCCGCTGCCGCGGACAAGGACATCGAGAAGATCCCCTCCTGCCAGTACTGCGGGATGGACCGGGGAAAGTTCAGCTCTACGCGGATGATCATCGAATATACGAACGGCACGACCATCGGCACCTGCAGCATCCACTGCGCAGCCGTCGATCTGGCGCAGAGCTTCGGCAAGGAGATCAAGTCGCTGAAGGTCGCCGACTACCGCGGCGGTAAGCTGATCGACGCTGAAAAAGCGTTCTGGGTCGTCGGCGCCGGCCTGCCGGGGGTGATGGCCGCGAAGAGCCGCGTGGCCTTCGCCGGAAAGAGCGAGGCCGAGGCGTTCCGCAAGGACAAGGGCGGCGAGACCGTCGATTTCGGCGCCGCGATCACCTCGACCTACTGCGACATGTGGCCCGACACGCAGGCCATCCGCTCACGGCGCAGCACCGGCGGCACGGGGCACACTGCGCAATAGCAGGTCGCGAAAAAACCCGTCTTCGGGTGACACGGCCGATCCCGAGGCGCTTCGCGGCGATAATCTCGTTCGCGTCGAAGAGGGCGGTCGCCTTGAGTTTCTGCTCCCAGCTGCGCATTACCCTGCCGAAGTCGACCCCTGTACGGGGAGGGTCACGAAGAACGTTGTCCCCTTGCCCGACTCGCTCTCGGCCGTCAGGTCTCCGCCCAGTCTCCGGACCATGCCGAAGCTCACCGCAAGTCCGATCCCGTTCCCCTTCTCCCCGTCAAGCGGGAGCTGATCGAAAATCCTCTTGAGCTCCTCCTTGGGGATCCCGACTCCGGTGTCCTCGAACTCGAGGACGATCCGATCGCCGTTGCGTCTGCTGCGGACGGTGAGCGTGCCGCCGCCGGGCATCGCATCGGCCGCTCTCAGGATGATATTGACGATCACCTGCGAAAGGCCGGGCTTGTCGGTCCTGATCTCGGGCAGGTTCGGCGCCAGATCCCGCACGAAGGTGATGTTCTGCACCTTGCGGTCGTACTGGATCAGGGCCAGGGCGCCTTCGACCAGGCTGTTCACCCGGCACCGGGAGAATTCGACCGACGGCCGCTCCGAGAAGCGGGAGAGTTGCTGCAGGATGTCCGATATCCTGTTCATGTGAAAACAGATGGTCTCGAGGGTCTCGCGTTTGAGCTCGTCTTTCTCCATCGCCATCAACACGTCGACAAAAGAGAAGATCGAGGTCAGGGGGCTCCCGATCTCGGTGGCGATGCCTGAGGTGAGCCGCTCCAGGGAGGCGAGCTTTTCGGCGTGCATCATCTCGAGGGTTTCCTCTCTCCGGGCCCGCTCCTCGGCCTGCTCGCGCTTGCGGTTGACGACGATCAGCCCCGCAGCGACAGCGCTGGTGGTCAGGAAACCCAGGATGACGATCCACGAGTAGACCCTCATCCACTTCCTGGTCGACATGGTCACTTCGGAATAAGGGGCGGAGACGGCGACGACCCAGCGTTCCTTCCCCACCGCCGCCGTGGAAAAAGAGACGATCTTGTCTTCCCCGGAGGGCGCCACATACCTTCCGAAGTCGTCGCCCTTGCCCTCGATGATCTTCTTCTCGAGGTCGAAGCTCTTGTGGCAGCCAAAGCACGAGGCGTCGGCCTGGTAGAGGTTTCTCCCCGCCATGTCCGGCTGTTCGGGATGGAACAGCAGGTTGCCCAGTCCGTCCATGATCCAGGCATAGGATTTCGCCCCGGATTTCGTCGGGCCGAGGTGGGCTTCGGCGATATCCTGGATGTTGAGGCGGACGGCCACCACGCCGACCAGGTTGTCCTGGCTGCAGACCGGTGCCATGACCGTGACCGTCTTCGTGTCCGCCTCGACCAGCACGCCGGTGGGGCAGACTCCCCGAACGCGCGCGCGGAGGTTGTGCGGGTCGGGCCCTGCGAGCGCCGTGCTGCCCCTGGTGAAGAGCGGTTTCCCCTCCGGGTCCAGAAACTCGATCCGTTTCTTCACCGTGTGGGTGTCGTCGAAGAGGATGTTGCTCAGCAGCGTCAGGTCCTTCTCCCGCCGCACCTGGAGTTGGGCGGTGGCGCGGGCAATGGTGCTGACCTTGTCCCGCACACCGTCGAGATAGTGCTGTATGTTCGCGGCCTGGGCTTTGGCGAGGAGGAGCTGCTGCCGGCTGAACTGGTCGGCCGTCTCCATCTGGAGGGTCTTCTGAAAAGAGACACTGAGCGCAGCAAGGCCCAGGATGACGGTCGCCAGCACCCCGGTGATCACGACGAGCCCCTTCTTGCCAGAATTCTGTGCCACTACTGATCCTCCCCGATCGCCTTCAGCCTTTTCCAGAGCGTGACCCTGCTGATGCCCAGGTGCTTCGCCGTCAGGGTCCTGCTGCCCTTGTAGAGGGAGAGCACCGAGCGTATCTCGTCCTGATTGGTCGGCCCTTCCGCGAGGCTCCTGCGGTTCTCGTAGACGAGATAGTCCGGAAGATCCTGGACGTCGATCGCGTCCGCCTTGCAGGTTGCGGCGGCATGCTCGAGGGCGTTGATGAGCCGCCGCACGTTGCCCGGCCAGGGAAAGGCCTTCAGCCGTTCCATGGCCGCCGGACTGATGCTGCGGATCTCCTTGTTGTTCACGGCGGAGATCTTGCGCAGGTAGTGCATCGCGATGAGCGGGATGTCGTCCACGCGCTCCCTGAGCGGCGGGACCTTGATCGTGATGGAGTTGATCCGGTACAGGAGGTCTTCCCTGAACCTGCCCGACTGCAGGAGGCTGTTGAGGTCCTTGTTCGTCGCGGAGAGCAGGCGGATGTCGACCCGGATGGGCGTGTGATCCCCCACCCGCTCCACCTCCCGCTCCTCGAGGACCCGCAGCAGCTTGACCTGCATCGCCAGCGGCATGTCGCCGATCTCGTCGAGGAAGAAACTGCCCTGATGTGCCGCCTCGAACCTGCCGGCCCGGTCGCTGAGCGCGCCGGTGAACGCCCCCTTTTTGTGGCCGAAGAGCTCCGACTCCAGGAGTTGCTCGTTCAGCGACGCGCAGTTCATCTCAATCAGGGGGCCGTCCTTGCGTCGGCTCAGTTTGTGGATCGCCCGGGCCACGAGGTTTTTACCCGCGCCGCTCTCCCCGATGATCAGGACCGGGGCCTCGCTGGCCGCGGCGTTGCGCACGTGCTCGTAGAGCCGCTGCATGACCGGGCTCTTGCCGAGGAGGCCCATGAACCAGTAGTCCTGGCTCAGCTCCTCCTTGAGATCCTGCAGCTCCAGCTCTTTGCTCTGGAGAGAGGTGACATCGGACAGCGACTCGATCATGCCGATAGCCTCGCCGCCGGCGCCCCGCAGGACAAAGGCATTTATGAGGAGTTTGAGGGGCCTGCCGTCGGCAGCGCGCATCGTACAGTCGCGATTGCGGATGACGCTGAACCGCTCCGTCTCCCGGTCCGTCTGCCCGCCGGCCTCGTCGGCGTGGATGCAGGCGGCGCACTGGAGCACGGCGCAGTCCCGGCCGATGACCTCGCGCTTCCGGTAGCCCGTCATCTCTTCGGCCGCGCGGTTGAAGAGGCGGATGAAGCCTTTGTCGTCGATGACCACGACGCCGTCCCGCAAGGTCTCGAAGATCTCGGGCAGGAACTGAGCATCGCTCGACAACCGGCCGACGATGTCCGCGATCCCGGGCGAAGTCTGGTCCATGAGCTCAGTCAATAATACCACGACGCACGGGGCCGGTCACTCCAGGTTCAAAGCTTTGAGCTTCTTCCACAAGGTGACACGGCTGATGCCCAGGTGCTTGGCCGCCAGGGTCTTGTTGCCCTTGAACTGGGCGAGCGCCGCGGACAGCCGCGCCCGGTCATCTCCCTTCGCGGCTGGCTCGCCCGGCCTGGCCTGGAACAGGTAGTCGGGAAGATCGGAGATCTCCACGGTATCGCCGTTGCAGGTGATGGAACTGTGCTCGAGGGCGCTGATCAACTGCCGCACATTGCCCGGCCACTGATAGTGACAGAGAATGTCCATGGCCCGGGGGCTCACACGGCGCACGTCCTTGTTGTTCACGACCGAGATCTTCTTCAGGAAATGTGAGGTGAGCGTCGGAATGTCCTCAGGGCGCTCCCGCAGCGCCGGTGTCCTGATCGGAATGGCGTTCACGCGATAATAGAGGTCCTCGCGGAACTGGCCCGTGCGGATCAACCCGGGCAGGTCCCGGTTCGTCGCGGAGATAACCCGCACGTTGACGGGTATCCCCTCGTTCTCGCCCACCCGCTCGACGATCTTCTCCTCGAGGACCCGGAGCAGCTTGGCCTGCATCAGCGGCGACATGTCGCCGATCTCGTCCAGGAGGATGCTGCCCCCGTCGGCGGCCTCGAACCTGCCGATCCTGTCGCTCAGAGCGCCGGTGAACGAACCCTTCTTGTGGCCGAAGAGCTCGCTCTCCAGGAGGTTCTCGTTGAGCGCCGAACAGTTCATCTTGATAAAAGGCTTCTCCCGGCGCCGGCCGAGGGCGTGGATCGCGTTGGCGGTCAGGTTCTTCCCGGTGCCGCTCTCCCCATAAATGAGCACTGGCGCCTCGCTCAGGGCGGCATTGCGTATCTGCTCGTAAAGGCGCTGCATCGGGCTGCTCCACCCGAGGAGTCCCATGAACCAGTACTCCTGGCGGAGTTCTTCCTTCAGCTCCTCGAGCTCGAGTTCTTTCAGGTAAAGAGAGGTCACATCGGTCATCGTCTCGACGGCGCCGATGATCGTGCCCGCGTCGTCCCGAAGCACCACGGCGTTTTTCAGCAGGTAGACAGGCTTGCCGTCCTTGGCTTTGATGCGGCAGCGCTTGTTGCAGATCGACCCGGCCTTGAAGAGGTCGCATTTCTTCTGCTTGCCCTCGGAAGTCAGCACCACGCAGGTGTCGGAGTCGAGCATCACACAGGACTGCCCCAGGACCTCGTCCCGCGGGTAGCCGGTGATTTCCTCCGCCGCCTTGTTGAAATAAAGAATCCTTCCGTCTTCGTCGATGATCATCATGCCCTCGCGCATGGTCTCGAAGACGTTCAGGAAGAACCGGGGGTCTTGCGCTATTTTCGCCAGCGTCATTTTGCGTTCACCGTTAAGTTAAGTTGTTAACGTTAATCTACATATTAACAGAAACAATGTCAACGGAGATGGCGTGAAACTCATAACACACTGTATTGTAAGGCTATTTAAAACTACATAGTTTTGGCACGGTGCTTGCTAACATGACAGGCATCACCAATGTTAATTGGCCGACCATCGGGAACGACCGGTGGAAAGGGAGGAACCGATGAAAGTGTTAATAGCAGTTGACGGCTCACGCGCTTCCCAGGCCGTGCTCTCCACCTATTCGCACCTGCTGCAAACCCCGGAAGAGGTGGTCCTGCTGCACGTGCAGAGGTTGGAGGGGGAGTCCGTCATGATCGACATGCTGGGCGAACCGGAGCTCGCGACCCTCAGAAATTCTCTCGCGGGCACGGAGCATCAGCGGATTCTGGACGAACGAGCCTCGAAGATCCTCGAGCACTACCGCTCGAAGTTTTCGACTCTGACCACGACCGTCAAGAGTGTGGTGCGCGCCGGCCGCCCCGCCGACGAGATCCTCGCGGTCGCAACCGCGGAAAAGGTGGACCTCGTGATCCTCGGCGCGAGCGGGAAGAACCGTCTCGACCGCCTGATCACCGGAAGTGTCGCCCAGGAGGTCGAGAGCCTTGCGGGCGTGCCCGTTCTTCGGGCGCGCAGGGTCGTGGTCTGCGAGGAGCCATACAGCTGGAGCGATGCCCGGGCCGCCATCACCGTCTGCTCCTGTGTAGCGGTCGGGCTCTTTCTCTTGAGATTTTTCATTTAATCTAACCGACAAACGGAGGAGAAACAAAGCCATGAAGAAAATATTGGTCGCGGTGGACGACACCAAGGGTTCTGAGGCTGTCCTCACCATTTTCCGCAACCTGGTGCGGCCCCCGGAAGAAGTGATCCTGCTGCACGTCCAGCGGTTGGAGGGGCGGTCCCTGATGATCGACATGCTCGGGGACGCGGAACTTGCGACCCTGCGCGAAGCGATGGAGGGGACTGAGCACAAAGAAGCCCTCGACCGGAAGGCGGAGCGGATCCTTGCCCACTACAAGCGGGAATTCGAGACCCGCGGCCTCTTCAGGATCAAGACCATCTGCCGGGAGGGCATCCCCTCCGAGCAGATCATCAAGGTGGCCGAGGAAGAGGGAGCGGATCTCATCCTGGTCGGCAGCAACGGGAAACAGGGGCTCAACCGCCTCATCAACGGCTGTGTCAGCCGCGATCTGCAGTTGAATGCCACCGTGCCCGTGGTCGTGGTCAAGTCCCCGGCCGGAATGGATGAGGAGCAGATCGAAGCGCATTTCGGCAGCCTGGTGCTGAAAGAGGGGATCTGATTACTACGGTAACTGGAACAACAACGAAGGAGGGGATAATGAAAAAGATTCTGATACCGGTGGACGGAACCAAGGGAACGAAAGATATTTTCACGGTGTTCAGCAGCGTTGTGCGACCGGCCGAGGAAGTGATCCTGCTGCACGTCGAGCAGTTGGGGGGGAAGACCCTGATGCTCGATATGCTGGGGGAGGCCGAAATGGCGACCCTGAGGGAATCCGTCGCGGGCACCGAGTTCAAGGAGCGGCTCGACGAGAAAGCCGGAAAGATCATCGCGCACTGCAAGGGGAAGCTCGAGGCGATCGGCGCCCAGAATATCCGGACTCTGGTCCGGGAAGGCGTGCCGGCGGAGGAGATCCTCAAGGTCGCCGCGGAAGAGAAGGTAGACCTGATCATCCTGGGCTACAACTGCAAGTCGGGTCTGGGGCGGCTGTTCTCCGGTTCAGTGACCAAGGATGTGGAGCGCGGGGCGCGGGTCCCGGTTCTCGTGGCGAAGAACGACGGTTGCGAGGAGGGCTCCCTCGCCTGGAGGGAGGCGTATGCCGCACGGTAGTTTCTTGTCGGTCATCACGGCGATCGCCCTGGGCGGGGCGCTCGGCTTTGTCATGCAGCGGGGCCGTTTCTGCCTCAACTCGGCCTTCCGGGACATCATCTTCGTCAAGGACTACACGATGTTCCGGGCCTACCTGCTCTGCGTCGTCGTCGCGATCCTCGGCTCGAACTTCTTGGAGACGATGGGGTGGCTCTCGGGTGTCAACGCGCAATCCCAGCAGGTGGTTGTCTACAGCCTGCTGCGCCAGAATTTCGTCCCGGTGGCCAACATCGTCGGCGGGTTCCTCTTCGGCCTGGGGATCGTGCTGGCCGGCGGGTGCGCGAGCGGAATTGTCTACCGGCTCGGCGAGGGTCAGGTTTCGGCCCTGATCGCGACGTTCGGCTTCTTCTTCGGGATCGTGATGACCCAGTCCGGGCTGATCAGCCCGGCCCACAAGTTCCTCTCCAGCCTGAAGTTGTCTGTCGGAGGCGTCTCAAACCCGGCGCTCTGGGATTTCTTCGGTGGCGGTACGACGGCGAAATGGCTCACGATCGCGGCTTTCTGCATCGCGGCTCTGGTCTTTGTCTTCAAGGGCAAGCCCACGTTCGGCAAGAGCGGCAAAGGCTACAGCTGGGGCCTGACCGGGCTGCTGCTGGGACTGCTCACGGCCTCCGCCTGGTGGGTTTCCTCAAGATACGGGGGAATGCCGCGCGGTCTGGCCATCACCACGCCGTTGCGGGAGGCCTTCTCCTCCCTGCTCTTCAACCACTCCTACTCCCCCTTCCCGGAGTTCAGCTTCTTCGGGATTTTCAACGGCACCTGGGGCGTGTACTTCATCTTCGCGGTGCCGCTCGGGGCCTATCTGAGCGCGCTCGGTCTCAAGGAGTTCAAGTTGAAGACCCCCCCGGCCAAGGAAGCCCTGACCGTTTTCTTCGGCAGCATTCTGATGGGCATCGGCGCGGTCATCGCCGGCGGCTGCAACCTCGGCCACGGGGTGACGGGGATGTCGACCATGGCCGTGTCCAGCCTGGTGGCCATCTCCTCGATCATCCTCGGCAACTGGACGATGGTCTACTTCAAGTTCATCAAGCCGATGGACGAGATGGAGTAGGTTTCTCGCCGTAGTGCCTGGTGTCCGCTGTTTTCGCCGCGGGCCGTTTCGAAGGGAACAGCCCGCGCGCTTATTTTCTCCCCGGAGCCGCACCGGTCCTCATCTTGTCCCGGGATCTCGGACGGTCCAAGCTCATCACGACCGACAAGGACAACACGACGATCGTCGGAGGCTACGGCAAGCCATCCGAGGACGGCGGCTGTATCGTCTCTGTGTTACCGCGTACCTGCGTCGTACTCGTCGGCGCCGATGTCCACCCCCGCGCCGATCACCCGTTCATCCCCGTCGATGTCGGCGGCGTTGACCAGCCCGTCCCCATCGACGTCAAGGTTATAGGCGTCGCCGAGCGGTGCTGGGCTTTTAATCGTCCAATCACCCTTGTCCGTCCAGCCCGCGGTCAAATTGGACATGTCACGCGCGTACAGATAGATATTTCTCTTCGTTGCCGACACAAAGGCGGCTTTGGGTGTGATGTTCCAGTTGATCAGCAGATAGTTGCCTGAACCGCCCACCGTCGTTGCCGCGCAGTTGAGAGTCCCCTGGGTGTTTGTCAAGCTCCCAGCCACCCCCGGGGTGCAATTGCCGACATACCCCGTCCCCGCGTCATTGTACAGGTACAGCTTGTTCAGCGTCCTCTCGTGTCGCAGGTATATGCCATTCACCCCGGAGCCTGTCGTACTCACCAGGAAATATACCTGCTTGAGATTCCCATAGCCGTCGGCATCGCTGTAGACCGCACTGAATTCCCGTGCAATGCCGGGCGCACTCGTCAGAACCGAAGGCGTCACGGTCCCGAGGGTCGGTGCGACATTCGTTGCCTTGATCCTCCAATCGCCCCTGTCTATCCACCCCACGCTTGCATTGGACATGTCACGCGCATACAGATAAAGACCTTTCGTGATTGGCGACACAAAGGCGGCTTTCGGTGTGATGTTCCAGTTGATCAGCAGATAGTTGCCTGAACCGCTCACGGTCGTTGCACCACAGTTGAGAGTCCCCTGGGTGTTTGTCAAGCTCCCAGCCACCCCCGGGGTGCAGCTGCCGACATACCCCGTCCCTGCGTCATTGACCAGGTACAGCTTGTTCACCGTCCTGTCGTGCAGCAGGTATATGTCATCCGCCCCGGAGACTGCCCCAGGCACAAAGAAAAACACCTGCTTGAGATTCCCATAGCCGTCGGCATCGACGTAGACCGCACTGAATGTCTGTGCAATGCCGGGCGCACTCGTCAGAACCGAAGGCGTCACGGTCCCGAGGGTCGGTGCGACATTCGTTGCCTTAATCCTCCAATCGCCCCTGTCTATCCACCCCACGCTTGCATTGGACATGTCACGCGCATATAGATAAAGATTTCTCGTGGTTGCCGACACAAAGGCGGCTTTCGGTGTGATGTTCCAGTTGACCGTCAGGTTGTTGCCCGACCCGCTCACGGTCGTTGCTGCGCAGTTGAGGGTCCCCTGGGCGTTTGTCAAGCTCCCGGCCACTCCCGGGGTGCAGTTGCCGACAAACCCCGTACCTGCGTCAGTGTATAGGTACAGCTTGTTCACTGTCCTGTCATGAAGCAGGTATATGCCATTCGCCCCGGAGACTGCCGTATTCACCAGGAAACCCACCTGCTTGAGGTTCGCATAGCCGTCGGGATCGCTGTAGATAGCGCTGAATGTCTGCGCTGCCGCCGGCGCGCTCGTCAGCGCCGAGGGTGTCACGCTCCCGAGAGTCGGCAGATTGTTTAAGGTCAGTTTCGCGACGAAGGCGTCGGCCCCCCCCCCGCCAAACGCCGCCTGGATGGGGCCCGCGGTGGGGAAATTGGTGGAACTGGTCTGGCCCGTGACATAGGCATTGCCAAGGCTGTCCAGGGCGATGCCGTAGCCGATCTCACTCCCGGTGCTGCCGCCCAAGTACGTGCTGCGCAACAGGGCGCTGCCCACGGCGTTGAACTTGCTGATAAATGCGTCACCGCTTCCGGCGCTGGCCTGGAAGGGTGCCACCGTGGGGAAGTTGCTGGAGGCGGTCCACCCGGAGACATTGGCGTTGCCACCGCTGTCCACCGCAACGGCCAAGGCAATGTCGCCGTTACTGCCACCCAGATAGGTGCTGTACACCAGGGCGCTGCCTGTGGCGTTGATCTTGGACACAAAGGCGTCATTCCCAAACCCGTTTTTTGTCGCCTGCAGCGGCAAGGCGGTTGGGAAATCGAGGGCATCCGTGTAACCAACGACATACGCATTGCGGGCGCTGTCGATCGCGATGCCGTTGACTTCGTCATAGAAGTTGTTGCCGCCCAGGTAGGTGCTGTAGAGCAGCGCGCTGCCCGCGGCGTTGAACTTGACGACAAAACCGTCTTTGGTTCCTCCGCCGTAGGTCGGTTGGATCGTACTTGTGCTCGCCTCGGGGAAATTGGTCGAGGCTGTGGTGCCCCCGACATAGGCGTTGCCGTTGCTGTCCACCGCGATGGCGCCGCCGTAGGTGCTGAATTCGCTGAAATTGCCGCCCAGAAACGTGCTGTACACCAGGGCACTACCCGCAGGATTGATCTTGGTGACAAAGGCGTCAAAGTTGCCCAAAGGAGAACCGTTTTGCGCCTGGAACGGGACAGCGGTGGGGAAATCACCCGGGCCAGGGACGTCGCCCTGGTTGGTACTCGTGTGTCCCGTGACATAGGCATTGAAGGAACTGTCCACGGCGATGCCGTAGCCCCTCTCATTCCCGCTACCACCCAGATAGGTGCTGTACACCAGGGCGTTGCCTGCGGCATTGATCTTCGTAATAAACGCGTCGCCGCCTCCCTTGTACGACACCTGAAATGCTCCTGCCGTGGGGAAGGGGATGGTCGTGGGTGTCTGGGTGCCGGAATCTGTCTCGCCCGTCACATACGCATTGCCCAGACTGTCCACCGCGATGGCGTAGCCAGTGTCCCCGTTGCTTCCGCCCAGATACGTGCTGTAGACCAGGGCGCTGCCCGCGGCGTTGAGCTTGGTGACAAACGCGTCGCTCCCTAACGAAATCGGCTGGATCGGACTCGCGCTGGCGCCGGGGAAATTGGTGGATTGGGTCAAGCCCGTGACGTACGCACTGCCAGCGCTGTCCACGGCGATGGCGTAGCCGATGTCATTTCCGTTGCCACCCAGATACGTGGAATACGACAGCACCGGGTCGATGACCAATGGCCGGGTGGTGTCGTAGCCGGCGACTTGAAAGCCGACGCGGTGTTTCGCACCCAGCACGTAACGGCCATCCACCGCCTGGCGCTTCCCGCCGATGTCCTGATAGATAATCGGCTTGTGCTGTGCGATAGCCCCCTGGGACGTCTGGAGCACCAGATTGCCTTCCGGGTCGATCGACAACTCCCGCACACCCTCGAAGCCGAGTGCGATGCGCCTGGGATCGGCGCCCGGGGCGACCACGAGGTCGTATTCCAGTTGCCGCTGGTTGCCGTAGTAGACCAGATCGATGCCCGGATACACACTGGCGTATTTCACCCTGGCGTAGTTCGGCACATCGCGCTGCCACCTTGCGGGGTCGCTGCCGATGAAGTAGTTGCTCGTGCCAGGCAGCGGATCGAGTCCCGCGAGCTGCGGCTGCTTGTTTGCGCCAACGAGGCGCATGCGCACCACCGCGACGGGCTGGGCTGTCTCATCAGCTTCGACGCGCTTTCCGGTCGCGGCGCGTTCGGCCGCAGAGCGTTTGCGTGGCGCCGACGCGCGCAGGCTCAGCACGGCCTCGGCGGGGGTGAGGAAGAGGCTGTAGCCCGGGCCGCGGGCGAGGAATTTGACCTGTTCCGAACTCTGGCCCTGGTTGGCTTCGAAGCTCAGTGGCAACTTGCCGTAGTTCACCGACGGAAGAGGTTTTCCTGCCGCATCGTTCGGCCGCGTGTCGGGAAGTTGTACGGACGCCAGCGCCGCCACCGCGATCAACGCCGCGACCAGCCAGGCACGGGCATGTGTACCGGCGCCGCCGTCGGTCGATGAAGCGAGTGAGATAAGGGGACAAATCGTGCGGTGTGAAGACATATATCACCTCCCAAGGGATACGAGGGGACCAAGGACGGGCACAGAGGAATTTACCCCGCGCCACGAATTGTGGTCCCAGAGCCGAGGGGACCTTTGTGTGGTCGAAACGACGCCGCTCTCAGAAAGAAAGCCCCCGACGTCCTTCAGCCTCTGCGTGGTGTCAATCGCCGCGTACATGGGGCACCTTCGTCGCCGTTGCTCCTGTTCACATCTGGGTAGCTTTATCCTTAATGTAAAGTTAAGGCTTTCTGCGGATAACGCAAGTGAAATTTTCACATGGCGCCATGCGGGAGTCGAGAATCCAGACCGAGGCGCATAGGCAATTTCCAATCCCCCGGGCTGACGCCCGCGGATTCGACACCCTTTCTGCCCGGGTGGTGGCGCTCGTTGATCGGCTCCTCCAGACAGCCTGGAAAACCGAAAGGGCGCGTATGGCTTTCGAGCGCAAGCAGGCGAATCGGCGCGTTCTCGCTCTTGATGATGAACTCGATGAGCTGCTGACGAGTTGGTACTACTTGGCCGACGACGAGTGGCGTACCGTCGAGCGAGCCGCCACATCGCGGGACGAAGTGATTTCAAGGTTTTCAGACAGCCGACTCTCTCCCCGCGGGAGTGCCTGCTTTCTGCGCCGCGGGCCGTTTCCACGGGAACGGCCCGCGGTTTTATCCCCGCCAGTATTGTGAATCAGCGTGTTAGCGCGGTGCCGGGCCCCCACCAGGCGCGAAGGCCGGGTCCGCAACGACTTTGACTGCGCTCACGAAGTACCCGGTCTCCCCGAAACAGGTCGTCGGGATGCCGATGTGCTGTTCGTAGGTGAGGGCGACCTTCGAACCTATTGAATCGTTGATCCGTTGGGCGATCGCGTCGCTGCGCACGGTGAAGGGAAACTTCTCGGCGACGGTGCCGGGCATCGAGACCAGCGCCATCTCGCCCTCCCAAGTCTTGCAGAGCCACCCCTTCTTCGAGAGCTTCTGCACGTATCCCGCCCGTTCGCCGGCGGAGTAACTCCAGGTGAGGACCACCCACGTGTAGGCGACAAGAAGCACCAGCGGTAGGATTACGACGATTCCCAACCACTTAAGCGGACGAAATTGCGTGTCAGCCATGCGGCGCCCTCCCCGTGCGCTTTGCCTCCGAACCACCTGCTGATATGGCAGGATAACCGGAGTCGGGGAAGGGATGCAACCTCCGGTACGCGCGCCGGGCTCCCCAAATCCGCGCGTAACGCGCGGATCAGGAAAGTTAGGCTTGTCACCTGGTCCGGTTTATCCGAGTCGTTGCTCAGATCTGATCGCAATGCCTGCTTCAAGCGCTGCTTGACCTCTGCCACACCGTGCTTCCTGCGCGAAATCCAGCTTTTTCAGTGGTTGAAATGCCTCCTCTGCTGCTGGATCCGCGCGTACGCGCGGATCTGGGGGCTCAATCGTGCATTGTCAAATCCGCCAAAAAATATTGAATTGCCCTGCCTGGTCGCCATGAACCAGCGGCTGAGAGTCCGCCGGGGATGGCACCATACTTGCACATCTATCGCGTGCCTGCGCCAAAAGGTGACAGGATGATCACAACCAACAAAGGAGGCAGAGCATGATGAAGCGCATCGTGGCGGTGGCGGTACTTCTCCTGAGCGTGGCGTTGTCGTTCTCGCCGGTTGCGGCGGCTGACGATCTCCTCAAGCGGATGAACGAGATCCTCCAGAAGTTGCCGGCCGAGGGGGAATATGCGATCAAGGCAGCCGACCTCGCCAAGTTGATCGCCGAGAAAAAGACGGACTTCCTCGTCGTCGACGTCCGGGTTGCCCCCCCCGCCGGCCCCGGCCAGCAAGGTGGAAAGATCCCCGGGTCGATCTGGATCCCCGTCGACCAGATCCTCAAGGACGAGAACATCAAGAAGCTCCCCAAGGACAAGAAGGTGATCCTGGTCTGCGTCACGGGGCAGACCACGGGCCTCCCGATCCTCCCGCTGCGCGCGCTCGGCTACAACGTCGTGTATCTCAAGTACGGCATGTCCTCCTGGGCCAAGGGGTACTTCGGCGGCCAGTTCATCCAGAAGGGCGTCTCGGAGGCGAACTACCCGACCGAACCCTAGGTCGCGGCCGGGAAAGGGAGATCGATCATGCAGAAGAACATCGCAGTCCTGACGCGGGACCGACAGGACGAGGCCATCCGGATGTCGGCCGGGCTCATCCTGGCCGACGACGCGATCCACCTCTTCGTGCTCGACCGCAAGCTCGAGCCGACCGAGGCGAACACCATGAACGTCGAACTGCTCAAGGACATGGACCAGAAGGTCTACACCAACTTCCCGGGGAACGACGGCATGGAGCTGCTCTCGAACGAGCAGATTGCGGCCAAGCTGCTCGAGTGCGACAACATCCTCCCCTACTGAGGGGCGAGGGGACAGGAAGGGGAATTGCTGTGAAGATCCTGCATCTCGTAAAAAGGGACTTGACGCCGACGGAGAAGGCGATCCTCGAGGCGCACCGCGGCAGCCACGGAGTCGAGGTTGTCGATCTGAGGACGAACACCGACTACGGACGGATCGTCGACCAGATCGTGGCTGCGGACAAAATCATTTCCTGGTAGAGGTGAAAACGTATGAAACTTGGACTGTTCGTCAACACCAACGGCCATGTCGCCGCCGTCACCGGAATCACGCGGGCCGCGCTGTCGAAAGGGAACACCGTAAACATTTTCGCGATGGACGACGGCACGCGGCTGCTCTCCGATCCGGCGTTCACGGGCCTCAGCCGGCTCGAGGGCGTGACCATGGCCTTCTGTGATCACAGCGCACAGCACCTCGGCACCAAGCCGGACGGGCTCCCGAAGGAGATCTCGGTGGGCAGCCAGTACGACAACGCCACGATGAACCACGAGATGGACCGGGTGATCGTTCTCTAGGCAAGACGGCGCCCCGAGCCAGCTGACCTCAGGGGGGAGTGGACAGACCGAGCGTTCGCCCCCCCCGTTTTTCTTCGGCATCATATCCTGTCGAATTTTGACCGCACCGACGAAACCGTCTCTGCCAGAGTGTCAGATCGCTCTGCCACGTTGTCATGAGCAGAACGCTAGTGATTGTGATGTCACTCACGACCGCCCCGCTTTCCAGCAATATTCACAAATTACTTGGAATACCTGTTAAGGCTTAACAGGCACGCATATTGCTTATATACGCATCAATGTAGACATTCGGAGAAATCGACGTCAAGAGGAGGGTGACGGTGGCTGAACCTGACATGAAGAGCAACGTGTTCTGGGCATACCTGATAACCGGGCTCCTCCTCGTGACCAGCCTCGGTTACTACTCGTTCAACCCTTATTTCATCTACCTCGTGGTCTACATCTGGTTTGGCTTTGCCTACGGCATGATGCTCCAGTACGGTCGCTTTTGCTTCGCCTCCGCCTCGCGCGACCTCTTTGCCGCGGGCGTCCCCCGCATGGCGGTCGGGGTGCTCGTGGCGCTGATGTTCTTCAGCCTGATCCAGGCCACGCTCGCCTCGACGAACATGAGCACCTTCCACCCCGCCCCGTTCGGCATGCACACGCTGCTCGCGGGCCTCGTATTCGGCGTCGGCATGGTCCTCTCGGGCGGGTGCGCCTCCGGATCGCTTTACAAGATCGGCGAGGGCAACATGACCTCCGCCGTCGCCGCCTTCTTCGGGCTTTGCATCGGCCAGGCGGTGTTCGTAGACGTAAAATGGTTCGACTTCATGATGCCGCAGAGCTGGAAGGACGTCGCGGCCGCCAAGGTCGCGAGCGGGCAGTTGCCGGCCAGCTTGGTCACCTCTTCGTTCGACACTTACCTCGCCGGGTACGTCTGGGACAAGCCGGCGATCCAACTGTCGAGCTCCAAGACCTTTTCGGCGGCACTGCCCGGCATCTCCAAGTATTTCATCGCCGACTCGCTGCTCTGCACGCTCATCCCGGCCCTCGCCGTTCTCGCCACGATTTATTACTTCTACAGCCGCAAGGGCTTCATGAAGAAGCTCGCCAAGACCAAGGGCGGGCCGATCACCTTCAGCGACGAACTCTCCGGCATGTGGAACATGATCACCGCCTCAAAACGTACGACCATCATGGGCGTGATCATCGGCATCGTGGCCGGCCTGCACATCTTCGTCATCAAGGGGATGCAGATGAGGTTCGGCATCACGAACTTCGGTCAGATCCTGACCAGATTGAACAATACCGGCGAGATCGCCCTGAAGCCCGGCGAACTCGGCATCCGGGGGACGATCTTCGACCCCGGCTACTGGTATATCACCAGCCAGGAGGGCCAGCTCGGCGCGTGGATCCTGGAAAAGTTCGGCTGGAATATGCGCGACAACATCTTCTTCGGCGTCAACAACGGCCTTCCCGAACCCTGGCGCAATCCGGCGCTGTGGATGTCGATCGGCATCATTCTGGGCGCGATGGTCATGGCCCGGCTGAGCAACGAGTTCAAGTTCAAGATGCCAAAGGGTGAGCTCTGGGTCTGGGCCCTCGCCGGCGGGATGCTGATGGGCTGGGGCTCGCGGCCGGCGCTCGGGTGCAACATCGGAGCGTTCTTCATCCGTGTCGCCGGCGGAGATCCCAGCGGCTGGCTGTATGGGACCGGCATGGTCGGCGGCGCCTACTTCGGCGTCAAGTTCTTCAACTGGTGGTCCGAGAGAAAGATGGCCAAGGAGATGGCATCGTTCTAGGATGTTCTTAACAACCACGCACACGGGAGGAACTCAGCGATGGCGATGAAATTCGAAAAGACCGGCGACACGACCTACATGCTCGACGTCTGCGGGTACGTCTGCCCGCACCCGCAGATTTACGCCAAGAAATCTCTGGAGAAGATGGCCGAAGGAGACGAGCTCCAGATCGTGCTCGACAATCCTTCATCGGTCGAAACAATCGTGCAGATGTGCGATCAGGTCGGGCACGATATCCTGGAGCGCAAGTCTGAAGGCGGCAAAATCTACCTGAAGCTCAAGAAGGGGTAGCGGGCCATGAATAAAGAGTTAACAGGGATCATCGTCACCGTAGCGATTGTCATCGGGTTCCTGACCGTTTACAGTCAGACCGGTCACCCGGTGAAATTGGCCAGTAACCAGGCGGCAACTGGCGGCTACGGGGCCGCCGCCCCCGCCTCTGGCGGCCACGGTGGGGCGCCCGCCCCGGCGTCCGGCGGCTATGGGGCCGCTGCTCCCGCTCCGGCGTCCGGTGGCTACGGTGCTCCTGCCGCTGCCGCCCCTGTCGCTGCGACCGGCGGCTACGGCGCTCCCGCCGCCGCGCCAGCCGCTGCAACCGGTGGTTACGGCGCTCCTGCCGCCGCTGCCCCCGCTGCCGCAACCGGCGGCTACGGCGCTCCTGCCGCTCCCAAGGCCGCAACCGGTGGCTATGGCGCTCCTGCCGCTGCTGCCCCCGCCGCTGCAACTGGTGGTTACGGCGCTCCTGCTCCCAAGCCCGCGTCCGGCGGTTACGGAAAGTAGCCGGCAGGGTAAACGTGAACGCTCCCGTTTTCCCGCTCAAACGAGGTAATCGATGAAGACCATCCTCATCGCGGTGGATGACACCAAGGGCACAAAGGCTGCACTCTCCACGTTCAAGGATTTCTGCACGCGTTTTGCCGATTCGCAGGTGATTCTCGTCTATGTCGAGAAGCTCGAAGGGCGATCCCTGATGGACGAGATGCTTGGCGAGCCGGAACTCTCGACACTGCGCGAAGCATTGAAGGAATCCGATGTGAAAGTTGCGATGGACCGCAAGGCCGAAAAAATTTTCGCCTTTTATCGGACTGCTCTCGAAAGTGCGGGTAAACTCGGGATCCGGACGGTCCTGCGCAGCGGCCACCCGGCCGAGGAAATCCTCGCGGTCGCGCGCGAGGAAAAGGCGGACATCATCATCGTCGGTTCACGCGCCACCAGGAGCACCAATCGCTTCATGGGGAGCGTGAGCCGCGAAGTCGCCGATCACGCTTCGGTTCCGGTCCTCCTCGTCAAGAACCAGGAGCAGCCATAGGGAGTCGCCACGGCGACCATCCCGCTTCCACAGACGCCCCCCCCGTTCTCATCCTTGGCGGGGGGTTCGCCGGGTTGGCGGCGGCCCGCGAACTGTCGGCCGCGGGACGTGAAACGCTCGTCCTCGAGGCTGGCCCGGTCGTGGGCGGCCTCTCGCGCACCGAGACCTTCGGCGAGTTCCGCTTCGATCTCGGCGGCCACCGTTTCTTCACCCACGACGAGGAGGTCGCGGGCCTCGTCGGGCGCCTGATGGGCGATGAACTCATCGATGTGCCGCGCTCGAGCAAGATCCTGCTGCGCGGCCGCTACGTCGACTACCCGCTGCGACCCGCCAACGCGCTGGCCGCGCTTGGGCCGGTGACCACGGCGCTGGTCGTCGCGGACTGGATCGCCGAGCAACTGCGGGCCATCAAAGGGGTGCGTCCCGACATCTCTCTCGAGGACTGGGTGGTGCACCGCTTCGGCCGCACGCTCTTCACCATCTATTTCAAGGAATACAGCGAGAAGGTCTGGGGCCTGCCCTGCGAGCGCATCAGCGTCAACTGGGTGGCGAAGCGGATCGAGGGACTCTCGCTCGGCAGGGCCATCCGCGACGCGTTCACGCGCGAACACCGTGGCACCGTTGCGAGCCTCGTTGACCGCTTCGCCTACCCGCGCCTCGGTATCGGCCGTATCGGCGAGCGCTTCGCCGAAGAACTCGCGCCGCGCGGCCGGGTCCTCTGCGACGCCCGGGTGACCAAAGTTTGCCATTCGGCCGGGCGAGTGCGCGAGGTGGTTGTCGCAACCCGCGACTACGAGCGCTCGTTCGCAGCCGACGCCCTCGTTTCGACGATCCCGTTGCCGGCGCTCGCGCGGCTGCTCGACCCGGCGCCCGCACCCGGGGTACTCAGCGCGGCGGGCGCGCTCGGCTTCCGGGACCTGGTCCTGGCCGCCGTCGCGGTCGACCGCCCGTTCGTGACGGACCAGACGTGGATCTACCTCCCGGATCGCTCGATCCCGTTTGGCCGCATCCACGAGCCGAAGAACTGGTCGCGGGCGATGGCCCCGTCAAGCCAATCGCTGGTGGTCGCCGAATATTTCTGCTTCCGCGGCGACGAGATCTGGGAGTCGTCGGACGAGCAACTCGCAGACCTCACCGTCGCCGGGCTCGAGAAGCTCGGCTATCTCGAGCGCCGGCACGTCATCGGCACACGCATCGTGAGAGTTCCCGCCGCCTACCCGCTCTTCGAGATCGGCTATGAGCGCCACGCGGAAACAGTGCGCGACGGCCTCTCCGAAATCGGCAATCTTTTCATCGCCGGGCGCAGCGGTTGCTTCGCCTACCAGAACATGGACCACGCCATCCGCTCCGGGATCGACACGGCGCGGCAGCTACTCGGGGGGGGCTCCGGGCGATGAAATGCGCGCTGGTGATCCCGGCCTGGTCGCCGGCCGAAATCTTCTCGATCCGCACCGCCGCCTCCCAGATCAACTACTGGCAGCCGCTCGGGACGCTCTACGTCGCGGCCAGCCTGCGCGAAGCCGGCCACGATGTGCGATTTTTCAATGGCGCCTTTCGGGGGCGCGAGGAAATTCTCCGCGAACTCGAGGCCTTCTCGCCCCGCATCGTCGGTCTCTACGCAACCGCCTTCGGCTGGCACAAGGCGCGCCAATCGGCCGCGGACGTGCGCCGGATCCTGCCCGGAGCCTTCATCGTCGTCGGCGGTCCCTACCCCGTCTACGCCGGGGCGCAGTGTCTGCGCGAGGCCCCCGATCTCGACGCCGTGGTCAGCGGTGAGGGTGAAGAGACGATGGTCGAGCTGGCGGAGCGGCTCGAACGGGGCGAATCACTCGACGGGCTCGCGGGGATCGCGTTTCGCCGCGGCGACGATGTCGTCGAAAACCCGCCGCGGCCGCTGATCCTCGATCTGGACCGCCTGCCCTTCCCGGCGCGCGACCTGCTCGGCGACCGCGAGGTCTACGTCCCGCCCCCGGCCACGTACCGCCGCACCCCGGTCGCGGTGATGATCACCTCGCGCGGCTGCAATCGCCGCTGCATCTTCTGCTTCCAGATCGATCGCGAGCGCCGACACGGCATCCGCTGCCGCAGCGTGGACAACGTCATCGCGGAGATCCGGCACCTCGTCGCCTCGGGCTACCGCGAGATCAAATTCCTCGACGACACGCTCGCCGCCGACCGGGGGCGGGCGCTCGAGATCGCCCGTCGCATCAAGGCCGAGCACCTCGACATCGTCTGGTTCGCCTCGGCATGCGTGCACCAGGTCGATCGCGAGTTGCTCGACGCCTTTCGCGCCGCCGGCTGCTGGGCAATCCTCTTCGGTGCCGAGAGCGGTGTCCAGAAGAACCTCAATGCGCTGCGCAAGGGAATCACGCTCGAGCAGACGCGCCGCGCGGTGCGGGCCGCCAAGGGGGCGGGGCTGCGCGTGCACACTCCCTTTCTCTTCGGCATCCCCGGCGAGACCTACGCGGAGGGGCAGGAAACCATCCGGTTCGCCTGCGAGCTCGACCCGGACATCGCGAGCTTTCACGCGCTGACGCCCTTTCCAGGCTCCGAACTCTGGGAGCGGCGTCACGAGCTTGGTACCGTGGCGGAGGACCTCGCCTCCTACACCTACCAGGGCGCCGCCTTCGTGCCGCACACCATGATGCGCGACGAAATCCAGCTGCTGCGCCAGCAGGCCTACCGCACGTTTTACTCGCGCCCGGGCTATCTGGTGCGGCGCACGCTCGGCATCCGCTCGCTCCACGAGGTGGCGGCGGCCTGGCGCGGCGCGCGCAGCCTCGTGGGTCTCTGGACGAAGCGCGGCGCCCTCAAACGCGATGAGTCGGGGCCCTGGGGCGACGGGTAAGGGCAGCCCGGGTCATTCAGGAGAGCTTTTTATCGACGCCCCAAAAGTGGGTCGTCGCTCCGGCAACGAAGGGGCTGCGCCCCTCGATTCTTGCCCGCGCTCGCAGATGCGATCGCCCCGGTCCGCCCCCACCGCCTTGCCATGACGAAAAAATCCGCTCCTGACTGACCTGGGCAGACCAGAACGCGAGAAGGGCAACGCAGCAAACGAGCATTTTCATCGTCCATTACGGTTATCAGCGAGGCGGCTGGGGCGTACCTGAGGGAAGATACGCGGAGCCGCCGTTTAGCCCAGCGCGGTGACCGGGGCGGTCCCGAAAGGACGAAGTCTCGTTGTTTGAGCCGCAGGCGAGTTACGAGACTTCGAGCCTCGGGCACCGTGATGGGTAGGTGGCGCAGACGCACGACCGAAGGGACGCCCCCGTCGCCTCGCGCACGCAGACCAGTTCCGACGTGGCGGACGTCACTCGAGGGAAGGCGGGAGCCAGATACTCACGAGCGTTCGGTAGCGATAGACCGCGTCCCGGACGAAGGCAGCATTCGGAGCGCGACCGGCGACCTGCAGCGCCAACTTTTCCGGGAGTGGCGCAGCGGGATCGCCGGCAATCAGGACCTGTGCCGCATCGGGAGGCGCCGGCGCGTCGTCGCGATACCACGACGGGAGTTGCTGTTCCCAGGTGAACCGGAACGAGGAAATGCGCAGCTCCTCCTGCGGCGGGCGAGGCAGGGTCGCGCCGCGCACGATGACCCGCGCCGCCGTGTGGTAGTCGAGGAGCGGGACCGCGACCTCAGGATTGATCGCGACACCCGGCGCCGGCTGCGCCGTCACCTCGACGGCTGCGACGTTGCGCTCGTCGAGAAAATGCCCTGCCGCCTGCACGTTCGCCGTGTTCACCCATTTCAGGAACGGCAGATAGACGGCGAAGACCGTGACCAGCGAGAACCCGACTGCGGCCAACACCGCGAAGCGGCGCGCACGACCGGGGAGCACCTCGAGCCCGCGGGCCGCCAACAGGGCGATCATCGGGAAGGCAGGGAGCAGATAGCGGCTGCGCCGGGCGCCGAGCGCGAAAAGCACCAGCGGCAGGGCCGCCGCCACGAGCACCTTGGGGTCGCGTCCCCGCCACCCCTGCCAGAGAGCAACAAGCGCAGCGACGGCGAGCAACGGGTGTGTCTGGAAAAGAAAGGTCGAGGGATAGCTTTCAACCCAGCGGCGCAACCCTTCCCACTGGAAGCTCGCCAGCAGCGCCAGCTGCCCCTGGACCAACTCCGGCTTCAGAAGCACGTAGAGCGCCGGTGCGAGCGCGCCCGCGACGACGGCGCCCGTGCCCCGACCAACCGCTGCCCAGCGACCACGCAGCGCCTGGAGCAGCAGGATGATCCCGGTGGCCGCACCGAGCAGCACCCAAGTCGAGTACTTGGCGAGAAGAGCAGCGGCGACCGCGAGCGCGGCTGCGGCGACCCGCCACGCGCCGCGGCGCTCGAGCGTCTCGAGCAACCCCCAGAGCGCCGCGGTGACCGCGGCCATTGCCGGCACGTCCGCCATCAGGAGCGGCACCTGCACGAGCAGGCAGGGGATCGCAAGGAGCAGCAGCGCGCCGCGAGCGCCGGTCCGCGCACCCCAGAGCAGTCCGCCGATGCGCGCCGTTGCGAACACCGTGAGGGCGAAGAGGCCGGCCGTGAAGATCTGCTGCGGCAGGCGGTGCTCGCCGCACAAGCGAAAGATCATGCCGTAGAAAAACGCCGGAAGCGGCAGGTCGGTCCAGGCCGGCAGCGCGCC
>Ga0315283_10000678_pt1 | contig 25619 bp, 35 predicted proteins | sample YL17G09_0_MG_FD_204541 | JGI IMG/M metagenome (GOLD analysis project Ga0315283, IMG submission 204541) | Sediment microbial communities from Yellowstone Lake, YNP, Wyoming, USA - YL17G09_0 | ecosystem: Environmental > Aquatic > Freshwater > Lake > Sediment | place: USA: Wyoming | collected...
AGGGCTCCACTATTTCTTCTCCAGGTAGCCGCGGACGCCCTGCTGAACGTACGCCACGAAGGCGTCCCGGTTGCCCGTCAGTTCCCACACACGGTCCAGGTTAGTCCACTCCACCTGCTTGCCATCCTTCATGCGGACCAGGACGAGCGACTTGGTAAAGAGCTGGTAGTCCTGGATGAAATGCCGGTTTTCGGAAAGCTGGATGTTGACAAGCCGGAACTCGAGCCTCCCATCCTTCAATTCCCGCGCAAATCCCGTGTCGATAGCCTCCCTCGAATAAGCCTCAATGCTCCGGCACGTCGCGCAGCGGTACGTCGTATGAAGATAGTACGCGATGATCCTATCGGGTTGCGGGTTGGGCGCAGCCGCGGCTGCCGGAGATCCCCCCTGCGCAGCGACCGCGTTCACGGCATCCATGCCGGCTGTGTTCAGTTGCTGCGCTGTTCCAAGTCGTCCCGCCGCCGCTGGGCACAGTTCGTTCACCACGATGGAGGCGGCCGGCCTCGCGCTGTACATCTCCGTACTGCGGGCCGCACACCGCTTCTCGCAACCGTCGATCGCAATGGTCGGATAAAACCGGGCAAATGCCCGATCCCCCTCGCCGCCTGCAAGAAACAGCGGGATGCAAATGGTCACGGTCGCGTCCGGCCGCAGCGACTCCAGGACTTTTAGGGTCGCGAGCCGGGTGATCGTGCCCTCGGCCATTTCTTCGCCCGAGCACGACACCGACTTTCCGTTTCGGCAGTTCAAGCATTCTCTTCCTCCGCCGCGACACGGTCCGCCAGGTCGGAAACTTCCTCTGCCAGGACTCTTGCGAGTTCATGCCCGGCCTCGGTGAGTTCCGCGATTCCGGCAGGTTTCAGATGTCGGTTCCTTCGATGCACATCGAGCACCTGGAGGGCGCGCGCCACGGTCCTGCCCGACTCGGCGACCACCTTGGCGGCGCAGGCAAGCTTGCACCCGGCGACGGTTATTGCCGGTGACGTTCCCAGTGCGTCGCGCACCGCTTCGCTTCGTCCCCAAAAACAACGAGCGCAAACGGCACAAGCCGCGCTCTCTCCGTGGCAGACCCCTTATGTCGAGCGCCTGACTGTGTCCATTCGACGCGAGTGCCTGGATCACATCGTCGTACTGGGTGAGGAATCACTCCGTCGCACGCTTCGATCCTGTATCGAGTGCTATCACGATTTCCGCTGTCACTCCGCGCTGCACAAGGATTCACCAGAAGCTAGAGAAGTGCAGCCTCCCGATAAAGGCAGGACCGTCGAGATTCCAAAAGTGGGTGGGGGCTTCATCATCGTTACGAGCGACGCACAGCCTGATCGCCCGTTTTCTGTTCCCTCTCGAACGGCTTGACACCGGGGATTGATCTACCGAGGTATCGCTTGACGCTCAATCACTGATTTCTTATTCGATCCGGCTGGGCAGGTTTCAGCTAATCTTCGAATCGCATCAGTTGCCAGGGCCTCGCTTGGATATACTGAATTTCGCTCGGATGGACTTCTTGGTAGGGACAGATCTCAAAAGTCGAGCGTCCCGTTCACGGCCATTTTGTCGATCTTGAAGGAAGCCTTTATCTTGAAGCTCCCTTCGCCCGTTGCGAATTCGGCCTGCCCATCGGCGGCATTGAACGGAGGTTTGCCTTCCCCACCGCGGGAAAAGAAAAAGAGTGCCATCCCGACAGTGAGCTCCTGCGGCGGGATGAATCTCTTGAGTTCGAACTCCGCCCCACCCCTTTTCCTGGAGCGAAGGTAGGTCGAGGCCTTCAAACCATCGAGTGAAGCGTCCTGAAAGGCGCCCACGAACGGGCCGGCGAGAGCAATGACATAGTCCGCAAGGGTGCTCTGGAGCCGATCGGGGGGCTGGGGTGGCACGGTGTTACCATCGAGTTGAGCCAGGCGGGCCAATGCCTGCCGTACCCGAGCCGACGAAAAGAAGATCACCCTGAAATAGACAACCTGCCCATCAGGCCCGGGAGCCGACGGTAACATCGCTTCAAGCTGTCCGAGGCCGGCGGCCCCGCTTTGGCCCTGCGGACCGCAGCACGGACATTTCTCTCCGGGCCGTCTGCGATTTGAGAGTGCAATCGGTGTCGAAGCCGTCGTGGAGCCGCCAGGATTGTCTTGCAGGATGGCGATTCTCGACCACGGTGAGTCCGTCAGGACTTTCATAGCCTCGGTTGCCGTCCATTCGGCATAGGGCTTCTTCTCCCAGGATTCGCCTGCGCGGAGGCATGGATGTGGCAGAGTGATCAAGAGGGCTGCGATTTGTAGGACGCGCGAAACTCGCGTTTTTCTCCGAGTCGGCATGTCCACTCCTCTATGTATTTATTATAGCACCGACCGAAGGCGTGTGGTCAGAGATTTTGCTGACCATAAGTAGCTGCAGCTACTGGTCTTTCCCCTATCGACAATATCCATCCTTCCGACCCTTGACAGCCGAGTTCTCATCCCCGATGCTGGCCCTCTCAATCCCGGATCGGGAAGCTCATGAAGCATGTCCTAAAACCCTGGCAGCTGTTCCTGATCATCCTGGCCGGTCGAATCAATTGCCACCAGCAGGATGCAATCGAGTATCTGGAAATCGAGAATCGGGTGCTCAAGGAGAAGCTTGGCAAGAAAGGCATCCTGCGCAGTGATGACCAGCGCCGGCGTCTGGCCGCCAAATGAAAGGTATGGAGTCGCAAGGCATTGCTGGAAATCGCCATCATCGTGACGCCCGACACAATCCTGCGCTGGCATCGAGAATTGATCGCTGCCAGGTGAGACTACAGCAAGGGGCGCAAGAACGCTGTGCGTCGTCCTGTCTCCCAAGAAGTCGTCGATCTCGCGCTCCTCATGGCCCGCGGCAATCCGACCTGGGGCTACAAACGCACCCTGGGAGCACTGGCAAACCTCGGCCACGAGATCTCAGATTCCACCGGCGGCACCATCCTCAGAGCCCACGGCATCGACCCGGCACCGGATCGAAGACGACAGACTACCTGGAAGAGCTTCCTCAAGGCCCATTGGGATGTCCTAGCTGCCATCGATTTCACTACCATCGAAGTCTGGGCCAAGGGACGCCCTAACCACCTTCTACCTGCTCTTCGTCATGGAAATCGCGACCCGGCGGGTTTACTTCGCGGGGTGCGCTCCGAACCCCGACGACCTCTGGATGATGCAGATGGCATGCAACCTTACGGGCGCCACCGACGGATTCCTGCTCCGTAAGAAGTGCTTGCTCATGGATCGTGATTCCAAGTTCTCTGAAGGCTTCCGATCCATCCTCAAGCAGTCCGGCACCGAGAGCCTTAGGCTGCCGCCCCGATCTCCTGACCTGTCACCCCATATCGAAAGATTCATGCTCTCCGTCAAGGGGGAGTGTTTGCACCGCATGATTCTTTTCGGAGAAAAGTCCCTGCGCAACGCCGTTCGCAACTCTCTCGTTCACTATCACAAAGAACGCAACAACCAGGGCCTCAGCAACTGGCTGATCGAACCGGACGAGGAAGTCGGGCGCACGACCGGTGAGATCGCCTTCCGGGAGCGACTCGGTGGCATGCTGCGTTATTACCATCGTAAGGCTGCCTGATTTCCTTTCCGCTCCCGGTTTGGGCCTTGGGCTCAGGTGTCCTGTTGGAAGCTTGCGCTCGTACTTGAGTGCTCTCGGGTTCTGTCTCAGCAGAAGTCGCTGGTCCCGTTTCGTTGGGTGAGGATGAGGTTCGGATCAACAATCGTTGCAGCCAGGTTGGTGGGATCCGCCATGCGACTGCCAGTCCGAATAGCCCTTATATCTCGGCTGTGTTTTTTGACCACACGCCCAAGAAACGATCTCCGAGGAGGCGAGGTTGTCCATGGTAGCCGCTCGGTGTTCCATGTGCGTCTTCGCGCCCGCGGGCGAGATGGCACGAAGGATGTCGATCGGAGCCAGCCGTCACGCGGCTCATGTTCGCTCCCTTTTCCCATTGAGATTCTTCAACGCAGCCTTCGCGCGCGAGTGCCCCACGGCCTTCAGGTTCAGTTGTTCGAGCGCGGCGATGAGGTCGTTCAGCGCCGCCCCCGGAAAGCCGAGGATCGTCTCGTTTACGCCCATGTCCGTGGCCTCGCGGCAGCCGTAGCAACCGAGCGAGAAGTTCAACCGCTGCTCGACGTGGGGAATGACGGTCGCGTCCACGCAGGTGGCCTGGAGCACAGCCGTGTCCCCCCGCCTCCGCTGCCCGCCGGCCAGATTGAGGTCGGCGAGCGCGAGCCACATGAGCGGCTCGGGCGGTCCCTCCACCACAACGACATCGGGTGGTGCCGGCGCCGCACCGAGCGGGCAGACCGCGATGCTGGCCACGCTGCCGGACGGCAGGCGCGTCATCCCGTCGAACATCGCCTTTCCCGTTAACGGCTCAGCCACAATTCCGAAGCCGACCAACCCCTTGCCCGTGGCCAGTCCCTCGGGCAGCGGTCTGAAGCCGAAGGCTGCCGCGGCAGCCCGGCACGCGATCTCGGCGGGTTCGAGCCGCAGCGATTCCCCGCGGCGCGCCCGCATGAGGAGCTGACAGTAGCGGTGCGCCGTGACCTTCCCGAAAGAGTCAAAGGCGGGATTCACTGGACCGGACGGCAGAAGGAAAACCGCGACCGGCTCGGTTTCAAGCCCGAGGATCTCCTTCATCCTGTTTGCGACGGTGTCGATGGCCGCCATGTTTCGACTCCTCAGTTCGTGCGATAGCTGCACGACGACCGGCGCACCTGCTCCTAGGCAACGCGCAGCCGCATTCTGGCCAAGCGGCTACGCCTGAAGGGCGCCCAATTTTTCGAATTCAGCGGTAACCTTCTTCATTGCTTCTTCGGTCGGCATATTGCGAAGATCAAGTGCGATGACCTGCTTGTCAAAGTCGGCCCCCACCGCGGCCAGCGCATCCTTGTACATCTTGCGCTGCATCCTGGGATCACAGCCACCCACGATATAGGTCACTCCCGGCTTGGCTAAGTCCTGCCAGAAGCGATCGCCATCATCCACACAAAGTTGCGGGTGAACGACGGCATATTCCACATCCAGCTCGTTACGAACATAGTTGACCAGGCTCCAGACGTTGAGCTGGGAAAAGCCGGGGCAGTCCCCGCGGCACATGCACTGCACAAAGCGAGGCAGCTTGTTCTCTTCAGACATAAAATGCTCCTTGTTGACTACGGTCATTCAGATGGCGGATACTGCAAGCGCAGATCCTTGATCACGAGCCTGATAGACTTGCGGTCCGGGAATCCAATCGCCCCCACCGCGCATTGGAATCGGCAGCTTTCACAGTAAACCTCACACGCAGATGGATCGGCAACGATCACCCGGCTGGGATTGTTGCAAAAAGCATACGCGCCGTGTTTGCACGCCTCCACGCACAGGCCGCAGTTTGTGCACAGCTCCTCGTCAATCGTCGGATACCAGGGAATCAGCTTGCGCGGGATGCCCAGATAATCCTTATAGGTCACGGGTTCTGCCATACCATGAGAGTCCTTTCTGGTTTGAAATCAGGATGGCCATTCGTTTTTTATCTCCTTATTGGATTCGAGTGGGTGTTCGGTTGTCATTTCCTTGCGCCCGATGCGACCGTGGATGAACGTGAACGAGGCAGGGAACCTGCCAGGGCGAAGATGGACGTTATACACATGCCAGACAGAGATGGCCAATAGGGCCAAGACTGCCTCGTGGGCATGAGCTTCTTTCAGAGCGTCGAACAAGGCGGGCGACACGGCCGGGATCACGGTCCGTACCATGCCGGGAAACCACATGGCAAGACCGCTAGCAAAAAAGATTGCGCATCCCCAGAAAACCGCCCAGTAATCGAATTTCTCGAAGTAGGCGAAACGGCCGAAGTGGGGGCGCTCGTTGCGTCTTCCCACCATCCACATCAAGTTCTGGACAAACTCCTGAAAATCACGCCCCCGTGGCAGAAGGAGGACAAAGTCACGACGGCCCTCGGGGTGGATCAAGCTGTATATCGCGTGGTATCCGCACACGAAAACCAGGATGGACGCGCCCACGCGGTGTACCACACGCCAGAAGTCCAGCCCCCCCATAACGCCGGTCAGAGCGGATGCCCAACTAGCGCCGGGGTACCTCGTTCCGAATACGAACGTCCCCGAGAACAGCAACAGGATCACGCTCGTCATCAGCAGTAGGTGTTGAGCCAGGAAATGCGAGTTAAAGCGCAGCATGGACTGATCGGCGGTGTCTTCTGGAATCAGTGCCGCGTCCCGTCTCCTGGCCATGATGTCCAGAACAATGTGAATCAACATTCCAGCGATAACGATCACCGTGAGCCACCGGAAAAGTGCCTGAGTTGCAGCCACAATCCCGCCATACTCACGGGGTGAGCCGTCGTACCCGATGATGTCGTGCTGCGCGGCGTAGACCGGTTTTCCGTCAGGGCCGAACGGGTAACGGACCACGGGCGCGAAGAAGAACGCGGAGTCAGCGGCATGGCAGTCTTTGCATCCGCCGGCGCCCAGCGCCGCTTTGGCCGGCAAGACGTTGTGCGAGTACTTGTATACCGAGGCGAAGGGCGTTGCCTCATGCGGTTCGCGCGGCAACACTTCGAACGTTGCAGCGCTGGAGTACTTCCGGTCGTCCGAGACGTACACGAGGCGCCTGCCTTCGAGCGGGAATCCCGTGGCGGCGAGATAGGCCCTCGTGGCAGCCAGCAGCGCATCGATCTCCCCGGGCCGATTGACTTCAATCATGCCGTCGCCATTGTCGTCGCGGATCCGCGCAAGCTGCGGATATTTCGATGGGTCATTCTTGTGTTGTAGCCACATCGAGTAGAAATCTTTCATGAAGAGCTGGTTCAGTCCAGGTTTGCCGTCTTCCTCGAAGCCCACCCATGAGCTGTGGATCTGGTTGGCCGGAAAGATTTTGCCCTTGTAGCGGACCAGGGTCGGCCTAAACTCGTTCACCGGCTGGTCCTTGACAGTAAAAAGATCCAGTTCGCCGTAGTGGTTCCAGAACTTCATATCCTGGTCGTAGAAGGTCCAGATGTGCTTGGGGGGAGGAGTGATCCGGGGCGCGGCGTTAAAAACATCGCTGGCCTGAACGAGTGCCGCCTTCGTGTATCGCCGCGGGATGTGGCAGGTGGCGCAGGCGATCTTCTCGAGGTGCAGGGGCGGTAGCCAGGAGTGCCTGGCAATCGGAGCGCCGAGCGTGCCCTCGGTGTGGCAGGATTCGCAGCTCCGCACCGTATTGTCAAGGTCGTTGCGCACCCAACCTGACGGATCATCGCCCTTGCCGATCTGGTGGACCTCGCGACCGCGAATTCTCGGATCGGAAGCCCGGCTGCCGGTAGTATGGCAGTCGACGCACCTCAGCCCCTTGGCCAGGTGGACATCCGTATGGGCTGAAAAGGAGGCGCCGCGTTTCTTCCAGTCCGGCTTGCCGTGGCAATTGAGACAGGTGTCGTTGCGCGGAGCCGGAGCGATGTGGACGGTCACATTCCCATTCTCATCGAACAGCTCCTTCCTGTACTCGACCACAGGCTTTTCGCCGGCGGCGACTTTGCCAACGATCGAGCCGAAGCCCGCGCCTTCGGTTGCCGCCCAACGGAAGTTCAAGAACGCAAGCTGTCCGTTGCGCTTTTTGTAGTCGTACTCGGGCATGTGGCAGAGGAGGCAGTCCGCCTCGATGACGCCCGTTTCGGACCAGCGCGCCTTGTAGTAGTCGCCGTCCAGTCCGTTCTCACCACCGGGTATCAGTCCGGAGCCAGGTTCAACCATCCGCTGGTCGTAACGCCTGCCGTCGCGGTCGTACTCCATGGGTCCGCCGCCGGGATGGCAATTTCCGCAGGTAGCGGTGACGAAGTCGAAGGACGTCATGTCGATGATGCGCGCGTTCGAGTTATGCTTTGCGGCAAGCTGGCGATAGAGCGGCGCCGGCGAGCACCAGTTGCCGCCGTAGTTGCCGGGGCTGCTGGCCCAGTTATAGCGGGCCGCATATTCAGGTGGCATCGCCTCACCCTTTCCCTGGGTGAAGTGGAAACCCTCGGTGATTTTTGCGTAGTCGTGGCAACCCTGAGCGCCACACGTCTGTTTGGGCGAATAGGGCGATCCCGCGTTGGAGCCGGATACGGGATTGATTGGATTTCCGGCTTCGTCGCGCAGCGGGAACGGGGGGCAGACGCCCAGCGCCCTGGCCGGGGGATCTGAATTTCGTGGCACTGCCGGATCCGAAGCATTGGCCCATGCGATGACACCGACAAGGATAATCGCGGCGGTGAAGACTGCGAGTGCTTTAGAGGACAGTGAGTGGTTGGAGAACGAAAGTTTCATGGAGGCACCTCTACCAGGTGTAAGCTGTTTGAAGACAGTACCAGTTAGCCGGGGCTGTGGGGCCCGTCCTGGCCACGAAGGGCCCGGGGAAAAGGTGTCCGTATCCGGCCATGATTTCCAGCCGCTTCCGCAGCGTCCAAGACACACGAAGGTCAATCTCATCACCCAGGTTCCGGCCGGACCGGCCGGACGGGTCGCGGCGCTGTGCCTGCAGGCCGGTCGAGTACCAGGCGTCCCTGGGCTGGTCGAGTGCAAAGTGATGGTATTCGGCGTTCACAGTTACTGCGCGGTGAGGGCGCAGGCTGAAGTCGACCTCAGAATCGCTCAGATTGGCCCAGAAGAAGAGGTTCAGATACCCGTAAAAATAGATATCCCTCCCGCCGTAGACGCCGTCGAAAGTCCCGTGAATGCCGTCGGCGGGATTGGAATCTCCGGACCCCCAGGTATACTGCGCCCCAATCCGGGGATTCCAGGCGACCGGCAGCGTGACCCCGAGTTTCCCGCTCGCCCCCTGGGCGCGTACCTTGTCGCCTCCCTGTCTGCCGAACTGGCCCGCATATGTGGCCTCGCCGTCCAGAACCTTGAACGCTTTGCCCTCTACCTGGAATCCCAGGGTATGCGAGAGGAGATCGCCGGGCTTCGATTCGGCGGAGACCGTACCGCTGGTATCACTCTTCAGTACGTAAAAGACGTCAAGTCTGAAGGGCAGCTTCTTGATCTGTGTGTAGTTGACCAAGGTCATGAAGTCTTCGGTGTGCGGATCGGGCCACAAGTCGCTCTTGTAGCGCAGGAAGCTTCCAGTCCAGAGATCGGATGAGAACCACTCTGTGTCGAACTTGAGCATCGCAGCGTCCCAGGCAAACCGTCCGGTGTTCCCCCAGTTGCCCGGACCGAACACCCGCTGGTCCCCGTAGGAGATCTGCTGCCGTCCTATCCGAACGCCCACCGCGCTGCCGCCGATATGGAGCCACTCGCCGTAGAGTTGACGCACGTCGAGCGTGTCGTCGAGGGGATTGCTCTTCGGGAAATCCTTGTCTTCGAAGCGCGTAAGAAACGCGTGCGCGTCCTGGAGCTGCAGGAGGAAGTGCACATTTTCGCGGATGCGCAAGGACAGATCGAGACGCACTCGTTCGAGCAGCAACTGATCGTGGTCGCCTGGTTGATAGCCTTTAATTGTGAATCCATTATCGCTCTCGTAGCGCGCGCGCAACTGCCCGTGGAACTCGAAAGAGAACGGTTTAGCGCGCGGTTGATCCTTAGCTTCGGTGTTCTCCTGTGCCCCCCCGGGGGACTGTGCGTGCAAGGCGGGCGGCAACAACACGAACGTCGCGACCAGAAGCGCGGGAAGCCCGAAGGATGATCGCATGCGGTCTTTCAAAACGATCTACCGGCTGCCTTCTTCCTGAAGCAGTCCAGTCAGAACAGCTCGAGAATGTGGTCGAAGGTGTAGTAGATCCCGACGGCAATAAAAACTGCCCCAGTGGTACGCCGAGCCCATCGCTCGATCAGGCGGAGCCGGTTCAGTGCTGCGCTGAGAGTCTGCACCCCGGCGGCCAGCCCGATCGCAAACAGCGCCACCGGCAGTCCGGTTCCGATGCCATACAGCGCCGGCAGAACGACGGGGGAATCCGCCTTCAACGAGAGAGGTATTAGGCTGCCGAAGAAAAGCGCCGCAGACACGGGGCAGAACGACAGGGCAAAGATCATACCCAGCAGTCCCGCGCCCCAGGTTCCCCAGGATTGGGCGCGTTGCTGCAAAGAATTGCTCATCAGGGAAGTGCTGAAGTTGAGGCGGAGCAAGTCGAGCAGGAACATGCCGACGACGATTAGAATCGGCCCTAGCAACCGGTTCATCCAATACTGAAGAGCCATCGAGACCTGCGGGATTGACAATACGCTGCCGACGAGCAGCGCTCCCAGCGCCGCGTAGGTGAGGGTCCGGCCCAGCGTGTACAGCATCCCCGTCCAGAAAACGCGCCCGGGGGTTGCGACGTTCCGGCTGATGAAGGAAATTGCCACGAGATTCGTCGCCAGCGGGCAGGGGCTGATCGAAGTCAGGATGCCCAGCCACGCAGCGGTCGCAGCCGCAAGCAGGGAGGGCTCCACTATTTCTTCTCCAGGTAGCCGCGGACGCCCTGCTGAACGTACGCCACGAAGGCGTCCCGGTTGCCCGTCAGTTCCCACACACGGTCCAGGTTAGTCCACTCCACCTGCTTGCCATCCCTCATGCGGACCAGGACGAGCGACTTGGTAAAGAGCTGGTAGTCCTGGATGAAATGCCGGTTTTCGGAAAGCTGGATGTTGACAAGCCGGAACTCGAGACTCCCATCCTTCAATTCCCGCGCAAATCCCGTGTCGATAGCCTCCCTCGAATAAGCCTCAATGCTCCGGCACGTCGCGCAGCGGTACGTCGTATGAAAATAGTACGCGATGATCCTATCGGGTTGCGGCTTGGGCGCAGCCGCGGCTGCCGGAGATCCCCCCTGCGCTGCGACCGGGTCCGGAGCAGTCCACCGGCGTGATTCCTTCACGGCGAGAACAACCAGGCTCCCAAGAACAAAAACAAGAAGTGCCACTTTGATGATGGGCTTTGAGCTCATTGGAGCATCCCTCTGATAATCGACACGGATTCAGCCGTTTAGTATCGTCCAAGCCGGTTCATGTCCGAGGCCACTCATGCAGACAGCGCTATCTCCAGCAATAGCCTGCCGACGGAGAGGCGATAGCACGTTTCGTAATCTTCGCACATGACGCATCGCCGCCATGCCTCCTGGTCGACCGAAACCGAGCGATCCGTGGCCATCAGCCCCGGGTGTCTAACGTAGTAGCTGAAAACCTTGCCGGCCATCGTGACATTGTTGGGCCGCGCGATCACGGGCGGGAACATCTTCCCATAGCAAGCCTTTTCTTCTCCTGCCATGGTTTATCCTCCCATGCCGGCCGCTCAGGTTGCGGTCGTGCTGCGCGGTCTCGCTCAACCTTTCGCGGCCATCGCATTCGTCAGCCACGTGGTTACCTCCGCCGACGTCGGGATACGCCCCGCACAGACAACCTTTTCATCGACAACGAGACCCGGGGTGGCCAAAATGTGGTATTTGCGGATCTCCGCGAAGTCCGTTACCTTCACGATGTCGGCCTCCGCGCCCAGACCTGTCGCTGCCTGGCGCGCAATGTCCGCGACCTTGACACAGTTACTGCAACCCGGACCCAGCACTTTGATCGAAATCATTGCATCCTCCCCAAAAGATCAGTTCTTTAGCCTGGCGTACAAGCCCTCGAGCCTGGCGTGATAAGCGGCTTTGATACTCCCTTCTTCTTCCCCCGCCGATGAAACCGACGCCCGTCGCTGTCATGGAGTTCCCCTTGTGGGCAGTGCCGCATCGGCGGAGCCCGCCTCGCCAGCTCCAACAATGATTTCGATTTGGGGTTCGACGACGATTTCCGACTTGATCGAATTCGCGACGAGGCTGTATTTCACCGCGCTATCGAGAGCCCGCTGCACACGCCTCCGTGTCTCTTCCGATTGAGCCGCAGCTGCGCGCACGACGATCCGGGGATCAAGTGCGACCTTCGTAAAGAGCTCCGTCCGGTCCAGCTCGATCCGTTTGGTGCCTTCCGCGACGCACTCATAAGACACGAGGTCCAGCTTGAACCGCTCGGTCGCCCAGATGAACATCATCATGACGCAGGTGTTGACTGCCGCCACGAAGGCGTCTTCCGGGGTGAGAACCCCGGCATGCCCATGAGCATCAGGAGGAGCCGAGAAGTCCATCTCGGGCCCGTTCCCCATCCGGATATGCCCCCAGTGTTCGCCTTTCCAGAGAACAGTCGTGTGATAAACAGCCGTGCGGGTCATCTTCCCTCCGCGCTGTAAGAGGCATAGGCGCGGCCGAGTGCCAGCTTCCAGGAGGCCTCGGCGCCCCCGGGCACCCGGTTGTAGAGCCTCACGGTCTCAAAAATCTCCGCGGCCGTCTCGTCGGTCGGAGGTTTGGCCGCCTGTCGGAACATTTCGAGGATCGGAGGCAACGCCAGGACCTCGACTTCGCACCCATCGATCTCGAGGACTCTGACGGGAACTCCCGAGCCGCAGGAGCAAGTGGCCGCCGGTTTTTCGTTCGTTGCCGCGGAAGCCCGCCCTTCCTCTGCGCGCGTCCTGTCCCAGGGAACTCCCAGCAACCGGTCGACCTGACCCGCAATTTCAGCCGCAACGGCATTCACGGCGTCCACGCCGGCTGTGTTCAGTCGCCGCGCCGTTCCAAGTTGCCCCGCCGCCTCCGGGCACAGTTCGTTCACCACGATGGAGGATGCCGGCTTCGCGCTGTATATCTCCGTGCCCCGGGCCGCACACCGTTTCTCGCAACCGTCGATCGCAAGTGTGGGATAAAACCGGGCGAAGGCGCGATCCCCCTCGCCCCCTGCCAGAAACAGCGGGAGGCAAATAGTCACGGTCGCGTCCGGACGCAGCGACTCCAGCACTTTGAGGGTCGCGAGCCGGGTGACCGTCCCCTCGGCCATTTCTTCGCCCGAACACGACACGAGACCGACTTTCCGTTTCGGGAGTTCAGGCATTCTCTTCCTCCGCCGCGACGCGGTCTGCCAGGTCGGACACTTCCTCTGCCAGGATGTATGCGAGTTCATGCCCGGCCTCGTTCAACTCGGCGATTCCGGCCGGTTTCAGATGTCGGTTCCTTCGATACACGTCGAGCACCTGAAGGGCGCGCGCCACAGTTCCGCCCGACTCGGCCACTACCTTGGCGGCGCAGGCGAGCTTGCACCCGTCGATGGCGATTGCCGGCGAAGCGCCCAGCGCCTCGCGCACCTCTTTGTCTCCAAGCACGACCAGCGCAAGCGGCACTAGCCGCGTGCTCTCCGGACAGAGGTCTTCCGTGACGATGTGGGCGCCTTCGCGGGCGACAGTGCCGTACGTTTTGCCGATGCCGCTGCAGGGTACGATCAGGGTCTTGCGTGTCATTTTTTCAACTCCGCTTCCGCCTGCTGCTTTACCAGTTCGAGATAATGCGGCGCATCCAGCAGACCCTGCTTGTTCATTTCCCAGTCGCTCAACTCCAGAACCACCATCCAGCCTTTCCCGTAAGGGTCCTGGTTAATGACTTCCGGGCTGTCCTGGAGCAGCGGATTGGCCTCAACGGTCTTCCCCGCAGCTGGGGACCGCAGCCCCACGTTCACCTTGACTGTCTCGATGCTTCCGAACTCGTCTCCAGCCTGGAGCACCGCGCCGGCGGGCACGACGTTGGCAAAGGCGATGTCTCCATTTACCTGCTGGGCGAAATCGGAGAGACCCATGCGGGCGCGCCGCCCGGCCACTTCAACCCAGATGCCCGCATCGCTGAAAAGGAGCGTCTCGGGAACCCTGAACGTGAATTTGTCAACGGTGACTTCCAGCATGTTCGCAGCCTTTCGTCGTCAACTGGCCCGGGTCTCAGGCGGGATTACCCTGGAGTTGCGCATCGTCGGGAAGAACAACCTCAGATTCTGCTGATTCCAGCCGGCAGGTTCCGGCAGCGAGGGCCTCGCGGAAACGCGCGATGTCGCCGCGCATTCGCTCATCCTGCGGGCAGCAACGGTCCAGGAGTTCATAGACCGCCTCGAGATAGGGACTGTCTGTTGCGGGAGCAAGCGCATAAATCATCCGCGTACCTCTCCGTGCATCCGTGACCAATCCACCATGTCTCAATGCGGCGAGGTGTCGTGAAACCGTTGGTTGCGGGATACCGAGCACCACTTGCAGATCGCACACGCAGATTCCACCGAGGCGAAGCAGATTCAGAAGGCGCAGCCGCGTAGGATCCGCAGCGGCTTTCAGCATTTGGTCCAATCGGCCTGATCGCATCGCATATCTCCATTTGCTTAGCACGATATTCAAATGTACCGCTGAGAGGTTGAATTGTGCAATACATATTTTGGATTGTATATTTGCATATCCACATATAATATCAGAGAAGAAGCACAACGAGGTGACAATGCAGCAGGAAACAATGGTTCCCGGAGACCCAGCACGGTCCTCGGCGCTTGGTCGAAAAACTCTTCCACTGGTAGTAGGCGCTGTCGTGGTGTGGGCAGCAATCTATCGAACGCTTCCGGTCCTGTCATTGGAACTTACCCGTGTCCTGGGTCTGGACCTCGCTTCACAGCTGGGCGGCGCCGTTGCTTTTTTCGCCCTGGAAGTTCCCAAGGTCCTGATGCTGCTTGTATTGGTGGTATTCGCCGTGGGAGTGGTCCGGTCGTTTTTCACTCCCGAAACGACACGACGGATTCTGCTTGGAAGGCGGGAGTCCGCCGGAAATGTCATGGCGGCACTGCTCGGCGTTGTCACTCCGTTCTGTTCGTGCTCCGCTGTCCCCCTGTTCATGGGTTTCGTCGGCGCCGGCGTGCCTCTTGGAGTGACATTCTCGTTTCTGATATCGGCGCCGATGGTCAACGAGGTGGCGCTGGTCTTGCTGTTTGGCCTGTTCGGCTGGAAAATCGCCGCGCTCTACTTGGGCACTGGGCTGCTCGTCGCCATCGTCGCGGGTTGGACCATTGGCCGGCTCAGAATGGAGGCGAGTGTCGAACAATGGGTTTTTGAGGAGTCCGGCGGCAGCGGCGCGCCCGCGCAGGGAACGTTGGGATGGGATGCACGCCTGCACCAGGGCTGGCGGGCCGTCGTCGATATTGTCGGACGCGTCTGGGTGTACGTGGTTGTCGGGATAGCCGTGGGCGCCGGTATCCATGGCTATGTTCCCGAAGGTTTCATGGCGCAAATCATGGGGCGGAGCGCGTGGTGGTCAGTACCCGCCGCGGTCTTGCTTGGTGTGCCGATGTATTCCAACGCAGCGGGGATCATCCCAATCGTTCAGGCGTTGTTGGGCAAGGGTGCCGCCCTCGGTACGGTCCTGGCATTCATGATGTCGGTTATCGCTTTGTCACTGCCGGAGTTCATCATTCTTCGCAACGTGCTCAAGCCGCGTCTCATTGCGGTGTTCGCCGGCGTAGTCGCCCTCGGCATCCTGGCGGTCGGCTTTATTTTCAACCTGCTTCCGCTCGAACGGATGGGCGGCTGGGCTTTGGTTCCTTGAGCAATAACTAACGGGGGAAGAGGTGCAAGATGCTGACAAATTATGTTGAGTACCACAAGCACTTGGAAGGACGACTGGAACAACTGGGACGCGAACTGCCGGGCCCGTTGAGCGGTTTTGCGCGTCTACACAAAAAGGCCATCGAAGACGGCGCTCTCAGCGGCAAAGTGAAGGAACTGATGGCGCTTGCCATCGGCATCGCCGTCCACTGCGAGGGCTGCATCGCCTACCACGTTCATGATGCCGTCGCAGCCGGGGCTACCCGGCAGGAACTCATGGAGACGATTGGCGTAGCCGTCATGATGGGAGGCGGGCCGGCGTTGATGTATGCGGCGCAAACACAGGATGCGATTGAACAGTTCCAGCCGCGCACAACGGCTGATTGATCAGAGCGTTTCAATTTGGCCTTTATCGTTCGGCCATCCGCCACTTGACTATATCTGCTAAACCGGTTATAAGAATATCCTCTCGTGAGGTATCACAGTGAAGGATACGGCCGAATTCTTTGGGGTTCTCGCCGACGAGGCCCGACTCAAGATGCTTTGGCTCCTGTTCAATCATCGCGAGCTCTGCGTCTGCGATTTCATGGAAGTGCTGGGGATTACCCAGTCGAAGGCTTCCCGGCATCTCAGGATTCTATATCGGGCGGGCCTTGTCACCGACCGGCGCGATGGGTTGTGGGTTTACTATGCGCTTCGTCCCCTGCAGCCAGGATTGGAAAAGGGTCAGCTGGCCGAGTTGCGTGAGCACCTGGCCGGCCGGCCCGCAGCCGCTCAGTTGCTCGCGAAATTGTCGGCTTGGTGCGGCTGTCAGGGAGAGGAGGCACGGCGCGTGCGAAAACCTGGCTCCTCGCAAAGTATGACGGCGCAGGCGAGCGCGTGCTGCCCGAGCGAATTATCCGGGCGGTGATTGGCTGAGCATTGGAACCGAAAGCGAACATGAATACGCGAAACGAGGTTACAGATGGATTCATCTGAGATCAAAGAGACTGTGAAAAGGCAGTACGGCCAGGCGGCTTCCCGTGTGAAGTCCGGGGCCCGTGGCTGCTGCAGCACATCGGACTGTTGCGGCGAAGCAGATCCTATAACGAGCGGGCTCTATACGGCGGATCAGACAGCCATGCTGCCGGAACAAGCGGTGCTGGCTTCGCTTGGATGCGGTAATCCCACCGCCCTCGCGGAGCTCAGTCCGGGTGAGATTGTGCTCGACCTCGGCTCCGGCGGAGGCATAGATGTCCTGCTGTCGGCCAGGCGTGTCGGACCGGGCGGAAAGGCATACGGCCTGGACATGACGGACGAGATGCTTGCTTTGGCCGAAGAGAACCGCAAGAAGTCCGGAATCGAGAACGTGGAGTTCCTCAAGGGGGAGATCGAACACATCCCTCTGCCCGACAACTCAGTCGACGTGATCATCTCCAACTGCGTGATCAACCTGTCGGCCGACAAAGACCAGGTGCTGGCGGAAGCGTTCCGCGTGCTGAAGTCCGGAGGCCGGTTTGCCGTTTCGGATGTGGTTGTGCGCGGCGACATTCCTCCTGAAATCAGGAAGAATGTCGAACTCTGGGCGGGATGTGTCGCCGGAGCATTGGAAGAGGGGCAATACGGCTCGAAACTCGCTGCCGCCGGATTCGAGAGTATCGATATTGAACCGACGCGGATCTACACGGCGGAGGATGCGCGGCAATTCCTTCAAAACGCCGATCTCGACGCGGACTCGATCGCGGTGGCGATGGACGGCAAGTTTGCCAGCGCATTCATTCGAGCCCGCAAACCCGGCGCTGCTGAGGAGCGTCCGGCCAGGACCGTTTCCCTCCAGGTATACGACCCCGCTATGTGCTGTTCCACCGGAGTGTGCGGACCCGCGGTGGACCCCCGTTTGCCGCGGTTCGCCGCGGATCTGGAATGGCTGGCCGAAAAGGGAGTTTCCGTCGAGCGATTTAACCTGGCGCAACAGCCCGAGGCTTTTGCCGCAAACGGGCAGGTCAAGCAGGCGCTCGAAGCCGAAGGCACGGATTGCCTGCCGATCGTTCTCGTGAACGGTGTCATTGTCGGCAAGGGAGCGTATCCCGAGAGGGAGCAATTGGCGCGTTGGACGCGCGTTCAAACTGAAGGGACCAAATCGATGTATACGGCGGCTGTTGCTGAGCTGGTCGCGATCGGCGCGGCCGTTGCCTCCAACTGCGAGCCCTGTTTCAGGTACCACTTTGACCGCGCCCGGAAGCTCGGTGTTTCAAAGGAGGACATGTCGCTGGCGGTGAAAACTGCACAAATGGTCAAGGACAGCCCAGCCCGGTCAATTCTCGATTTGGCCGACAAGTATTTGAAGGGGCGCGGGACAGAAGTGGATTTGCTGGCCGTTCTGCCGCGCGGCACGGGATGTTGCTCATGATGGGACCCGCCTGTCTGCTCGAAAACCCAACGCGCATCCTGCTCTTCACCGGAAAAGGGGGTGTAGGCAAGACGTCTCTGGCGTGTGCGACTGCTGTGGCGCTGGCGGACCGGGGTCGACGGGTTCTCCTTGTAAGTACCGATCCGGCTTCCAACCTGGACGAGGTCCTGGAAACTCGACTCGGCTCCGAGCCAAAGTCCCTGGCAAAAGTTTCTGGTCTGTCGGCCCTGAACATCGATCCGGTGGCTGCCGCTCGTGCTTACCGGGAGCGCATCGTCGGCGCGTACCGCGGAATTCTGCCGCAGGCCGCAATCGCCAGCATGGAAGAGCAGTTGTCCGGCGCTTGCACCGTGGAGATTGCGGCTTTCAACGAGTTCACGAAGCTCTTGGGCGACCCAAAGGCGACTGCAGATCTAGACCACATTCTGTTCGACACCGCGCCGACCGGTCACACACTCCGGCTCCTGAGTCTTCCCGGGGCCTGGGCCGAATTCATGGCGGCCAACTCGACCGGCACCTCGTGCCTGGGGCCCTTGGCGGGCTTGCAGGCACAACGCGCTGTGTATGAGACGAGCTTGAAGAGGCTGTGCAACCCTGCTGAGACGACCGTCGTCCTGGTCAGCCGTCCGGAGCGATCTGCCCTCTCCGAAGCTGAAAGAACGCACCTCGAGCTAAAGGAAGCGGGGCTCTCCCACCAGATTCTGGTGATAAACGGAATTTTCGTCGCCCGCGATAGTGGAGACCCGACCGCACGCGCACTCGAAGCGAGGGGCGAGAATGCCATTGAACGCATGCCTGCAGACCTCGCAGAGATGCCGCGGTTGGGAGTTCCTTTGCTGGGCTCGGCTCCCATCGGGATTGAGCTCCTCCGCAGTGTGTTCGGTGCCGCGTCGGCAGAAGCGAAGGCAGGGCCACAGACAGGATCGAAGGAGGGCCTGCCCGGCCTTCGGACTCTCATCGACGAGCTGGAGAATTCGGGACGCGGCGTGATCATGACGATGGGCAAGGGCGGCGTAGGGAAGACAACCATAGCAGCCGCGATCGCCGTCGAACTGGCGCATCGAGGCCACCGCGTCCATCTGAGCACGACCGACCCGGCCGCACACGTAGCCGGAGCGGTCCGCGACCGGGTCCACAATCTGACCGTCAGCCGCATTGACCCGAGAGCGGAAACGCAGCGCTACACTCGCGAGGTCCTCGAGAAAGCGGCTCCCCATCTTGACGCCAGGGGCCGGGCTCTGCTGGAAGAAGATCTCCGTTCGCCATGCACCGAAGAAATCGCGGTGTTCCGGGCCTTTGCCCAGGAAGTTTCCCGCGGAGAGCACCAGTTTGTCGTACTGGACACCGCACCGACAGGTCACACGCTCCTGCTCCTGGATGCGACCGAGTCTTACCACCGCGACGTGTCTCGAACCGCGTCCGAAATTCCCGAGGCGGTGCGGAACCTGCTGCCGCGACTTCGTGACGGACTTCTGACACGAGTTATCCTGGTAACCCTGCCTGAGGCGACACCTGTACACGAGGCCGCGCGGCTCGAGGAAGACCTGGCGCGAGCCGGGATTCGACCGTTTGCCTGGGTGATTAACCAGAGCTTCTCGGGCAATGGATTTCGCGATCCTATCCTGATTGCGCGCGGCAGGCGGGAGTTGCCTTACATCAGGGAAGTACTGGAAAGACATTCCAAGCGTCGGGCTCTGGTTCCCTGGCAGCCGGACGAACCCGTCGGGCCTGAGAGACTGCGAGACCTGATCAATTCAAATCAACTCGTGGAAGGAGTTGAACGCACACGCCCAGCGGACGCCTAGCAATATATCGCTGATAGACGTTCGCGCAGGCAATAACCGGAGGTAGCACGTATGCCCGCATACGACTTTGTTTGTGAAAACTGCCGAAACGAGTTTGAGATCTGGGGCACTGTCGAGGAACACTCGAAGGGATTGGTGAAGAATTGCCCTCTCTGCAGGTCCGATAGGATCGAACAGAAGCTTAATTCCCTCAACATCATGAAGGGCGGCAAAGGTGGTTCGCGAGGACCGTCCTGCTGCGGCCCGAGTTCAGGATCCGGGTGCTGCGGTTGAGCATATCAGGACGGCGCTGCCGGTCTTTCGATGGTGCAGGAATGACGAAACCCGAAAAGCCTGACATTGCGCTTTGTGCGCGGATGCTTTCCGCGATGGGAACGGAGCCGCGGCTCCGCATCATGCGGCTTCTCCTGTCGGCGCATCCCCGCGGCATGATCGTAATGGATATCCAGGCTACTCGGTATTCCGGGCCCCACACTGTCGCACCACCTCGAGAAGCTCAAAAACGCGGGCCTGGCCAGGGCTCGGAGGCAGCATTGTTGCTTCCTGTACTCTGCAAACACCGAAATCCTGCAGGAGCTGCTGGCATTTCTATATTACGAATGTTGTTTGAAAGGTGGCGACGTCAAAGGCGAGAAAGTCTTCCGAATTGCCAAATCGACGGCGTGCTGCTGAATCTGTGTCCAAGTCCCGTGGCATACCAGGGAGAGCGCTTAAAATGAATAGAGCAGCTGTTGAGGTCGTAGCGAAGCGGCTGAATGTCTTCGAAAGATTTCTGACCCTGTGGGTAGGCGCGTGCATGATTGTCGGAGTCATCTTCGGAAAGCTTATGCCGGCTTCCATCGATAGTATGAGACGGATGGAATTCGGCAGCGGCAGCCAGATCAATATTCCGATCGCCGTCCTGATCTGGCTCATGATCATACCCATGATGATGAAGGTCGACTTCGCCGCGATTCGCAACGTCGGCAAACGTCCGCGAGGGCTTTTTGTCACGCTGTTCGTCAACTGGCTGGTCAAGCCGTTTTCCATGGCGCTGGTCGCCTGGGTCTTTTTTCGATTGGTCTTTTCCTTGTGGATTTCGCCGGCAGAGGCAGATCAATACATTGCCGGCTGCATCATCCTGGCTGCAGCACCCTGCACCGCGATGGTGTTTGTCTGGAGCTATCTCACGGACGGAGATCCCGCCTACACCCTGGTGCAGGTTTCGGTGAACGACCTGATCATGCTGGTCCTGTTCGCGCCGATCGTGCGGTTCCTGGTGAGTGGCGCCTCATCTCTGGAAGTGCCGTTCCGGGTCCTGCTCTACGCTGTGGCGATCTTCATTGTGATCCCCCTGGCCGTCGGCGTGATCCTGCGGAGCTGGTTCATCCGCAGAAAAGGAGTCGAATGGTTTGAGCAGAAGCTCCTGCCGCGTTTTGCGCCGGTCAGCATGTCGGCGCTGTTGGCGACGCTGGTATTGATCTTCGCGTTCCAGGCCGACAATATCACGCAGAAGTACCTGCACGTGCTGCTCATCGCGGTGCCGATTCTTATTCAGGTTTACTTCAATTCGTCCCTGACCTATGGCCTGATGCGGCTGTTCAAGGTTCCCTACTCGGTTGCAGCCCCCGGTGCGCTCATCGGCGCCAGCAACTTTTTTGAGCTGGCGGTTGCAACCGCCATCGCCCTCTTCGGACCCGGCTCGGGAGCGGCCCTGGCCACAGTCGTCGGCGTCCTCATCGAAGTGCCGGTCATGCTGTCCGTTTGCTCTGTCTGCAACCGTACTCGCCACTGGTTCAGAGCGGTTCAGCCGGCGAGTTAGGGGGGGGGGAATACCAGTATCCGTGCATTCAATGCTTGAGTTTGATTCTCTTCGGCGCACCATCGGCAGTGTTCATGCCCACGCCAGGTGAGGATTCAAAGGGCTCCTCGGGAGGGCTTGGCAGTGGTTTGTGCGCAATGAGATAAACGGGCCGCGCGACGGTGCCGGGGAGGACAGCCAGCAATCCCCGGAGAGGCCCGTTCGTTCTTCCTCTATGCGCGTCGCTGCTGCTAATTGATGCTCACAGTGTGCAGAGCAGAACTTTTTCCACGAACGCGCGAATCTCGTCTCGCACGCGACGGTAGTGACTCAGGGCTTCCTGTTCTGTCCCGGCGTTTTTCGCCAGCCGGGGAGGATCGTCGAAGCTGACATGTAAGCGCTTGACCTTTCCGGGAAACACAGGGCAGCTCTCACTTGCGTGGTCGCATACCGTCACGACATAGTCGAACGTAATGTCCCGTAATTCGTCCAGATGTTTAGAGCGATGGCCGGAAATATCCACGCCGGCTTCGGCCATGACCTTTACTGCGTTGGGATTCAACCCGTGCGTCTCGATCCCGGCCGAATACGGCTCAATTACCTCACCTTTGAGCCGGCGAGCCCAGCCCTCCGCCATTTGGCTGCGGCATGAATTGCCGGTGCAGAGGAACAGAACCTTGATTTTTTGATTGGCTGCCTGCATACGTCCTCCGGGTCTTCCATCGAGATGGCTTCCAGGCGTCTGCCATTTTCAGTAATACGCCTGGCCTTTCCCGCTGAATCCACAATCCAACCAAGAGCCAACCGAACTGTGAAATCCGGCCCCATGGGAAGGAAATATTACATCACATCCAGCGGCCTTCCCCGCAGATTTGAAACGGGCGGCACGAAAGAAGCTGGCCATGCTGCATGCCGCTAAAGAACTACGGGACCTGCTCTCGCCGCCTGGAAACAGGCTCGAGAAGCTCAAGGGAGAACTCAAGAAGGAGTACTCGCTGAGGATCAACGATCAGTGGCGCATCGTCTTCCGCTTCGCGGGAGGCAATGCCGAAGAAGTGCGTGTCGAGGACTGCCATCGATGAGATTTGAACGTTTTTCCAATCCGTTTCACCCCGGAGAGATCCTGCTCGAAGAGTTTCTCCAGCCGCTCGGACTGACCCAGAGAGGCTTCGCAAGGAAGCTCGACTGGACTCCGCGCAAACTGAACGAGATCATCAGAGGAAAGAGGAACATCACCGCAGCGACCGCCATTGACCTCGGACTGGCATTGAACACGACACCCGAGTTCTGGCTAAATCTCCAGCAGGCATGGGACTTGAACCAGGCTTACAGGCTCAGAAAGGTCTCCTGATTGACCGTAAGCCGATTTTCGCGCGATGCGCGACAAGTCGCCTTGCGAGGCTCCTCTTCTCGAGGATCAAGGACTTGGAGGCATCGCTTCGAGCCGAACCCGAGGGGGTCAACTGCCGTGTCCGGGATGGGCGGCCAGACAGCTAACAAGAGTACAAGGCACTCCCCGGACTCGAGTAAGACGATGAGAGCTATCACATATCCTAAGATCAGGCAGGTGAAACCCAAACCCGGAAAGACCCTGCTGGTCGAGTTTGTGAACGGTGTGAGAAAGGCATACGACTGCAAGCCGCTTCTCAAGAGTGAGGTCTTTCGCCCACTCGAAGACGAAGCACTTTTCCGGCGTGCCCGTGCCGATTCCCATGGCTATGGCGTCATCTGGACTGACGAGATCGACCTTGCGGAGTCAGAGGTCTGGATCAATGGCCAGATCACCGAACCATAGGGGCCAGCGACCGCGCAATAGGGCGCCGCTGACCCATGATGTTATGCGCTCCGGACCCGAAGGGGGGCACCAACGCATGACCGTTCGCCAGAAAATGTCCTGGGAAGGAACGGATCACAGCCCTGCCAGCACCTCTTCGCGGACATAGTGCAACCGGATCAATGGCGGCATCTCTGCAGGCTCAAAGTGGCAATTGACCGCATCACGGATAGCCGCACGCAATTCATCCCATGTGTCTGCCTCCGTGAATATGGAATGGCCAAGCGCCTTCGCCGTGAGACCGCCTTCCGGAGCTTCCTCAATCAGAAAAATGACTTCTCGGGCCATCGATTATGCCTCCCGGATCACTGTTGTGCTGATTGTACGATTCTGTGGCGGCACAGGCAATTCCCGAATGGTTTGCCGAAGCAGGGGAACTACGGAATGTAATCGAGCGCGCCGTCATTCTGGCCCAGGGTGACAGGCTGAAGGTGGAACTCCCCATCTCCGGCGTGTCCGCCTCTTCACGCAGTCTCGCCATGCGCGACGCCGAGCGCGAGCCCGTCGCAAGCGTGCTGGAGATGACCGGCTGGCAGGTCCGCGGCAAAGCCGGCGACGAAAATCGGTGAGGGTTTCCCAGAGCAGAATGTGTAGACTCTTCTCGGGAGCAGAAGCCCGATAAACGATGGCCTGCGACAGCGGAGGCGCAACATGGCTGAGACAGAGTGGAGGCTAGTACCCAAGCAGGAAATGATCGACTGGGAGGGCCTCCAGAGCAGTCGTACTCCTGGCGGCTTATCCTTCCACATGTATCGTGCAAGGGTCCCAGGGGGATGGTTCGTCTACGTGCATCTGGATCCCGACTGCGGCGGAGGCGTGACCTTCTATCCCGATTCAGAGCACAAATGGGATGGAAAATCCCTGCCCGAAGGGTCAGTTGCAGATCCGAAGCCTACCCGTTCGAGAAAAGGCAAATAGAGAATGCTGCCGCGGCCCTCTCGAGATCCGGCAACGCACACTGGCAACCGCGCAAGGACATGTGGCATGAAGATGATTCTCTATCTCCTCGGCCGAACGCCGGTCGCCGCTGAGTCCAGCGTCCGGCCACCGCTGAGCGGGGCGGCCCATAGATGCGGACCAAGGCCAGGATGGCGTCCGCTCCCTGATGGTCGCATTTGAACTGATCAACTGCCTTCAATGACCTGTTGTCTGCGTCTCAGAGGCGGTCTTGTGTTCGATTCCGGGTGCCGTGCCGCCGGGATCGATCAGTGAGCATGATTCGTGGCAGTGATGCGGCGCGTCAGATGCGCAGGAAGATCTTGCGCCGGTACATCCAAAGCAGGATCAACCAGTAGGTCAGGAGCTGCAATGCCCCGCGTGTCAGAACATCGAGTCTGGCTCCGAAAATCTGGAACGGAGCGGTGCCAAGGTGGATGCGGAAGGCCTCGGCGATCTGGCGGCCAAAGTAATCTGCCAGGAAGTAGGCGGCAATCGAATTCATGCCGATGACGATGAGAGGGAAAGCCCACTTCTTGTACTTCCTGACCTCGATGACCCAGCAGAAGCCTGCGAGAAAGAGGAAACAGATAGCGCCGCTGAACAACGTCCAGGAGGGTGTCCAGATGCGCTTGACGATCGGGCAAATGCCGGCATAGTGCAACAGAATGCTCGATGCGAATCCCGCCGCAGCGGCGATGAGAAGCTTCTTGAGAGGGATAAGCGGCGCCGCAGCGCGCAGCCAGCGCCCCGCGATCAACCCGAGTAGCATCGTGCCCAGCGTCGGGATGAAGCTGAGAGTCAGATACCCTCCGCCGTTGAATACAAAGGGCGTGTTGCGCGGGAAAAGGTTCAGAAACCACTGGTCAAAAGCGTTGCCCAGGTTTGCGTTCTTGTTCCAGTGCGCGGCGAAACCCGAATAGTTGTGAGCCCAATCCGGCAAAACACCGACGGCCTGGTAGTCGAAGCCCGGTCCCGGCAGCGGGTACAGGGCCCACGCGAGCCAGTAGCCTGCAACCACTGCGCCGAACGCCACCCACTGCCAGCGCTCCTTCACGAATCCGAGCGGAAACAGTAACGTGTAGCCCAATCCGATCTGCGTAAGCGTGTCTTCAAATGTGAAGTTCGGGATCGGGCCGCGCTGAGACCGCAGGAAAATGCCGAGCCATACGAGGAGTAAGGATCGCCAGAGCGTGTGTACCATCATCCTGCCAAAGGATGAGCCCTTCGCCTGCCGGCTGGCGATCGAATATGGCAGCGCCACTCCCACCAGGAAGGAAAAGGACGGTTGGATCGTGTCGTGCAACGAGCAGCCGGCCCATGCGACGTGGCTCTGGTTGAAGGCCAGGAATTCCCAGAACCAGTTGCCTGGAAATGCGCGCGCGACAATTGGCAACCGCAACACTTCGGCCATCATCAGCAACATCACGAAGCCACGGTAATCGTCAACCGCCGTGTTTCGCGCCGTGGCCACTGGCGCATTCCCGGTAGTAGTCTGCATCCCTTCCTCCCTGTTCT